>Ga0182736_1000977_pt1 | contig 33363 bp, 32 predicted proteins | sample eDN5th30CKraftBY_FD_128882 | JGI IMG/M metagenome (GOLD analysis project Ga0182736, IMG submission 128882) | Enriched backyard soil microbial communities from Emeryville, California, USA - eDNA 5th pass 30_C Kraft BY (version 2) (version 2) | ecosystem: Environmental > Terrestrial > Soil >...
CCGCGCGCGGCCCGCGCCGTCGGCACGGCCTGCGCGCGCAACCCGGTGCCGATCGTCGTTCCCTGCCACCGCGTCCTGCCCGGCACGGGCAAGCTCGGCAACTACGGCGGCGGGCCGGAGCGCAAGCGCGCGCTCCTGGAGCTCGAGGGCGCCTACTTCTCCTGAACCGTGATCGACTTGATCACGACCTGCGCGGCCGGCTGCCCGGTGTTCGGGTCCGACTGGATGCTGCCGATCTTCTCGGCCACGTCCATCCCGCTCGTGACCTTGCCGAGCAGCGCGTAGTCCGGCCCCAGCGTCTCCGCGCCCGAGCCGGTGACGATGAAGAACTGCGAGCCGGACGCCCCCGCGGGCTCCTCCTGGGTCTTGGCCATCGCCACGATGCCCTTGGTGTACTTCAGCGAGGACGGCGGCGCCTCGACGACCGTGTAGCCCGGGCCGCCCGAGCCGTCGCCGGCCGGGTCGCCGCCCTGGATCACGAAGTCCGGCACGATGCGGTGGAACGTCAACCCGTCGAAGAACTTCTGGTCGGCCAGGTACTTGAACGAGCCGCCGGTGATCGGCGCGCGCTTGGCGTCCAGCTTGACCTGGATGTCCCCGCACGTGGTCGAGATCGTCGCGATGTACGTCTTGGATCGGTTCAGCTTCTCGGTCGGCTTGTCCAGGTCGCCGACCTGCTTGGGCGCCGGCTTGTCCACCTGCTCGCAGCCCTCCGGGAGGAACTCGTTCGGGGTCGCGGTCTCCGTGGCCTCCGGCGTGGAGGTGGAGGCGGCGGTGGTCTCGTCCTTGGAGGTGGAGTCCGAGCCGCAGGCGGCGAGGACGAGAGCGAGGCTGGCGATGAGGACGGCGAGCAGTCGTGGCACGGCGGGCAAGGATAATGCCGCCGCGTGCCAGTCAGTCCTCGCGTCCGTTCCTATGACCACCTGCTGCTCGACCTCGACGGATGCGTCTGGGTCGGCGACGCCCTGCTGCCCGGTGCCGCGGAGGCGATCGCGGCGCTGCGGGAAGCCGGGAAGTCCGTCCTGTTCTTGACCAACGACGTGCGCCACGCGCCGGAGGGCTACGTGCGCAAGCTCTGGCAGCTGGGCGTGCAGGCGTCGCTGGACGAGATCCTGAGCGCCGGCGCGGCGCTGCAGTTCTGGCTGGCCGAGCGCTTCGACGGCACGGCGTACGTGATCGGCGCGCAGGCGCTGATCGACCACGTGGCCGACGCCGGGCTGCGGATCGTCAACCGCACGCCGTTCGCCACCCGAGCGGACGTCGTGGTCGTCGCCGGCCACGACGCGTTCTCGTTCGAGGAGCTCAAGATCGCCGCCCAGGCGGTGATCCGCGGCGCGACCCTGATCGGCGCGACGCGCGACCCGAACTTCCCGATGCCGGACGGCCCGTGGCCCGCCACCGGGGCGGTCCTGGCGGCGGTCGAAGTCGCGGCGGGGCGCAGCGCGGCGGCGGTGATCGGCAAGCCGGAGGGCGTGATGTACGAGGCGGCGCTCGACCGGCTCGGGGCCGGCCGCGTGCTGGCGGTCGGCGACCGGCTGGACGTGGACGTGGCCGGCGCCCGGCGCGCCGGGCTGCACTCGGCGCTGGTGCTCACCGGCGCGACGAGCCGCGCGCAGGCCGACGCCGCGCAGCCGCGGCCGACGCTCGTGGCCGAATCCCTGGGCGACCTGGTCCTGGGCTAGCCTCACCGCGCACGTATGGACGGCCCGGTCTGCCTGATCGTCAACCCGCACGCCGGCGCCGGCCGCGCGCTGCGGCTGCTGCCCGCCGTCGAGGCGGAGCTGCGCGCCCAGGGGCGGCCGTTCCGGGTCGAGCGGACGACGAGCGTGGAGCACGCCCGCGAGCTGGCCCGCGAGGCCTGCGAGCGGAGCGAGATCGTGGCCGCGATGGGCGGTGACGGCCTCACCGGCGCGGTCGCCGGCGAGCTGCGCGACGGGCGCGGCGTGCTGGCGATCCTGCCCGGGGGGCGCGGGAACGACTTCGCGCGCAAGCTCGGGATCGGCGCCGATCCGGTCGCGGCGGCCCGGCTGCTGGGCGCCGGTGCCGAGCGCCGCGTCGACCTGGCCGAGGCCGGCGGCGCCTGCTTTCTCGGCATCCTCAGCGCGGGCATCGACTCCGACGTCAACCGGATCGCGCTCGAGACGCGCTTGAAGCTCGGCACGTTCGTCTACACCTACGGGGTGCTGCGCGCGATCGGAACCTGGCGTCCCGCGAACTGGACGCTCGACATCGACGGCGAACGCTCGACGTTCGCCGGCTACTCGGTCGCGGTCTGCAACTCGGGCGTGTTCGGCGGCGGGATGTACCTGGCGCCGGACGCCAGCCTGGACGACGGGCGGCTCGACGTCGTGACGATCGCCCAGCAGTCGCGGCTCTCGTACCTGCGTGGCCTGCCGCGCGTGTTCAAGGGCACGCACCTCGAGCATCCGGCGGTCACGCTGCGGCGCGGCCGCGAGGTGACGTTCGCCGCCGACCGGCCGTTCGTGGCCTACGCGGACGGCGATCCGATCGCCGAGCTGCCCACGACCGTGCGCGTGCTGCCCGGGACCCTGCGGGTGGTGGCGCCGCGATGATGCGCCTGGCCGCCGGGGTGACCGCGGCGAAGGCCGTCGGGACGCTGGCCCGCACCGCGGGGCGCGGCGGCGGCACGTCGCTGCCCGGCAAGGTGCTCACGCGCGTCGAGCCGCACGCGATCGGGCGGCTGGCGAGCCGGCTGGAGCGCGGCAGCGTGGCGATCAGCGCCACCAACGGCAAGACCACCACGGCGGCGATGGTCGCCTCGATCCTCGAGCGCACCGGCGCGCGGCTCGTGCACAACCGCGCCGGGGCGAACATGGCGGGCGGGATCGCCAGCGCGCTGGCCGACGCGTCGCGCCGCGGCGGCCGCACGCTGACCGGAGACTTCGGGCTGTTCGAGGTCGACGAGTTCTGGCTCGGGCCGGTGGTCGACGAGCTGCAGCCGCGCGCGCTGCTGCTCGGCAACCTGTTCCGCGACCAGCTCGACCGCTACGGCGAGCTGGAGACGATCGCCGACCGCTGGGCGGCGGTCGTCGCCGGGCGCTCCGGCCTGGTCCTGAACGCCGACGACCCGCTTATCGCCGATCTCGGCCGCCACGCGCCCGCCCCCGTGTATTTCGGGGTCGACGACGACGCGCTGGCGCTGCCGGTGCTCCAGCACGCGTCGGACTCCAAGCACTGCCGCCGCTGCGGCCACGCGTACGTCTACAGCGCGATCTACCTCGCGCACCTCGGCCACTACCGCTGCCCCAGCTGCGGCCAGCAGCGGCCGGAGCCGGACGTGGTCGCCACCGCCGTCGAGCTGCGCGGCATCCGGTCGGCGGCGTTCACCCTGCGCGGCCGGCGCGTCGAGCTGCCGCTCCCCGGCCTCTACAACGTCTACAACGCGCTCGGCGCGGCGGCGCTGACGCTGGCGCTCGGCGTCGCGCTCGACGACGTGGTCGCCGGGCTGGAGGCGGTCGCGCCGGCGTTCGGGCGGGCGGAGACGCTCGACCTCGACGGGCGGCCGGCGTCGCTGCTGCTGATCAAGAACCCGGCGGGCGCGAACGAGGTGCTGCGGACGCTCGCGCTCGAGGACGGCGAGCTGGACCTGTTCGGCGTCCTCAACGACCGGATCGCGGACGGGCGCGACGTGAGCTGGGTCTGGGACGCCGACTGGGAGCTGCTGGCCGGCCGCGTCCGGCGCTTCACCTGCTCGGGCACCCGCGCCGCGGAGCTGGCGCTGCGGATGAAGTACGCCGGGCTGCCGCCGGAGCGGATCGTCGTGGTCGACGGGCTCGAGCGCGGGCTGGACGCCGCGCTGCGCGACGGCGCCGGCCCGCTGTACGTCGTCCCCACCTACACGGCGCTGCTGGAGCTGCGCGAGCTGCTCACCCGCCGCGGCGTCGCGCAGGCGTACTGGCGATGAATGTCGTGATCTGGCACGACGTCGAGTGCGGCCGCTACACGGCCGACCTCGCGCTCTGGCTGGAGCTGGCCGAGGACGCCGAGCACGTGCTCGACGTCGGCGCCGGCACGGGCCGCGTCGCGCTGCCGCTGGCGCGCGCCGGGCACCGCGTCACCGCGCTCGACGTCGACCCGGAGCTGCTGGCCGAGCTCGAACGCCGCGCCGCCGGCCTGCCCGTCGCCACGCTGGTCGCGGACGCGGGCGCGTTCGTCCTGCCGGAGCCGGTGGACCTGATCGCGGTCCCGATGCAGACGATCCAGCTGCTCGACGACCGGGACGGGTTCTTCGCGTCCGCTCGCCGCGCGCTCGTGCCCGGCGGGCGCGTGGCGGTCGCGATCGCCACCGACCTCGAGCCCTACGACGGCACGCCGCCGCTCCCCCCGCCGGACCGCGGCGAGGCGGACGGCTGGACGTACCTGTCGCAGCCGACCGCGATCCGCGTCGACGCCGACGGCGCCCGCATCGAGCGCGTGCGCGCCAAGCTCGGCCCGCGCGGCGAGCGCGAGGAGGCCGGCGACGTGATCCGGCTGCGGCGCGTCACGCCCGGCGAGCTGGCCGAGGAGGCCGCCGCGCACGGGCTCGACGCGGAGGACCTGCTGCACATTCCCGAGACGCTCGAGCACGTGGCCAGCGAGGTGGTGGTGTTCCGTGGCTGACGTCCTGCGCGTCTGCGCGCTCTACCCGGACCTGATGAACATCTACGCCGACCGCGGCAACCTGCAGCTGCTGCAGCGGCGCTGCGAGTGGCGCGGCCTCGGCTTCGAGCTGGCGGGCGCCGGCCTCGACGCGCCGCTGGACCCGGACGCGCACGACCTCTTCTACATCGGCGGCGGCCAGGACCGCGACCAGGCGCTGTGCGCGGAGGACCTGGCGAGCGTCAAGCGCGACGCGCTGCACGCCGCCGCCGGCGCCGGCAAGGTCATCTTCGCCGTCTGCGGCGGCTACCAGCTGCTCGGCCACGCTTACGAGCTCGACGGCGAGCGGCTGCCGGGCGTCGGCCTGGTCGACCTGGAGACCGTGCGCGAGGCCGGGCCGCGCTTGATCGGCAACGTCGCGATCGAGGTCACGCTCGACGGGCGCCCGCGCGTCCTGGCCGGGTTCGAGAACCACGGCGGGCGGACGCGCCTGGGCGCCGGCGAGCAGCCGCTCGGCCGCGTCCTGCGCGGCCACGGCAACGACGGCCGGTCGGGGTTCGAGGGCGTCCGCGGCGGCCCGCGCGGCACGGTCCTCGGCACGTACCTGCACGGCCCGCTGCTGCCCAAGAACAGCTGGTTCGCGGACTGGCTCACCGCCACCGCGCTGGGCCGCGCGCCGGAGGAGCTGGCGCCGCTGGACGACGCGCTCGAGGACGCCGCGCACGCGGCCGCGCGGCGCGCCGCCGGGCTCTGAGCTCAAGCGCGAGCGCCGATCGCCGATACTTGCGACGTATGACATGTCGGCAAACGGACATTCTGGGATGAATGTCGTCGTGCGCTCAGGGGTCGCGGCCGGTGCCGACACCCGCGCTGTGCTCGAGGAGATCGACGCCCGCGTCGGGGACGTCGCCCCCGACTTCGTCTTCGCGTTCTACGGGCAGGATCACGACGACCAGGCGATCAGCGACCACCTCGATCGCCGCTTCCCAGGCGCCGCGCGCGTCGGCGGGACGTCCTGTCGCGGCGTGATGAGCGAGCGCGGGCTCGGCGGCCGGAGCTCGATCGGGCTGCTGCTGGTCGAGGACCCGGACGGCGCGTACGGCGCGGCGTCCGTCCCGCTCGGCGACGATCCCGCGGCGGCCGCGGAAGCGGCCCTGATGGCCGCGCTGGAGGCCGCGGACTCGGCCGGCGAGCTGCCCGAGCTGATCTGGATCTACCAGAGCCCCGGCCGCGAGGAGGCCGTCGTGACGGGCCTGCGCCGCGTGGTCGGCGACCGCTGCCCGATCGTCGGCGGCAGCTCCGCCGACGACGACGTCGCCGGGAGCTGGCGGCAGCTCGGCCCCGACGGCCCGCTCACCGACGGCCTGGTCGTCGGCGTGCTGTTCTCCAGCGGCGGCATCGGCTTCTCGTTCCAGGGCGGCTACGAGCCGACCGGCACCACCGGGATCGTCACCGAGCTCGGCTACACCGCGGGCGAGAGCGGTGTCGTGACCGGCGGCAGCGGCCGTCACATCCTCGAGATCGACGGCGAGCACGCCGCCGACGTCTACAACCGCTGGATCGACGGCGCCCTGCCGGACGGCGCGCTGGCCGACGGCGGGACGATCCTGGCCGACACGACGATGTCCCCGCTCGCGGTCAGCGCCGGACGCGTCGGGCAGGTCACGCACTTCCGGCTCGTCCACCCCGAGAGCGTGAGCGCCGCGCGCGGCCTGACGACGTTCGCGAACGTCGACGCCGGCGCCCGCGTCTACGGGATGCGCGGCGACCGCGAGCGGCTCGTGCAGCGCGTCGGGCGCGTCGTCTCCGCGGCGGTCACGACGCTGGCCGGCGCGGACGTCGCCGGCGCGCTGATCGTCTACTGCGGCGGCTGCCTGCTGGCGGTCGGCGACGAGGCCGAGCGCGTGTCCGCGACCGCCGCCCGCGACCTCGGCGGGGTGCCGTACCTGGGCTGCTTCACGTTCGGCGAGCAGGGCATGATCCTCGATCGCAACGTCCACGCGAACCTCATGATCTCCGCCATCTGCTTTGCCCGCTGAGGGGATGCTGGCCACGGCCGAGGAGCTGCGCGAGGTGCTGGTCGCCCAGCAGCGCGAGCTCGACCGCCTGCGGCGCGAGGCCGATCACGCCGAGCTGCTGATCGAGGCGCTCGACGCGCTGCTGGACGTCGACGGCGACGCCGATCCGTTCGCGGGCGTGTTCGCCGTGCTGCAGCCGCTGTTCGGGTTCGCGCGCGCCCTCGTGCTGGCCGAGACCGACCGCGACGGGACGCTGCGCTGCATCGCGGCCAGCACGGACGAGCTCGTCGGCCGCGAGTACGAGGCGACGCGGATCTTCGAGAAGGTGCTGTCCGGGCGCGTCACCGCGACGCTGTCCGCCGACGCCGAGCCCGCGCTGTACCTGCCGCTGGGCTTCCGCGAGCGGCGCGGGCTGATGGCGCTGCTGCGGCCCGAGGGCGTCGGCGGCTTCGACCGCCGCGACATCGTGCTCGCCCGCAAGCTGGCGCTGCTGGCGTCGCACGCGTTCGCCGCGCGCCTGGCGAACCGCTCCGAGCGCGAGCGCCGGCGCCTGCACGGGCTCGCCGAGGAGCTCAAGGCGGCGCAGGCGATGCTGGCGCACCGTGCGAACCACGACGCGCTCACCGGGCTGCCCAACCGCGCCTACATCGAGGAGCACGTGCAGCGGCGGCTGCGGCAGGCCGCCGAGGACGAGCGGTTCGCGCTCGCGTTCATCGACCTCGACGGCTTCAAGCAGGTCAATGACCTCTATGGCCACAGCGTCGGCGACGGGCTGCTGACCGCGGTCGCCGGGCGGATCCGCCGGCAGATCCGCGACAGCGACGTGCTCGCGCGGGTCAGCGGGGACGAGTTCGTGCTGGCGCTGGACCCGATCGACGACCTCGAGGCGCTCGACCGGATCGTCGCGCGCATCCTGGTCTGCCTGAAGGAGACGTTCAACATCGACGGGGCGAGCATCATGCTCTCCGCGTCGATCGGCCTGGCCGTCCACCCGGACCACGGCACCGACTACGAGCAGCTGCGCCGCAACGCCGACGTCGCGATGTACAGCGCCAAGGCCGCCACGCGCGGCAGCGCCGCGTACTTCGACGCCGAGATCGGCCGCGCCGCCGCGCGCCGCACCACGTTCGAGCAGGTCCTGCGCCGCGCGGTCAGCGAGCGGCGCTTCGCCAGCGTCCTGCAGCCGAAGGTGAGCCTGGAGACGTTCGAGGTCACCGGCTTCGAGGCGCTCGCGCGCCGCGTCGGCGGCGACGGCGCGCTGCACACGCCGGCGGAGTTCATCGAGCCGGCCACGCAGCTCGGGCTGCTGGACCCGATCACCGAGATCGTCCTCGACGAGGTCGTGGCCGTCGCGCCGGCGCTGGGCGACGTGTTCGGCGAGGCCACGACGATCAGCGTCAACGTGTCCGCCCACCAGGCCACCGACCCGGCGACGATGCGTCGCTTCCTGCAGCGGCTGGCCAGCTCCGGGCGGCCGGAGCGGTTCATCGTCGAGCTCACCGAGGACGCGCTGCTGCAGAGCGAGCGCTTCCAGCGCGACGTGATCCCGCTGTTCCGGGAGTCCGGCGTGCGCGTGTCGATCGACGACTTCGGCACCGGCTACGCGTCGCTGGCGACGCTGATCGACATCACCGCGCACGAGCTGAAGATCGACCGCGTGTTCATCTCGCGCATCCACGAGCGGCCGCGGACGCAGGTGCTGATGCGCGGCCTGGCGGCGGTCAGCCGCGAGCTCGGCGTCAAGGTCGTGGCCGAGGGCGTCGAGACGGTCGACGAGCTGGCCTACCTGCAGTCGCTGGAGGCGTTCGAGACCGCGCAGGGCTACCTGTTCGCGCGGCCGCAGGCCCCGGCGGAGCTGATCGCGGGGCACGGCGAGCTGACCGCACGCCTGCGCCAGCTTGCGGTCCTGACCGGCTGAGTCCGTCAAAGCGGTCGGGTAGGATCCCCGGTTCCCTCCCCGGGATCTCCGCTTGACGACTTCCGACACCGCCCAGCCTGAGGGGCAGTCCGGCTACCGCGAAGCGGTCGAGCTGGAGTTCGCCGCGGCCACCAAGCGTTACCCCGGCACCGACGCGCCTGCCGTCGACGCCCTCTCCCTCACCGTCCCGGCCGGGGAGATCTGCGTGCTCGTCGGCCCGTCCGGGTGCGGCAAGACGACCGCGATGCGGATGGTCAACCGCATGATCGACATCACCGACGGCGACATCCTGGTCGGCGGGCGCAGCGTGCGCGGGCGCGAGCCGGACGCGCTGCGGCGCGAGATCGGCTACGTGATCCAGCAGGTCGGGCTGTTCCCGCACCGCACGATCGCCGACAACATCGCCACCGTCCCGCGCCTGCTGGGCTGGGACAAGCGGCGCACGCGGGCGCGGACCGTGGAGCTGCTGGACCTGATCGGGCTGCCGCAGGAGATGGCGCGCCGCTACCCGGCGCAGCTGTCCGGCGGGCAGCGCCAGCGCGTCGGCGTCGCCCGCGCGCTCGCCGCCGATCCGCCGCTGATGCTGATGGACGAGCCGTTCGGCGCGATCGACCCGATCAACCGCGACCGGCTGCAGAACGAGTTCCTGCGCCTGCAGGCGGAGATCCGCAAGACGATCGTGTTCGTCACCCACGACATCGACGAGGCGATCAAGATGGGCGACCGGATCGCGGTGCTGCAGGCGGGCGGCGTGCTCGCGCAGTACGCGACGCCGGCGGAGCTGCTGCTGCACCCCGCGAACCCGTTCGTGGAGGACTTCGTAGGCGCCGACCGGGCGCTGAAGCGGCTCGCGCTGCTGCGCGTGGCCGACGTTCCGCGGGCGGCGCTCGGGAGCCCGAACGGCGGACCGGCGCTGGCGCTCGGGACGCCGCTGCGCGACGCGCTCTCAGAGCTGCTGGGCGCGGGCGCGCTGCACGGCAACGTCATCGACGGCGACGGACGCTCGATCGGGGCGCTGACGGTCGAGACGCTCGCGCGTATGGCGGCGGAATGACTCGCGCTGCGCGCTCACATTCCGTGGCGGATCCTCGCCTGGCGGCTCGCATCCGCCGCCCACTGTCGTCCGTCGAGCCCGCGTCATGATCTTCGCCCAGCTGCAGATCCATAAGCGCGCCACGGACTCCTGCGTCGAGTCCAACGGGTTCTGCCCGCGCTGGATCATGGACAACCTGGACCGCTACAAGCAGCCGCTGATCCAGCACATCGAGCTGACGCTGATCGCGGTCGCGATCGGGTTCGCGATCGCGTTCGGGCTGGCGCTGCTGGCCTACCGGCGGCGCTGGCTGGTCCCGCCGATCACGCAGATCACGGGCGTCCTGTACACGATCCCGAGCGTCGCGCTGTTCTTCCTGCTGCTGCCGCTGACCGGGCGCGGCAGGCTGACGGCGCTGATCGCGCTGGTGTCCTACACGCTGCTGATCATCTTCCGCAACGTGATCACGGGGCTCGAGGGCGTGCCCGCGGAAGCGCGCGACGCCGGCCGCGGCATGGGGCTCACGCCGCGGCAGCTGCTGTGGCGCGTCGAGCTGCCGCTGGCCGTGCCGGAGATCATGGCGGGGCTGCGGATCGCGGTCACGACGACGGTCGGGCTGACCGCGCTGGTGTTCCTGGCCGGCGCGGGCGGGCTCGGCGAGGCGATCTTCGCGGACACGCAGTTCCGCTCCAACGTGGTCGTCGCCGGCGGCCTGTGCGTGCTGCTGGCGATCGTGCTCGACCTGCTCGTCCTGGCGGTGCAGCGCGCGCTCACGCCCTGGACGCGGGCGGTGGCGTCGTGACGCTGGTGGCCGCGTGGGGCGAGTTCGGGGACGCGATCTCGTTCATCTTCACGTCGCGCGAGCACCAGCGCGGCGCGCCGGTCGGCGGCAGCCACAACCTGCCGCTGATCTGGGAGCACCTGAAGCTGTGCGGGGCGGCGATGGCGATCGCGCTGGTGGTCGCGCTGCCGCTCGGGCTCGTGCTCGGGCACACCGGCAAGGGGTCGTTCCTGGCGATCTCGACGTCGAACGTCGGCCGCGCCGTGCCGAGCGTCGCGCTGATCGCGCTGTTCATCGCGTTCTTCCCGGGCAGCCCCGAGTTCCTGAACGTGACGCTGGCGCTCGCGCTGCTCGCGATCCCGCCGATCCTCACCAATGCTTACGTGGGGGTGCGCCAGGCGGATCGCGACGCGGTCGACGCCGCGCGGGGCATGGGGATGTCCGGCGCACGGCTGATCCGCGCGGTCGAGCTGCCCCTGGCGCTGCCGCTGATCTTCGGGGGGATCAAGACGTCCACCGTTAACGTGATCGCCACCGCCACGATCGCGCCGCTGGTCGGCGTGGTCACGCTCGGGGATCCGCTGGTCGCCTACTCCGTCTACGGACGTGAGGGGCAGATCGGCGCGTCGATCATCGTCGCCGTCCTGGCGATCGCCGCGGAGGTCGGCCTGTCGGCCGTCCAGCGCGCCGTGACCCCGGAGGGCATCAAGCTCGAGCGCGGTGGGCAGGACCGCACTCGCACTCGTTTCGGCCTGACCAAGAGGAGGATCCAGACCGCCCCATGACCAGAGCCACCACCGTATTCGCCGCCGCCATAGCGGCGCTCTCCCTCGGCGTCGCCGCGTGCGGATCGTCGGACGACTCCCCCTCGGAGTCCGCGGCCACGCCGACCGCGTCGGCCACCGAGACCGCGTCCGGGCAGATCCAGCGCAACACCGCCAACGGCGCCGTCTCGCTGAAGATCGGCTCGAAGAACTTCACCGAGCAGAAGGTGCTGGGCGAGATCTACGCCCAGGGCCTGGCCGCCGCCGGGTACACGACCTCGACCGACCTCAACCTGGGCGACCAGGACACGGCGCTGGCGGCGCTCAAGGGCGGGCAGATCGACGCGTACCCGGAGTACACCGGCACGGCGCTGACCGCGTTCTTCAACAAGGACGCGGCCGACCTGCCGAAGGACCCGCAGGCCGCCTACGAGGAAGTCAAGAAGCTGTTCGCCGACGAGGGCCTGACCGCCTTCCCGCCGACGCCGTTCACCAGCTCCAACGAGGTCGCGGTGACCGCCGAGACCGCGCAGAAGTACGACCTCAAGAACATCTCCGACCTGAGCAAGGTCGCCGGCCAGCTGACGCTGTACGGGACGCCCGAGTGCCGCAAGCGGATGGACTGCCTGCTCGGGCTGGAGAAGATCTACGGGCTGAAGTTCAAGAAGTTCGTGCCGGTGGCGCCCGATCAGCGCCACGAGGTGCTGACCTCGGGCCGCGCCGACGTCTCGATCGTCTTCACGACCGATCCGCAGATCACGCGCAACAAGGAAGTCCTGCTCTCCGACGACAAGGGCATGTTCCCGCCCTACAACCCGACGCTCGTGATGAAGACCGCGACGGCGGAGAAGGCCGGGCCGGACCTGGCCAAGACGATCGACATGATCCAGAAGCCGCTGACCGACGACGCGATGCAGGAGCTGGACGCGCGCGTCGACCTCGACAAGAAGGAGCCGGCCGAGGTCGCCAAGGAGTACCTGCAGGAGACGGGCCTCGTCCCGTAGCCGGCGCGACGAGTGGTCACTTTCCGGCGCATCGGGCCGGAAGGTGACCGCTCGCGGGTGACTCGGACACTCGTCCGCCCCCGACGCACCCGGCGCGCGAGGGGCGATAATCGAGACATGGACATTCCCCGCCTGCGCGGAGTCAGCCACGCGTACGCGTTCTGGTGCGCGCTGGGCGCGGCCGCCGTGCTGGTGGCGCTGTCGCCGGGCGGGGCGCCGCGCGGCGCCGCGGCGGTCTACGGCGCGGGGCTGTGCGCGCTGTTCGGGGGCTCCGCGATCTACCACCGCTGGCCGTGGCACCCGCGCTGGCGGCCGCTGCTGCGGCGGATCGACCACTCGACGATCTACCTGTTCATCGCGGCGAGCTACACGCCGGTGGCGCTGCTGATCCTCGACGGCACGATCCGCTGGGTGGTGCTGGGCACCGTCTGGGGCGGAGCGCTCGTCGGGGTCGTGTTCAGCGTCGCCTGGATCGGCGCGCCGCGCGGGCTGTGCGCGGCCACCTACGTGCTCCTGGGCTGGGTCGCGATCATCTGCCTGCCGGACCTGGCGGCGGCGCTGCCGGTCACGCCGCTGGTGCTGATCGCCGGCGGCGGGCTGCTGTACACGGCCGGCGCGGTGATCTTCGCGCTCGGGCGGCCGAACCCGTGGCCGCGCACGTTCGGCTTCCACGAGATCTTCCACGTCTGCGTGATCCTCGCCGCGGCCGCGCACTTCGTCGCGATGGCCGGCTGGATCGTGACGTCCGGCGCGTCCGGTTGACTGCACGGCCATGGCCGTGATCACCGACGAGCTCGCCGTCCAGCTCCTGCACCCCGCCGCCCGGGCGCCCGCGCGCACCCGCGCCGGCGACGCGGGGTACGACCTGGCGTGCGTGGAGCCGTTCACGCTCGCGCCCGGTGAGCGCCGGCTGGTGCCGACGGGCGTGGCGATCGCGCTGCCGCCCGGGCTCGCGGGCCTCGTCCTCCCCCGCTCCGGGCTGGCGTTGAAGCACGGGATCTCGTGCGTGAACGCGCCCGGGCTGGTGGACCCGAACTACCGCGGCGAGCTGCGCGTGATCCTGATCAATCAGGGCGACGAGCCGTTCACGGCCGCGGCCGGCGATCGCATCGCGCAGCTGCTGATCGTGCCGTTCGCGACCCCTACGCTGACCGTGGTGGACGAGCTGCCCGACGGCGGCGACGACCGTGGCGCCGACGGGTTCGGCTCCAGCGGCGTGGCGTAGCGCTACTCGTCGGCCGGCAGCGCCGCGCGCAGCGCGGCCTCGTCCAGCCCGTGCGCGCGCAGCACGTCCGCGCCTCGCCGGCCCGCGGCCAGGATCGCCAGGAGTACGCGCGCGTCGGTGCGCGGGTGGCCGAGATCACCGATCGGTAGGTCACCGCCGAGGTACACCGGCACCGGCCAGCCGCCGCGGATCCGCGCGTCCAGGTCGCTCGGCTCGTCCGGCCGCTGCGCCAGCGTCACCGCCTGCGCGCGCGCCGGCTCCAGCTCCTCCCCCAGCAGCTCTCCGGCGACGCCGGTCTCCAGCACGCCGAGCAGCAGGTCGACCGGTCGCGGCCCGCGCAGCAGCGCGACGGCCGCGGGCGCGTAGGGCATCCACGCGGCCGGGGCCGCCGAGCCGACGCCGCGCCGCGAGATCACCCGGCCCTGCAAGCGCGCGTGGTCGGCCGCCAGGACCGACGCTCGCGCCAGCGCCAGCAGCAGGTGCTCGACGTCGACCGCCGGGTGGCGCAGCACGCGCGCCTCCTCGACCGCGCCCGGTCCCGCGATGTCGCGAGCGTGGCGGTCGAGGCCGGCGAACATCAGCGGCCGTCGACGGCGTAGCGCTCGTAGCGCTCGGCCACGACCGCGGGCAGGCGGGCGGAGAGGCGCACGCCCTCCGGCGTGTCCTCGCGCTCCATCGTCTCCCCCGCGACGTCGTGCAGCTCCGACAGCAGCCCGCCCTCGGAGAACGGGACGAGCAGCTCGACGTCCTGCAGCGTGCGCTCGAACTCGGCCACGATCCGCTCGCGCAGATCGTCGAGCCCTTCGCCGGTGACCGCGGACACCAGCGCGGCGTCCGGGTGGCGGAAGCTCAGCTCGCGCCGGCGCTCGTCGTCGAGCTGGTCGGCCTTGTTGAGCACGAGCATCCGCGGCGTCGAGCCCGCGCCGATCTCCTCCAGCACGTCCTCGACCGCGCGCGCCATCGCCTCCAGCTCCTCCTCGGGCGCGGACGCGTCGACCACGTGCAGGATCAGGTCGGCGAGCTTGGTCTCCTCCAGCGTCGCCGCGAACGCGTCCACCAGCTGATGCGGCAGCTTGCGGATGAAGCCGACCGTGTCGGTCATCAGGAACGCGCGCCCGTCGAGCCGCAGCGCGCGGGTCGTCGGGTCCAGCGTGTGGAAGAGCCGGTCGCGGACGCCGACCTCCGAGCCGGTCAGCGCGTTCAGCAGCGTCGACTTGCCGGCGTTCGTGTACCCGGCCAGCGCCACGGTCGGCAGGTGCGCGCGCTCGCGCTCGGCGCGCTGCGTCGCACGGGTGGACTTGACGTGGTCGAGCCGGCGGCGCAGGACCGTGATCCGGTCGCGCGCCAGGCGACGGTCGGTCTCGATCTGCGACTCGCCCGGACCGCGCGTGCCGATGCCGCCGACGCCGCGCCCGGCGCCGAGGCGCTCGAGGTGCGTCCACAGGCCGCGCATGCGGGCCATGTTGTATTCGAGCTGGGCCAGCTCGACCTGCATCTTGCCCTCGGCCGTGTGGGCGTGGCCGGCGAAGATGTCGAGGATCACCGCGGTGCGGTCGAGCACGGGCACGTCGAGCTCCGCCTCGAGGTTGCGCTGCTGGCGCGGCGTGAGCTCGTCGTCGGAAACGACCACGTTCGCGTCCGCCGCCTTCAACAGCGGCTTGAGCTCCTCGACCTTGCCCGGGCCGAGATACAGGTTGGGGTGCGGCTGCTCGCGCTTCTGGACCAGTGCCCCGACCGTCGCCACCCCGGCGGTCCGCAGGAGCTCCTGGAGCTCCGACAGATCCTCGTTGTCGGGCGTGGCGGCGATGCAGTAGGCGCGCTGCCGGGCCCGGCCGGTGGCCGGCGGCGGGGTGTAGCGGGACTGGGTGGCGCGACCGTTGCGAGTGCGTTCCAAGACCGCACATTCTAGAGTCCTGGCGCATGCTCGCGGAGCGCCTGGCGGCGCGCACTCTCGAACTCATCGACGTCCCGTCGGAGTCCCGCGCCGAAGCCGCCCTCGCCGAGCACGTCGCCCGGGTGTTGACCGGCGGCGGCGCCGAGGTGCGCGACCTGGGCGATTCCTGCGTGCTGGCGCGGCCCGCGGGCACGTCGCCGCGCGTGCTGCTGGCCGGCCACCTGGACACGGTGCCGGCCCAGGACAACGTCCCGGGGCACCGGGATTCGAACCGCGTGACCGGGCTCGGCGCCAGCGACATGAAGGGCGCGCTGGCGGTGATGATCGAGCTGGTGCTCGCGCGCGTCCCGTTCGCGGCGCTGTTCTTCCCCCGCGAGGAGCTGCCGTCGGTGGAGAGCTCGCTGACGCCGCTGCTGGCGCGCGAGCGGCTGGACGCGGACTTCGTGGTCGTGATGGAGCCGACCGACAACCAGATCCACGCCGGCTGCGCGGGCAACATCAACGCCGACTGGGTGTTCCGCGGGCGCTCCGGGCACTCCGCCCGCCCCTGGCAGGCCGACAACGCGATCCACCGCGCCGCGATCGGCGTGGCCGCGCTGGCGTCCGCCCCGATCAACCCGGTCACGTTCGCCGGGCTGACGTTCCACGAGGTCGCCTCGGTGACGCGGATCTCCGGCGGGATCGCGCTCAACGTGATCCCGGAGACGTGCACGGCGCACGTGAACTTCCGCTACGCGCCCGGCCGCACCCCGCAGGAGGCCGAGGCGCGGCTGCACGAGCTGACGTCCGGCCTCGGCGAGCTGACGATCACGGGGAACTCGGCGTCCGGCGCGGTCGCGGTCGACCATCCGGTGGCGCAGGCGCTGATCGCCGCCGGCGACCTGGCCGTCGCCCCCAAGCAGGCGTGGACGCCGGTGGCCGAGTTCAGCGCCGCCGGCTACCCGGCCGTCAACTTCGGCCCGGGCGCGCCCGCGCAGGCGCACCGGCGCGACGAGTCGATCGACGTGGCCGCGCTGGCGCGGTCGTACGAAGTCCTGGAGGCGCTGTGCGGCTGAACCCGGTTCTCGCCAACCTCGGCACGTACCCGTTCGTGCGGCTCGAGCACGAGCGCGCCCGCTTGCGGGCCGCGGGCGTGAAGATCATCGACTTCGGCGTCGGCGAGCCGCGCGAGGAGACGCCCGCCTTCATCCGCGACGCGCTGGCGGCCGCGATCACGCCGATGGCGCCGTACCCGAGCGCCGCGGGGCTGCCCGAGCTGCGCGCCGCGATCGCCGGCTGGGCCGCCCGCCGCTTCCAGGTGACGCTCGATCCGGACACCGAGATCGTGCCGACGCTCGGGTCCAAGGAGGCCGTCTTCTCGCTGGCGAACGTGTTCGGCGGCGACCTCGTGGCCGTGCCGACGCCGTCCTACCCGGTCTATGAGCGCGGCGCCGTGTTCGCGGACAAGCAGGTGGTCGAGCTGCCGCTCGACGAGTCCACGTGGCTGCCGCGCCTGGACGGCGTCGACTGGGACCGCGTCGCCGTGCTCTGGCTCAACTACCCGAACAACCCGACCGGCGCGCGGGCGCCGCTCGCGTTCTACGAGCAGGCCGCCGCGCTGGCGCGCGAGCACGACTTCGTGCTCGCCTCCGACGAGGCCTACTCCGAGCTGTACTTCGCGGGCGACCCGCCCGGCAGCGCGCTGCAGCTGTCTGACCGTACGAACGTCGCCGTCTTCAACACGCTTTCCAAGCGCTCGTCGATGCCCGGCTACCGCTCGGGGTTCGTGGCGGGTGACCCGGACATCGTCGCGGCGCTGAAGCAGTACCGGCCGAACGTCGGCGTCGCGCCGCTCGAGTTCGTCCAGCGGGCGGCGGTCGCCGCCTGGGGCAACGAGACCCACGTCGAGGCGGTCCGGGAGCGCTACCGGGCCAAGCGCGACGCGCTCCTGCCCGCCCTGGAGTCGCTCGGCCTGCGCGACGCGGGCGGCGACGCGACGTTCTTCCTGTGGATGGACGCCGGCCAGGATGCCGACGCGCTGGCCGCGCGCTGGCTCGACGCCGGCGTCGTCGTCGCCCCCGGCTCGTTCTTCGGCGCGCCGCGCTACCTGCGGATCGCGCTCGTCCCGACGCCCGAGGACTGCGCGCGGGCGGCCGAGATCGTCACCGGCCTTGCCTGACCTCCATCAGGACCGCGCCCGCGCACAATCCTTCGGCGAGCTGGCCGCCCGCTACGACCGCTACCGCCCGTCCGTCGCACCGGCGCTGGTCGACGAGCTGGTCGCGCTGGCGCCGCGCCGCGTGCTCGACGTCGGCTGCGGGACCGGCAAGGTCGCGGCCGCGCTGGCCGCGCGCGGGCTGGACGTGCTCGGCATCGAGATCGACCCGCGGATGGCGGCGCTCGCGCCCGTCCCGGTCGAGATCGCCGCGTTCGAGGACTGGGACGACCGCGGGCGGACGTTCGACCTCGTCACGTTCGGCGACTCCTGGCACTGGATCGACCCCGAGCGCGGCGAGGCCAAGCTCGCGCGCGTGCTCGCGCCCGGCGGTGTCGCCGTGTGCTTCTGGAACCGCCACGACGTCGCCGAGCCGCTGCACTCGGCCTTCGAGGCCGTCTACCGCCGGGTCGCGCCGGACGTCCCGTACATCGCGCCCGGCGTGGAGGAGGACGCGTACGAGTGGGACGTGACGCTCGACGCCGACGCGTACGTCGGGCTGATCGGCACCTACAGCGCCCACCGGACGCTCGCCCCGCGGCAGCGGGACGAGCTCGAGCGGGCGCTGCGCGACGCGATCGTGGCCCACGGCGGCACGATCACGCTCCGCTACCGGACCGTGGTCAGTCGTTCGCGTGCAGCGCCGCGTTGAGCCCTGACCACGTGCCGGAGCGCGGCAGCGCCTCGACCGTGCCGGTGCGCGAGTTGCGCCGGAACAGCAGCCCGCTCGCGCCGCTCAGCTCGCGGCCCTTGACGACCTCGCCGTCCGGCAGCGTGATCAGCGTCCCGGCGGTGATGTAGAGCCCGGCCTCGACCGTGCACTCGTCGCCGAGCGAGATGCCGATGCCGGCGTTGGCGCCGAGCAGGCAGCGCTCGCCGATCGAGATCACTTCGCTGCCGCCCCCGGAGAGCGTGCCCATGATGCTCGAGCCGCCGCCGACGTCGGACCCGTTGCCGACGACGACGCCCGCGGAGATCCGGCCCTCGACCATCGAGTGCCCGAGCGTGCCCGCGTTGAAGTTCACGAACCCCTCGTGCATGACCGTCGTGCCCTCGGCCAGGTGCGCGCCGAGCCGGACGCGGTCGGCGTCGGCGACGCGCACGCCGGTCGGCGTCACGTAGTCGGTCATGCGCGGGAACTTGTCCAGGCTGAAGACCTGCAGCGGCCGCCCCGCGCGGCGCGCGCGCAGCTGCACCTCCGTGAGCTGGGCGGGATCGACCGGGCCGGCGCTCGTCCAGGCGACGTTCGGCAGCACGCCGAAGACGCCGTCGAGGTTGAGGCCGTGCGGCTGCACCAGCCGGTGGCTGAGCAGGTGCAGGCGCAGGTAGGCGTCGGCGGTGTCCGCCGGCGGCGCGTCCAGGTCGGAGAGCACGGTCAGGACCGGCGCCTGGCGCGTCCCGCGCAGCTCGTCGGTCGTCTCCGGGAGATCCAGCGGCGCGCCCGGCGGCTCGTCCAGCCGCGGGTCGGGATAGAAGACTTCGAGGATCTTGTCGCCGGCGTACGTCGCCAGCCCGGCGCCCCAGGCGTTCATGACCGCTCCTTGAATGCGTCGACGTTGTCGGCCGCGAACGCGTCGATGGTGCGGGGCTCGCGACCCAGCACGTCCTTGACGCCCGACGTGACCATCTGCATCCCGCCGCCGGAGTAGACCTCGAACTGCTCGCACAGGCCCTCGGCGTTCCACGGCGGGACGCCGGCGCGGACCAGCTCGCGCTTGAGCGCCTCGAGCGGGATCTCGGCGACCGCGACCTTGCGCCCGGCGACCTTGAACACGCGCTCGGCCTGCTCGCGCAGCGACACGACCTCCGGGCCGCTGAGCCCGTACGCGCGCCCCTCGTGGCCTTCGGCGGTCAGCGCGACCGCGGCCACTTCGGCGACGTCGCGCGCGTCCACCACGCTGAAGGCCGCGTCCGGCACGGGCGAGTAGAACGTGCCGTCGAGCACGCGGCGCCCCCACGCGAGCGTGTTCTGCATGAACCCGGTCGGGCGCAGCAGCGTCCACGCCATCCCGGAGTCGCGCAGCGCCTGCTCGACCTGGGCGTGCGTGCGGGCGAACCGCGTCGGCGCCTCCGGGTTCGCGCCCAGCACGCTGAGCTTGACGACGTGCTTGACGCCGGACTGGCCGGCGGTCTCCAGGAACGCCTGCTCGAGCTCGGACTGCATCGGGCTGAGCGGGCTCACCAGGTACGCGCGCTCGACGCCCTCGAGCGCCGGCCCCAGCGTGCGCGGATCGCCGAGGTCGCCGGTGACGGGCTCGAAGCCGAGGTCGCGCAGGTGGTGCGCCTTCGTCTCGTCGCGGACGAGGGCGCGCGCGTCGGCGCCGCGGGCCTTGAGCGCGCGCAGGAGCTCCATCCCGGTCGTCCCGGTCGCTCCGGTCACCAGCAGCATCACTCGGTCTCCATGTGGGTCGTGAACTCCTCGCTCAGCTCGGCGCGATAGATCGGGACCGCCCAGCCTGTCAGGTCGACGTGCAGGGACTCGTCGACGTCGACCACCAGCTCGCCGCCGTCCAGCTTGACCGTCACCGGCGAGTCGCCGCCGCGCAGGACGTGCGCGACCGCCGCCCCGCACGCCCCGGTGCCGCTGGACAGCGTCTCCCCGACGCCGCGCTCGAAGATCCGCGCGCGGATCGTGTCCGCGGTCAGCTCGCGCCAGAACGACACGTTGGTGCGGTTCGGGAACTGCGGGGCGTGCTCGATCGCCGGGCCGAGCGCCTGCAGGTCGACGGCGTCCGGGTCCTCGACCCGGATCGCGCACTGCGGGTTGCCGATCGTGACGTGCTGGAAGCGCAAGCCTTCGACTTCGCCGCGCCCGTCCGCGGGTCCTCCCGGGAAGTTGGCGCTGGTGAGGACGGCGCGGCCCATGTCGACGCGGCAGGTCGTCGGGCTCAGGATCGTCGGGCGGATCTCCCCCGCCGCGGTCTGGATGCTGAACGTGTCCGCGTGCGTCCAGCCGTTGCGGCGCAGATACAGGATCGCCTCGCGGGCGCCGTTGCCGGACAGCTCGGCCTCGCTGCCGTCGGGATTGAAGATCCGCAGGCGCGCGACGAAGCCCGGCGCGTCCGGCGGATGCAGGATCAGCACGCCGTCCGCGCCCGGCCCGAAGTGCGGGTCGCACAGGCGCCGGATCGCCTGCGCGCTCGGGTGCACGCCCTCGAACACGAGGTAGTCGTTGCCCAGCGCCTGCCATTTCTCGAACCGCATTGCGGTCAGATCATGGCGATCAGCTCGGCGGCGACATCCTCCGGGGTGCGCCCGGTGGTGTCGACGAGGTGCGCGTGGGGCAGCTTGCGCAGCCACGTGACCTGGCGCTTGGCGTAGCGGCGGGTGCGGATCCGCATCGCTTCGACGTCGCCGTCGAGCAGCTCCTCGAAGCCGAGCGCCCGGCGCGCCGTAGGCGAGGCGTGGCGCGCGTTGCGGACTTCGTCCAGGACGCCGGCGGCGAGCATCCGGTCGATGCGCTCGTCGATGCGCCGGATCAGCGCCTCGCGCTCCATGACGAGCGCGGCCAGCAGCGTGGGATGGCGCATGTGCGCCGTCCACAGCTGGTCGCCCGCCGGCGGCGCGTGGCCGGCGTCGATCAGCTCCAGCGCGCGCAGGATCCGCTGCCGGTCGGTCGGCACGATGCCGGTGCCGGGCGGCAGCAGCGCGTGCAGCTCGTGCAGCGGGCGGGGGTCGTTGCCCCAGCGCTCGCGGATCTCGGGCGCGACCGGCGGGCGCAGGTCGAGGTCGGCGAGCGCGGCCCGCAGGTACAGGCCGGTGCCGCCGACGACGATCGGGCGCCGGCCTTCGGCCAGCAGCGCGTCGATCTCCGCGTGCGCCCGCTCCGCGTAGGCGCCGGCGGAGAACGTCTGGTCGAGCGGGACGAACTCGAGCAGGCGGTGCTCGAGCTGCGCCTGCTCGCGCGCGTCCGCCGCGCCGGTGAGGATCGGGAGGCCCTCGTAGACCTGCAGCGCGTCGGCGGAGACCGCGACCGGGTCCTCCCCACGCTCGCGCAGGCGCTCGGCGAGCGCGATGGCGACCGCGGTCTTCCCCACGCCCGTCGGACCGAATACGGCGATGATCACGCGGGCAGTATCGTCACCCGGCACATGGCTGTCCGCATCGGAACCGGGCTCTCGACCGTGCCGGACGCGCGCGGCGCGGCCCTGGAAGCGGCCGCGGGCGCGGCGGCGGAGCTCGCCGGCGAGCGCTGCGACCTCGCGATCGTGTTCGTCTCCGGCGGGGTCCTGGAGGACCCGGACGCGGCGCTCGCGGCCGTGCACGAGCTGCTCGCGCCGGAGTCGCTGATCGGCTGCGGCGCCGGGGGCGTGATCGGCCACGGGCGCGAGATCGAGGCCGGCGCGGCCGTGTCGGTCTGGGCGGCGTCGCTCGGGTCCGGGCGGGCCGCGACGTTCCACGCGTCCGTCGAGGAGCTCGAGGAGGGCACCGGCGCGCTGACCGGGATGGCGGACCTGACCGGCGCGGACGGCGCGATCCTGCTGGCCGATCCGGTGTCGTTTCCGACCGACGCCGTGCTGCGGTTCCTGAGCGAGTCGACGCCGCTGCTGCCGCTGCTCGGCGGGCTGGCGTCCGGGCGGACGCTGGACGACGAGTGCGTGCTGTTCATCGGCGACGAGGTCGTGGCCGACGGCGCGGTCGGCGTGCGGCTGGACGGCGTCGAGATGCTGCCCACGGTCTCCCAGGGCGCGACGCCGATCGGGCCCGAGCTGACGATCACCGCGGCCGACGGCCACGTGATCGGGGAGCTGGCGGGGCGGCCGGCGCTGGAGAAGCTCAAGGAGACGCTCGAGGCGCTGCCGCCCGAGGATCTGCAGCTCGTCCAGGGCGGGCTGCTGGTGGGGATCGTGCTCGACGTCAACAAGCCCGACTACCTCCAGGGGGACTTCCTGGTGCGTGGCCTCTCGGCGGTCGATCCGGCGACCGGGCAGGTCGCGGTGGCCGCGGAGGTGCACCCCGGGCAGGTCGTCCGGCTGCACGCGCGCGACGCCGAGAGCGCCGACCGCGACCTGCGCGAGGCGCTGTCGATCCGCATGACCGCGCTCGGCGGGCGCCAGCCGGCGGGGGCGCTCGTGTTCGCGTGCAACGGGCGCGGGCGCAGCATGTTCGGGCGCTCGGACCACGACGCCGAGGCGGTCACCGAAGCGCTCGACGGTGCGCCGGCCGCGGGGTTCTTCGCCGCGGGCGAGATCGGGCCGGTCGGCGGCGGGTACTTCGTGCACACGTTCACGGCCACCGTGGCGGTGTTCGCGTGACGCGTCCCTCGACCTCCGCGGATCGCGCGGCCTTCACGGGTCCCGCGACCCCCGCCCGCCCCGCGACCCTCACCGGCCTCGCATGAAGCTCGACGGCGCCCGCGTCCTCCTCACCGGCGCGACCGGCGGCCTCGGCCAAGCGATCGCCCGTGCGCTCGCGGCCCGCGGCGCCACGCTCGTCCTGACCGGCCGCCGCGGGGACGTGCTCGCGCCGCTCGCGGAGGAGCTCGGCGCGCGCGTGATCGTCTCCGACCTGTCGGACCCGGACGCGCCGGCCGCGCTGCTCGCCGAGGCGGGCGAGGTCGACGTGCTGGTCGCGAACGCCGGGCTGCCCGGCAGCGGCCGGCTGACGACGTTCACGGCCGAGCAGATCGACCGGGCGCTGGACGTCAACCTGCGGGCGCCGATGCTGCTCGCGCACGGGCTGGTCGAGGCGATGGTCGCGCGCGGGCGCGGGCACCTGCTGTTCATGTCGTCGCTGTCGGGGCGCGCGGCCGCGCCCGGCACGTCGGTGTACGCGGCGACGAAGTTCGGGCTGCGCGGCTTCGCCCTGGCGCTGCGGGAGGACCTGGCGCCGCTGGGCGTCGGCGTGTCCGTGATCCTGCCGGGGTTCATCAGCGAGGCCGGGATGTTCGCCGAGTCCGGCGCGAAGCTTCCCTTTTACGTTCAGACCAAGAGTCCGGAGGACGTCGCCCGCGCGGTCGTGAAGGCGATCGAGGGCAACCGGGCGGAGATCGACGTCGCGCCGCTGCCGCTGCGCGCGGGCGCCGTGCTGGCCAGCCTCGCGCCCGGGCCGGTCGGGACGATCCAGCGCAAGCTGGGCGCGAACGCCACCGCCGCGCAGTTCGAGCGCGGCCAGGCCGATAAACGCTAGCCGCGCGCCCGGCACCAACCGTTCACCCGCCCGCGGTGTGGGGCCGCCAGCGCGCCGCCGGTCACCAACCGTTCACCCGCCCGCGGGGTCGCGCCGCCGGGGCGCCTGCACGGGCGCGTCGGCCACGGGCCGAGCTCGGGCGTCACCGTGCCGGGCGAGAACGTCCAGGCGTTCCTCGAGATCGCGCGGGATCGCGGGCTCGGCACCGGCGGCGCGTCGCGACAACGCGAGGGGGGTGTTGCGATCTACTTGCCTGAGGCGACAGTAGATTGGGGCACCCCCCGGGTTCCGCGGACGCGACGACCGGCTCGAGCCCACCGTGACGCCCGGCATCCGCGGAGCGATCAGCACGTCGATGCTCCCACCCGCCGAACCTCGGGCGCCCGAACGTGCCGCTGCGAGGACGCTTAGCTAGGCTGGCGCCGAACTAGGGCAACGCTCGGGGGAACGGATGCACGGGGGATTGAGGGCCGTGGTCGCGATGTTCGTGGCCGCTGGCGCGTCGGTTGCAGGTGCGGGGTCAGCGCGTGCCGTGAGTGCAGATGACGTTCTGCCTCACTACAACCGCACGGTCGACTGCAACGACCTCGGTTTCACCACGGGAGGATCGGTGCGCCCACAGGCGATCTACGGTGGCCGCATCGAGAGCACCAAGCGTTGCGAGCGAACCGAGATCGTCGAGCGATCACTGCCGAAGGCCTACGCCTGGGTCGAGTGGACCATGATCGACCTCAGCTGGGACGTGTGGAGCGCGGACACCGCGCACGCAACGGGCCAGCTCAAGGTGGCTCCACGTTCGGCCGCGCTCGACAGCGATCCATCAGCAACGCTGCTGCCAATAGAGATCACGCTGTCCGGCCGTGTGGACTGCGGCGGCGTGCCGCTGTTCACGAGCTACACCCTCACCCTTCCCGAGGGCCAGACCCCACCCATGTATTTCGACCTCTATCGCACGCGAAATCATCGGTGCCGAGTGATGGGACTGCCCTCCGGCGACGGCAAGATCGGCCTGCTCCAGCCGACGCTTCCCGGCGGCTACTCGCGTGGTCAGCTCCAGTCCAAGGCCGACAGGCCCACCACCAGTGGGCCGATCCCCTGCAAGGGGGATAGCCCCGGTCGCTGGTTTGAATCCAGCGACTTGTGTCGCTCGTACTGGCAGAACTGGACCGGTACGACGGCGACCGGAAAGGGGATCTGGCGTCGGAATCGGGTGATTCCGCGTGTGTGGTCAGAGACACGGGACTTCGGCGTCAAGGTGGTGTTCTCATCGCCAACGTGGTGCGAAGGGCTGGGGGTTGTATACGGCCATGAAACCTTCACCACCTATGGAGATGGGATCGTCAACAACGGCCACGCGACGCCGGACGGCAAGGGTTTTTGGGTCACCGGAGCGGAGGTGCGCAAGCTCTACTCGCAGATTGGCCGGGCAGGCGTGAAGCACCGCACCTACACGTCGTCTCTGACCGGGCGCGAGCGTAAGAAGTACGCCTGCGAATGACGGCTGTCCCTCGTCCGGTGAACCGCGGCGGTGGGCGGGTGCGGAGGCCCTGACGTCGGCGAGGGCACGTGGCGCTGCGTCCGGTCAAAACAGCCGCTCCTGCACCATGCGCTCCACGGGGCGTCGCGGCGGGCGGTGCGGGGCGCCGCGGTGGCGCGCGCGGGTCGGGTACGTGCGCAGCGCCCACGGGGCGCCGGCGGCCAGCTCGATCCGGCGGCGTTCCGGCACCGGCAGGTAGGCACCAGACGCGTAGAGGCGCTCGTAGAGCGGGACGAGGTCCGGGCGATGGTCGTGCAGCCAGGCGAAGAAGATCTCCCGGACCGCGCCGCGCAGGAAGAGCGTGTTGCCGCCGATGTAGGTGGCGTTCGCCTCCGTCGCGGCCTCGACGATCCGCTCGACCTGCTCCGGCGCGTCGTTGATGCCCGGCAGCAGCGGCGCGATCAGGATCCCGGTGGGAATGCCGGCGCGGTTGAGCTCCGCGACCGCCTCCAGCCGCGCGCGCGGGTTCGGCGTGTGCGGCTCCGTCGCACGCCAGGCGCGCTCGTCGAGCGTCGGCACCGAGAGGCACGCGCTGACCTCGGTGACCGCGGCGATCTCCCGGAGCAGGTCGAGATCGCGCAGCACCAGCGGTGACTTGGTCAGGATCGAGCACGGATTGGCGAAGTCCCGCAGCACTTCCCAGATCCCGCGCATGAGCTGGTAGCGGCCCTCGACCCACTGGTACGGGTCGGTGTTCGTGCCCAGCGCGACCGGCTCGCGGCGCCAGGACGGCCGCGCCAGCTCCACGCGCAGGACCTCCGGCACGTTCACCTTGACCACGATCTCGCGCTCGAAGTCCCGCCCCGCGTCGAGCTCCAGGTACTCGTGCGTCGGGCGCGCGAAGCAGTACACGCACGCATGGGTGCAGCCCCGGTACGGGTTGATCGTCCACTCGAACGGCAGCCCGCGGGTGCCGCCCGGGACGTGGTTCAACGCCGATTTCGTGCGCACCTCGTGGAAGCGGATGTCGAGCGCCTCAGGCGCGTCGAAGCGCCGCACCACGCTCTCCCCCATCCCGGCCAGCCGGCGGGCGTCGTCCGCCTCTACGTCCTGTGATGCCCAGCGCACGAACGTATGTTCGCATACCTGTCGGACGGAACTGCACTTTCGCCCGGGGCGCGAAGCGTCACCCGTCGGCGACAATCACTGAGCGCTCGCGTGACGGTCCACGCGAGCGCCGACCCGCCGTGGGTCTTTACGTCAAGCGGCGCGTGAGAGCAGCGACTCGCTGCCGGTGAGCGACTGCGAGGTCGCGCCCGTGATCTCGACCGGGACGATTTCCCCCGGAGCCGCGAGCCCGTCGAAGTTCACGACCTTGTTGTGCGTCGTGCGCCCGCGCAGGCGCGAAGGATCGTGCCGCGAAGCGCCCTCGACCAGCACGTCGAGCGACCGCCCGACGAACCGCTGGGCGCGCTCGCGGGCGCGGCGCTGGACGGCCTCGACCAGCCGCTCCATGCGGTCGACCGCGACCTCGTGATCCACGAAGTCCTCGACGAACGACGCCGCCTCGGTGTCGCGCCGCGGGGAGTAGATGAACGTGAACGCGCCGTCGAACCCGACCTCCTCGACCACCGCGAGCGTCTCCAGGAAGTCCTCCTCGGTCTCCCCCGGGAAGCCGACGATGATGTCCGTGGTGATCGCGCAGTCCGGCACGTGCTCGCGGATCAGCGCGACGCGATCCATGTAGCGCGCGCGGTCGTAGGTGCGGCGCATGCGCTTCAAGATCCGCGACGACCCCGACTGCAGCGGCAGGTGGATGTGCTGGCAGACGGTGGCCAGCACCGCGTGCGCGCGGATCACGTCCTCGCGCATGTGCGCGGGATGCGGGCTCGTGTAGCGGATGCGGTCGATCCCAGGAATCGCGTCGAGCGCGTACAGCAGCTCGCTGAACGCGCGCGGCTCCGGGCGCAGCCGGATCCCGTAGGAGTTGACGTTCTGGCCCAGCAGCGTCACTTCGCGCACGCCGTCGGCGGCGAGCGCGCGGACCTCGTCGACCAGCTCGTCGAACGGGCGCGAGACCTCGCGCCCGCGCGTCGACGGCACGATGCAGAACGAGCACTTCATGTTGCAGCCGGCGCTGATCTGCACCCAGGCGTGCACGTCGCGGGCCCGCTTGCCCGGCAGGTGGCCGGTGAAGCCCTCGAACTCGAAGAAGCCCTGCGCGGTGATCGAGTCGCTGGTCAGGAACTCGGCCAGGCGGTGGACCTGGCCGGGACCGAACGCCACGTCCACGAACGGGAACTGGGCGAAGACCTGGTCCTTCATCGACTGCGCCCAGCAGCCGCCGACGCCGATCACGCGCTCAGGGTCACGCCGCTTGAGCGCCCGCGCCTCGTACAGGTGCGCCACGAACCGCTCGTCCGCCTTCTCGCGGATCGAGCACGTGTTGAACAGGATCAGGTCGGCGTCGTCGCGCTCGGGGACCTCGGCGTACCCGAGCGATTCGAGCATGCCCTTCATGCGCTCGGAATCGTGCTCGTTCATCTGGCACCCGAACGTGGTGACGTGGAAGCGCTTCACGGCTATCGAGCGTAGTCGGTGGCGCGGGACTCCCGGATCACGGTGACCTTGATCTGGCCCGGATACTCGAGCTCCTGCTCGATCTCGCGCGCGATCTCGTGGCTGAGCAGGACGGCGCCGTCGTCGTCGAGCGTGCCCGGCATGACCATCACCCGGATCTCGCGGCCCGCCTGCATCGCGTAGACCTTGTCGACGCCGTCGTGGCGCGTGGCGATCTGCTCGAGGTCGCGCAGGCGCTTGACGTACTGCTCCAGCGACTCCCCGCGGGCGCCCGGGCGGGCGCCGGAGAGCGCATCCGCGGCCTGGACGATCACGGCCTCGACGGTCTGCGGCTCGACCTCGTTATGGTGGGCCTCCATCGCGTGGGCGACGGCCTCGGACTCGCCGTGCCGGCGCACGAGATCGCCGCCGACGAGCGCGTGCGGACCCTCGATCTCGTGGCTGACCGCCTTGCCGATGTCGTGCAGGAGCGCGGCCCGGCGGGCGGTCTTGGCGCTGGCACCGAGCTCCTCGGCCATCATCGCCGCCAGGTGCGCGCACTCGATGCTGTGCGCGAGCACGTTCTGGCCGTAGCTGGTGCGGTACTTGAGGCGGCCGAGGATGCGGACCAGCTCGGCGTCCAGGCCCTGCACGTTGGCGTCGAGCGCCGCCTGCTCGCCGGACTCGACGATGTGGCTCTCCAGCTCGGACTTGGCCTGGTAGTAGGTCTCCTCGATCCGGGCCGGGTGGATGCGGCCGTCGCTGAGGAGCTTCTCCAGCGTCATCCGGGCGATCTCGCGCCGGACGCCGTCGAAGCCGGAGAGGATCACGGCGTTCGGCGTGTCGTCGATGATGAAGTCGACGCCCGTGAGGTGCTCGAGCGCGCGGATGTTGCGGCCCTCGCGGCCGATGATGCGGCCCTTCATGTCGTCGGCCGGGAGCTGGACGACGGACACCGTGGTCTCCGCCGCGTGGCCGGCAGCCAGGCGCTGCATGACGACGGCCAGGATGTTGCGCACGCGGCGGTCGGCGTCGCGCTTGGTCTCGTCCTCGATCTGGCGCACGAGCCGCGCCGAGTCGTGGCGGATCTGGTCCTCGAGCTCCTTGAGCAGGAGCTGCTTGGCCTGGCTCGCGCTGAGCCCGGAGGTGCGCTCGAGCTCACGCGTGTAGCGCTCGTGGGTGGCGGCGGCCTCCTGCAGCCGGTCCTCCAGGGCCCGCTCGCGCGCGTCGAGCTCGGCCGCGCGAGCGTCGATCGCCTCCTCCCGGGAGAGCAGACGCTCCTCCAAGCGCCCGATCTCCTGCCGCCGTGCGAGCGCGTCGTCGGTCTCCGCGCTGTCGTTGATCTCTGGGCTCGCCGGCAGGGTCGCCGACGCCGGGCCGGCGTGCGCGAGCCCTGGGGCCCGCTTCACCAGCAGCAGCGCCGCGACCACAAGGCCGGCCGCGAGCACGGCCGCCGCGATCACGATTTCCATTGTCCGTGTCCTCTCTCCGAACGCCGCCCTGCAGGGCGCGGCGAGATCCGATGCTTCCGATGTCTTTGAGGCGGCAGATCGGGGCGTGCCCGGAGCCCGGCGCGAGAGATCGAGCATGAAGGCGGCCTGCGCGCAGGCCGCCGCGTCAGTCAGCGGCTATGTGTCTGTTCGAGGGGACCGAGCCGTGCTCGGCGGGCGTTCTCGCCGGGGTCGTGCGTGGTGGCCGTCATTCCTGATGCTGCTGATATTCGCTGTAAATCGGGTCTTTTGCTGCAGTTTCGGAGGGTCCGTGCGGACCCGGTCTGTCGCTGCGGAGGATCGTATTACCGGATCGGTCCGCACGCAATCCATGACGGTTGCGTGGCGGCAGCCTCAATCGTCCTGGGGCGCCGCGTGGCGGCGCAGGGCGTCGTGTGCGAGCTCGAGGTCGTAGCCCTTGCGGACCAGGAACCCGAGCGCGCGTTCGAGATCGCGCGGCGTCTCCGGCGGGACGGGGAAGCGGCGGGCGAGCAGCGCGCACGCGGCGTCGAGCTCGTCGTGGTCGCTCGCGGCCAGCGCGGCGCGGACGTGCGTGCGGTCGACGCCGAGCTCGGCCAGCCGGCGCTCGATCCGGTCCGCTCCCCAGCCGTCGAGGTTGCGCCGGTCCTCAGCGAAGCGCTGCGCGAACGCGGCGTCGTCGACGTAGCCGCCCTCGAGCAGGGCGGCGACGACGTGCTCGACGAGCTCGGGGTCGACGCGCTTGCGCGTGAAGTTGCGGCGGACCTCCGCCTCCGTGCGGTCGCGGTGCGCGAGGAAGCGCCAGGCGACGTCGAACGCCTCCTGGCGGCGCAGCTCGTCGCCGGGAGCGGCGCTGTGCGCCGCCGCGGTGGGCGGCGGCGCGGGGTCGCGGGACGTGGCGTGCGCCACGGCGGCGGCTAGGCGGCGCCGGCCAGGGCCGCGGCGGCCTTCGGGTCGCCTTCGATCGGCTCGACGAGGTCCTGGGAGACGCCGAGGGCCGCGTAGACCTTGGACTCGATCTCCTTGGCGACCTCGGGATGCTGATCGAGGTAGCCCTTGGCGTTGTTGCGGCCCTGGCCGAGCCGCTCGTCGCCGTAGGAGAAGAACGAGCCGGACTTGGAGATGATCGAGTGCTCGAGCCCGAGGTCCAGGATGCAGCCGGACGTCGAGATGCCCTTGCCGAACTCGATGTCGAACTCGGCCTGCTTGAACGGCGCGGCGACCTTGTTCTTGACCACCTTCACGCGGACGCGGTTGCCGACCGCCTCGGTCCCGTCCTTGAGCGTCTCGATCCGGCGGATGTCCAGCCGCTGGGAGGCGTAGAACTTCAGCGCGCGGCCGCCCGGCTGGGTCTCCGGTGAGCCGAACATGACGCCGACTTTCTCGCGAATCTGGTTCGTGAACACGCAGAGCGTGCTCGTGCGGTTCAGGTTGCCGGCGAGCTTGCGCATCGCCTGCGACATCATCCGTGCCTGCAGGCCGACGCTCTGATCGCCCATCTGGCCTTCGAGCTCCGCCCGCGGCGTGAGCGCCGCCACGGAGTCCACGGCCACCAGGTCCACCGCGCCCGAGCGGACCAGCATGTCCGCCACTTCGAGCGCCTGCTCGCCGTAGTCGGGCTGCGAGACCAGCAGCTCGTCGATGTTGACGCCGATCCGCTGGGCGTAGAGGGGATCCATCGCGTGCTCGGCGTCGATGAACGCCGCCACCCCGCCGAGCTTCTGCGTCTCGGCGATCAGGTGGTAGATCAGCGTCGTCTTGCCCGAGGACTCAGGGCCGAAGATCTCCACGATGCGGCCGCGCGGGATGCCGCCGATCCCGAGCGCGAGGTCCAGCGACAGTGCGCCCGTCGGGATGGCCTCCACCCGCACCTGAGCCCCAGGATCGCCCATCTTCATGACGGTGCCCTTGCCGAACTGACGCTCGATCTGGGACAGGGCGCCCTGCAGGGCTGTGTCTCGTGCCTTCGAGGGGTCCTGGTTGCTCATGCACTGCACGCTAGGGGGCGGGTCGGACGGACGAACGTCTGTGCGCCTTTTGGCACAGGTTCGGCACGAATTCGTTGCAGAGCGGCGGTGTTCGGGCGCTACCCCGTGACACGCGCGAGGCGCGCCACCGCGGCCCGCGCGCTGGACGCGCGCGGCGCGCCCAGCCGCAGCGAGATCCTCCGCCCGTCCAGCGTGCCCGAGACGCGCCCGCCGGAGCGGATCGTGACCGTCCCGCGCGCGGCCTTCGCGCCCGCCACGCGCAGCGTCAGCCGGCTGTTGCCGCTGCCGCTCAAGGTCATGCCCTTCACGGCCTCGTAGCGGCGCAGGACGAGGCCGTCGCCCCGCACCTCCCAGGCGCCGCCGCGCAGGCCGCCGCCGGACGTCGCCAGCGCCGCGGGCGAGAGCACGAGCCGCAGGTCGTCGAGCGTCGCCGCCAGCGCGCGCACCGTGCGCCCGACCTTGCGCGGGAGCCCGCCGTAGCCCGGCAGCGAATCGAAGGACCGCGGCGCGGTCGAGACGGCCGGGATCCCGGTCGGGACGCGCTTGCACGGCGACTTGGGCAGCGGCGTCCCGCGGACGAACGCGAGGATCGCGCGCCCCGAGCACGTGCGCGGATCGCTGATCGTCGAGTGCCCGGTGCCGGGGACGACGAGCCGGGCCGCGCCCGGAATCCGCGCCGCGACGCTCGCGGAGACCTCCGGCGGCGTGCGCAGGTCCTCCCCGCCCTGGAGGATCAGCGTCGGCACGCTCGGATACGGCAGCGGCGCGGCCGCGGTGGGCGGATGCGGGACGTCCGGCCAGCGCAGGCAGAGGTCGATCTCGTCCTGGAACGCCACCGGCGGATCGAACGGCGCGAAGAACGCCGCGGGCAGCGCGGCGATCCGCGCCTGCGCGGCCGCCGGGCGCTGCTCCACCGGCGTGCCGGGGTCCCACGGCAGCGGGTCCGTCTCGCAGACGGTCGCGTAGCGGGCGGCCGAGAACTCGCGCGGGGAGCCGAGGACCTCGAGCGCGCCGATGTCGCGCACGATCCGGGCCAGCGGCGCGCCGTCGCCGCCCAGCGCGGCCTTGACCGCGATCGGCAGGATCGCGCGCAGCGGCGGCAGGTAGTCCGTGGCCATCATCACGTCGAACAGCTGCAGCGGGCCGAGCGTCACGCGGTGCGAGCGCCCGCGCGCGTCGTAGGCGCGGGCGACCAGCGGATGCGCCCGCAGGCGGGTGACGAGCGTCCCCAAATCCGAGCCCGGATCGGTGCTGATGCCGCGGCAGCCCTTCGGACAGAGCGACTTCAGCGACGGGCTCATGGCGCGGAACGTGGCGCCGAAGAACGGGTCCGCGTCGTCGGGATCGACCACGGAGTCGAGGATCAGCCGCTCGACGTGCTGCGGATAGGCGCGCGCGTACTCGAGCGCGAGCGCGGTGCCGTAGCTGATCCCGAACAGCGTCAGCTTCTCGACGCCCAGCTCGGTGCGGATCGCCTCCATGTCGGCGACCGAGTCCGGCGTCGAGTAGTGCCGCCGCCCGGCGCCGAGGCGATTCGCGCAGTCCAGCGCCGCCCCGGGGTCGCGCAGATGCGGGTCGCGCTCCAGGCGCGGGCAGCGCAGCAGGCCGGACCGGCCGGTCCCGCGCTGGTCGAACCCGATCCACTGGAAGCGGGACTCGAGCCGCGGCAGCATCGAGAGCACGGCGAGCATCTCGCTCACCCCGGCCCCGCCGGGGCCGCCGGAGAGGTACATCAGCGTCGGCCCGCTGGTCTTGCCGGCCCGCGCGATCCGCAGATTGACGCTGCCCGGATCGACGCCGGAGCGGTCGAGCGGGACCGTCAGCGAGCTGCAGCGCACGCCGCGGAGGTCCGTGCAGGACCCCCACCGCAGCGCCGCCTGCGAGGCGGACGGGAGGGCCAGCAGCGCGAGCAGCGCGAGAAGGACGGCCCTCCGGGCCGTGGTGGCGACCATGGGGGTTGAGCCTAGCCGAGCTCCGCCCGCGCGAGCGGTTCGTAACGGGCGCCGTTCGGATGCAGACGCGACACGTAGAGCGTGACCGCCGGAGCGTGGAACGCGAGCGGCTCGACGGCGAAATCGGCGTCGCGCGGCGCTTGTGCGCGGGGCCGCAGGCGGGCGACGGTGACGTGCGGGCGGAACGGCCGCTTCTCGGGCGTGTAGACGCCGGCGGCCTCGAGGCCGGCGGACACGCGTGCCTGCAGGGTGTGCAGCGCTCCGGCGGGATCGTCGAGGGTCACCGTGAGGACCCGGGCGCGCCGCGGAGGGAGCAGGAGGACCGGGCCGAGCGCCAGCCGCGGCGCGGCGTGCTCGGC
>Ga0182736_1000978_pt1 | contig 33354 bp, 33 predicted proteins | sample eDN5th30CKraftBY_FD_128882 | JGI IMG/M metagenome (GOLD analysis project Ga0182736, IMG submission 128882) | Enriched backyard soil microbial communities from Emeryville, California, USA - eDNA 5th pass 30_C Kraft BY (version 2) (version 2) | ecosystem: Environmental > Terrestrial > Soil >...
CCCCGAACCCATCATGTTGACTGTCACCAGCGTCGTGAGCCCGACCAGGCTCATTTTTTTGCTTGAATCAGCCATCGCAAACTCCTTGCCGCGTTCAATGTTTTGAACCTTGGTCCGGCAACGTGCAACGCGTGGCCGAATAGGGGGCTAATGTTCAATGCTTGACTACGTAAACGCTGCAGGTTGGGCGCCCTTGGCAGTCCCGTTTGATCTCGACAGCAGGAGGCGCTCAGCAACCAGTGCGCTGGTGTCGACGATGTCCAGCCGGGCCTGGCAAGGGGCGGGCAGGCGGAAGGGCATGATGCTGTCGGCGACCAGGATGCGTTCGAACATCCCGCTTTCGAACAGCGTCCCTGCACTGGTGAACAGTCCGTGGGTGGCGGCAGCCAGAATGCGTGAAGCGCCGGCTCGATGGCAGGCTTGAGCGGCACGCAGCAGTGTCTGGCCGGTGCTGATCATGTCGTCGAACAGCACGACCGTGCTGCCCGCCACCTTACCCACCAGACACTCACCGCTGAGCTGCGTGTGTTGCCGGTGCTTTTCTACCATGGCCATGGCGACCGGGCGCGCCAGTATCTGGGCCAGTGCCTGGCGAAACTGTTCGGCGCGCTTGATGCCGCCCATGTCCGGCGACACCACCGTGATGCCCTGCGCAACAAGCAGCGGCGCCAGGCGCTGGGCAAACAGCTGCGCGCAGTCCAGGTTCCAGGCTGGTATCCGGTAGGCGTTGTCGAACGCGCTGGGATTATGCACATCCAGCGCCACCACCCGGTCGATGCCACAGCTTTCCATCAGGCGAGCCACGTGGCGGGTAATGGTCGAATCCTGAAATTCCACCTTGCGGTCCTTGCGCCCATAGCACAGATAGGGCGTCACCGCTGTCACCTGGCTGGCGCCGGCGTCCTTGAGCGCGCCACAGAAGAACAGCAGCCGGCACAGTTTGTCGTGGGCGCTGTGGTGCATATCGCCATAAAGCGAGTGGAACACGACGGTGTTTCGCCCCTCGACCGCATCCTGGGGCCAGCACTTGTGCTCGCCGTCCTCATAGTCTCGCTCTACATGTGCCGACAGGGAGAGGCCCAGGCGTCGGGCAACGGCATCGCCATAGCCCTCGCTGCCTTGCAATGCAAACATCAACGGTGCTGTGGTGTTCATGGGCGATGCTCCCTGGGTGGTTACCGGCAACTTAAGCGGCTTGGCACCGCTGGGTTTGACGATTATCAAGTACAGCGTGGGCCATGGGCAGACACTGTGCAGGTCAGCGCATGCCAAAGGCTGCGATCCTCACAGCGGCTTGTCAGCCATACACCGTGCAGCATCCTGACGATCAGGTCTTTACCTGGCAGTTGAATCACGCGGTATCGCCTGTTCGGCCATGGCGCACCACCTCCACGCAGAATTGGCCTTCGTAGGGAGGCACATGACATTCGACGATATCTTGCGCCGCGACCTGCAAATGAATGCCGACGATATCGGCATGCACCGGTTGGCGGCAGACGTGGCGGTCGACGAGCACAGCGCTGATGAGGTGGCGCGCACCCAGTTCGGCGAGGTAGGCGCAGGTGCGCAGCAGAGAGTGCCCTTCGTAGAGCACGTCATCGACCACCAGCAAGGTGGTTTCGGCAAGGTCGAGCTTGGCGAGTTCAGGGCTCTCGGTGAGTTGAGTATGGGCATGCAGGAGGCTCAGGTCGTCCGCATAGCGCTTGACCTTGATCGGGTAGAGCGGCAATGGCGCAGCGCCGGTCAGTGCTTGCAGGTGCAGTTGCAGGCGCTGCGCCAGCGGCTCACCACGCCGCTGAATGCCTACCAGCGCCACTTCAGACGTAGGCAGGCAAGCCATGGCCTGCCGGGCCATCGAGCGCAGCACACTGTCCAGATCGTGTTCGTCATACAGACGGACTCTTGATGGAGCGGGGCGCTTCATGGTGTTTTTCCTTATTGGATAACGGTGTCCGGGAGCCTACCCGGGCCCCTTGAGGTGGGCTTGATAAAAGCCAAGTGATACAACAGCAAGCTTGCAGATTAGTTCGGATGTCGCCAAAAATACGCGCCAACCAACGAAATATTTCTGCTATCTACCCGTCCGTTGACGGAAACTGACTCGACCATTGCAAAATGCATCGTGAGGTGACCGCACGGAAATTTGGGAAGGCGAACGAAGGCGGAAGGGCTGTTGACCATGGGTAAGTGGTTGACTTTTTCGAGAGCGGGGCTTAGTGGAAACGCGCACTGTGAGCGTGTTTTAATGGCGACAGAGAAAGTTATTGGATGTCGAGAGCGCAGGTGGAAAAATATTCGTTCAAGTAAATTAACTTGTGGCTGATTTAAAAATGCTATCGGATAAAGTTAAAAATTTTTGCCGCCAAAAAGGCTGGTGGTATGATGATGCTAGCGCAGATTATGAGGCTGAACTAGTTAAATTAGGAATTGATATAGGATCGGACTGTGCTGAGTTTTACTTGCATGCTGAAGATGGCCCCACATTTTCCTCGGGAGGGCATGAACTCTATCAGCTTGGTTGGTTTTCTAAAAATACCAAGTTTGATCTTGCGCTGAAACGCACCCATGACACTCTAGGTCTGAGTCTTGATTACATACCCTTGGATAGCTTTGAGGGTGAAAGTGGATATTACTATAATTCCAGGACTGGAGAGGTGCTTGAGATTTCCCTTGGTGAGAGATTGGAAGCTTTCAAAGCGGGGCGACTTCGCCCGCAGTGGAGTAACTTTAATAGGTTCATTGAATTTTATTTTAAACTGGGCTGATTCTACTGCTACGACGAGCGCCGGTATCTGGTAGCAGTCAACCCGATCCATCGTCGCCATCAGTACGACCCGGCCGGTGAGTTGGTGCGCACGCTCGACAAGCTGCGAGGTGAGATCATGTATGAGTCCGAAGCTAACGGCCAGTTACGTAGCCGCGATACCGGCTCACTGGCGGGTAGCGAAGAATTCCGCTATGACGCGATAGCCAACCGCCTGGACTTCAGCATTTCCAAGAACATCCAAGAGCTTGCGGAATCCCAAGGAGCTCTTTCTATCGCGATTGAGCGAAGCAGTTCCAGTGCTCTGGTGATCAAAGCGGCCATTACAGCTCTGGAGAAGCAGATTGCTGCCGAGTGATCGACATTGCGAAAGCCGCACTGGTAGATGTCGAGCAGCGCAGCTCTGCACGTTTGCAGCGGCTTTTCGCTGTATTCCGTTGCGAAACCGTGAACGATATGGTGCATGCATTTTATCGCGAGGACGATTTTGCGGAGGGCGATCCAGAGGAATTTTTGCAGCATTTACCAGACTCTGTCAGTCGCGAACAAGTGGCCACGGCTTTGTGGTCTCACGCTAATCGGCAACTGGTCCGGCTGTTGGTGGCTGATCCAGAGCGTATCGAGCTGGTTTCAGGGCGTGATAAGGACATGGTGCTGCGGGTATTGGACCAGCTGTCACTTATGCCTGAAAGCTTAAGTGCCGACGCCATCCCGCACTTTTTTATGGGCAACCCGATCTGGTCGGCACCGTGCATCAATACCGGGAACGAGTACTTGCTGCCCATACCGCATCTGGTACTTAGCCACATTCACGGGGGCATGCGTGCACTGTTGGATGATCTCGCTCCGACGGTAAAAATGAAAATGGCTCGGACTCGTGCCGAATATCTGGAAGCGCAAGTCTGTGCACTGCTGCGCAAGGCGTTGCCTACTGCCCGGCTGCAAGCTGGAGTCAAATGGGCGATCGGCGCAGATCGTTGTCAGCAGAGCAGCGATGATGATGGCTCCGGCCTGACCTGCCAGCGCGCGGGCAGGGTAATTTCCTCGTGGTAGCGAATGTTGTCGAAGCACAGGCGCATGTGGGTTTTCAGGGAGGCTCGCTGAAACGCGGTAGTTCTCGATGCTCGGGGGTTGCATAGTGCTGCAGGGGGTGATTTTGGTGAAGGTGGATGACTTGTTCTCAGCGATCGCTGGCGTTGGCACAAAAGTCGCCCGCATGGCCTGAATTTTTGCCGTGGCGGCCAAGGCGATGATGACCAGCGCGGAAAAGACTGCGAGGAGCAAGCCGAAGACCAGCATGTGGTTAGCTTCGGCTAGGCCGAGCAGAAAAAACGACGGCCAAGACCAGCATGACCGTGATACCGAACGCTATTTGCATAGAGCATCTCTGTTTAGTAGTGAAGAGCGACAATATGACGGCAAGGGTGTGTTCAGAAGCAAGGGTTAGCCGTCCTCTGCCTCGTCAGGGTTGTCTTTTTCCGGTGAAGAAGTGGTCAATAACTGGCTGACACGACTGCCCAGCAGCGAACCGGCCTGAAAGTAGCCCATCACCGTGCTGACACTGCGGTGCTCGGTCATCGCCATTACCTCGCCCAGAGGCACACCCTGGCGTCCGGCTTCGGTGACGAAGCCCGAGCGGAGGCTGTGCGCCGCCCAGTCACCGTCGAGGCCTGCCAGTGCCGCGCGACGCTTGACAATGCGCGCGATCTGGTCGCCGGACAGGCCAACAGTCGCGACCCGCCCCCCTTTGTACAAACGGCGAAACAGGGGGCCGTTGCTGGCCGGTGCTACAGCGAGCCAGGCGTTAAGTGCTTGTGCCGCTGGCCCCTGCAGCGGTTTTTCCCGACGCACGCCACTACTGTCGGTTTTGGTTGCCCCAAGTGCATATAGCCAGGTGTCGGCGTCCAGACGGCGCAGGTCTTCGATCTGCAAACCCACGATTTCCGAGCGGCGCCGGCCACCGCCGCTCCAGGCCAGCAACAGCAGGGCGCGATCGCGCACGCCACGCACGCCGTCAGTGCAGGTGGCGAGCATCGCCTGCAGCGGCTCCAACACCACTGCGGTTTTCTTCCGCACGGATACGCCTTGGCGCGCCTGGGCCTTGCGTGCCTCGCGAAGCAGAGTCTTCACCGCAGGAGCCTCACTTGGGTTATCCCAGCTTCGCACGCGATGCCATTTCGCCAAAACTGCCAAGCGATGGCTAACTGTGCTGAACGACAGTGGCCCCGGCCTGCCCTTGACCTTGGCTGCAACCAGCGCGGCATCGACTGCCGGCGGCAGCAGGTGTGTCCAGTTACCAGCAGTATCGGGCCTGGCCAAGTGATCGACGATGAATTGCACGGCGACCACGGGAGGCAACGCGCCGTCGCCGAGCGAGCGGCAATAACGCAATCGCAGCCACGCAGACCAGTAGGTGAGGGCGCTCTGGTAGCTGCGCACGGTATTGGCTGCGGTGCCTGCCGCGATGAATGCCTCGGCCGCGGCGCGGGTGCTGTCGGCTAGCTCCGCCAGCACCAACGGCTGGGAGGAGGGCATTTGTACCGGCTCTGTCAATTTCATCTCGCTCAACGCTGCAATAGTTTCGGATAACCTGTGGTTTATCAGACCTAATATAACGAAGATTTCGGAATGACCACATCCATGATCGTAAAGGGCAGTTATCAATTCCATTGCCAGCTTTAAATCTACCACTAGAAGCCTTGGCCATCCTGCACAGCTTATGCGAGCAATCCTAACCACATAGCACTGAGTATCACGAACCGGTGCCGCAGATCGTGGTGGTGATGCGCACCAGCGCATCTAGCGGACCGATATCGGGGATAGGCTTGTCCTCCAGCACGATACGGTTATTCTCAACGATAACAGCCGCTTTCATGAGCGCCATGGCATGTCTCCCGAGGCACTGCGTGATTGTTCTTGATCTAGGTGCGTCAGATTCGCCATGGATCCTTGATCGGCGTCAATTTTCCGCACGGTCCGAATTACCGGTCGTCTGCACGGTGCGTGAGTTGACAAACATCAAGTCGCGCGCAGGGCGGTGGCAGATGATCGGGGCACGCTTCCCAACTACAGAGGTGTGCCATGGCCAACCCGCAACGACTCTTGTTGATCGCGTCGCCCCTGATGCGCCGAACCCCGGTCTATGATCGCGCTGCAGCATTGGCCAAAGCCAAGGGCATGGCGTTGCACATCGTCGCTTTCGACTATGTCGAGGGGCTGGCCACGGCGGGCCTGGTCAATGACCAGGCCCTGGCGGTGATGCGCGATGGTTATGTGCGCCAGCACCGCGAGTGGCTGGAAAGCCAGGCGCTACCGATGCGGCGCACTGGCATCACGGTCACCACCGAAGTGGTCTGGGTGCTGCATCCGCTGAACGAGATCCTGGTGCATTTGCGCGAGCAACCGTTTGCCATGTTGATCAAGGAGTTCGAGCACGAGCCCTGGTGGATGCGCGCCATGTTCACGTCGCTGGATATCCAGCTGTTGCGGGATACGCGCATACCGTTGCACCTGGTACACAAAGCCAGCCACGCCTTGCCGCGCAGGATACTGGCGGCCGTCGACCTGTCCAGGCCCGAAGACCAGTATGAAGGCTTCAATGACCAGATCATCAGCGAGGCGCTGAAACTGGCCTTGCAGTGCAATGCCCAGATCGACTTGCTCTACGTCTACGACCTGGGGTCGATGTACCTGGACGCCAGCAGTAGTCGTGAGCATTCGTTCTTACTCGACTCCAACCTCGCCCAGACACTTCACGAAGCCCAGAGTGAGGCCTTCCAGGCACTGGCCGAGCGCAATGGCATCGCCAGCGAGCATCGCCACATGCACATGGGCGACCCAGCCAAGGTCCTGGGATTGTTCATGGACAGCCATGACATCGACGTGCTGGTGATGGGCAGTTATCACCACCATGGTATCGGCTGGTTCATTGGCAGCACTGCCGAGCGTGTCATGCACCGGTTGTCCAGCAGTGTGCTGGTGATCTCGCCCGAGCATTCACAGGGGTAACCGTACAAGGCCCGTCAGGGCTTTGTCGCTAAGGCGCTGAGATCCATAGCGGTTATCTTCCGGTGCTGGCGCAAGAGGGCTACAGCGGGCCGATCTACGCCACCCAGGAAGTGAGCGGTCTGAAGGCGCTCACGCCCGCTGATGAGCAGCATTGCCTCGCGCAGTTCGACCTGTTGCCCGAGGAGGGGCGTGCAGTCACGCCTTGAAGCGATCAATGGCCCCCATCGGACTCTGCAATGACAGGCGCCCATTACGGCGCGGGAGGTATTCATGTCCCATGATCTTGCCTTGCCAACCTTGTTTGCCGACCGTACCCAGGGTGGACGACGCCTGGTCGAGCCACTGACCCGCTACGCCGGCAGGCCCGACGTGATCGTGCTCGCACTGCCGCGTGGTGGCGTTCCAGTGGCCTACGAAGTCGCGACTGCCCTCAATGTGCGCCTGGACCTGCTGGTGGTGCGCAAGCTCGGCATGCCGTTTCACCCCGAGTTCGCCATGGGTGCGATAGCCAGCGGCGGCGTTACGGTCCTCAATGACGACATGCTGCGGGCCTACCCGGTAGAACCGGCGTTGTTCGACGCCGTGGTTGCCAGGGAAACCGAGGAGCTGGCGCGGCGCCAACGGGCCTACCGGAGAGGGCGGCCAGCCCTGCAGCTCAAGGACCAGGTGGTGATTCTCATCGATGATGGCCTGGCGACTGGCGCCACGATGAGGGCGGCTATCCAGGCTGCGCGAGCCCAGTCACCGGCGCGGATCGTCGTCGCCGTCCCGGTCGCACCGCCAGAAACGCTCGAAGCGCTGTACGGTGAAGTGGATGAGCTGGTGTGCCCGCTGGTGCCTGAGCGGATGGTTTCGGTTGGCTATTGGTATCAGGATTTCCCGCAGACATCAGACGAGGAAGTGATGACGCTCATGGGGCAAGCCGATCAGCAAGCGCTTTACCGGAGTGCGCCCCATGACTGAGCACAGGGTTGAAGTTCGCACACAGACGGTGAAGCTGGCAGGCGTCGAACTCATCGCGGACGTGCGTGAGCCGGCCAACGCCTGCGCCTTGGTCATCTTTGCCCATGGCAGCGGCAGCGGGCGCCTGAGCGCCCGTAATCAATACGTAGCAGACGCTCTCGCGGCACGTGGCCTGGGATCAATAATCTTCGACCTGCTGACCGAGGCTGAGCAACGACTCGATAACGAGACCGGAGAATTGCGCTTTGACATTGCCTTGCTGGCCAAGCGCTTGATCGATGTCATCGATTGGGTTGCAAGCGATCCGCAGCTGGGCACGTTGCGCATTGGCTTGTTCGGTGCAAGCACGGGGGCCGCTGCGGCCCTGTGGGCGGCTGCGCAGCGCCCCGAGCGCGTGGCGGCGGTGGTGAGCAGAGGCGGCAGAACAGACCTGGCTGGGCCGATGCTGGACCGTGTACAAGCGCCAACCTTGCACATCGTAGGTAGCTGCGACGTCCTGGTCCTTGAGCTCAATCGTCAGGTGGACCGCTTGCTGAGCTGTGAGCGGCATCTTGAAGTGGTGCCAGGCGCTACGCATCTTTTCGAAGAGCCTGGCACCTTGGCGAAGGCCGCGGCGCTCGCCGGTGACTGGTTCGTGAAGTACCTGCAGCACATATCCGTCTGATGGGGCTTCGCCGAGGCTCATACACCAAATGGATAGGTTTCGTCCTCTGGCTCAAGATGCTGTTGTTTCGGCAAGGGCAGGGCAGTCACTGGCTGGGTCTGTTCGAACCAGAGCAGCGCATCGAACTGCTCGGCCAGCACCGCCTCAAAGTAGTGGCTCAGCCGTTCGCTCTCGGGGCGATAGATGACGCCGATGGCGCGTTCGAGTAGCGCCGTGGACAACACATGGCGCAACGCCTTGCGCTGTGGGTCGCGCCAGTCGCTCAGGCAGGCTGGCACGCCTGCGAGGCGGAACTGGTGCTCCCAGCTGTCGCTGCGCGAAGGACGGATTTCCTTGATCTGCATGTCGCCGTCCCAGTCATCGGCGGCAGCCACCTGGCCGCGGTCGGTGGCCATGCCGATCAACACCGCGTCGTGCCCGAAAGCGCTGCGGCAAAGCTGGCCGATGTTGAACTGGCCTTTCCAGCCCATTTCTGTGGCTGCGGCATTGCCGATATGGGAGTTGTGAGCCCAGACCACCGCCTTGGCGTGGGGGCCACGGTGTTCCAGCAGCGCGCGCAAGGTATCGAACATGTGCCGGTCGCGCAGGTTCCAGGACGCCGTCGAACCTCGGTAAATGGCGCGGTAGTACTGCTCTGCGGCGATGATTACACGGGCATTCTGCGTTGCGTTGAAAAAAGCTTCGTCATTGCGGACAAGCCCTGACAATTGCTCGGCGAGCATGGCATTCAGTTGCTGGATCACCGGTTGCTCGCATGGCATGACGCCACCGTGCTCGACAAAGTGCCCGTACAGCGCGGGGTCGTCCTGCCAAGGTGTCAGGCAACCGTAGCGGCGACGGGATTCATGGGCCAGATGCGGATCGACCCGGTCCAGATACACCAGGACTTCATGGATGGAATTGCGCAGGCTGTAGACATCCAGGCCGCGGAATTCCACGCGGTGGTCGGTGGGCAGCAGTCGGTTGTGCCCGTGCAGCCATTGGGCGAAGGCTTTGACTTCGCTATTGCGCCACATCCAGGTTGGAAAACGGCTGAAAATATGGCGCTTCCACGCCGAGTGCGCCAAGCCTCGGACGTACTGATCGACATGCCCGGCATCCGGCCAGTCGGCCTCGACGGCGACGATGTTGAAGCCATGCTGTTCGATCAGGCGCCGGGTGATCGCCGCTCGGGCGCGATAGAATTCGCTGCTGCCGTGGCTTGCCTCGCCCAGCAGGATGACGCGCGCGTCAGCGTAGCGATCGAACAGCGCTGCGAATGCCGGCGTATCGAGGTTCGGCAAAGGTTCGGCGTACTGATGAAGCACCGGGGCAATATCGGCAGTGTCGACCTGATACTGCTTGCCGTAGAGTCTTTCCATCAATTTCTTCGAAGGGCCGTTCATGGGGAGCCTCCCATAATCGGGCCGCCGCGCATTGACCCGTCAGGGTGCGACGGCCCAGGGTTCAGATCAGGGAGAGCCGGTGGATGACCTGGCTAGCATCATCCGGGTCAGCGACGGTGGTGAACCCCGATTCGGGCGACAGCCGTTCGATGAAGGCGCGTGCTCGGTCCTGGGCTTGCAAGGGCCTGATCAACACGTGAACGCCGTTTTCAAGGGCTTCGATCCAGTATTCACCCGAAGGTTTGGGGAACGAAGGCGTTGTGTGCACACGGGAAGTTTCGGCGGGCGCCATGGCAATGTCCTCTATGTCGAATGAACAAGGAAGTTCAGTGTCGACAGTGGGCCCTGCGCCGACTTGACAGTTGTCAAATGCGTCACTCATGAGCTGTCAAACCGATAGATAAAGCTCCCCCGATTCAGGGATAGCCAACTCCTGCTGGCGTGGCTTTACGGGTACCACGAGCAAGTTGCATTTCAGGCTGCTTAGCAGGTATTCCAGGGTCGCGAACTGCCAGGCGCGGTGAGGGCTGGTGATCACTACGGTGTCGTAGCCGCAGCGATTGGCGTATGCGCAGAGGGTGTGCGCGCATGATCCGACGATCAACTGGTGATGGGCGTTAGGGATGCCCAGTTGCGCGACGAAGCGTTTGAATGCGCTTGCGACGGATTCATACGAGGGGATTTCCGCTAGGCTGTAGTGCTCGCTGTGACGCAGGAGGGCGGCCTGGTCATAAACGCAGAAGAGATGCATCTTCGCCTTGCGCGCATGGGTTATGAGCCTCGCGGCCTCGACGACTGCGGCATTCGCGTCCCCGTCGTCCAGGTCTTCGCAGCTGGCCGGCGCCGCTACAAACAGCTTGGCTTGACCTGGCTCTGAACGTTCCCGTGCGAACAACACGGGGCAGGGCGCAAGCCGCATGAGTTCGAGGCCGAAACTGACACGCCCGTCGGCTTGAGCCTGCAGAATTATCAGGTCGGCGGCGCATGCCCTGGCCAGTTTGACCAGTGCTTTCGCCGTGGGTTTGATTCGCATGACCTCCGGCTCCAGGTGGATGCCGCTGTCGAGGAAGACCTTCGCCAGGCCTTTCTGTCTGCCCAGGGTATCAAGATGTCTGGCCTCGGTAGCAGGTGCTATGTGGATGGCGAGGGTCACCAAGGCGCCGACAGCCGTCGCCAGCTCGATCGCCTGTTCGATAGCTGGATCGTATCGATCTTCGTCGGCTGCAAGGACAAGCAAGCTACTGATTTCCATGATCTTCACCTTTTGGCTGAGAGCGCCTGGCATACAGTCGGACTTCTGCGAAGCGTTCGACGCTTGAGCATGCAGGCGCACGCAAGGCGCGGTTTGATCTTCATCAAGTCACCTTGGGTGGCATCCAACCCTTGGTCGGACAGACCGCTAACATTTTGTGGGACCGCTAACTTGAATAGATGCCCGCCTGCAAAAAAAGCGGAGGCATCGTCATGTCAGGCTCTGCAGAAATGGGGGCAAGGCCCCATGTGAAGTGCCTTGCGTGCTCGTTGAGCCGGCTATGCCTGCCCGCCAGCCTCAGCGCCGACGAAGTGGACAAACTGGAGCGGATTGTCCGCCGTAACCGGCCATTGAAGCGGGGTGAGTACCTGTTCAAGGCCAATGAACCCATGGAGCACGTGTTTGCCTTGCGCTCTGGGGCGATCAAGAGTTTTCTGCTCGATGCCGAGGGCACCGAGCGGGTGACCGGCTTCCTCCTGCCGGGTGAAATGCTCGGGCTGGACGCTATTGGTGCCAGTCATTACCGAAGCTTTGCCGTTGTCCTGGAACTCTCGCTGGTCTGCTCCATCAGGCTGGATCAGTTGGTGGACCTGTCCGGCCAGATTCCGGGGTTGCGTTATCAGTTGCTGCACATGCTCAGCCTAGGGATCCAGGGCAAGGACGAGCACCTGCGCTGCTGCCATGGGCGTGCCGAGCAGCGGCTGGCGATCTTCCTGCTGGGCATGTCGGCGCGTTACCAGGCGCGGGGGTTGCGGGCGGGTGTGTTCAACCTGCCCATGTCCCGTGGTGATATCGCCAACTACCTGGACCTTACGCTGGAAACGGTCAGCCGCCTGTTCAGCCGTTTCGTCCATGCAGGTCTCGTGCTGTGCGCCGGGCGTGAGGTCAGGCTCATCGACATGCAAGGCCTGGTCAACCTGACCCATCTGGAGGAGCCCACTTGAGCGCGGCAAGCACCCGGTCATAGCGTTGCACAGGCCAGTTCTCGGCGGAGTGCCCCACCCAGATCGGGCGTGGCACATGATCCGTGCGTATCCAGATACGCTGCGGTGCTACGCCTGTTTGCCAGCACAGCTGGGCTACCTGGCGCGCCACTTGTGGCGGTGCGCAACAGTACACCGTGTCCGGGTGAAAGGTGATCAGCAAGCGCCTGGTTTGCCACCAGCCACTGCTGCTGTCACGCGGCAGTAACGACAGAGCCGACAGCCAGGTTCGACAATCGTCTGGCAGCAGTTCAGCCGCAATGCCGTCATGTGACAGCTGCAATTGTATCCAGGGCAGCCAACAGCGAATCTCATCCAGCGCCCCCAGTAAGGACAGCAGGCCGTCGGCGCGACTGATGGCCAGCAACCTTGTACTTTGCAGGGGCAACGGCCAAGCGCTGCCAAGCGGCCCGGAATAGTCGAACAGTTCCCCCGCCCGTCCCAAGGGCTGCGCACTCTGAGTGCTGACGATAAATTGCCCGGCCACGCCAGGTAGGGTCACGTAACTGCATGGCCAGCACTCGGTTCGACCGCTGAGCACGCAGTACTGGCCAGCCATTGCCTCGCTGCATGGCTGGCTGCAAAGGGCCAGGCGCACGAATTGCTGGATACCCAGGCCGGGCAATGTCTGGAGCACGCGGACGCTGGCACCCTCCCGGTCCATGACTGCCTCGCACGGTAATGATGGCTTGCTGTAATCAGCCTAGGCCGTCGCCAATCCGGCACTTTGACCAGGATCAAACCAGCGGGCGGCAGGGACTTCACCTTGTTGATAAAGATCAAATGGGGTGCTGCCCCACGGCGCATGATCGAGGCGTCTCCCTGGGAGGCAATACTCATTCACCCATTCGAGGAGAACTCCATGTCAGACGTTGCCAAGAAAGTGCCTGTTACCCCCGTCGCCAGCCAGCCAACCGAAGGTTCGCCGCCCAGCGTAGAACCTTCAGAGCTGTGGCGGCCCTTCCAGCAATTGCGCCGTCAGATCGACAGCCTGTTCGAGGATTTTGGATGGCGGCCGACGCGCATGCCGTTCAGCCACACACCGTTCGATGTCGAACCGTTCTGGCGGCGTGACCTGTTCACCCACGGCATGCCGGCCATGGACATCAGCGAGCTGGCCGAGGAGTACCGCATCAGCGCCGAGTTGCCTGGCGTGGATGCCAAGGATATCGAGATCAAGCTCGTCAATGGCAACCTGTTGATCCGCGGCGAGAAAAAGGAGGAAGTGGACGAAAAACGCAAGGAATATCACCTGTCCGAGCGCCATTACGGCAGCTTCGAACGGGTTTTCCAGCTGCCCCGTGGGGTCGACGCCGAGAAAATCGACGCCCAGTTCAACAAGGGCGTGCTGCTGGTGCACCTGCCCAAGCGTGCCGAAGCCATCCATCCGGAAAAGGTGATTCCGATCAAGAGCGGTAAATGATCACCCACCCTCACTGCATCGAGGAGCAAGGAGGCTCCGCCTGTGGAGGTAGAACATGATGTCCATTGGCAAATACTGCAACCGGGACGTGGTCACCGCACCACCCGGTATCTCCATCTATGCCGCGGCGCGCATGATGAATCAGTACCATGTCGGCGATCTTGTGCTGGCCGAACATGTCGACGGCGAGCGTTGTCGGCCCATCGGCCTGATCACCGATCGCGACCTGGCGTTGCGGATCATTGCGCGCAACCCACCGGATCAGGAGGACCTGCAGGCGGTCGATGTACTGCCCCGGCCTCTGATCACCGCGAACCAGAACGAGGACCTGTTCGATGTCATCCTCAACATGCGGCGCGCCAATATCCGACGTATTCCGGTAGTCGATGATTTCGGTCTGCTGGTCGGCATTGCCACGGCGGACGATCTGGTGGGCCTGCTGTCGGACCACCTGCACGAACTGTCACTGCTGATCCGTCAACAGAGCCGGCGGGAGGAAGATCTTCGCGGCGAAGACCTTTGAGCGCCCGCGTGCGCGATGACGAAAGGAGGCTGGCATGAGTGATGTCCCGGGTACTGAAGAACTCGAAAGCCTGGACGCCTATTGGCGGGCGGCAAACTACCTCACCGTTGGCCAGATCTATCTGCAGGACAATGCCTTGCTGACCAGGCCGTTGACCTTGGCCGATGTCAAACCTCGGCTGCTGGGCCACTGGGGGACTTCGCCGGGGCTCAACCTCATCTATACCCATCTGAACCGGTTGATTCGCCAGTACAGCCTCGATGTGCTGTTCGTCACGGGCCCTGGCCACGGCGGCCCTGCTCTGGTCGCTCAGGCGTACCTGGACGGTACATACACCGAGCTCAACCCATCGGTTGGGCGCAACGCCCTTGGAATGGCCCGGCTCTTTCGGCAGTTTTCCTGGCCCTATGGCATAGGCAGCCATGTCGGCCCCCATGTGCCTGGCTCCATTCACGAAGGGGGCGAACTGGGCTATTCGCTGGCCCATGCCTATGGTGCCGCCCTGGACAATCCGCATCTGATCGTGGCGTGCGTCATTGGTGATGGTGAGGCCGAAACCGGGCCACTGGCTGCCAGCTGGCATTGCAACAAGTTCCTCAACCCCGCCCGCGATGGCGCAGTGCTGCCCATCCTGCATCTGAACGGCTACAAGATCGCCAACCCCAGCGTGCTGTCGATGATCAGCGAGGAGGAACTGACCAGCCTCATGTATGGCTATGGTTATGATCCCTATTTTGTCGAGGGTGACGAGCCGATGGACGTCCATCGTGCGTTGGCCAGGACGCTGGAAGTCATCTACGAGAAGATCAGCCAGATCCAGCGCCTCGCGCGGCATGCCGAAGACCCGCAGGTGATCGACAGGCCATTGTGGCCGGTGCTGATTCTTCGTACCCCAAAAGGGTGGACGGGGCCCAGGTACGTGGATGGGCAACGCGTAGAGGGCACCTGGCGGTCCCATCAGTTGCCGTTGTCGGACCTTGGCAAACCGCCGCACCTGCTGCAGCTGCAACAATGGCTGGAAAGTTACCGTCCCCATGAGCTTTTTGACGCACAGGGCGCGTTGCTGCCTGAGCTGGCCGCACTGACCCCGACTGGCCGGCGGCGCATGAGCGCAAACCCGCATGCCAACGGCGGCCTATTGTTGCGGGCACTGGACTTGCCGCACTACGCCGATTACTGCGTGCCGATGCCGGGCCCGGGTCAGGTGCGGGCCGAGTCGACCAGAGTGCTGGGCGGGTATGTGCGCGATGTGATGAAGAACAGCCTTGCGTCGCAGAATTTTCGCCTGTTCGGCCCTGACGAAACGGCGTCCAACCGGCTGGATGCAGTGTTCGAGGTTACCGACAAGGTGTGGCTGGATGCTCACGCCAGCGATGATGGACACCTTTCGGCACAAGGGCGAGTCATGGAGATCCTCAGTGAGCATATCTGCGAGGGCTGGCTGGAGGGGTATCTGCTGACGGGTCGCCATGGCCTGTTTTCCTGCTACGAAGCCTTCATCCATATTGTCGATTCGATGATCAACCAACATGCCAAATGGCTCAAGACAGCTGCCGAGGTGCCGTGGCGCAAGCCGATCGCATCATTGAATATCCTCCTGACTTCGCATGTCTGGCGGCAGGACCATAATGGTTTCTCGCACCAGGACCCGGGTCTGCTCGATCTGCTGGCAAACAAGAAGGCCAATCTGGCGCGGATCTATCTGCCACCTGACGCCAACTGCCTGCTGTCGGTGGCTGAGCATTGCCTGCGCAGCCGTGGGTACATCAATGTGATCGTCGCCGGCAAGCAGATGGAGTGGCAATGGCTCGATAGCGAAGCGGCCGCCGTGCATTGCCAATCAGGTATCGGACGCTGGGGCTGGGCCTCCCACGATGACGAGATGCCCGACGTGGTGCTTGCCTGCGCGGGCGATGTGCCGACCCTGGAGGTGCTGGCGGCAGTTACACTGCTGCAGGAGCAGGCTCCTGATGTGCGCGTGAGGGTGGTGAATGTCGTTGACCTCATGGCGCTGCAACTGTCACAACAGCACCCTCATGGGCTGTCCGACAGCGACTTCAATGGGCTGTTCACCGAAGATCGACCGGTCATCTTCGCCTTCCACGGCTACCCGGCGTTGATCCATCGCCTGATTTACAAGCGCGCCAATCCGCAACGGTTTCATGTGCGGGGCTTTCGCGAAGAGGGCGCAACCACCACGCCGTTCGACATGGCAGTCATCAACAACCTGGACCGCTACCAGTTGCTGCTCGATGTGTTCGAGCGCGTGCCACGCTTGCAGCCTCAGCTCGAGCAGGCCCGAGCCCGCTATTGGGCAACGATGGAGAAGCACAAGCTCTACCTCATCGAACATGGCGAAGACATGCCTGAAGTTGCGCAATGGCGATGGACTTCCCCCCTAGGTGCCTGACCAAGCGCTACTTGGCCTTCCAGTACTTCTGCATTTCCAGGAACAGGAAGGACGCGGTCCAGGTGATCAGTACCAGGCCCGTCAAGGCCTGCAGGCCGGTCAGGTACTTGAGATGGCCGGTGGGGGCGATGTCGCCGAAGCCTATTGTGGTATAGGTGGTGAAGGAGAAATACACGCAGTCCAGGTCATTCTTGTAGATGATCTTGTGCAGGTGGACTTTCAGGATCGCCAGGCGGCCCTTGCGGTCGGGCCGGTCGCTGACTTTCTGCTGATCGAGCAACTGCAGGAACTGGCTGTAAAGGATGGCGTGCACGGCCGGCTGGCTGAACAGGCCGAACTGCACGGCTGCGAGCACCGCCAGGCCGACTGCCAGTAAGTAGAGCTTCCAGGGCTGATCCTTGTTCATGGCCATCGCCCCTTGGCGCGGCGGCGCTAGGCGATCAACAGATAATCTTCGACCTTGCTGACGCCCGGCACCGACCAGGCCGCACGCTCGACCACTTTTCGAGTTTGTTCAGGCGTACCTCTATTCCCTCGGCCAGGCCGCGCACGCCTTTCATGGCCTTGACCGTGCGCTCGGCACTGACTTTCTGGGCGTAGCTGTTGACGTGCCCGGAGAGGGTGACTACACCGTCACACCGATGCTGGCAGCGTGATATCGGGTTTGAACTCCAGCTCTTCGAGCACAAGGTCTCGCAAGTCAAGGTCGTTCATGATCGGCTCCGGTAGCGGGCAGGGGAGGGGCTGAAGTGCCCTGAGTCCTTGTTTCTACACGTGTACCCCACAGCGCGATTGATAAAGGCCAAACCCGGTGAACAGGCCGCTTGCGGTTGACAAATGTCAGGCTGCGGCGCACGCCGCAATCGATACTCAGCGTGTCTTGGACATGCACTAGGGTATGGAAATGCGACGTTATGTGCTTTGCGGGTGGGCAAGCCTGCTGCTGATTACCGCGTCCGGCTGCACGGCGTGGCGCGCTGAGGAGTACGATGCGCGCCTGGAATCGGCGGAGAACAATGCCGCCACTGCAAGGTTGCGCGCCGATCAAGTGTGTTACCGCATCGACCTGGTCGAGCAGACCGCCAACGAGGCGCTACGACGGGCAACCCAGGCTCAGGACGAGATGCAGCAATTGGCTGCGGTGGTCGCGCTGATGCTGGCCACCGGACGAGCCCTCGAAGCGTTCAGCGTGCGGCATGCCGAGCGCGAACTGCGCGCGCTGATCGACCGAGCGCCGCAACGTGCGTGGGTGCAGGAACAAGACGGGCTGCACGAGGTAGCGGTGGATCAGGTCAGGCCAGGTCAGACCGTGCCGGTACGCCTGCAGAGTCCCCAGGCCACCCTGGACGAGGCGGCACTGACCGGGGAGTCGTTACCCGTCACGCGCCATTGCGGCGAGCCGGTGGCCAGCGGGGTGTGCAACGCTGGCGCGCCGATGGTGCTGGTGGCCACGCAGACTGCGGCACAAAGCACTTATGCCGGCATCGTGAGCTTGGCCGAGGCGGCACGCCAGTCACGGGCGCCCTTCGTGCGCCTGGCACTTGAAAATGCGGTCTCGGTCGCCAGCATTTTGCTGCTGACCGAAGCCACCATAACCGATATCCCGGAAAAGACCGCACCCCTGATGCAACCCCCAATGCCTGAGTGATCAGGCCGACCCACCGTTGGAGGCAATCATGAGTCACTATCAACGCCTGTTGCTGATCATGCGCCCAATGCTGCACCAGGCGGTCGCCCTGGAGCAGGCCGTTGCACTGGCAAGGTCTGCATCGGCCAGCCTGCACATCGTCGCCTTGCTCGAATCATTGGACAAACTCTGGTTGCTGGAGTCCGGTAAGCATCAAACGGAGCGGGAGGCTTACCGGCAGGCTCAGCAGGAACAGTTGGAAGCCCAGGCAAACGTGCTGCGTGCCTCTGGCGTGCAGGTGACGGCCGAGGTGGCCTGGAGCAACGACCTGCAGGATGACATTCTGCAGCACGTGCTGGAGATGCAACCGAACCTGCTGCTCAAGCAGGTCGAGCATGAGCCTGCGCTCAAGCGCGCCTTCTTCACCCCGCTTGACTGGCAGCTGTTGCGCCACTGTCCGGTCCCGGTCTACTTGCTCGGTGCCAGCCTGCCGGCGTTGCCACGCCAGGTCGTGGCGGCGGTGGATGTGGCTGATACCTCGGATGAGGGGCAGGCCCGAAATGACAGTATCGTCCAGCAGGCCAGTGCATTGGCCTTGCAGACCGGGGCGCAACTGGACCTCCTGCACGCCTGCGATCTGTCGATGGCCTATATGGGCGATATGGGGTATGCCGCCTGGGCCATCGGGGACATTGCCGGGCCTTTGCGCCAAGCGTTGGAGGATGATTTCAAAAAACTGGCCGATCGCTTCGGAGCGCCATCGGAACGCCGCCACTTCGTGCTGGGCCGTCCGGTCGCGGTGCTCAGCGAATACGTCGAATCACAGCCGGTAGACGTGCTGGTCATGGGGCGGCCCATCGCACGGGGGCTGGACCGTCTGTTCGGCAGCACCACCGAGCATGTGTTGTACCAGGTGCCTTGCAATATCCTGGTGGTGTAGGGCTGTACGGCTGACCACGTCACGGCATAAGGCGTTGAGCAACCAGGGCGCTGGTGTCGAAGATGTCCAGCTGAGCCCGGCAAGCGGCGGGCAGGCGAAAGGGCGTGATGCTGTCGGCGACCAGGATGCGTTCGAACATCCCGCTTTCGAACAGCGCTCCTGCAGTGGTGAACAGACCGTGGGCGGCGGCAGCCAGAATGCGGGATGCGCCAGCGCCATGGCAGGCTTGTGCGGCCCGCAACAGTGTCTGGCCGGTACTGATGATGTCGTCAAACAGCACGACCGTGCTGCCAGCCACATTACCCACCAGGCACTCCCCGCTGAGCTGCGTGTGTTGCCGGTGCTTTTCCACCATGGCCATGGCAACCGGGCGCGCGAGCAGCTGGGCCAGTGCCTGGCGAAACTGTTCGGCACGCTTGATGCCGCCCATGTCCGGCGCCACCCGGTCGATGCCGCAGCTTTCCATCAGGCGAGCCACGTGGCGTGTAATGGTCGAGTCCTGAAATTCCACCTTGCGGTCCTTGCGCTCATAGCACAGATAGGGCGTCACCGCTGTCACCTGACTGGCGCCGGCGTCCTTGAGAGCGCCACAGAAGAACAGCAGATGGCACAAGCGGCGTGGCAGCGCTGGGTTTGACGATTATCAAGTGCAGCTTGGCCCATGGACGGACACTGTGCAGGTCAGCGCATGCCAAGGGCTGCGATTTTCACAATCCTTATAGCGAGCACGCCAATGGACAAGTATCAGAAAAGCCACAAGGACAAATTGTTCAAAACCCGTCCCTTCGACCCCTACGCCATACCCCTTCGCCCGGGCGGCAGCGCGCTTTGCCCGCAATGTGGCGCGGTCTATCACGAGGGTGAATGGCACCCGCACGGAGCAAACGGCCTCGGGCCACTGGAGTCAACTGTATGCCCCGCCTGTCGACGTATTGAGGACCATGCCGCGGCGGGCCAGGTGCGCGTGTCGGGCCGTTTCGTCACGACCCATGAGCAGGAGATTCGCCAGCTCATGCAGCATGCCGAACAGCAAGAGCGCCAGACCCACGTGCTCGAGCGGCTGATCGCCATCGACTGCAAGGACGACGAACTGTTGGCGACCACCACGGGCACGCACCTGGCCAACCGCATTGGACATGAACTGGAAGCCGCTTATGACGGCGTCTGCAGCTATCGCTACAGCGACAGTGAACGCTACCTGAGCGTCGATTGGCATCGCGATTGAGACGGGCCGCCGGTTTGCAAGGCACGGAGCATTGCAAACCGGCGGCCAATCAGCCGTGGATTGCCAGGATGCTCGACTGCACCTTGTACAAGGTCTGCTCGGTGGTACTGCCGATGACCTTGGCCAAGCCTTCATGGTAAAGGGTGCCCATGACAACCACATCGAAGCCATGCTGGTTGGCGTATTCGCTGATGACACTCCGGGCAGCCCCGCGTATCAGGTGCAAATGGTCCGGCTTGATGCCGTAGTTGTCCGCGAAGCGGGTCAGGCGTTCCCGTGCTCTACCTGTCACTTCTTCGATCACCTCATCGGTCCATGCCACTGGTGCGGCGGCGTAGGCCATGAAGCTAGGGCTCGGTTCATAGGCCTGGAGCACATGCAGTTGTGCCTTGCAGCGTTGCGCCAGCACCTGTGCAGCTTGCAGGACATGGTCGTTGCATTTGTGCACCGCAGCGTCGTGCTCGACGAGGTCCACGGCCGCCAGCACCCGCGCAGGCAGTGCCGCTTCAGCCTGAGCTACCAAGTGTAACGGTATCGGGCAACGGCGCAGCAACTGCCAGTCCAGCGGCGTGAGAAGGGCACGGCTGACGACAGTTTCGTGGCGGATGTCCTTGATCAGCATTTCCACGCGATGTAACTGCGCCAGGCGGATCAGGTCCTTGAGTGGATCATCGTCATCCAGCGTTTCGGCATAGGCGGTAATGCCCTGCTTGCCAAGCGCCTGTGCCTGTTCATTCAGCCATGCCTTGCGATGCTCGGCGTCTTGTTTGCGGGCGCTGCTGCGCAGTACCTGGTCAAGGGTGGTCAGGCGTGACGGTAGTTGGCTCAGCACCACCAGGTGCAAGGTGGCCCCTGTGGCCTTGGCCAACGCCTGCGCGCGCGCCAGGGCTGGTGAGGGGTGCAGGTCCGGATGGCAGATGAGTAGCAGTCGCGTCAAAGCGTTCATGATGGCCTCCGCAGCGATGGCCGTCGCAATGACGGCTTACGCGTAGGGTGCCGCGATGGCGCCTGGGGGCCTTGATTTTTATCAAGAACGAACCGGCAACGGCTACGATAATGCCAATCGTACGGCAACCAACAGCCGCGCCGGGAGGTGCCCGACGAACCGGATTCAGGGTTCTCGGTGGGTTGAGTATGGGCATGCAGGAGGCTGAGGTCATCCGCGTAGCGCTTGTCCTTGATCGGGTAGGGCGGTAATGGCGCAGCACCTCAGACGCAGGCAGGCCATGGCCGTTGCCGGCACGTGAGATCTTTATTACCTGCATTGTTGACCTAGGATAACTTCTGCCGCCTTTCAGATCGTCGCGTTGCGCGCGCAGTGATAGCGTTCGTATATACGCTTTTCATCCCGAGGCGTGGCCATGTATCAGAACCTGGCTGTTCTGGCCGCCTTGCTGGTGCTGTACGCCAGCCTGGCCGGCGCGCTTGAATCCAAACCTATCAACGGGCCGCTGTTGTTTCTGCTGGCGGGCCTGGTAACAGGTCCCTCCGGGCTTGGATTGTTGAACCTTTCGCTGGACCGCAACGATCTTCGCTTTCTGGCCGAGCTTACCCTTTCAATCGTCCTGTTCAATGATGCCGCCAAGGCCGATCTGGCCCAATTGCGGCAATCCCGTAGCCTGCCCTTGCGCCTGCTGACACTAGGCCTGCCGTTGACATTGATTGCGGGCTGGCTTGCCGCCTGGCTGATGTTCCCACAGATGCCCAGGCTGGAGATGGCGTTGTTGGCGACGATCCTGGCCCCGACCGATGCCGCCCTTGGCAAGGCAGTCGTGAGCAACCCCGAGGTGCCGGCCAATGTACGCGAGAGCCTGAATGTCGAAAGCGGCTTGAACGACGGCATTTGCGTGCCGGTACTGCTCCTGCTGTTGACATTGTTGATGGAGACCCACTCGACGATGCCTTTTGCCTTGGCGGGCTATTTCTTCCTGGAAGAACTGGGAATCGGTGTTCTCTCAGGGGCGGCGCTTGCGCTGTTGGTGGGCGGATTGTTACGTCTGTCACAACGCCATTGCCTGCAGATCGAGGCCTGGCAGCAATTGGTAATGCCCGCGCTGGCATTGCTGAGCTTCGCCTGCGCCCAGGCACTGGGGGGGAGCGGCTTTATCGCCGCCTTCTGCGCAGGGCTGCTGACAGGTTACCTGTTCAACCGGGAAACGCAGCCGTTGCTCGTCACCGGCGAGTCGAGCGGTGAGGCGCTGTCGCTGCTGACCTGGGTGGTGTTCGGAGCCTACGTGGCGCCCAAAGCTTCGCAGATAGTGGCACCCTCGGTCTGGTTCTACGCACTTTCGAGCCTGTCGCTGGTGCGGATGCTACCTGTTTGGCTCAGCCTGGCGGGGAGCACACTCAGCGCCGAGAGCCGCTTGTTCATCGGCTGGTTCGGCCCCCGTGGCCTCGCGTCCATCGTGTTCACGATATTGATACTGGATGCGCCGTTGCAAGAGGGTGGCACGATCATCGCGAGCACTATCGCGTGCGTCCTGCTCAGCGTGGTATTGCACGGCTTAAGTGCATTGCCGGGGGCGCGGAGGATGGGACGCCGCGTTCGGGAATGAGGGTGTGACAGGCGATCGAACGTAAAACACAGCGTTAAGATTAATTCGGCGCACTGATCGGCCTAGTCGCCCGACTGTACGTGGTGGCGAACGGGCGCATTGCCGGTATCAGCGGTCTGCTCGGCTCGCTGTTGCAACGCACGGGAGAAGGGCGAGGAGAGACGCTGTTCCTCTTGCTGGGCATTATTGCGGCGCCACTGTTGTGGCGAGCGGTCTCGGCGGTGCCTCCGGTGCGTTTCAGTACGGCCCCGGGGTTACTCATGGTCGCGGGGCTACTGGTGGGGGCGCTATGGCAGTGGCTGCACCTTGCCTTCGCGCATGGTGACGGCTTGTGTATTCGACGCAAAATCTGTGGCGACCAACGTCTCGGCGGCCGGACGGCGGGTTATTCGCCGATAAAACCAGCACCAGTGAGGCTATCACATGCAAATGCTTAAAACTGTAATATTTAATACGTTTAACGTATTATAATTTCATTTTCTGGCCATTTAGGCCCTCGCCGAAACAAATACTGGAATCGAAAATCTTGGAATTTGTTCAAGTTAACATGGCTTTTCATTCTTTTAATTTCTGGTCGGTATAAGAAATCCACTTTCAAATCGTGCTGCTCTAAAGATTTCAAGCTTCCTATAAATAAAAAAGAAGTAAATATTGGAGTGGCGATCGTGATCGAAGTAAATGCTGGAATAGTGGGAGTTAAATTCTTCTTAGGGATTCATGGTAACGCACTGATTTTCAAGTGATTAAATCACCATAATGCCTAGTCCCTAGTGCGCTGTCGACATGTTCAGCTTGATCTCTCAAAAAGTCCCTATGCGTCTGTTGGATTGATCGGAAACGGCTTGTTGCGTTATCTCGCCGGTGAGGTCCCTGCTGCCAGCTTAGATGTGCTCAGATTTAACTACCTATCACTCATGGCTCCAACAGATGAATTGATTATTTGTCGCGGTGATGGCCTGCATCCACATGTTGAGAGTACGTATTATCTGAGCTTGAATCCTTGAAGCGAATTTACGCCAGATGATTGAATGGACGCATTGACACTTACCGACCCCATCGTCACAGCAGAACAGCTGCGCGAACTGCTTTATTCGAAAGCCAAGTCAGTGAGGTGCTCAGATGTACGTGCGTTGAGGGCCCTAGTACTGAGGTCGGGTAGAGGTGAAGCGATGGCGACCTGACTATTCGTCACCGTCGGAGCGACCACCGGCAGCGGAGGGATCAGCTTCTAGCATGCTAACCTGCGGATATTCCGGCACTGCCGAGCTAATCCTTCATACCGCCTGCACATCCGAATTTGCGGAAGAAAGGTTGGGCAGCTAGAGTCTGAGGTGAAGCACGTGAGGCGGCCCCCATCAGAAGACCAGGACGTCCTTACTTTCCATTCGCTCAGGCTGGAGAGTAGGTATGTTGCTGTCCGTTATTCGTATTCAACAGGGGGACATTAGCAGTCGCCCTAGAAATTCCTCTTTACAGTGGCTGCATGCGGCGCATTGGCTGCATGCAGAATCGACTGTGCTTCTTGCTAAATGGGAAAGTGGTCTATCGGCATCATTTACCGATCTGTCCCGTATATCTTACCTTCTCACGTCGAGTGAGTCGTCAATAGTCCATGCCTCTACTTTGTCGAGCAGAGGTATCGATGGTTGACGTACCTAACTCGAGCTTTCCTTATGAAGGCCTGCGGGTCGCGAAGCGCCCCAAGGGCGAACATTTGTATCGCGTCTTCAGCATGCTCAATCGAACGCCACTGACATTTTTTTATTTCTCGCAACTCGCTGCTTGGACGAAATTTGAATTCGATCTGCGAATTGACAGCTATGAGGCAGTGAATCGATGGTTTGATGGGCCTGAAAGCTCATTGTTTATCGCGTTCTATGTTCGCTTTATAGAGCGCGACCATTTTTTCTACATTCCGGATCCTAAACATCTGGATGCGACACAGGCGTTTGAGAAGTACTCAAGAGGTGCCAATGTTGTCGCCACGCCGCTTACAACACCTGAGCCCGCACATAAGTCCATAGAATTCTGGAATAGACTTAAAATGCTTAGCCTGATAACCCAGCATCGAGAAAGAATGACCAAAGGAAATCTGGATAATTTTTGTAAATCCATTTTCCTTAAAAATATAACTATTAAGGACCTGGCGGGGTTGCCGGAATATTCGGATGGTGAAGCGGTCGCTTACGCTTTTGAATTAATTAGGCAGGGCAGATGTTCAATGTGCGGGATCGCGAGTGAGTTGATAAATTTGAACTCGATAATAAAATTAAACGAATTTGGAGTAACATGAAAAAATCGAGAGCCAGCTACTCACGCGATGCTTTAGATGCTGCAGGTGTTGATGTGCGAAATTGGGAGCCTCTAAGGCTCGACGCCATTCCTGAGAAGTCTCGCGCTACAGTCGAAAAGCGGTTTGGAGCTTTGAAAGCATATTTAACTCAAGGCGCAACCGTAGAGGAGATTAAAGCTGTCTATGGAATTTCTTCGTCGACGTTATACTGGATGCTCGAGAGAGCAATGAAAATTGACAGCGAGGGTGAACTAATAGGTTATGATGCCGCTTTAAAAAACATGAGGACGAGCAAATACAAGCGTGTAGTTCCTCCCGATGAGGGCGGCCTCTCAGCGGGCAGAGGAGGAAATGCTGGTGCCTTTACGCAATTACTGGATCAGCAACCCGAGCTAATGGTTTTAATTCGTAGCCAGGCATCCCGATATAAACCTCGAAAGGACGGTGGTGCTCACCGGATAGTTGACCTCCACGATCTATTTCTAAAAAAATGCCGGAAGCTCGGTATTGGCGACAGTAATTACCCATTCAATCGTGATGATAAGGCGTTACGCAGTTTTGAAAAACATCTCAAACAATTGGTAAAGGAGATCAAGAAAGCCAAGCTGGCGCAGATAGCAGAGACCGTTAGCGAGCCAGAGCTCTTACAAATCAGCGAACCCCTACAGGTATTACAGGGGGATGGGCACTGGATCGATTTGCGTTTGACTGTCCAGGAAGCTGATCAATATGGTTTGACATTTGTTTATGAAATATTGAGGGTGTGGATTATCTTGCTGGTGGACAGTTTTACGCGGTGCGTTCTAGGTTACACCTTGGCGCTCGGTAAAAACTATGATCAGACAGATCTTTTAAGGGCAGTATACCAATCTATTGCCCCTCATAAACCCCCCGAAGCTGTTATTCCTTATGTAACTTACAAGCCGCAGGGTGGGTTTCCAGCCGAGAAACTACCTGACCTAGCATGGGCGACGGGTCTTTACGTCAAGCTGGACAACGCCATGTCACATCACGCCTTGGACGTCCGACATAAATTGCATAATCTGACAGGTTGCGTGGTGGATTATGGTCCGCCGCATTACCCAAATGATCGCGCGATCGTCGAAAGCTTTTTTAATTTCCTTGTCGATAATTTTTCGCATCGCCTAATAGGCACCACGGGTTCTCATCCTCGGGATGAAATTATTAAGCGGTTGAACCCTGAAGGAGGGGATTTATCGCTATTGCTTACGTTGAATGAGCTCCATCATGCCTTGGACATTGTTATTTCTGATTACAATGGTCGACCGCACACTAGTATTGCACCGCATTCGCCATTGAGCCTTTTCGTTCAGTCGGCACAACAGAAGGCTATATTTTTCGGTAAATTGCCCATTGAATCCCGCAGCTTACAGTCCTTCACTAATAAAACGGGGTTGATTAAAGTGCGTAAAGACAGTTCCAGCAGCGCCTATATAAATTTTATGCAAGTCCGTTATCGGAAGCTGCCGGTGTTAAAGAATTCGGTTGGAGTTGAGGTGCTGGTTGAGTGGGATCCCTACGATATAAGTTACCTGAAAGTTTACGATCAAAGTGGCGGCTACCTCGGTCAGATTTTTCCACCCTCGCCGTGGACCACGCCCCACAGTGAAAAGCTACGGCGCCGCCTGATGGGGGCAGTAAGAAAAGGACAGATCAATTACCGATCAGACTCACTCACCGATATGTTGAATGATCTGCACTCGTCTGATGGTAGGGGGAGACGCGAGATTGCTACCTACAACCTCAAACACACCGGAGCGGTGAATCTACCGGATAACACACCGCCGCATGTGCAAGCGCCACAAGTGCCTATTGAACGCTTGCGGCGCGGGTTTATCACTGGGAGAAGCGATGATGAGTGATTTCAATCTATCTTCAATCCGCCCATACCCATTAGATCAACATCCTCTGAACCGGCAGGACTACCTTGTCGCTAGCGATCCTATCTCATTGGCTTGGCAACATCTGGACAAGGCACTCAGAAGACGGAGTGGAGGGCTCGTATTTTGGGGGATGTTCCGTGCAGGGAAGAGCAAGATGATTGAGTATTTGATTCGAGAAGCCAAGATTCGCTATCCTCGATTAGCTTGCGGCCTCATGCTGGCGGAAGGTCGCAACTTAATTTCAGAAAAAGAATTTTTTGCTGAGCTTTGTCGCGCCGTCGGGGTCACCAGTGTGGGTACCGCTGGGGAATGCAAGCGGCGAGCGATAGAGTACATGATTGATCGTGGCAAAAATAACGCTAAACATCTCTATGCTTTATTTGTTGATGAGCCGCAGAAATGGACCGATATTCATCTGGACTGGCTCTGCGAAATTTATGACAAACTTGAGCTGTGTAATATTCGGCTGATCACAGTGCTGGCCGGGCAAAGAGAGCTGGTCACGTTTAGGAAGCAGTATATAAGGCGTGGCAACGGTGTGGTCGTTACCCGGTTAATGAATACTACTATCGAGTTCTTTGGTCTGCAGAGTGTAGATGAGGTTGCTTATGTCCTACAAGGTTACGACACCCTAGTAGATGTTGATCCCGCTTGGCCATTTACCCGCTTCTTTTTTCCACAAGCGTACGGCAACGGTTTCCGTATGGAACAATGTGCCGAAGTCGTATGGCGAGCTTTCAGCAATGCCGTCAGCGCTGATGGAAGGTTTTCCTCCTGCCAGATTCCCATGAAATTCCTGACTGCAGTAGTGGAGGTTATCTTCATGGAGTATCATCATATGGACTGCCCTAGCTTTAGTGTCAACTCTGCGCTCATGGATGCTTTGCTTCTCGAAGTCTTGTTTCCACTGTACTTGGAGATGGCCTACTCAGCCCTCCATGGCGCTCCGCATTGGTAAACGGTGAGTGAGCATGCCTTCGGATGAAAAGCATAGCGTTGAGTACCTGCGCGTACCTTACTGGCCGCAGGATTCCATTTATACGGTTTTGAGCCGTTTTGCATTGGTGAACGTTTGCACGAATTCCATTATTGAGGAACTTTTCACTGGTCGAGGCTGGCGGCCAGACGTCAAGGCCATTCGAGGAGGACTGGAAATCCAGTCGTACGTGGACAATAAAGCGGCCCTCGCTTGGTTGGCGAATTCTCGAGAGAGCTTGAATGCTATGTTTTTGTGTTCGTTTCCCCAAGGGCTGGGTGGTCCCTATTCACCATATTTGCGGTACTGCCGCATATGCATGGGCAGCCAGCGCCACTTTGTGTTCTTTCAGCGGGAACGACAAGGGCAATGCCCGTTTCATGGTTTTCCACTGCAAGACCACTGTCGTGCCTGCGGGATGCAAATCTCTTATACCTGGGGAGCTCTCCTATTTGTTCATCCGTTTTCCTGCCCCCGCTGCGCAGCCCCCTTAGGTGTTGCGGATGGGCGCGTCTTCTACGACGTATTAACATCACGCCGCGAGGCTTTGCTCCGGCGTTACTCGCGTATCGGCAGCGAAAGCACATACGATGGGTCTAGTTCGGAGGGAAGTTGCCCAGGTTTTATTCTGTCTCTCTCAAAGACGTCCTGGAATGGATGGCACGGTCTTGACCACATTCCTCTGCGCGAATTGCGTATTGAGCAGGTTAATTGGTTACTGGCTGACGGTTATGTACAACTGCGCACAATGAATCGCGGGCGAAAACGAACAGAATCGCAGCAAATAGAGCGGAGGGAGTTGCTACCTTGTCTGAAGTCTCTTACACGTCATTTGAAAAAGACATGGGGGATTCGCAGGCTAACTCAGCGTACCTCACAAGGGCCATGCTCCACTACCGAGCAGACTTCAGCCGCGCAATTGGTTGCTTACCGCAATTTTTGCCGTTTCTCGGCGAGTATCATTCAGTTGGAAAAGGCAGAGGAGGCGCATGCCTCCCCTCTAAAAGGTGAGGGGGATTGGTTTTTCTCCAGGATGGGAGTGGCGGAAGTGATGCATTGGCCACCCTCAGAACGTGTATGGTACATGCGTCATCGCTTCATGGAGTACATCTTGGACTCGCTTGCACGTTGTATTGAGTCTTCTATGTGGTCAGAGGACGTCAGCGAGAACTTCGTGAATCAGTTCATAGAGGGGGCCGCTAAACCATTGTGGCCGCTCGAGTATATCGATGAAAAGGGCAAGACAAGCTATCGCATCATTCGCCATCGACGCTTTCTGGACGGTTCATTAACTTGACGTTTCGAACGAGGGGGGGAGCTGGCCAGAACAAATCTCTCAGTCAGCCAGAGAGCTTTTCACACAGGAAGGGTTGAGAAAGTCAACGGATGTTCCCGGTGAGTGTGGAATGCACCGCCGTGCTGAATACCGACTAGATCATAACAATAACTTTTATCTTCGAACATAGCATCCTAGAGCCCTGTCTGTCGGTATACTCCCAAGTTTCTAGGCCCGGTCAGGATTGCAGGCGCAGGAACTCGTGTAGCAATTCCTCAAAGCGTTGCCGGTCAAAGGTGTCGCTGCTGCCGATGCATTGCAGCATAGCCACCGCCATTTTCGAGTGCGAAATACGATGCGCGCATTGTTGTGCGCTCAAGGTTTCCTTTAATCGCTGTATCTCCGCCAGCAATTGAGGTTGATCGGCTTTATAATGCCCATACACCTGTTCGAGTTCGCGCTCGCGAGTATGTGCGAGAAACAGTGCTAAGGTCACTGCCGGGTGCTCTTGATGGGCTTCTTCGTCATAATCTGATGGCCATAAAGGTATGATTCTCGGCCAGATGAGGCCGTATGAGCGCGCGCGACTGCCGCTGTACGTAAGGCGGTGCCGGTACAGCGTTTCCAGTTGTTGGTGAAGCAACCATGACTGTGCTTCGGCTTGCGCGACCCGCGACAGTTCGCTGCGCAATAGGGCATTCTCCGTGTCCGCCTGTTTAACCGCTTGGGTCAGTCGCTGAATGTCTACCTCCTGGTCAAGAAGTACAGCAGCTTGCTCAGCAAGCTGCTGTCTTAGGGGTGGCACCACAGTGGCCTCAAGCCGATGTAATTGTGCTCGCAGCGCTTGGAGATTCAGCTCCACCTGACGCAAGCGTGCCTGGGCGCCGAACTGAGCGGTGGGCGGTAGCACCTTCCCGACCGCAAAACTTGCTGAAATTCGGGGGCCGCGTAGATTTGTGTCTTCGCTCTCAAGCCGGGCCAGGCAGCGTGCCACCGAAGCTGCTGAGTATTGGTTGCCCAATAGTTCCAGCACGGCATGGACTGTTGGCACGTCGCCCTCTGCATGCAGTTGCTCGCGTGCTTTTCTAACCTGTTGCATTGTGGCCAGCGGCATCTCCTTCTCCAGACCGCTAAGACACCTGCGGTCGCTGGTTGCGCCCGTATCGAGCGCTCAGTTCACCTGTACAGCGACACACGTGTTGTTAGGGTCGAAACTATTCGCCGCAAGGGCAAAGGACATTTTCATTGGTCAAGCCTGCATTCTCAGGAAACGGTAGCAGTGTGTCCTGTCATGTAGGTGAGGTGAGTGACCATAGTCATTGATCAGAGCCTTCGCCCGAGCCTCGGGACGCAGGTGCTGTGTTTTTGGCAGTTCCCGATTCCATCAGGTTAGCGGCTCGGCTGTTCAGCAATGAACCTGCCCGTAAGTAACCCATCACTGACATTACGCAACGGTATTCGGTCATCGCCATAACTTCATCCAGTGGCACTCCTTGACGTCCGGCTTCCATTACGAAGCCTGAGCGAAGGCTGTGCGCGGCCCAGTCGCCTTCTAGACCGGCCAGCGCAGCGCGATGTTTTACGATGCTTGCCACTTGTTCGCTTGACAGCGCATCCGTGCTAACTGCGCCACCTCTGTACAATCGCCGAAACAACGGACCGCTGCTTGCTGGGGCTACTGCAAGCCAATCGCTGAGCGCCCAGGCCGCTGGCCCCACCAGCGGTTTTTTCGGGGCCACTGCGGAGTCCTCAGTCGTCACTGTGCCGAGCGCAAACAACCAGGTGTCGGCATCCACCTGACGCAGATCCTCTATGCGCAGGCTGGTGACTTCGGAGCCACTGCGGCCGCCACCACTCCAGGCCAGAAGTAATAGCGCACGATCGCGTATGCCGCGAACGCCATCAGTGCACGTAGCGATCAGCGCTTCCATAGGCTCTAAAAGCAACGCGTTCTTTTTACGCACGGTGACCCCTTGACGGGCTTGGGAGTTGCGCGCTGCACGTAGCAGTGTCTTCACCGATGGATGCGCGCACGGGCTATCCCAGCCCTTAAGATCATGCCATTTAGTGATCACAGCCAAGCGGTGGCAAACAGTGGTGTAGGCCAATGGGCCACGCTTACCTTTGACACCAGCGAGGACCAAGGCGGCATCAAGGTGAGGAGGGAGAAGCTGATGCAAGTTGTCCTTTTCGTAAGGTCTTTCTAGGTGATCTACGATGAATTGTGCTGCGATTTCGGGAGGCAGACCGCCATCAGCGAGCGAACGGTCGTAGCGCACTTGCAACCAAGCTGCCCAGTAGGCCAGGGCGCTACGGTAACTCCGCATGGTACTGGCGGGGGTACCGGCGGCGATGAATACCTCGACTGCCGCCCTGGTGCTTTGCGTCAATTTGTCTGCACTGATTACAGTGTCGACCAGCCCCAAAGTCAATCGCGTCTCATCCATTACGTTAGACATACCATGAAATACCTATATCTACGCCACAGTCTGAAAACGAGCGGGTTATAAAGCTTACCCAGCTAATGTACGCTGAAAGCCAATCGCTTCTGTGCACCAGAGTATGCCGCTCAAGCTCTTTGTCTTCACGAACTACCAGCGTGCTCTCGCGATAGCTTGATCAGATGTTCGAAATCTCCATACGTCAGCAAGCCTGACAGCCACTGCAATTATAGTTGACAAATGGCTCGGTGTTCGGAAGCCAGAATCATCGTGAGTTACCGAGAGGGTTCAGCACGAATGTGGGAGGGGCCTGAGCAAGATGCTTCTGGTCCGTGCCCACAAGCTGTAGCGTAAGTCGACAGCTGCATGATTTGCTCTAACGTGTGCACATTTTTTTGCACGGATTCCCATGCGCTGTACCTCAATGACGGCGGGGCTTTCGTAGATTTTCCGCAAGCCTGCCGTGACAGGTTTCTGCACATTTTCCTGCAGCTATATTTTCACGGGTGCGATGCTCCCGGCAGCAGCAAAGACCTTCAAAAGAGACCGGTCGACCGTCATGTACCTCATAGTCGCCACCCTATGAACTCGATTCTGTATTGATCCTTGCTCGAAGTAGCCGGCACTGTGCTTTGAAGTCTGAACGACTAAGCCTGGCACTACTCGAAGCCAGGTTAGGAGTGGAGGAGGTTTAAGTTTCAACACCTAACGTGGTTTCAAATGTAGATGTATCACAGTCCCCACCAAACACTGCACATACTAGTGTGGCGTCGGACGCTACGGTTGAGAGCTCTAGGCTCCTGAAGTCGAGGTCGTATTTTTTTGTTACGATCACTGCAACCGGTATGATTTTCTTCATTTTGCAAAGAAAATCTTCAGTTTTGAGGTTTTTCTATAATTTTTTTTCATTCGCGTGTAACCCACGCGACTTATCCCAAGCCGAGCTCCCGTGATTTCGACAATGTCCCTGTGGTTCTTGGCTTTTGCTATAGGCTACCCATGAGCTATCAAAAATCCCCCAGAGTGCCCACTCCACAGGGGGGCGCTTTCCACTCCTGCTACGACACTGTGCTCAGAATGGTGGACGCCCGATACGATATTCGCGGTTACGTTTTGGCTCAAATGGTAAGGCTTTGCCTGCAGAGTCGAGGTACGCTACCACTCGCGCACCGCAACTTTTATGCGCAGTACGCTCAAGACGAGGCGATTGCATTCTTGGAAATGTGTGTTACCCACTTGCTGTTCGGTCCGGCAGGTCGCTTTTCGCCGCAGGAATATCACTACCAGGCAGATGCATACTCAGAGCCGGGCTAACCTCTAGCCTGCTCAACTGCATTTAGATGCTCACGTGTAAACGTCGTACTCGAGGCGGTAGAGGAAGTCCCATACCTGCGCATAGCTTTCATGATGCCAAAGCAGGGTGCATGGGGTGTGGTTGCCGAGACCAAGCGCAGGCTTGATCATCCAGCGCTGCGCCAAGTCTCCGTTGCCGAGCACTTCGATAGCTTTTCGAGAAATTTGCCCGTGCCTTGTTAAAAAAGCCCCATGAGCAGAGGTCCAGCAGCTCGTTGAGGGCTGATCGCTAAGTCCGTGGATCGTGATACTGTTCATGGCAAGTGTGAATCGCCCCTGGTTTCGTAGACACCTCCAAGCCTCATAATGAGGCCCAAATAGGAGGTGCCATGAGTCGTCAGCGTTACCCCGAAGAGTTCAAGATCGAAGCGGTCAAGCAAGTGACCGAG
>Ga0182736_1000980_pt1 | contig 33260 bp, 29 predicted proteins | sample eDN5th30CKraftBY_FD_128882 | JGI IMG/M metagenome (GOLD analysis project Ga0182736, IMG submission 128882) | Enriched backyard soil microbial communities from Emeryville, California, USA - eDNA 5th pass 30_C Kraft BY (version 2) (version 2) | ecosystem: Environmental > Terrestrial > Soil >...
ACGCTGGTCGTGATCGAGCACAACCTGGACGTGATCCGGGCCTCGGACTGGCTGATCGACCTGGGCCCGGAGGGCGGCGATGCCGGCGGGGAAGTCCTGGCCATCGGCACGCCGCAGGCCGTCATGGACCACCCGGCCTCGCACACCGGCCGCGCGCTGCGGGAATACGAAGCCGAGATCGGCAGCCTGGCCGACGCGCAGTCCGCGGCCGCCGCCCCGGCGCCGGCCGTGGCCGAGCGTTTCGAACCCTACGTGGTCGTTCGCAACGACGAGCCCGAGGGCGTGCCGCTGCAGAACCTGCTGTCCCGGCGCCGCCACGCCGCGCGCGCGATCGAGATCAAGAACGCGCGCGAGCACAACCTGAAGAATATCGACGTCGAGATCCCGCGCAACACCTTCACGGTCATCACCGGCGTATCGGGATCGGGCAAGTCGACGCTGGCCTTCGACATCCTGTTCAACGAGGGACAGCGCCGCTACCTGGAATCGCTGAATGCCTACGCGCGCTCCATCGTCCAGCCCGCGGGCAAGCCGGACGTGGATGCCATCTTCGGCATCCCGCCCACCGTGGCGATCGAGCAGCGCACCAGCCGCGGCGGCCGCAAGTCGACCGTGGCCACGATGACCGAGACCCACCACTTCTTGCGCCTGCTGTACATGAAGCTGGGGACCCAGTACTGCCCCAACTGCGACATCCCGGTCGAGCCCCAGACCTTCGACCTGATCGTCAGCCGCATCATGCGCGAGCTCAAGGGCCAGCACATCGGCGTGCTGGCGCCGCTGGTCAGCGCGCGCAAGGGCTATTACACCGACCTGGCCAAGTGGGCATCGAACAAGGGCTATACCCACCTGCGCGTGGACGGCGCGTTCATCCCCACGGCCAAGTGGCCCCGGCTGGACCGCTTCAAGGAGCATGACATCGACCTGCCGGTGGCCGACCTCATCGTCGATCCGGCGAACGAAGCCGCGCTGCGGGCCGCCGTGCACGAGGCGCTGGAACACGGCCACGGCGTGATGAGCGTGGCCTGGCCGCTGCAAAAGCTGCGCGTGGCCATGGCCAGCGGCGCCGAGGCGCCGGCGCCCGACCTGGAGCAGCGTGTGTTCTCGGTCAAGCGCGCCTGCCCTTCGTGCGGCCTGAGCTTCCCCGAGCCCGATCCGCGCATGTTCTCGTACAACTCCAAGCACGGCTGGTGCACGTCGTGCTTCGGCACGGGCCTCAAGCTGCAAGGCTTCGACGCCGAGCAGACCGGCGAGGAAACCGCCTGGAATGCCTGGTACGAAGGCGAGGCCCAGCCCTGCGGCGAATGCCACGGACAGCGCCTGAACCGCAATGCGCTGGCGGTACGCTGGCGCGACCGCTCCATCGCGCAATTGTCGTCGCTGGCGGTGCGCGATGCCGGCACTTTCTTCCGCGACCTGGAAACCCACGGCCGCGAGGCCGACATCGCGCGGGACATCCTGGCCGAGCTGCGCAGCCGGCTGGAATTCCTGGAGGAAGTCGGACTGGGCTACCTGGCGCTGGACCGCGCCGCGCCCACGCTGTCGGGCGGCGAAGCCCAGCGCATCCGCCTGGCCGCGCAACTGGGCTCCAACCTGCAGGGTGTGTGCTATGTGCTGGACGAACCGACCATCGGCCTGCACCCGCGCGACAACCGCATTCTGCTGAACGCCCTGTCGCGGCTGGAAGGCAAGGGCAACACGCTGGTGGTGGTCGAGCATGACGAGGACACCATCCGGCGGGCCGCCCACGTGATCGACATCGGCCCGGGCGCCGGCGTGCGGGGCGGCACCGTCGTCGCCCAGGGAAGCGTGCAGGACATCATCGCCAACCCCGCCTCGCTGACGGGCAGATACCTGGCCCACCCGCTGCAGCATCCCTTGCAGCCCCGCCGCGCGGTCGACGGCGAGACACCGCGCATCACGGTGCGCAAGGCGCGCCTGCACAACCTGCGCGACGTCGACGCCAGCTTCCCCGTCGGACGGCTGACCGTCGTGACCGGCGTGTCGGGCTCGGGCAAGTCGACGCTGGCGCGCGACGTGCTGCTGGACAACCTGCAGCGCCGCGTGGGCAAGGACGCGACGGAACAGAACGGCTGGACCGGCTGCGCCGGCATCGACGGCTGGAAGGGCATCGACCGCGTGCTGGAGGTCGACCAGACCCCGATCGGCAAGACGCCGCGGTCCTGCCCCGCCACCTACGTCGGTTTCTGGGACACCATCCGCAAACAGTTCGCCGATACGATGGAGGCGCGCATGCGCGGCTGGGCCGCCGGCCGCTTCAGCTTCAACACCGGCGAGGGCCGCTGCCCGATCTGCGAAGGCCAGGGCATGCGCACCATCGAGATGAACTTCCTGCCGGACGTCAAGGTGCCGTGCGACGCCTGCAACGGCGCGCGCTTCAACCGCGAGACCCTGGCCGTGCATCTGCGCGGCAAGAGCGTGGGCGAAGTGCTGGCGATGGAGATCGACGACGCCGTCGAATACTTCGCGGCCCATCCGTCCATCCTGAATCCGCTGCAACTGCTGCAGAGCGTGGGCCTGGGCTACCTGACGCTGGGCCAGCCGTCGCCCACGCTGTCGGGCGGCGAGGCCCAGCGCATCAAGCTGGTGACCGAACTGGCCAAGGCCAGGCTGGACGAAGGCACGATGCGCACCGGCCGCGCCTACAAGGCACCGCACACGCTGTACGTGCTGGACGAACCCACCGTGGGCCTGTCCATGGCGGACGTGGAGAAGCTGATTCGCGTGCTGCACCGGCTGGTGGACGCCGGCAACACGGTGGTGGTGATCGAGCACAACCTCGATGTCATCGCCGAGGCCGACTGGCTGCTGGACATGGGGCCCGAAGGCGGCAACGAGGGCGGACTGGTGGTCGTGCAGGGCACGCCCGAGCACGTCATGGCGCAGCGCACGCGCTCGCATACCGGCCGGGTGCTGGCCGAATTCATGGCGCCGCAGGAAGCGGCCGCCAAGGTGTCCTGAACATGCGGCCGCAATTGATCGAGACCATCCGGGTCGAGAGCGACGGACGCATGCCGCTGCTGCCCTGGCACCTGGAGCGGCTCGGCGCCTCCTGCTCCGAACTCGCCTACCACTGGTCGGTGGACGCGGTGCAGCGGGCCATCGCCCGGGCGGCGGCCGCGCTGCCCGAAGGCACCGGGCACCGCCTGCGCGTGCTGGTCGCGGACAACGGCGCCGTCGAGGTCGAGACCTCGGTGCTGCCGCCGCTGCCGTCCCGCCCCCGGGTGGCGCTGGCCGCCGAGCGCCTGGATTCTGGCACGGCGCTGCTGCGCCACAAGACCACGTGGCGGCCCTGGTACGACGGCGCGGCGGCCTGGCTGGCCGGCCATCCCGACCACTTCGACGTGTTGTACCTGAACGAACGCGACGAGCTGTGCGAAGGCAGCCGTACCAACGCCTATCTGCTGCTGGACGGCCGCTGGCTCACGCCGCCGGTGTCCTGCGGCCTGCTGCCCGGCGTGCAGCGGGCGGCCCTGCTGGACGAGGAAAAGGTCGAGGAAGCCGTGGTGACGCGTGCCGACCTCGGCCGCGCGCAAGGACTGCGGCTGTCCAACGCCCTGCGCGGCTGGTTCGACGTGGTGCTCGATTAGGGCTTCCCGCTACGCCGGGAACACCACCCTCAGCACCTCATGCGCCGCCGCCAGCCCCATGGCGGCGGTCACCGTGACCGCCGACCCGTAGCCCGCGCAGGACAAACCCTGCGGCGCGCCGGCCGGCGCGTCCACGTCCTGGGTCCAGGCCGCCGGCAACCGGGCCGGCTGGTCCACCCACAGGGCGCGCACCTTCATCTTCGGCACCCGGCGCGCCGGCTTGCCCGCCGCGGTCGCTGCCTTGGGATAGCCGTGCTGGCGCCGAAGCTGGTTGCGTATCTTGGCCAGCAGGGGGTCGTTGACGGCTTCCGACAGGTCGCCCGCGCGCAGCGCCAGCGGATCCGTCTTGCCGCCCGCGCCGCCGCACACCACCAGCGGCGCGCCGCTGCGCCGGACGTGCAGGATCATGGCGATCTTGGCCGACACCTGGTCGGTGCAATCCAGCACCACGCTGCCTTCGTCCGCCAGCAGCCGCGCGGCATTGTCGGGATCGAGGAAATCATCGACCAGGTTCAGCGCGCACCGCGGGGAGATATCCCGGATGCGATCGGCCATGGCCTCGACCTTGGCCTGCCCCAGCGTGCTGTCCAGGGCGTGGACCTGGCGGTTGACGTTGGATTCGGCGATATGGTCCAGATCGATCAGCGTCAGGGTGCCGATGCCGCAGCGGGCCAGCGCCTCGGCCGCCCACGAGCCCACCCCGCCCAGCCCCACCACGGTGGCGCGCGCGGCGCGCAGGGTATCGAGGGCACCCGCCCCGTACAGGCGGTCCAGCCCGCCGAAGCGGCGCTCGGTGTCGATGTCGCAGCTCATGACGGAGACTCCGGGGGGAAAAGACGAGAAGACATGGAAACAGCCTGCCGGCGGCCGGAACGAGAACGGCTCCGATGTTAGCAGCCCGCCGGGCCGCCCCCTTCCCCGGGCACGGGGGTAGAATGGACCCCGACACAAGAAACCGCCGCGAGACCACGGCGACATTTTCCCGCTCCCGCCCCACCTTGCCTGCACCCACGTCGCGCCATGACGTCCCCGCCCCCGAGCCCCACGCCAGGCCGCTCGACGACCGTGGTGTCGCCGTCTTCTGTACGCTGGCGATCCTGAGCCACATGGCGCTGACCGGCGGACGGGTGACCGTATCGCTGGGCGCGCTGGCGCAGGGCGCCTCCAGCTTCACCGTGGGCGTGTTGATGGCGCTGTTCGCGCTGGTCCCCATGCTGCTGTCGGTCCACACCGGCCGCTGGGTGGACCACATCGGCGCGCGGCGGCCGCTGCGCATCGGCGTGGGCCTGCTGATTACCGGCAGCCTCCTGCCCTTCGCCGTGCCGGAAACGCAGGTGCTGTTCCTGTCCAGTTGCCTGACCGGCATCGGCTGCATGGTGTGCCAGATCTCCGTGCAGAACGTCATGGGCATCCATGCCTCGCCCGACCGGCGCATCGTCAATTTCTCGCGGCTGTCCCTGTCGCTGTCGATCTCGGGCTTCGGCGGCCCGCTGGTGGCCGGGCTGTCCATCGACCACCTGGGCGTGCGCTGGGCCTTCGGCGTGCTGCTGCTGTGCCAGTTGGGCGCGCTGGGGCTGCTGCTGCGGCAACAGCACCGGCTGCCCCGCGCGGCCGGCAACGCCCGGCCCGCCGCGCGCGAACAGGTCAGCGACCTGCTGGCCAGCCCCACGCTGCGCCGGGTGCTGGTCGCCACCGCCCTGCTGTCCGGCGCCTGGGACCTGAACTCGTTCATGGTGCCGATCTTCGGGGCCTCCATCGGTTTGTCGGCCACCACCATAGGCGTCATCCTGTCGGCCTTCGCCGTGGCCACCTTCGTCATCCGCATGCTGCTGCCGTGGATACAGCGGCGCCTGGCGCCCTGGACCCTGCTGCGCACCGCCATGTTCACCGCCAGCGCGGTCTACGTGCTGTACCCGTTTTTCCGCGACGTCTCCATCCTGATCATGCTTGCCTTCCTGCTGGGCCTGGCCCTCGGCAGCGGCCAGCCCAGCCTGCTGGCGCTGCTGCATACGCATGCGCCGCCCGGCCGCGCCGCCGAAGCGCTGGGCCTGCGCATGGCGACCATCAACGGCGGCCAGTTCGTGCTGCCGCTGGCCTTCGGCAGCCTGAGCGCGCTGGCCGGCCTGGGACTGCCCTTCTGGACCGTGGCCGCCTGCCTGCTGGCTGGCGGCATCTTCAACCGCTCGCCGAAGCGGTCCGTGGCCACGCGGCGCGGCGAGGCCCGCTGACGTGTCCCCCGAGACGTTTCCACCCGAATACCGCCCGCTGCTCCTTAGCGAAGCCCAGCGCCAGGCCTCCATCGACGCGGCCCTGGGCGCCTGGCGCCCGCGCGACGACGTCTGGCTGTACGCCTACGGCTCGCTCATCTGGAATGCCGGTTTTCCGCTGCAGGAGCGGCGCCAGGCCGTCGTGCGCGGCTATCACCGTTCGCTGTGCCTGTGGTCACGCATCAACCGCGGCACGCTGTCCGCGCCGGGACTGGTGTTCGGGCTGAACCGGGGCGGCAGTTGCCGGGGCTTCGCGCTGCGTATCGCCGCCGCCGACGTCCGGTCCGTCTTCACGGCCCTGTGGGAACGCGAGATGATGATGGGTTCGTACCTGCCCCGCTGGCTGCGCTGCGAAACCGCGCAGGGGGCCATCGACGCGCTGGCCTTCGTGATCGACCGGCACGGTTCGGGCTACGCCGGCGGACTTCAGGAAACGGAACTGCTGGCGGCGATCCGCCAGGGACATGGCCGCTACGGCGCCTGCGTGGACTACGTGCTCGACACCGCGCGGGCGCTGCGCGCCCACGGGATACGCGACCGCGCGCTCGAACGCCTCGCGCGCCGCCTGGCCGCCCCGCGCGAAGACGGGGACGGCAACCCGGTATAGTGAGGGCTGGAGCTTTTTCTTTCCGCCGACCATGTCCATCGCCGACATCCGCCAGAACTACCAGCAAGGCGCCCTGCTGGAAGCCGACGCGCCCGCCTCGCCGTTCGCATTGTTCGGGGCCTGGTTCGGCCGCGCCGTCTCCGACCAGTTGCCCGACCCCAACGCCATGGCACTGGCCACCGTGGACGAACGCGGCCGCCCGGCCGCCCGCACGGTGCTGCTCAAGGGCTACGACGAACGCGGCTTCGTGTTCTACACCAACTACCAGTCGCGCAAGGCGCGCGACCTGGCCCATCAGCCCTATGCCAGCCTGCTGTTCTTCTGGCCCCTCCATGAACGGCAGATCCGCATCGAAGGCCGTGTGGAACCAACCTCGGACCAGGAATCGGACGCCTATTTCCACAGCCGGCCGCTGGGCTCGCGCATCGGCGCCTGGGCCTCGGACCAGAGCACCGAGATTCCCGACCGCGACGTGCTGCGCGAGCGCGAGGCACGGCTGCGGGCCGAGCTGGGCGAGCATCCCCCCCGCCCCGCCCACTGGGGCGGATACCGCGTGGTACCGGACGCCATCGAATTCTGGCAGGGCCGGCCGTCCCGCCTGCACGACCGCCTGGTCTATCGCCCCCTGCCCGAAGGGGGCTGGCGCATCGTGCGCCTGGCGCCGTGACCGCCGTATGATCCCGCGGGATCCGTCGCCCCACCCGGACGAGCCGGCGGACGACGAGAACGGCGCGCAGCGCTCGTTCTTCGGCGACGCGCCCGCTCCGCCGCCAGCCAAGGCCAGGAGCCGGACCAAGGCCATCCCGGCCGCCGAACACCCCGACGCGCTGCGGCAGTTGGGCGCCGCGATGCCCGGGCAGCTGCACCTGGGCACCTCGTCGTGGGCCTTCGCAGGCTGGAACGGCATCGTCTACGGCGCCAAAGCCAGCGAATCGCTGCTGTCGCGCGAGGGCCTGCCGGCCTACTCCTCGCACCCCCTGCTCAACAGCGTCAGCCTGGACCGCACCTTCTACGCGCCCTTGAGCGCCGAGCAGTACGCCCACTACGCGAACCAGGTGCCCGTGGGCTTTCGCTTCGTCGTCAAGGCGCCCAACCTGGTGACCGATGCCGTGCTGCGCGACGACCGCGGCGCGCCGGCCGGCCCCAACCCCAGTTTCCTGGATCCGGTGCTGGCCACCGATCATTTCGTGGTCCCCTGCCTGGAAGGCCTGGGCACGAAGGCGGGCCCGCTGGTGTTCCAGTTTTCGCCGCTGCCGCCCGAGATCCTGGGCGACCCCGCCGGCTGGGTCGCCCGCCTGTCGGCCTTCCTGGCCGCGCTGCCTGCGCTGCCCGCCTCGCAAGGCCATGAACACCCCTTCTATGCGGTGGAGTTCCGCGATGCGCAGGCGGTCACGCCCCGCATGATGAAGATGCTGGCCGAGCGCGGCGTGCGCTACTGCGTCGCCATCCACGCGCGGATGCCGTCGGCGGCGCGCCAGATGCAGGCCGTGGCCGCCACCGGCCCCGGCCCGCTGGTGGTCCGCTGGAGCCTGCTGGCCGGACAGCGCTACGAAGCCGCCAAGGCGCGTTTCTCGCCCTTCGACAAGATCCAGGTCGAAGACCCCGAGACGCGGCGGGTCCTGGCCGAAGCCGCGCTGGCCGCCCACGCATCGGGCCAGCCGGCCTGGATCGTGGCCAACAACAAGGCCGAGGGCAGCGCTCCCCTGACGCTCGAGCTGCTGGCAAGGGAAATCGCGACACGCGCCGCGCCGCCCGGATAGAATGAGGGTTTACAGCAATATCAGCCACGCAACCCGCAACCTGGGTGCGTCAGCCGCCCCCTGGATGCCTGCAGCCCTTCCGGATTTCGACTCCACCGCGTTCCGCTCCGCCCTGGGCCGATTCGCCACCGGCGTGACCGTCGTCACCGCCATGGGTGCCGATGGGCGCCCTGTCGGCTTGACGGTCAGTTCGTTCAATTCCGTCTCGCTGTCCCCGCCCCTGGTGCTGTGGAGCCTGTCGCTCACCTCCGGGTCCCTGCCGGTGCTCGAAGCCGCCAGCCACTACGCGGTGAACGTGCTGGCGGCCGACCAGATCGATGTCGCCCGGCGTTTCGCCACGCGCGGCACCCCCTCCGAGCGCTTCGCGCACGTCTCCTGGCGGCCCGGCCGCCGCGGCGCCCCGCTGATCGACGGTTGCACGGCATGGTTCGAATGCTATAACCGCAGCAGGTACCGCGAAGGCGACCACTGCATCTTCGTCGGCGAAGTCGAGCATTGCGATCACACCGACGCCATGCCGCTGGTGTTCCATGCCGGAGGCTTCGACCTGACGCCCCAGCGGCCGCGCAAAACCCTCTGACCCCCTACCCGCCAGGCCTTCCATGCATCGTCGCACCGCCCTCTGCTCCCTGCTCTGCGCCTTGACCCTGACGGCCTGCAACGGCTATTTCGGCTCGGCCGAAGGCGATGGCGGAGGCGGCAGCGGCGGCAACAGCGACGCCCAGGGCATCTGGACCGGCAACCTCACTAGCGACACCTTGTCGCTGAGCATGCTGGTCACGCCCAGCAACGAACTGTGGGCCATGTCCTGGAGCGAGGGCTTCAGCCAGGTGCGGCGCATGACCCGCGGCACGGGTTCCTTGAACGGCAAGGCCTTCTCCGGCACGGGCAAGACCTTCGGCACCGGCGACACCACGGTCGAGACGGCCAACCTGACCGGCACGGTCACCAGCGCGTCCAGCTTCGACGGCAACCTGGGCCAGAACGTCACCTTCACGTCCAGCTTCAGCAGCCAGTACAACGATGCCTTCGACCTGGCCAACTATGCCGGCACCTGGACCGGCCGTGACAGCACCAGTTCGGCCGTCACGATCACGCTGCAGTCCAATGGCGACTTCTCGGCGCGCTCGTCGATCAGCGGCCGTCCGGACACCTGCAACATCAACGGCGCGCTGGCCAAGGCCTCCTCGGGCAAGAACTATGCGACCACGACCTTCTCGTTCGGCAACGCCACGAACTGCCTGAGCCAGCACGCGGGCGCCAGCATGCAGGGCGTGGCGGTACGATTGACGGAAAAGGACAAGCAGCCGCTGCTGCTGATCATGGCCACCAACAGCGGCCAATCGGCGGCCTGGTTCGCCTACGCACGCAAGCAGTAGAACTGCCTGCGCCCCCAGGACGGAACCCGGGCCCGGGCCCGGCTCAGGCCTCGCCCGACCCCACCGCCGCCCGTCCCAGGCGGTCCCGCACCGCCGTCCAGGCGGGCGCCGCGGGCGGCTGTTCGAACAGCAGGACGTCCACACCCTTGCCATCCAGCTCGCGCAAGGCCGCGTAAAGCGCCCGCGCGTACCGCTCCGGATCGGCGGGCGCCTCCAGCCAGCAGGCCGCGCCGCCCGGATCGCGCCGGGCCCAGACACCCACCGAGCGGCCACGCGCCGCCTCGGCGGCGATCTCGTCCGCTAGCCGGCCCGACTCGACCAGCCTGAGCGGCGTGCGCGGCGCGTAATGCGCCGACAAAGACCCCGATACGCGCGGCACCGGACGCTGCGCGTCCATCTGGGCGCGGGTCAGCACGGCGCAGCCCAGCACCTCGGACAGGGCCAGCGCCGAGATATGGCCCGGACGCAGCAGGATGGGAATCTGGGTGGACACGTCGACGATGGTCGATTCGATGCCGACTTCGCAGGGCCCGCCGTCCAACACCAGCGGCACCGCATCGCCGAACTCGTCGGCCACGTGTTCCGCGGTGGTCGGACTGACCCGGCCGAAGCGATTGGCCGATGGCGCCGCCAGCCCGCCGCCGAAGGCGGCCAGCACGGCCTGCGCGGCCGGATGCGCGGGGCAGCGCAGGCCCACCGTGTCCTGTCCGCCCGTGACGGCATCCAGCACGCCGGCGGCGCGCGGGAGTATCAGCGTCAACGGTCCCGGCCAGAACGCATCCATCAGCCGGCGGGCGGCATCGGGAATACGCGCGGCCCAGCACGACAGGTCGGCGCCCGCCGCGACATGCACGATGACGGGATGGTCGTTGGGCCGGCCCTTGGCGGAAAAGATGCGTGCGACCGCCGCCGCATCCGAGGCGTCCGCGGCCAGGCCATAGACGGTCTCGGTGGGCAGGCCCACCAGTTGTCCGGCCCGCAGCAGGGCCACCGCCTGCGCGATGGCCTCGGGCGTGGGCGGCAGGATGCGCGCGCTCATGCGGCTACGGATAGGCGATGCCGAGCGCCGCCGCCACCTGCGCGGCGCTGCGCTCGGCCTGCGCCCGGTCGGTGCCCAGGCAGGTCACGTGGCCCATCTTGCGGCCGCGCCGCGCCTCGACCTTGCCATACAGGTGCAGTTTGGCGGTAGAGGCTTGCAGGGCCTGGCTCCAGGCCGGTTCGACAGGCTGTTCGCCCGCCTGCAACCAGATGTCGCCCAGGATGTTGAGCATGACCGACGCGGCCAGCGGGTCCGACGACCCCAGCGGCTGGCCCGCCAGCACCCGCGCCTGCTGCTCGAACTGGCTGGTGACGCAGGCATCGATGCTGTAGTGGCCGCTATTGTGCGGCCGCGGCGCGATCTCGTTGACGATCAGGCGGTCGCCGGGCAGCACGAAAAACTCGACGCACAGCACGCCGCAATACTCCAGTCCGGCCGCGACCTGCAACGCCGCGGCGCGGGCGCGGCCCACGATGTCCTCGGAGGCGCGCGGCGACGGCACGGTCGAGATCGCCAGGATCCCGTCGCGATGCACGTTCTCGGAAACGGGATAGGTCACCACTTCGCCGTCGAAACCGCGCGCGACGACGACGGAGATCTCGAACTCCAGCGGCAGCCGGGCCTCGAGCACGCAGGGCACGTTGCCGAACGAGGCGAACGCGGCGCGGGCCTCGTGGGCGGACTCGACCCGGGCCTGGCCCTTGCCGTCGTAGCCCAGGCGGGCGGCCTTCAGGATGCCGGGAAACAGCGAGGCGGAAGCGGCCGCGATATCGGCCTCGGAACGGATCTCGGCATAGGGCGCGACAGGCACGCCTATCGAGGCGATGTAGCCTTTCTCGGCGATGCGGTCCTGGGCAATGGCCACCGCCTCCGCGGCCGGGCTGACCTGGCAGCGCCGGGCCAGTTTCTCCAGGCTGGCGGCCGGAACGTTCTCGAATTCGGTGGTGACGGCGGCGCAGCGTTCGGCCAATTGCGCCAGGCCGGCTTCGTCGTCGTAGCCGGCGCGGATATGCAGATCAGCCACCGCGCCGGCGGGACAATCGGCGATCGGGTCCAGCACCGCGACGCGATATCCCATGCTTTGCGCGGCATGGCAGAACATCCGCCCCAGTTGCCCGCCGCCCAACAGCCCCAGCCAGCCGCCGGGCTGCACCACGCGCGCCTTCGTGCCCGCGCTCATGCCTGGCCTCCCGGAGGCAGCGCCATCGCGCGCGCGGCCTCGGTCTGGCGGGCACGGAAGGCCTCGAGCTTCTGCCGCAGCGCCGAATCGGTACAGGCCAGGTTGGCCACCGCGTGCAGCGCCGCGTTGGCCGCGCCCGCCTCGCCGATGGCGAAGGTGGCGACCGGCACGCCCTTGGGCATCTGCACGATGGAAAGCAGGGAATCCTCGCCGCGCAGGTACTTGGAGGGCACCGGCACCCCGAACACCGGCACCGGCGTCAGCGCCGCCAGCATGCCCGGCAAGTGGGCCGCGCCGCCGGCGCCCGCGATGATGGCGCGCAACCCCCGGCGGGTGGCCTCGGCGCCGTACTCGACCATGTCGAGCGGCATGCGGTGGGCCGAGACCACGCGGGCCTCGTGCGCCACGCCGAATTCATCGAGCACGGCGACGGCATGCTTCATGATCTCCCAGTCGCTGGAAGACCCCATGACGATGCCGATCTGCACCGCCCCGGGGGAAGAAGAGGAAGAAGGGGAACTGGACATGTGGGACCTTGCAGGCACCCGGCGTGCCGGGGCAGCGGGCGAGCGTCGAAAAACGCGATTTTAACCTGCGCCGGCCCGGCGGAACACCGTGCCTAGGCAGGCTGCCGAAACAGCGGCCCGCGGCCCGAGTCTCCTTGGACGACACCGATCACCATCGAGCCGACCCGTTCGAACTCGATGCGGACCCGGTCACCGGGTTTTATCGGCCCGACGCCGGCCGGCGTGCCACCAGCGATGATATCGCCGGGTTCGAGCGTCATGACCTGGGATGCCATTTCCACCATGCCGGGGATGTCCAGGACCAGATCGCGGTTATTCGCGTCCTGCCGCAGTTCATCGTTTACCCACAGCCGCCCGCGCAGCCGCGAGGGGTCGCCCACTTCATCCGCGGTGACTATCCATGGCCCCATGGGACAGAACGTGTCGAACGCCTTGCGCGCGACCCTCTCTTCCTTGCCGCGAACCACGACGTCGATCAGGCACGAATACCCGAAAACATGTTCCTGCCACTTCTCCCGGGGAATGTCACGTCCGCGCTTGCCGATGACGATTGCCAGTTCGCATTCATGGTCCACACGACGCGAGGCGTCAATCGCCGGCAGGACGATGGGTTCACCGGCGCCGGACAACGACGATGGCGGCTTCAGGAAAAAACCCTGCGCGGGCGCGCGGACGGACTGTCCCATTTCCCTGGCGTGGTCGTCGTAGTTCACCGGGTAGGCGATCACCTTGCTGGCGGCCGGCACGGGCGCCAGCAGGCGGACCGCGTCGAGCGACAGGCTCGTCAACGCCGACAGGGCGCGTTTCTTCAAAATCGGCTCATATTGCGCATACATGTCGATCAGCCGGTTCATGGCAACGGGAGGCGAACCAGGCAGATCTGGCCCGACGACGTCGGATACATCGATCACCCGGTCCCCTTCCGCCACGATACCGATACGCCCTTCGTCAAATCTGATCAGCTTCACTTTCTCTCCTGGATGTTCACGGCGACAGCTGCCGTCAATTCTCGCAATACCTGGGGAATTAAGCCGCCCTGGCGGTAGCACTCGACCTCCTCCACGGTGTCCAGCCGGCACCGGACCGATATTTCCGCGCGGGTACCGTCGGTTCTCATGATCGACAATCGCAGGATCGCGCCCGGCGTGAGGACGGGTTCCATACACCAGAGATCGAAAATCTCCGTCCCGTCGATCTTCAACGACCGACGGGTCTCGCCACTCAGGAACTCCACGGGCAAGACCCCCACATTGACCAGGTTCGCGCGGTGTATACGCTCGAAACTCTCGGCCAGCACAGCCTCCACGCCAAGGAGCCGTACCCCCTTCGCGGCCCAGTCGCGCGATGAGCCGGCTCCGTACTTTTCGCCAGCCACGACCAGGGAGCCCACGCGCCGCTGCCGATAGGCGGTTCCCGCTTCGAATACCGTGACCAGCCTGCCATCCGGCTGAAGCCGGGTCACACCGCCCCGTTGTTCGCCCGCCATCTCATTTCTCAAATGCGGGTTGACGAAAATCGAGCGGATCCCCAACTCATGATTGCCGCGCCGAGTGCCGTAGGTATTGAAATCCGACGGTCTGACGCCATGGTCCAGAAGATACTGGCCGGCCGGGCCGCTGGCCGCGATCTCGCCATTGGGCGCGATATGGTCGGTGGTGATTTCATCACCCAGCACGAGCAGCGGCCGCAGACCCGACAGAGGAAGGTCCCGAGGCACGGCCATGTCGGGCTCGACGAAGGGCGAGGGCCGAAGATAGGTGCTGGCAGCGCTCCACGAATACCGATCGTCCGACGTGGCCAGCGATCGCCATCTGGCATCGCCTTCGGCGGCCGTCTGATAGTGACGCGCGTACGAACGCGGATCCACCAGATCCGCCATGGCCCGTCGGATCTCTTCGCGAGACGGCCAGAGATCGTCAAGATGGACGTCCCGGCCGTCGCTGTCGACGCCAAGCACATCACGCAGGGGATCGATTGTGGTTCGCCCCCAGAGCGCGTAGGCGATGACCAGGGCAGGTGACGCCAGAAAGGCCGCACTAACCCTGGGATGGATGCGTCCTTCGAAATTGCGGTTGCCGGACAGCACCGCGCACGTCCAGATGCGACGCCTCCCGATCTCTTCCTCCAGCTCCCTGGACAAGGAGCCCGAATTTCCGTTGCAGGTCCCGCAGGCGTAGCCGACGACATGAAAACCCAGTTGCTCCATTGGCGCGAGCAGGCCGCTTTGTCTCAAATACTCGGTCACGGTCCGGGATCCCGGCGCCAGCGAAGTCTTCACCCACGGCTTGGGCTGGAGGCCCCTCGCGACCGCGTGCCGAGCGAGCAGCCCGGCGGTCACCATCCCCTCGGGGTTTGCCGTGTTGGTGCAACTCGTGATCGCCGCGATAAGAACCGCGCCATCCGGTATGCCGCCATCGGCCGCCGGTTGTTCCATCGGCCGTTCATGACCGGCGACCAGATCGGCCATCGTTCGCGCGGCCTCGGTCAACGGTATCCGCTGGTTGGGACGCGCCGGGCCGGCCAGGCAGGGTTCGACCCGGCTCAGATCGAAATCGACGACCTCGTCGAACTCGGGCTCGGGCATGCCGTCTTGCCGCCATAGGCGTTGCGCCTTGCAATAGGACTCGACCAGCGCAACCTGGTGTTCATCACGACCGGTGGATCGAAGATAGTCGATGCAACGTCCGTCAACCGGAAAGAACGCACAGGTCGCGCCATATTCCGGCGCCATGTTCGCAATGGTTGCGCGATCCGCCGACGTCAGCGAGTCCAGGCCGGGACCACAGAACTCCACGAACTTGTTGACCACCTTCCGTGCTCGCAACACTTCGGTCAGGCTAAGCACGAGATCGGTCGCGGTGGCTCTCCCCCCCAGCGCACCGCCAAGCCTGACCCCGACGACGGGAGGCACCAGGATCGACAGCGGCCGGCCCAGCATCGCGGCTTCGGCATCCAGCCCGCCTACCCCCCAGCCCAGCACGCCGATCCCGTTCACCATGGTGGTATGGCTATCCGTACCGATCATCGTGTCGGGATAGACCCAGGCTTCCCCGTCCTCCTCACGGGTCCAGGCAACACGGGCCAGCGTTTCCAGATTGACCTGATGCATGATTCCCGTCTCGGGAGGAAAGGCCCGGAAATTCCGGAAAGCGCGCGAGCACCAGGCCAGGAAAGCCAACCTCTCCCGATTGCGCCCATACATCAGATCGACATTGCGCGCATGGGCATCGGCGGTGCCCGCATGCTCGGAAATCGTCGAGTGATCGATGACGAGGTCCACCGGAATCCTGGGGTCGACGCTACGCGGGTCGCCACCCGCACGAGCCACGGCATCCCGCAGCGACGCCATGTCCACCATCGCGGGGACCCCCAGGAAATCCTGCAGCAGGATGCGGCCGGGAAAGAACGGCACTTCCAGGTTCCGTTCACCGGCGGCCACTCTCCGCGCGAGCGCAAGGCGAACGTCGCTGGAGGCCGCGCGTCCGGTCATGCCGCCACGCAAGACGTTTTCGCAGAGCACGCGCAGGCTATAGGGCAGGCGCGCCAATGCCGCGCCATCCACCGCGGCTGGCAGATCGCAGTAACGGTAGAGCTGGCCTTGCACCCGCAGCATCGCGGTGGCGGGATCCCGTGGGGCGGTCGCCGCCCGATGTGAAGAATTGGCCATCACGTCACCCCTGCGCTTCGCGCCACAGCCCGACCGCCTTCAGAAGCGGGGCGTTCGACACCGAGAAAACGAAGCTTTGCCGCACGGCTTCGAGCCGCAGCTCGGTCCATGACGGCACCAGCAGCATGTCGTGAAGACCCAGGAGGTACGAACGTCCTCCAAGGCTTGCGCGCACCTCTCCTTCCGTCACGACCAACAACGACGTTTCCGTGCTCTTCAGCGGCCGGGTAACCATGCCGCCGGGCAAGGCCTGGAGATGGGCGGCAATGGTCGGCAGCACGGCCCCACCGCTGCGAGGGTCGATGTACTGGAGCTTGACGCCTCGCCAGGGATCGAGCTCCCCGGCACTCATCAGTTGCATGACGGCCGCGCGTGATCGCGTGTAGGCATAGCGCTTCAAATAGCGTCCGTCCGTCAAGGCGGCATCGATGCCGCCGGTTGGCAACATGCCTTGGCCGAACATGGCTTCCGAAGTACCCGGCGGCGACGACAACTGTTGGCGCTCGTCACCTCCCCATTCACGGAACTCCGCATCCAGGGTCGCCACCAGCGGAACGTCGAGCACGTCCAGCCAGAGAGCGGGGTCCTGGCCGTCATGGCCATGGTCATGCCACGCCCAGCGCGGCGTGACGAGCAGGTCGCCTGGTTCGATCGGCAGGCGTTCACCATCGATCGCCGCGTGGGCGCCGTTCCCTTCGAACGCGAACCTGAGTGCCGCCTGCGAATGACGGTGCACCGGAGCCACCTCCCCCGGCAGCAGCAACTGCACGCCGGCGAACAGCGTCGGCGACATGCTCCATGTACCGGACATCGCCGCATTCTCGAGGATGAGGACTCGCCGCTCGCACTCCGCGTGCGACATGTGCGGCGCCGCGCGCAGCAACAAGCTCCTTATGGCCGCGTACGACCAACTTTGCGGCGCGCATCGGCTTTCCGGCTGCCCGCGCATGCCGGGGCGCCTCCACATCGGCGCCAGACCCGCGGCCCGCGCTTCGCTTTCCAAGACATCGAGGGGCTTCATGGCCGTTCCCGTCGCCGCGCTCATTCGGAACGCATCCCGGCATCCCGCGCGACCTGGGAGAGACGCTCGAGGTCGCGCGCCATGAGGTTCTCGAGTTCCTGTGGAGAACTCGTCTGCGCTTCGAACATGAGATCGGCCAACTGCTGCTTGAAGCCGGGATCTTTCAAGATTGCCTGCAAAGCCGTATTGAGCCTCGCCGTCACCGCCGGCGGCATCCGCGCCGGCCCCAGGAAACCGTACCAGGCGGTCAGCTCCACGCCCGGAAAGCCCAGTTCGGCGAATGTCGGCGTATCGGGCAACAACGACGAACGCGTGGGCGCGGTCACGGCCAGCGGTACCAGCTTGCCCGCTCGGGCCAGCGGGACCGCGTCCGGCCCGAAGAGGTAGATGAGAGGAACATGGCCGCCCAGCGCATCCGTGATGGCTTGCGTGATCCCCTTGTATGGGACGTGCTGCAAGGGAACGTTCGCCGCGCGCCGGAAAAGCTCGCCGGCGAGGTGGCCCGCCGTGCCGATGCCCGCGGAGGCGTAGTTCATCCCTCCCGTAGAAGCCTTCGCCTTCTTGATGAGGTCGGAGACCGAGGCAATGTCCGCGCCGGGATACGCCATCAGCACGGAGGGGGTGTACCCCACCAGCGAGATCGGCGTGAAGTCTCGCAGCGGATGGTAGGAGAGTTTGCCGTTGATGCTGCCATTGATGACGTGCACGACATTCGCGCTCAGGAGCGTGTAGCCGTCGGGAGCCGAATGGGCCACGGCCTGCGTGCCAATAATCGCGCCCGCCCCCGGCCGGTTGTCAATGATCATGGGCTGGCCCAGCCGGGATGCCAGTTGCTCGGCGATCCGGCGTACCAGCAGGTCGTTGGCGCTTCCCGGGGGAGCGGGTACGACCACCTTGATGGGCTTCGAGGGATAGCCCGGGTCCCCCTGCGCCCTGCAGGCAAAAGGCAACGATAGAGCGAGGGCGAAAGCCCCCGACACGGCACGTCTTGCACGGTCTTTTTTCATGAAGTCTCCGTTGAGAACGGGCGTTTGCGGCCGCCCTGGCGACAGCCGATTGCACGCGTCACCATTATTTTAGAACGCATTCTATTTTATGATCCACCTATTTTCAAGGGGAACGGCGTCGAAACACGAGGGACGAAAAGCGGCCGGCCCGATCGCCGGATCAATGACCCGGGAGCCTCACTTCAAATGAACAAGGGATGCGAAGGAGCCGTCACCGTCCGTGCGGGGCATGATCCACGCCGGACGCTGGGAAGCCTCGTGCGGAGGCTGTGCTATTGCTGGGGTGCGAGCACGGCGTCGAAACGCTCGGCGGGGCCGCCCAGGCCCTGCGTAAGCTCGGCCGCTGCTTCCAGGACTTTGCGGGAAATGAGCTGGACCGCCTCTGGCGTAAAGCGAAACCGGGGGCCGCTGACGCTCAAGGCGCCCGCGAGGTCGCCATCCAGTCCGAACACGGGAGCTCCTATGCCCGCCATGTCCTTTTCGATCTCGCCGACCGCCACTGCCAGCAGGTTGTCGCCGGCCGGCCTGTCCGTGCGGGCACCGGCCGCGAATGTCGTCAGGACCCGACCCGCGGAACCCAGTCCCATCGGACGCACATCGCCGGCATACAGGTGATCGCGAATGATCTGTTTGGAATCGACCCGGAAGAGCACCACGCGAACGTTGTCTTGCACGATGTTGAACGAGGCGCTTTCACCGGTCTCGTCGGACAGGCGCTCGAGGACCGGCATGATCAATTCCCGGGGGCGCAGGTTGCGCTGGTAGTGCGCACCCAGCCGAAACGGCTTGGCCCCCACCTGATAGGCGCCGTCGGCATGCCGAAGAATGTAGCCGCGAGCCGCCAGGGTCTGGGTCAGGCGAAGAATCGTGCTTTTGTAGAGTCCGGTCCGTTCAGCCAGCTCCGCCAGGGACAGCGTTTCCCGCGTGGTCAGGAACGCGTCCAGGACGTCGAGGGCGCGCTCGACCGCGGCGACGGTCTTGGCCCCGCCGTCCTGGTCGGATACGTCGACCGACACAGCCTTCTTCGACTGCGACTCTCGTTTTTCTCGAACCGTCATACCCTTGCAACACCCCAGTTAGCCGAGCGAGCCGAGTAGTCTATCTCACTCCGGCACGGCTTTATGGCGTTGCTGGGTCCCGGTCCTAGCCGATCAGCGCATTGACCAGCGCGCCGCCGCCCACCAGCCAGACGAACAGCAGCCCCGCCAGCAGCAACGGACGCATCCCGGCGCGGCGGATGGCGCCGACATGCGTCGTCAACCCCAGCGCGGCCATCGCGATGGCCAGCAGCAAGGTATCGAAGTCGATCGCGGCCGACATCAGCCAGTCAGGGATCCGCACCAACGAATTGAACACCACCATGGCGATGAAACCGACGGCGAACCAGGGGATGCACAGGCTGCTGCCTTCGCCCTTGCCTTCAGCCTTGCCCCGGGCGCCCTCCCAGGCCAGCCAGGCGGACAGGCCCAGCAGGAACGGGGCCAGCATCATGACCCGCACCATTTTCGCGATCACGGCGGTGTCTGCCGCCTCGGTTCCCACCGCGCGGGCCGCGGCGATGACCTGGGCCACCTCGTGCACCGTGGAGCCGACGTAGACGCCGAAACCGTGCGTGCCACCGGGTATCAGGCCCCATTGCTGGTTCAGCTCATACAGGAAAGGGTAGAGAAACATCGACACCGTGCCGAACACCACCACCGTCGCGACCGCCACCGCGACCTGGTCGGCCTTGGCGCGCAACACCGGCGCGGTGGCCATGACCGCGGCGGCGCCGCAGATGGAGCCGCCGGCCCCGATCAGCCAGGCCGATGTCCGGTCGAGCTTGAACACCCGCGTCCCCACCAGCCAGGCCAGGCCGAAGGTCGACAGCAGCATGACCGCGTCGATGGCCACGCCCGCGGCGCCGACGCCGCCTATGTCCTGCCACGTCAGGCGCAGGCCATACAGGATCACGCCCGCGCGCAGCAGGGTCTGCTTCGCCACCCCTACTCCGGCCGCGCTGGGCGCGGCGATGCGCGGATAGACGGTGTTGCCCACCAGCATGCCCAGCACGATGGCCAGCGTCAGCGCGCTGAGCCCCCGGCTGGCGAAGAAATCCCACCCTGCCAGCCCCATCGCGGCGACTCCGATGGCGGTCGCCAGCAGCAGGCCGGGGGCCACCTGCCGGAAGAATCCGGCCTTGCCCTGGGAAGAACGGCCGGCGGCGACATGGGTGGCAGACGAATTCGACATAAGCTAATAACTTCCGGAATGAATGCCCTCCACTCTAAGGAAGTCCTTCGATACGGCAAAACGGTTTATTTTTGTATATTCAAGCTGGAAAACTGGTAATTCGAGTTATATGGAAGCCTTGCGCCTGACCCTGCGCCAATTGCAGATATTCGCCGCCGTCGCGGACACCGGCAGCACCAGCGCCGCGGCCGCGGCCGTGGCGCTGTCCCAGTCCGCTACCAGCGCGGCGCTGAACGACCTGGAGCGGGCCCTGGAAATGGCCCTGTTCGACCGCGTGGGCAAGCGCCTGGTGCTCAACGACAACGGCCGGGAACTGCTGCCCCAGGCCCGGGAACTGCTCGACCGCGCCACCGCGATCGAGCGTTGGGCTCGCGACGGCCAGGGCCACGTGGGCGTGCTGCGCATCGGCGCCAGCACCACCATCGGCAACTACGTGCTGCCCACCCTGCTGGCGGGCTTCCAGCGCGAACTGGCGGACAGCGGACAGCCGCAATGGACCGCCCATGTCGCCATCGCCAATACCCTGGCCATCGCCACCCAGGTGGTGAATTTCGAGCTGGACCTGGCCCTGGTCGAGGGGCCTTGCGAACAGCCCGAACTGACCGTGGAACCCTGGCTGACCGATGAACTCGTGATCGTGGCCGGAGCGCGCGACCCCGTCGTCCCGCCGCCAGGCGGCCGGGTCTCGACAGCCCAACTGCGCGCCGCCACGTGGCTGCTGCGTGAAGAAGGTTCCGGCACCCGCGAGACCATACGCGAAGCACTGACCCCGCATCTGCATCACATGAAATCGGGCATCGAGTTCGGCAACTCGGAAGCGATCAAGCGCGCCGCCGCCGGCGGGCTGGGCATCACCTGCCTGTCGCGCTGGGTGGTCAGCGACATGCTGGCGACCGGGGAACTGGTCGAACTGCCCACGGAGCTGCCCCGTCTCGACCGCTCGTTCTACCTGATCTCCCACTCGCGCAAACTCGCCACGCCCGGCGTACGGCGCCTGACGGTCTACCTGCGGGACTTCGCGCAAGACCCGGCGGCGGCCGGGGCCCCGGCCCGCCCTCGGGAAAAATGAAGCACAATCTCTGTTTGCTTACTGCTTCATAGCCATAGGATTCCCGGTATGGATGTCACGCTAGCCAATTTCGAAGCCGAGGTTCTACAGGCCTCGCGCGAAAAACCGGTTCTGGTCGATTTCTGGGCCCCCTGGTGCGGCCCCTGCCGTTCGCTGACCCCCATCCTCGAAAAGCTGGAGCGCGACTATGGCGGCGCCTTCAAGCTGGTCAAGGTCAACGTCGACGAAAACCAGCAACTGGCCGCCCATTTCCAGGCACGCAGCATTCCGCTGGTGGTGGCCATTCTGGGCGGACGTCCGGTCGACCAGTTCAACGGCGCCTTGCCCGAAGGCCAGATCCGCGCCTTCATCGACCGCCTGCTGCCGCAGCCCCACGAACAGGAACACCAGCAGGCCATGGCGGCCATGCAGGCGGGCGACGTCCCCACCGCCGAGAAACACCTGCGCGCGGCGCTCGTCCTGGACGCGGCCTACGATCCGGCGCGCATGGACTACGTCGAACTGCTGCTGACCACCGGCCGCCCCGAAGACGCCAAGGCCCAGTTCGCGCTGCTCACGCCGCAAGCCAAGGCGGACCCGCATTACGCGAACCTGGAGACCGCCCTGAACGCGGTCGAGCAGGCGCAAGACACGCCCGAGGAAACCGAGCTGCTGGCCCGCATCGAGCAGAACCCCGCCGACCTGCAGGCGCGCCTGGACCTGGCCAACAAGCGCATCGCGCGCCGCGCCTGGGCCGGCGCGATGGACGAACTGCTGGAAATCGTCCGGCGCGACCGCGCCTTCCAGGAAGAGATCGGCCGCAAGACCCTGATCGCCGTCTTCGACATGGCCTCGGCCCAGCCCGAGCTGGTCTCGCAATACCGCCGGAAACTGTCGACGGTATTATTTTAGCCCCCCTACGCGCTCACGCGCGCCCCCAGGGGCGATGCGGGTGGACCGGCGGAGCCGGATCCACCGCATCCTGAGTCTAGTTCGTCTATCTTGGGTTGAGGCACCGGTGCTTCGCTGGCTGCCAGCGGTAGCAACGGTGTGGCGTACCAAGAAACAGGTACTAGACCCAGGGCGCCGCGGATCCGGCTTTGCCGGTCCGCCAGCGCCGCCCCCTTGAGGGGGCCCGCGAAGCGGGTAGGGGGTGGGTCTACCTCTACTCGACTTTTATGCCCGTGTCGGCGACGACCTTGCCCCAGCGCTGCGTTTCGTCGGCCACCAGCTTGGCCAGTTCCGCGGGTGAGGACGGCGCCGGGTCGGCATAGACGCCGGACAGTTTCTCGGCCACGGCGGGTTCGCGCAGCGCGGCCGCCACCATCTTCGACAACGAATCCACGGCGGCCTGGGGCGTGCCCTTGGGAGCGAACAGCGCGAACCAGCCGCCCGACTCCAGGCCCGACACGCCGGATTCGGCGAAGGTGGGAATGTCCGGCGCGAAGCGCGAACGCTGGGTGCCCGTCACGGCGATGGCCTTGATGCGGCCGTCCTTGAGCAGCGGCATGGCCGGCGGCAGGCCGGCCACCACCAGGTCCAGTTCGCCACGCGCCAGCGCCGGCAGGGCCTCGGCGAAGCTGCGGCTGTACGGGATGTGCAGCAGCTTCAACCCATAGTTGTTTTGCAGGTAGGCGGCGGCCAGGTGCAGGTTGGTGCCGATGCCGGGCGTGCCGTAGCGCAGTTCCTTCTGCCTGGCCAGCGCGATGAACTCCTGCGGGTTCGAGGCCGGCAGCTTGGGGCTGGCCAGCAGCACGTTCTGGATACGGGCCAGCAGCGCGACGGGCGCGAAGTCCTTTTCCGGCTTGATGCGCCAATCGGGATACAAGTGGGTCAGGATGCCGTGCGTATCCTTGCCGCCCAGCAGCAGCGTATAGCCATCGGCCTTGGCGTCGGCCACGGCCTCGGTGCCGATCTTGCCGCCGGCGCCCAGCTTGTTCTCGACCACGAAGGACTGGCCGGTCTGGCGCGACAGCTGTTCGCTCACGACGCGCGCGATCAGGTCCGGCGCCGTGCCCGGCCCATAGGGCACGACGACGCGCACGGGCCGGTCGGGATAGGAAGGTTTCTGGGCCGCCGCGGACGCGCAGACGAACACGGCGGCGAGCGCGCAACGCGCGATGGATCGGTGCATGGAAGTCTCCTCGTATACGCACGCCGATGTCGTTCGAATGGGTGGTCCGGTGTGCTCAGACACGATGCTAAACCTACAAAGCTCAAAAATCTATACTTTTGATTTTTTGAGGTCTAGAATGAGCGCCGACGATAGAACCGCAGGAGCATCATGGCCCGCCTACCCATCACCATCGCCACCTGGGACTATGACCGGGTCCGTCCGCTGTTGGACGGCCGCGTCACGGTCGAAGGCTGCGAGGTCAACTACCTCCCCATGCCGGTGGAAGAGTGTTTCCATCGCGCCTATTTCCACGGCGAATTCGATGTCGCCGAGATCGGCTTCAGTCCCTTCCTGATCGCGCTGTCCCGCGGCATCGCGCCCTACGTCGCCCTGCCCGTTTTCCTGTCGCGCACCTTCCGCCACTCCGCCATCTACATCCGCAACGACCGCGGCATCGCCAGCGCAGCCGACCTGCGCGGCAAGCGCATCGGCCTGCCCGAGTACCAGATGTCCGCCGTGCTGTGGGTGCGAGGCTTCCTGAAGGACGAGTACGGTATCGAGGCCGCCGATATCGACTGGGTCCAGGGCGGGTTGGAACAGTACGGCCGCAAGGACAAGTTCCCGCTCAATCTCCCGCCCGGCTTTCCGCTGGAAAGCGCGCCTGAAGGCCGCTCGCTCTCCAACCTGCTGGCGGCTGGCGAACTGGACGCCGTCATCTCCGCTCGTGCGCCTTCCTGCCTGATCGAGGGCCATCCCCAGGTACGGCGCCTGTACCCGGATTACCGCGCCGTCGAGCAGGCATATTTCGCCCGCACCGGCCTCTTCCCCATCATGCATGCGCTGGGCGTGCGCCAGGATCTGGCGCAAAAGCATCCCTGGCTGCCCGCCAGCCTGTACAAGGCGTTCGCCCAGGCCAAGGAGATCGCCGAACGCGATCTGCGCGAAGTCACCGCGCTGAAGATCGGACTGCCCTGGGTAACCGCCGAGCTGGAATCCACCGAGGCCGTCATGGGCCGGGATTTCTGGCCCTACGGCGTGGAGGCCAACCGCAAGACGCTGGAAGCGATGACGCGCTATTCGTACGAACAAGGGCTGGCCGTCCGGCAACTGGGCGCGGACGAACTGTTCGCGCCCAGCACCCTCGATCCCGTCCACATCTAGGAGCCGTCCATGCCCGCGCAACTGATCTGCTGCTCGCACAGTCCGCTCATGCTGACGGACATCGAGGCGTCCGACCTCGAGGGCCAGCGCGCTTTCTTCGCCGAGATGGAAACGATCTCGCGCGAAGTCCATGCCTTCTCGCCGGACCTCGTGGTCAGCTTCGGCCCGGACCATTTCAATGGTTTTTTCTATGACCTGATGCCGGCGTTCTGCCTGGGACTGGCGGCCCACGGCACGCGCGACTGGGGGCTGCCCGGCGGCCCGCTGCGCGTGCCCACCGAGCTGGCGCTGGAATGCGCCCGGGCACTGCATCGCGAAGACCTGGACACCGCCATTTCCTACGACATGTGCGTGGACCACGGCAACGCCCTCTCGCTGACGCAACTGACCGGCGCGCTGGCGCGCTACGACGTGCTGCCCATTTTCCTGAACTGCGCCGCCGACCCGCGCCCGTCCATGCGGCGATCGCGCCTGTTCGGCGAAACCGTGGGCCGCTTCCTGGCCACGCGCGGCCTGCGCGTGACCATCATCGGCTCGGGCGGCCTGTCGCACGACCCGCCGACGCCGCGCCTGCGCCAGGTGCCGCACGACATCGCGCAGCGGCTGGTCAAGCGGCACACCCCCACGCCCGAGGAGCTGGCCGAGCGCGAGGCCCGCGTGATCCAGGCCGGCCGCGACCTGGTCGCCGGCAAGGGGCCCTGCATGCCTCCCGATCGCGAATGGGACGAGGCCTTCATGGCCACGCTGTGCGCTTACGACACCGATGCCCTGGACCGCATCGACGACGCCGGGATCGATCGCAGGGGCGGCTTCGGCGGGCACGAGATCCGGGCCTGGGTCGCGGCGACCGCCGCCGCGCGCGCGATCGAAACGCATCCCATGCAGGTGCGCTACTACCGGATCATTCCCGAGTGGCTGACCGGCATGGGCATCGTCACCGCCGGCTGAAGCACCGACCACGAACCGACCAGGACACACCATGGCCCTCACCGCCCATCGCACCGGCACCGCCCGCAGCGGCGACGTCGATATCTTCTACCGCCGCTTCGGTGCACCCGGCGCCACGCCCGTCCTCATCGCGCACGGCCTGTCGTACTTCTCGTACGACTGGACCGGCATCGCCGAGGCCCTGGCCGCCGACCGCGAGGTGGTCGCCGTCGACCTGCGCGGCTTCGGCGACTCCACCCGCAGCCCCGACCGGCACTACGACCTGCGCGACTTCGCCGACGACCTCGTGGCCGTGCTCGACCACCTGCACTGGCCACGCGCCGTGCTGGCCGGCCACTCCATGGGCGGACGAATCTGCCTGTGCGCTGCCCACTGGTACCCCGATCGGGTGGCGGCGCTGGCCTGCCTGGACTTCGCGCCCGACGTTGCCGCGGCGGGCCGCCGCAACGTCGCCCTGCGCATCGGCAACCAGCCGGATGTGTTCGCGTCCGTGGACGAGGCGCTGGCCTACCACGGACTGCCCGCCGACCTGCCGGCGGACGCTCCCGCCAGGAAGCGCTACGAGGCCTTCCTGCGGCCCGTTGCCGGCGGCTACGAACTCAAGCGCGACCTGCATTTCCGCGACAGCTTCCGCCAGACCCTGCAGGGCAAGCCCGCCGCGCCGGGACCGGACCTGTGGGCCATGGTCAGGGAACTGCGCGTGCCCGCGCTGTTCGTGCGCGGCAGCCGGTCCGACATGTTCGAGGCGCCCACGCTGGACAAGCTGCGGCTGGCCAATCCGCGCTGTCGCGCCGAAGAAATCGACGGCAGCCACGACCTGGCCGGCGACAACCCCGGGGACCTGACGCGCGTGCTGCGCGCCTTCCTGCCCGCGGACTGAAGCGGCCGCCGGCCCGATACGACACGACAACAACGACCCAGGAGGAAGACCATGTCCATCGAGAAACTGCTGCCGAAGCATCGCGACCTCTATTACGGCGGCGCCTGGCATCGCCCGGAGGGGGGCTATGCCGACTCCTTCAGCCCGTCCACCGGCGAGAACCTGGGCCCCTGCGCGGTGGCCAACCGCGCCGACGTCGACGCCGCCGTGCGCGCCGCGCACGAGGCGTACCGCTCGTGGCGGCGCACCGCGCCCGGCGAACGCGCCACGGTGCTGCGCCGCATCGCCCAGGTCATGCGCGAACACCGCGAGGAACTGGCCATGATCGACGCCATCGATTGCGGCAACCCCGTGTCCGCGCTGATGCACGACGTCGACATCGCCACCCAGCTCATCGACTACTTCGCCGGACTGGTCCATGAGCTGCGTGGCTCCACCATCCCCATGGGCGAAGGCGTCGTCGACATGACGGTGCGCGAACCCTACGGCGTCTGCGCCCGCATCGTCGCCTACAACCACCCCATGATGTTCACCGCCAGCCGGCTGGCGGCGGCGGTGGCCGCCGGCAACACCGTCATCATGAAGCCACCGGTGCAGGCGCCGCTGTCGGCCTACCGGCTGATGGAGCTGATCGACGGCATCGCGCCGCCCGGGGTCATCAACGTGCTGTCAGGCGGCACCGAATGCGGGCAGGCTCTGGTGGATCATCCTCTGGTGCCCAAGGTCACGCTGATCGGCAGCATCGCCACGGGCAAGGCCATCGCCCGCGGCGCGGCCGAGCATCTCAAGCACGTGAGCCTGGAGCTGGGCGGCAAGAACGCGCTGGTGATCTATCCCGACGCGGACCTGGAACGCGCGATCAAGGGCGCCGTGGCTGGCATGTGCTTCACCTGGTGCGGCCAGGCCTGCAGTTCGACCACGCGGCTGTTCGTGCACGAGTCGGTCTACGACCGGGTGGTCCAGGGCGTGCTGGAAGGCGTGCGCGCCTACCGGCCCGGCCTGCCCACCGACAAGGCGACGACCATGGGCGCCATCGTCTCGCGCGAGCAGTACGACAAGATCATGCACTACATCGAACTGGGCAGGCAGGAAGGCGCCCGGCTGGCCGCGGGCGGCAAGCATCCCGATGGCGCCGAGCTGGCCGGCGGCCATTTCATCGAACCCACCGTCTTCACCGACGTGACCATGGACATGCGCATCGCGCGCGAAGAGATATTCGGCCCGGTGCTGTCCATCCTCAAGTGGTCGGACGAGGACGAGATGTTCGACCAGGTCAATTCGCTGGAGTACGGCCTGGCCGCCGGCGTCTACACCACGCGGCTCGATACGGCCCACCGCGCCGCCGGACGCTTCGAGGCGGGCTACGTCTGGGTCAACAACGCGGCCAGGCATTTCTTCCCCGCACCCTTCGGCGGCTACAAGCAGTCCGGCAACAATCGCGAGGAATCCTTCGAGGAACTGGTGTCCTACACGCAGTTGAAGAACGTCTACATCACGCTTTGAATCTGGAGGAGACAAGCATGCAATTCGATCAGTTGAAGAACGTCAAAGTCGAGATCGCCAACGGCATAGGCTGGGTCACGCTGAACCGCCCGGACAAGCGCAACGCGATGAGTCCGGACCTGCACTTCGAGATGGTGGACGTGCTCAAGGAACTGGCCGAGGAACCCGCGGTGCGCGTGCTGGTGCTGACCGGCGCGGGCGACAGCTGGTGCGCCGGCCAGGACATCGGCCTGTTCTTCCGCGCGCTGGACGACAAGCCCAAGCAGCGGCACCTGGCCCGGCTGGCCAACCACGAATGGCGCTGGACCCTGCTCAGCAGCTTTCCCAAGCCCACCATCGCCATGGTGAACGGGCACTGCTACGGCGGCGCCTTCGTGCAGTTGTTCGCCTGCGATTTCGCCATCGCGGCCGACGAGGCGCAGTTCGGCCTGTCCGAGGTGAACTGGGGCATCCTGCCCGGCGGCCTGGTGGGCAAGGTCATCGTCGACGGGCTGGCCTACCGCGACGCCGTCTACTACGCGATGACGGGCGATCCCTTCAACGGCAAGACGGCCGCGCAGATGCGGCTGGTGACCGAATCGGTGCCGCTCGACCGGCTGCGCGCGCGCACCGAGGAGCTGGCCGCCTCGCTGGCGCGCAAGAATCCGCAGACGCTGCGCACCATCAAGGAAAGCCTGCGCCTGGTGCGCGGCATGAGCGTGGACCAGGCCGCCGACTACCTGCTGGCCAAGGAACGCGAGATGCGCTTCATGGATACCGAGGGCGGACGCGAACAGGCCATGACCCAGTTCCTGGACGACAAGACCTACCGCCCCGGGTTCGGCGAATACCGGCGGGCCGCGCAATGAACGCCGCGTCCGCGCCCGCCTCCGGCGACGTCCTGCAAGGCATCCGGGTGCTGGAGCTGGGCAACTTCATCACCGGCCCCTATGCCGGCCTGATGCTGGCCGACCTGGGCGCCGACGTGATCAAGGTCGAGCGGCCGGAAGGCGATCCCTTCCGCGCCTTCCGCGACGGCCAGTACAGTCCGAACTTCGTCGCGTTCAACCGCAACAAGCGCAGCGTGAAGCTGGACCTGGCCACCGAGGCCGGACGCGGCGCCCTGCTCCGGCTCGTGGATACGGCGGACGTGCTGATCGAGAACTTCCGGCCCGGCGTCATGGACAGAATGGGGCTGGGGTGGGAGACGCTGCGCGCGCGGCGGCCGCAACTGGTCTATTGCGCGATCGGCGGCTTCCTGCCCGGCAGCCGGCACGAGGGCCAGCCCGCCTTCGACACCATCGGCCAGGCCCTGAGCGGCATGCTGGACACCTTCCTGGATCCGTCCAATCCGCAGGTGCGCGGCCCCACCATCTCGGACCAGCTGGCGGGCATGTACGCGTGCCAGGGCATCCTGGGCGCGCTGTTCGCCCGGCAGGCCAGCGGACGGGGCCGGCTGGTCGAGGTCAACATGATCGAGGCGTCCATGTCGTTCATGCCCGACTTCTTCGCCAGCTATACCCGCGACGGCACGCGCATGCGGTCGACCACGCGCGCGTCCTACTCGCACAGTCTCGCGTTCGAGTGCGCCGACGGCGCGCGCATCGGTTTGCAGCTTTCGTCTCCGTCGAAGTTCTGGGAAGGCCTGGTGCGGGCCGTGGACATGCCCGAACTACGGAACGATGCGCGCTTCGCCACCCGCGGCGCGCGCATCGCCAACTTCGCCGCGCTGTCCGACCTGCTGCGGGACCGCTTCCGCGCGCGGCCCCAGGCACACTGGCTGGCCGCGCTGCGCGCCGCCGACGTGCCGCATGCGCCGGTCCTGACCGTGCCCGATATCCTGGACGACCCCGAATTCGCGGCAGCCGGCAGTTTCCACGAGCTGCATCACCCGGAGATGGGATCGGTACGCGCGTTGAGCCGGCCGATCCGCTACGACGGCCAGCGTCCGCCCAGCCGCTATCCTCCCCCCACGCTGGGCGAGCAGACCACCGCGATCCTGGCCGAAGCCGGCGTGCCGGAGCAGGAAATCGCCGCCGCCCGGGGGCCGACACCCTAGGATCCGCCCATTTCAAGCAAGATCCCGCCCACGGCCGCGCGCAGACACGGCCTGGACGGACCACCGGCCGACACCGGCCATGGAAAGGAGACACCGCATGCAAGACCATCGCGACACCTCGATCACCCGCCGTGGCTTCATCGCCACCGGTGCCGGCCTCGCGCTGGGCGCCGCCGGCACCGCGCACGGCCAGGGCCAGGCCTATCCGGCTCGCGCCATCCGCGTCATCGTGCCCTTCCCCGCCGGCGCCGGCGCCGACTCCAACGCCCGGCTGGTATCTCAGCAACTGGCGGAAAAGCTGGGCCAGCCAGTCGTGGTCGACAACCGGCCCGGGGCCAACGGCCTGATCGGCACCGAAGCCGTGGCCAAGGCCGCGCCCGACGGCTACACCCTGCTGTTCGTCGACCGCGGCGCGCTGGGCATCAACCCCAGTTTGTACAAGAAGCTGCCCTACGACCCGCTGAAGGACTTCTCCTACGTGGGTATCGCGGTCTGGGGCCCCTATGTGCTCGTGGCCGGCTCCAAGCAATCGGCCAAGACCATCCAGGAGCTCGTCGCCGCCGCGCGCAAACAGCCCGGCCACCTCACCTACGCCAGCTTCGGCAACGGCAGCATGACCCAGCTGGGCACCGAGTCGCTGTGCTCTCGCCTGGGCATGCAGCTGACCCACGTGCCCTACAAGGGCGGCGCCCCGGCGCTGACCGCCGCCATGGCCGGCGAGGTCGACATGGCGCTGGTTACGATCGGGCCGGCCCTGGGCGCGATCCGCGAAGGCCGCGTGCGGCCGCTGCTGGTGGGAGGCAGCCACCGCTTCCCGCTGCTGCCGGACGTGCCTGCCGTCAGCGAGATCGGCGGCGACGAGAACACCATACCCAACACCTATTTCGGCTTCGCCCTGCCCGCCGGCACGCCCGCCGCGATCCGCGACCGCCTTTCGGGCACCATCCGGCAGGTACTGGCCGACGCAGCGATCCGCGCCAAGCTGGCCGACAGCGGCTTCCAGCCGGCCCAGGGTACGCCCGAGGAGATGCGGTCCACGGTGGAGCGGGACATCACGGCCTTCGGCCGGCTGGCACGCGAGCTGAATATCCAGCCCGAATGACGGACGGTCCGCAGGATAATGGCAGGGATGGAATAATCGCGGTCGGCCTTCCCGCGCCGACCGCCGTTCCCGAACCAGGCTCCCGACCCATGTCCTCCTTCACCGACACCACGCTAGACCGGATGGCACGCTATCTGCAACTGGCATCGCTGTTCCGCAACAAGATCATCACCGGCGACTGGCCGGTGGGCGGCCGCATTCCGAACGTCGCGGACCTGGCCGTGGACTTCGAGGTGGCGCGCGGCACCATACGCGAGGCGCTGGGCGTGCTGGAGGACGAGGGCCTGATCGAGCGTTTCCGCGCCAAGGGCAGTTTCGTGCGCAGGACGCCCAAGGAGCGCAGCGCGCACCGACTGGCCATCGACTGGGCCTCGCTGATCTCGGCCCACGAGGGCGCGGACATCGAGGTCCTGGAGCAGCGCGACCTGGACGAACTGCCCGCGTTCGCCACCGGCGAAGGCGAACCGGCCGAGCACTACACCATGATGCGCCGGGTACACGCGCGCGACGGCCACCCCTACCTGGCGGCCCGCTTCATCCTGGACAGCGAGTTGTTCAGGCAAGGCCCACCCGAACGGTTCCGGCACGAGGCCACCCTGCCCATCCTGCACGAGATCGCCGGCAAACGCATCGCGCGGGCCAACCAGATCATGACCCTGGGCAGCGCCGACCGCGAGATGGCCGCGCTGCTGGAACTGCCGCTGAACGCGCCGGTGGCGCACGTCGTGCGGCGCGCCATCGACACGTCGGGCAAGCTGATCTACGTAGGGGAAGGGATATACCGGGGGGATGCGGTCAGGCTGGAGATCGCGCTGATCTGATTCAGAGCAGCTTGTCGAGCACCGCCATGACGCCCACGGCCACGACCAGCATGGAACCGAGCTTGATGGTCATGCGCTGTTCCAGCAGGCGCAATTCCGAGCGAAATTCCGATCTCAGCTGACCCTCGGTGCTGATCAACCGGTTTTCCAGCGCGTGGATGTCTCCTTTGAGGCTGGTTTCCACCCGCTCGAGATCGGTACGCGCTGCCAGAGAGACCCGTTCGAGATCGGCCCGTGTGGTCTGTGTGACCCGTTCGAGATCAGCTCGCGTAGCGAGGGTGACCTTTTCAAGATCGGCCCGCGTAGCCAGCGTAACCTTTTCAAGATCGGCTCGCGTAGCCAAGGCGTCCATGCCGGTTGTCAACACCTGCGCCAGCGCTTCGGCTTGCGCATCCGCCAAGGGCGCAGCCACGCCCGCCTGCTGCAGGCGCTTGGAATACTGCAAGGTGTCGAAGGCAAGGGCGGCGGTCATGCAAATATTCTATGTCATGACATCCAAAAGAAAAACGGCGGGCAGGATGTTTCCATCCTGCCCGCCATCACCCTGCCTTGCGCAAGCCGGCGATCAAACCCCGACCAACCGGACCCGCGCCTCGCGGTACTTGTCCGACGTGCGCTCCAGCACGTTCTGCGGCAGCCGCGGCGCGGGAGCGGTCTTGTCCCAGGGCTGGGTTTCCAGCCAGTCGCGCACGAACTGCTTGTCGAACGACGGGGGGCTGCTGCCCGGCACGTAGGAATCGGCCGGCCAGAAGCGCGACGAATCGGGGGTCAGCACCTCGTCCATCAGGTGCAGCACGCCGTTCTCGTCCAGGCCGTATTCGAACTTGGTGTCGGCGATGATGATGCCGCGCTGGGCGGCATATTCGGATGCCAACTGGTAGATGCGCAGCGAGACTTCGCGGATCTGCTCGGCCAGTTGCGGGCCGACTTCCCTGACCACGTGCTCGAAGCTGACGTTCTCGTCGTGCGAGCCCAGTTCCGCCTTGGCCGCCGGCGTGAAGATGGGCGCGGGCAGCTTCTGCGCCTGCACCAGGCCGACCGGCAGCTTGATGCCGCAGACGCCGCCGGTGTCCTGGTAGTCCTTCCAGCCCGAGCCGATCAGGTAGCCGCGCACCACCGCTTCCACCAGCACCGGCTTGAGCCGCTTGACCACCACCGCCCGGCCCGCGACCTGGTCGCGCTCGTCGGCGGCAACGACGCTCTCGGGCTCGACGCCGGTCAGGTGGTTGGGGATGATGTTGCCGAGCCGGCCCAGCCAGAAATTGGTGAGCGAGTTCAGTACCTCGCCCTTGCCCGGGATCGGATCGTCCAGGATGACGTCGAAGGCGGACAGGCGGTCGGTGGTG
>Ga0182736_1000981_pt1 | contig 33163 bp, 31 predicted proteins | sample eDN5th30CKraftBY_FD_128882 | JGI IMG/M metagenome (GOLD analysis project Ga0182736, IMG submission 128882) | Enriched backyard soil microbial communities from Emeryville, California, USA - eDNA 5th pass 30_C Kraft BY (version 2) (version 2) | ecosystem: Environmental > Terrestrial > Soil >...
CGTGCGGGGGTGCGGCCGGGTGGCGCTCGGGCACGCCGGCGGCCGGTGCGCAGGCCGGCCGCCGGTGGCTCACGCCTCCTGGCGGATCAGGTCGGCGGCGCGCCAGGCCAACGCCATCGTCGGGGCCGCCGTGTTCCCGGCGGGCTGGGCGGCGAACACGGAGGCATCGACGATCCGCAGGCCCTCGACGCCGCGCAGCCGCAGGCGGTCGTCCACGACGTCGTCCGGGTCCGGGCCCATGGCCGCGGAACCGATCGCGTGGTAGATGCCGAGCGGGCTGTCCTGCGCCAGCCGGACGACCTGCTCGGCGGTCGAGACCGCCGGCCCCGGCTGGTCCTCACCCTCGATCAGTTCGGCGAGCGGGTCCTGCGCGACCATCTCCCGTCCCCAGTCCAGGATCCGTGCCGTCGCCGCTCGGTCCTCGTCGGTCTCGACGTATCGCGGTCGGATGACGGGCCGGTCCTCCGGGAGCGGACCGCCGAGGTGGATCGAGCTCCGTGTGGTGGGCCGGATCGGGTACCCGACGAACGTCGCTCCGGCGTAGCTCGCCAGCTTCATCCTGTCCGCGGCGGTGTCGAGCGCCATCGGCATCCAGATCCCCTGGACGTCCGGGCGGTCCAGGTCCGGCGCGGTCCTGAACGCGCAGACCAGGTCGTACCCGGCCGTGGCGATGGGCCCGCCCCGGGTGAGGAGGTACCGGGCGCCCTGCAGGGCCTGCTTCGGCACGCTGTTGAGCTCGTGGGTCCGGCCGATCCGGCCCTTCAGCCGCACCTGCAGCTTCACGCCGCGCTGCTCGATCACCCGCTCGCCCACGTTCGGGCTCTCCACGCGCAGCGCGACGCCCGCGGCCGCCAGCGTCTCGGCGCGGCCGATGCCCGAGCGCTCCAGGAGCAAGGGGGTCTCGATCGTCCCCGCGGACACGATGACCTCGCGCCGCACGATGTGGTCGCGGTAGCCGGACCGGCCCCGGGCACGGACGCCGACGACGCGGCGTCCGTCGAAGAGCAGGTATCCCACGCGGGTACCGGTGAGCACGGTGAGGTTCGGCCGCTTCGCGGCGGGCCGGAGGAACGCGGTCGCCGCGCTGACCCGGATCCCGTTCTTGATCGTGGACGGGGTGAACCCGATCCGTTCGCTGTCGTCCTCGTTGAAATCCCGGGTGTACCGGAGTCCCATTTTCTCCGCGGCACCGACGATGGCGTCACAGACGAGCTCACTCCGATCGCCGATCGTCACGCCCACCGGGCCACCGACGCCGCGGACATCGGATGCGCCGAGTCCGTGGTCTTCCATCGCCGTGAAAACGGGCAGCATTTCGTCCCATCCCCAGCCGGTGTTTCCGCGCCGGGTGATGGCGTCGTAGTCCGGCTGCGCACCGCGGATGTACATCATTCCGTTCACGGCGGTGGAACCGCCGCGCACCTTTCCGCGGGTCCAGGACTCGCCGTTCTGACCAGGTCCGACGGGCTGCGTCGGGTAGTGGTAGCAGTAACGGCTGCTCTGCAGCGTGAAATAGAATCCCTTCGGAACGTGCAGCATCGGGTTGCGGCCATGGCCGCCGTACTCCACCAGGAGGACCTCGACCGAGGGGTCTTCGGTCAACCGATCGGCGAGAACACAGCCGGCCGCTCCCGCGCCCACGATGATGTAGTCGTAAAATGCCACGAGTTACAGCCTCCAACGATTCCTGTGGGCAATCCGTGGATCGCCCCGACCGCTCGACGCGCCATTCGTGATCGTCGGGTCGGATGCCGGACGGCGACGGTAGCGCATGGATTCAGCGACGGCAATATTGGATCCATCATGGCGGTGGCGCTCCGTACGGCGGCCGACCGCGGCGGCGCGATGGAGCTGCCGGGCGACCCTTGACCTGCAGGCGGGGCGCGCCTAGTCTCCGACCTTAAACGTTTACCCAGGACGCGCGAGCCGGGTGCGGGAGCACCCGGCACTTCTCGGGCGCGACCACCGCGCGGTTGCGGAGCCGACCCGGGGCGCGAGGCGACGGACCACGCGACGCGAGCTTTCCACGTCGGACACCGGTACCGGCGGATGTCGACCGATGCCGGTCCCGACCGGCGGGCACGACGTCCGGATGCGAAGAAGTGCAGGGGAGAGGGAGCTCGATGAGGCGGTTCACGATGACGATCGACGGTCGTGGAGTCGAGTCGGCGCAGCACTTCGACGTGATCGACCCGGCGACCGAGCAGGTCTGCGGCCGCGCGCCCGAGTGCTCACCCGAGCAACTGGACGCGGCGTTCGCGGCCGCCTCGACGGCGTTGCGTGGCTGGAGCGGCCTCGCGCCGGAGCGCCGCGGGAAGGCGCTCGCCGCCGCAGCCGACGCGCTCGAGCGTCAGACGGCCGAACTCGCCGCCGTCCTCACCGCGGAGCAGGGCAAGCCGCTCGCACAGGCACGCGCCGAGATCGGCTCGGCGGTCCGCTGGCTGCGCCACTTCGCCGGATTCAGGCCGAACCGCGAGGTCGTCCAGGACGACGACGTGGCGTTCGCGGAGGTGCTCCGCCGGCCGCTCGGTGTCGTCGCAGCCATCACCCCGTGGAACTTCCCCGTCAGCCTGGCCTTCTGGAAGATCGCCCCGGCGCTGGCCGCGGGCAACACGGTCGTCGTGAAGCCGTCGCCGTACACCCCGCTGACCACCCTGCGCATCGGCGAGCTGCTGCGCGGTGTCCTCCCCGACGGCGTGCTCGGCGTCGTCAGCGGCGGTGACGCGCTCGGCGCCCGGCTGACCCGGCACCCGGCCCCGCGGAAGATCAGCTTCACCGGGTCGACCGCGACCGGCCGGAAGGTCCTGTCCGCCGCGGCGGACGATCTCAAACGGGTGACCCTCGAGCTCGGCGGCAACGACCCCGCGATCGTCCTCGACGACGTCGACGTCGCCGAGGTCGCACCGAAGCTGTTCCGCACGGCGTTCGCCAACAGCGGGCAGGTCTGCGTCGCCGTCAAGCGGATCTACGCGCCGCGACGGCTGTACGCGGACCTGGTCGACGCGCTGGCGCACGAGGCGGTCACGGCGCGGACCGGTGACGGGCGGGACCCGGAGACCCTGCTCGGGCCGGTCAACAACCGTCCACAGCTGGACCGGGTGGCCGCGCTCGTGTCGGACGCGCTGAGCCGTGGCGCCGTCGCCGCGGCGGGTGGGTCCCGGCTGGCCCGCGACGGCTACTTCTTCGCGCCGACCGTGCTGGCGGGCGCGGAGGACGGCATGCCGGTCGTCGACGAGGAGCAGTTCGGCCCGGCGCTCCCCGTGGTCGCCTACGACGATGTCGACACCGTCGTGGAGCGGGCGAACGCGTCGCACTTCGGGCTCGCGGGCTCGGTGTGGGGCGAGGACGTCGAGCGGGCCGCGCGGATCGCCGGCCGGCTCGACTGCGGAACCTCGTGGGTCAACGCGCACATCGCGCTGGCACCCCACATCCCGTTCGCCGGCGCGAAGTGGAGTGGCGTCGGGACCGAGAACGGGCGGTGGGGCTACGAGGAGTTCACGCAGCTCAAGGTCGAGTACGTCGCCGGCGGGTCCCCGGCGCGCCGGCGCAGGAGCGAACCGACGACGGCCGCGGGCCGGCACTGACCGGAACCGCATGGATCCGATCCGGCGTTGACAAATTCCCATCAATGAACCCTCGGGTTGACTGACGAAAGGTCGTCCGGTGTCAGAACGGAACCTGCCGAAGATCATCAGTGTGGACGACCACGTGGTCGAGCCCCGTAACCTGTTCGAGACGTGGTTGCCGACGAAGTTCCACGACCGCGCGCCGCGGGTGGAACGTCGGTGGATCGACATGACGACCGACGCGTACCACGACACCGAGGCCGCCGAGGGCGAAGGCCTTCCCGGTGACGTCTGGATCTACGGCAACTCGATGTACGTGCCCCGCCGGCCCGTCCTGATCCTGAAGGACGTGGAGACCTCCGCGGAGCTGCGCGACAAGGAGCCGGTCACCTACGACCAGATGGACCCCGCCTGCTACGTGCCGGAGGAACGGCTCAAGGTGATGGACTCCCAGCATGTCGAGGCCTCGCTGGGATTCCCGTCGTTCCCGCGGTTCTGCGGACAGGCGTTCAGCGAGCAGTTCCCCGGGGACCGCGAGCTCGGCCTGGCCTGCGTGCGCGCGTACAACGACTGGATGGTCGAGGAGTGGTGCGGGGACTCCGGCGGCCGCCTGGTCCCGGTGCAGGTCGTGCCCCTGTGGGACGCCGAGCTGGCCGCGGCCGAGATCCGGCGCAACGCGGCGCGCGGCGTGCGGGCCGTGACCTTCAGCGAGATCGTGGGTCATCTCGGGTTCGACAACATCCACCACCGCAACTGGGACCCGTTCTTCGCCGCGTGCGAGGAGACCGGGACCGTGGTGTGCATGCACATCGGGTCGGCGTCGCTGATGATGACGCCGCCCCCGGACTCCGCGACCGTGGTGGTGCCGATCCTGCAGTTCACGAACTCGTTGTCGTCGATGGCCGACTTCGTGTTCTCCGGGGTCCTCGACCGGTTCCCGGCCCTCAAGCTGGCGTACTCCGAGGGCCAGGCCGGCTGGATGCCGTACGCGCTGGAGCGGATGGACCACGCCTACAAGCACCACACGTGGGCACTCGGCGAGCACGAGCTCCAGGAGCTCCCGTCGACCTACGTCCGGCGCAACATGTACGGCTGCGTGTTCGCGGACCGGCACGCGATCAAGAACGCCCGGGAGATCGGGATCGACCGGCTCATGTTCGAGGTCGACTTCCCGCACGCCGACGGCCCCTACCCACACACCTACGAGCACCTGGCCTCGCAGTTCGAGGGCATCGACGAGGAGACGACCTACCAGATCGTGCGCGGCAACGCGATCCGCCTCTTCGAGCTCGATCTGGACAGGGACCGCGCCGGGGCAGTCGCCGTCGCCGCCGCCGGATCCTGAGACCCGGCACGGCGCCGCACCCTCGAACGGAAGGGACGTCGCCCGTGGGAACGCTCATGGGCAGCCCGGTGTTCGGGCTCGACCTCGCCCCGAGTCCGGCCCAGCAGTCCTCTGCCGGGCACAGCGCGGGCGCGGGCCTCGCGGCGGGTGTGGCGCTCCTGATGTGCCCGATGCTCGACGACCGCGAGCGCACTCCCTCGAGCACCGCGCTCGACGGCGTGGGCGTAGGGGCCGGACGGCGAACCGGGTGGGATGGACGGCGCCGCTGGGCGAACGGTGGGGCGGGACGGACGTCGGCCCGTACACAGCGCCGGCGCGGGCGGGGGACTTCGCCCGGGGTTGGCGCCGGCGTACCCGGACGTCGGCGCGGTGGGGACGTTCCGGGACGAGGTCGTCGAGCACGCGGGGCGGATCTGGCCGGAGGGTGGGGACGCCGAGCTGCACGTCCGGCCCGGTGGCTACCACTGCGTCGAGATCGTCGCACCGGAGGCGGAGGTGTCGCGCCGGGCGCCGGCGGCCCGCGCGGAGTGGATGGCGCGCAACTTCGCCAGGTCGCGGTGACGTGCCGTCGGGCGCGACCGCAGGGCAGGACAAGAACGTCCGCACGGAGTCGAGGGAGTGAACGAATGAGCGGCAGTCCCTACAGCAGCGCGATCGGTTCGACCGTGCTGTTCGAGAACGACCGGGTCCGGGTCTGGGAGATGATCCTGCAGCCCGGGGAGCACTGCGAGTTCCACGAGCACCACAACGACCACGTCATCCTCTACGCGCAGACCGCGACGATGCGCGGCCAGGAGCTGGGGGACGACGACTGGGGCATCGTGCAGGACACCGAGCCGGGTTTCGTCCTGTACCGCACGGTGGGCAGCGGAGGCCCGCTGCCGCCGCACCGGCTCAGGAACCTCGGCGAGGCACCGGTGACCCACTACATCGTCGAGCTCCTCGAGCCGTCGCCGAGCCCGACGTCGCAGCCCTGGCTGCACAACGACCGCGGCGCGTTCCGGCCGGTCCCGACGTCGTCGTGATCGACGTCCGCGGGGTCCATCATCTGGGCCTGACGGTCGGCGACCTCGCCACGGCGTCCGCGTTCTACGCGTCCGCCGGCTACCAGCCGGCCGACCGCATCTCGCTCACCGGACCGGACGGCGCGGTCGGCAACGGCCTGGACGCCGCGAGCCTGGAGATCGCGTTCCTGATCGGGCCGACGCTGACGCTGGAGCTGGTCGAGTTCGACCCACCGGCACCCCGGCCGGTGTCGGCCACGGACCCCGGGTTCGGCAGCGTCCCGATCGGACGGCCGGGGGCCGGTCAGGACCCGGACGGGCGGCCGGTCACGTTCGGCACGGCGGAGCGCGGGCTCTTCCTCACCAGCGCCGCGCCGGAGCGGACGGTTCGCCTGCTCGACGCGCTCGGGTTCGACCGCGACGGCGACGGTGCGGTCGCGGGACACGGCGTCCACGTCGACGTGGTCGGCGTGGCGGCCCCGGGCCGGACGCCGGCCAACGCCCCCGGTCGGGTCCACCTCTGCTGCGAGGTGGCCGACATGCAGAAGGCGTGCGACGAGCTCGCTGCGGCGGGCTTCGACCTCGTGTCGGCACCCCGTGTCAGCGGCCACCTGTCGTGGGTGTTCGTGGCCCACCCCGAGGGCCCCGGCGTGGAGCTGCTGGAGATCGGCACTCCCTGACCCGGCCGCACCGCGGCAGGGCGTCAGCCCGCCTGGGCGGGGGTGTCCGCGTCGTCGTCGGCGATCCCCGCCGGCGACGACGTCGTCTCCTCGGTGACCTGCCCACCCGGGTGCAGCAGCGCCGCGACCAGCGACACCGCCAGCGCGATCGCCATCCCGATCAGCACCGCCCTGGTCGCGACGGCGAAGTCCGCGGCGACGGCCGCCTCGATCTGCTGCCGCAGCGCGGCCGGGACACCCGCCAGGTCGCCGCCACCGCCCCCCGTCCCCGAGGACGCGAGGCGCGCCGCCGTCGCCGGCGGGACGCCGAAGGCGCCCAGCGAGGTCTCCAGCCGGCTCACGAACACGTTGCCCAGCACCGTCCCCAGTACCGCGAGGCCGAGCGCCGAGCCGTAGTTCCGGACGGTCTGGGTGACGCCGGTGACCTCGCCGTACGACGCGTCGATCGCGCGGTTCGTCGCATCCGTGCTCGCGGGGCCGAGGAGCAGGCCGATGCCCGCGCCGGCCACGACGATGCACCACCACTGCGCCCCGAGGCTGAGGTCGGTGACCTTCCAGGCCCAGCACAGGAACCCGACCGTCGCGACCACGCAGCCCGCCACGACGGCCGGCTTCGCGCCGCGGCTGTCGAGGATCCGCCCGCCGACCTGGGCGGCGGGGGCGAACCCCGCGAAGAACACCAGCAGGTAGAGCCCCGCGTTGCTGGCGCCGTAGCCCAGCGAGACCTGCGAGTACACGCTCGCGAAGAAGAACACCGGGACGAACGCGATCATCGAGAAGAACAGCACGAGGTTGTCGGAGAGGAACGCACGCTCCCGGAAGATCCGCACCTTGATCAGCGGCACCGGCGTGCGCAGCTCGAGCACGACGAACAGGCCGAGCGCCAGCAGCCCACCCACGATGCAGACCCAGGTCAGCGGGCTGTCCCAGCCCCAGCTGCGCGCCTGCTCGAAGCCCAGCACCGACAGCGCCATCCCGATGGCGACGACCGCCGCCCCGCGCCAGTCGATCGGCTCGCGGCGCACCACGGGGACGATGCCGGCGGCCAGTGTGAGCGCCAGCGCGACGACGGCGACCGGGATGTTGATCCAGAAGATCGCCCGCCACGTCCACTGCGTGAGGTAGCCGCCCGCGATCGGGCCGATGGCGGTCAGGCCGCCACTCACGCCGAAGAAGATGGCGAGTGCCTTGCCCCGCTCGCGCAGCGGGAACGCCGCCACGACGACCGCCAGCGCGGCGGGGATCATCAGCGCCGCGGACAGCCCCTGGGTCGCCCGGAAGACGATCATCCAGGTCTCGGCGAACGAGCCCTTCGGCGTGAACCCGCACAACGTCGACGACACCGCGAAGCCGACGATGCCGATGAGCACGATGCGGCGCGACCCCAGGACGTCGGCGAGCCGCCCGCCCAGGGCGAAGCCCGCGGCGAGTGCGAGCAGGTAGCTGTTGACGGTCCACGTGACGCCACTGCTGGACAGCGAGAGCTCGGACTGGATGTTCGGCGCCGCGATGGCGACGATCGTCTGGTCGATGAACGTCATCGCGACGGCGAACATCATCGCCGTCAGCGCGAGCCACTTCGAGCGCGCGGCCGAGCTGCCCACGGGTGCTGCCATCGCCATCGTCCGGAGCTCCGATCCGTCGTGGAGAAGGGTGCGTCCCCGAGGATCTCGTTCGGGCCGCCGATTCCGTGACGGTGCCGAAAAGATGTGCGGCCGCGCAAGGCCGTCCGGCGCACGGTGCCGACGCCACCGGGACGCCCGGGCCCGCCCGCGCCGCGGGGACCGCGTCGCGGACGGGCGTGCGGTCGTGCTCAGGGGCCGGCGCCGCCGGTCCCGACGGTGTCGTGGCCGGGTGCGGAGCCGGTTCGCGGCAGGACGGTCAGGGCGACGACGACCGCGCCGACCAGCAGCGCCGCGGCGACCGTCAGGCCCAGCGCGTAACCGTCGGTCAGGGCGGCGGGCGTCGAGCGGGGCCCGGTTCGGGCCTGCGCCAGCGTCCCGACGACCGCCAGCCCGAGCGAGGCGCCGATCTGGCGTGAGCTGGTGAGCAGCCCGGACGCGACGCCGGCCGCCCGCGGTCCGACGCCGGCGGTCGCGGTCGAGACGACCGGACCGAGGCAGAGCCCGAAGCCGATGCTCGCGACGATCGAGGGACCCAGCACGTCGGTGGTGAACCCGCCGTCGGGGGAGATTCGGCCGAACCAGGCGAACCCGGCCGCGGTCAGCAGCCCACCGGCCACGAGCAGCGTCCGGGGGGCGAACCGGCGGCCGAGCCGTACGGCCGCGACCGACCCGACGACGACGCCCGACGCGAACGGCACGAACTCCACCCCGGTCAGGGCGGGACCGGCCCCGACGACGCGCTGCAGGTAGAGCGACACGAGGTAGAACGCCGACGCCATCGCGGCACCCACGAGCAGGTTGTAGACATCGGCCCCGGCGACGGAACGGCCGGCGAGCAGGCCGGGCGGCAGCAGCGGCGTGCGCGTCGTGCGTTCGACGTGCACGAACGCCACGAGCAGCGCGGCAGCTCCGGCGAGTGTCGCGAGCGTGGTCGCCGACGCCCAGCCGAGGGCCTCGGTGCGGACGACGCCGAACACCAGCAGTGACAGGCCGGCGGTGGCCAGGACCGCACCCCGGACGTCGGGACGGCCGCCTCGGGCGGGGGCGCCGTCGGCCGGTCCGGGAACGCCGTCGACCCGGCCGGGGTCCCCGTCCGCGCCCCACGCCAGGACGAGCGCGACGGCGACCATCGGCACGTTCACCTCCATCACCCAGCGCCAGCCCGCGTACTGGGTGAGCAGCCCGCCTGCCAGGACGCCGACGGCGCCGCCCGCCGCGTTCACCGCGCTCCAGACGCCGAAGGCCCGCACGCGCGCCCGGCCCGACGGGAACGTCGCGCTCAACGCGGCGAGCGCCGCGGGTGCCATCGCGGCGGCACCGACCCCCTGGAGGGCGCGGGCGGCGACGAGCTCCCAGGGAGCCTGCGCGAGCCCACCGAGCAGTGCGGCCACGCCGAACAGCACGAGTCCCGCACGCAGGACGCGCCGTCGTCCCCAGCGGTCGGCGAGGGTGCCGCCCATCAGGAGCAGCCCGCCGAAGGTGAGCGCGTAGGCGTGGACCACCCAGGTCAGGCCGACCGGGTCGAACCCGAGCCCGTCCGCGATCCGGGGGAGCCCGACGTTGACCACCGACAGGTCCAGCGACACCGTGAACTGCACGACCGACACCGCGGCGAGCGTCCGCCCCGCGCGGCCCGCGGCCCGGGAGCCGACGCCGTCGCGCGTCGCCGCGCCCGCGGTCATCGGGGCCGTCCTGGTTCGCGGACGTGCTCGTGGGTCGTGCCGCTGCGGCGGGTGACGGCCAGCAGGTCGCCGGGGTCGCGCACGCTCACCCGGTGCCAGGTGGCCGCGGGGACGACGACGGCGGAGCCGGGCGCGGTCAGCGCGACGACGGTCTCGCGGCCACCGTCGGCGGCGCGGACGTGGACGTCGAACCCGCCCGACATCGCGCACAGCACCTCGTCGCCGTCGGCGTGGCGCTCCCACACGTCGGAGTGCAGGTCCGCGTCGCTCCGGGCACGCACCGCGGCGACGGTCCAGCGCCCCGGGGCGGTGCCGCCACGCCGGGGAGCGGCCTCGGCGGCACCGTCGCCGTGGAGGTGGATCACGGCGTCGGCGAGGGTGGTCGGAACAAGGACGGAGTTGTTTTGGAACATGTTCCGAAAGTAGCATCGCGAGGATCGGGACGCGACCGGAATCCGGGTTCGCGGCGGCGCGGGACGGCCAGCATGATGGGCCGATGCCTCCCACCGACGCTCCGCGCGGCCGCACCGGCCGGCCGCCGGTCACGTCCCGCGCGGACATCCTGGTCGCGGCCAGGCGGCTCATCGACCGGGACGGCTGGGAGAAGCTGACCGTCCGCCGGCTCGCCGCGGAGATGGGGATCGGCGCCACGACGCTCTACCACCACGTGCGCGACAAGGAGGACCTGCTCCTGTTGCTGCTCAACGAGTACGCGGACCGGATCCCCCGGCCGCCGGCGGCGGGGGAGCCGCGCGAGCGCATCGTCGCGGGGTGGGTCGCGATCCACGACACGCTCGGCGCGTGGCCGTGGGCGGCGGAGGTCCTCACCGTCGACGGGTTCCTCACCGGACTCGGCGACTCCGCGCTCGTCCAGGTGGAGGCGATCCTCGCCGCGGCGGCCGAGCACGGTTGCTCGCAGGAGGAAGCCGTCGACCTGTTCCGCAACATCTGGTACTTCACGGTCGGCGAGATCCTCGTCCGCGCCCGGTCGGGTGGGGCGCGGGGCGCGGACGAACGTCGCGACGGGTTCCTCGCCGGCATCGACGCGGCGGCGCTGCCGCGGCTGGCCGCGATCGGCGACCGCTGGCCGGGGCTCTCCGCACGGGACACCTATCCCGACGCGGTGCGGGCCTTCGTCGACGGCCTGCTCGCGCAGGCGGAAGGTCGGTCCTAGCTGTCCTCGCGCCGCGGGGAGAGCGGCAGGAGGAGCGCCGACGGGTGCCGCGCGTCGTGGTGGACGGCCTGCACCGCCTTGCGCAGCTCGACCGCTGTGTCCAGCGGTTCGCCGGTGTTGGTGTTGCGGTCCCAGCGCGGGAAGTCGCTCGACGTGACGTGCAGCCGGACGGCGTGGCCGGGCAGGAACGCGTGCGCGAGGTTGCCGAGCCGGATCGTCAGCTCGTGGACCGTGCCGGGCTCGATCGGGCCGGGCTCGTCGAACGAGTCGCGGTAGCGGGTCCGGACGAGGCCCTCGGCGAGGTTCTGCGTGAAGCCGTCCGGGTGGACGTCGCTGAGCACCGCGACGAAGTCGGTGTCGGGGGCGTCGGTGGCCGCGAAGAGCCGCACGGCGACGGCGCCGACGACGTCGAGCTGCGTGTCGAGGACCTCGCCGGTGTAGACCAGGACGTCGGCGCGGTCCTGCTTGACCCGCTGGTCGGCGACGCCGCCGCCGACGAAGCGGCCGCCCGCCGTCGGCACCGGGTCGGCGGGGTCGTAGACGTAGGTGTCGGTGGGGTCGGCCGTGGGCGGGGTGTCGCCGAGCGTGCCGCCTGCCGTCGCGGTGCCGTCGCCGCCCAGGTACAGCGTCGTCCCGACGATGCCGGCGGGGGGCCAGGACTCCACCTCTCGCCACCGGTTCTCGCCCATCACGAACAGGGTCACCCTGGCCATCGGCAGGCCGGGCCGGTCGTCGGCGAGGATGTGGTCGAACCAGCGGCGCTGCACCTCGATCAGCGGGAGCGCGGCCTCGGGGCCGAAGTCGATGTCGCCGGTGCCGCCCGAGGTCGGCTGGTTGTAGGGCAGCAGGTGCGCCCACGGGCCCATGAACAGCGCCTGCCGTTCGCGGGTGGCCGCGGACAGGCCGGTCGTCGAGATGCCGGTGAAGTAGTGCGGGGTGTCGGTGTTGGCGATGTCGTACCAGGAGCCGATGTGCAGCATCGGGATGTCGATGTCGTGCAGCCGGCGGCGCAGGTCCACCGCCCACCAGTACGGGCCGTCGGTCCGGTGGTGCAGGACGTCGGCCAGGAACGGCGCGCCCTCGCCGAAGCGGTCGATCCAGTCGCGCAGCGGCAGGTGGCGCAGCGCGTCGTCGGTGAGGGGGCCGAAGCGGATCGACGGGTCGGCCTTCAGCGCCTCCAGCGCCGCGAGCCGCTCGGTGTCGCCCCGCCGGGTCAGGACGTCGTCGGCCATGTTCATGAAGTAGCTCAGCGTCCACGACAGCTCGAGGGCGCCGTCGTGGTACCAGTAGTTCTCGTACGCGGCCGCCTGCGCGGAGAGCGGGACCGCCGTGACCAGGTGCGGCGGGCGCTCCACGGCGGCGAGGTACTGCGAGACCGCGCCGTAGGACTGCCCGAACGTGCCGACGCGACCGTTCGACCCCGGCAGCGTAGCCGCCCACTCGACGGCGTCGTAGCCGTCGCGACCCTCGTAGGCGAACGGGTACCAGGCGCCCTCGGAGCCGAACCGGCCCCGGGTGTTCTGCACGACCGTGAGGTATCCGTGCGACGCGTAGTAGTGCGCCTCGTTGAACGGCTCGGCGAGGTCGTTGAGCTGCTTGCCGTACGGGGTGCGGCGCAGCAGGACCGGCAGCGGGCCGGGGCGCTGCGGCCGGTACACGTCGGCGATCAGCACCTTGCCGTCGCGGGTCGTCATGGGGACGTCGGTCTCGCGGACGACCTCGTACCGACCCCGTGCTGACTCCAGACCCACGTCGCCTCCTCGGCCGCGCCCGTCGCGGTCAGGCGTTGACAGAAGCATAATGAGAATGATTCTGTCAAACCCTTCTGCGGCGCTGCGGACAGCGGGTGCGACCTCGGCGTCCGGAGGTGGCCGCGCGACCTCAGCACCGAAGGAGCTCCGCCATGGTCCCGCCCCCGCACATCGTGTTCGTCCACGGCTTTCTCGACGACGGCGCGACGTGGACCCCGGTGATCGACGCGGTCGACCTGCCCGCGGACCGCGCCGTCACCGTCGACCTGCCGGGGATGGCGGGTGCCCCCGAGCACCCCGGACCGTTCACGCTCGACGGCTACGTCGACGAGGTCTCCGCCGTCGTCGACCGGATCGAGGGGCCGGTCGTGCTCGTCGGCCAGAGCATGGGCGCGCAGGTCGCCGAACTGGTCGCGGCACGCTCCGACCGCGTCGCGGGGCTGGTCCTGCTGACCCCGATGCCGTTGCGGGGCACCCAGCTCCCGGACGAGGCGGTGGCCCCGTTCCGCGCGCTGGGCGGCGACCTGGAGGGCCTCACGGGCACCCGCCGGGCACTGAGCGCGAACTTCCCCGACGCCGAGCTGGCCCGGCTGAACGAGTACGGGGTGCGCATCCCGCCGTCGACGACCGCGGCCGTCGTGGACATCTGGAACCTGGGCACCGGCGGCGAGCGCGCGGAGAGCGCGTACCCCGGCCCCGTCCTGGTCGTCCGCGGTGCCGCCGACCCGCTGTGCACCGAGGACCTGGTCGCCGCCGAGGTCGCACCACGGTTCCGCGACGTCCGTGTGGCGGTCGTCGAGGGCGCCGGGCACTGGCCGCACGTCGAGCAGCCGGCGGCACTGGCCCCGCTTCTCGACGAGTTCCTGGGCCGCGCACGGCGCGACGTCGACACCGCGGTCGGCGGCTGACGGACACCGGCCCGCACCGGTCTGCGCCCGTCCCGGGCCGGTGCGGGCCGGGACGGACCCGTGTGGACCCGGGCGAGTCCCTCGCCCCAGGGCGGTCCCTACCTCTGCGAGTGGGGCAGGCCCCCACCGGTCCGGGTGCGCCCTCCCTCGTGAACCGGATGCGCGCTCGTCATCCTCGGAGGGTGCGCCGCCCGCCGGTCCGCTCGCCGGCGGTCCCGTCGCCGAGGCGGCCGACGGGGGAGGACCACCACGATGACACCGACGACCCGCCGGGCGGCCGTGGCCGCGCTGGCGCTGATCGCGACGGCGGCGCTCACGGCCTGCACCACGCAGGTCGCGGGCATCGCCGCGGCCCAGGCCGGTCCGGCGGCGGGCAGCAGCACCGCGGTCGCCGACCCGACCGCGCAGGCCCGCTACTACGGCCAGCACCTCAGCTGGGGCCCCTGCGCCCCGTTCGCCCAGGACGACAGCGAGCGCACCCTCTACTCCGGCGCCGGACTCGACTGCGCGACGCTGACCGTCCCGCTCGACTACTCCGCGCCCGACGGCCGCACCGCGAAGGTCGGCGTCCTGCGCCACCGGACGGACGGGGCCAAGATCGGCTCGCTCGTCGTCAACCCGGGTGGGCCGGGCGGGTCCGGGATGTCGCTCGCCGCCCAGCTCGGTCCGGCACTGGCCGGCGGCCCGTTCGACGTCGTCGGGTTCGACCCGCGCGGCGTCGGGGCCAGCACCCCGACGATCGACTGCGCGACCGACCGCGAGCGCGACCGCAACCGCGCCGAGAACTTCTTCGACACCTCACCCGCCGGTGTGGCGCACGCCGACGAGGAGAACCGCAAGGCCGCGGCGGAGTGCGTCGAGCGCTCCGGCGGCGCGGACGTCATCGCCAACTCCGGCACCCGCGACGTCGCCCGCGACATGGACGTCCTGCGGGCCGCCCTCGGCGACGAGAAGCTGACCTACCTCGGCTTCTCCTACGGCACCCGGATCGGCACGACCTACGCCGAGCTGTTCGGGCGCAACGTCCGGGCCATGGTCCTCGACGGTGCCATCGACCCGATGGAGGACCCCGTCGCCTCGGGCGTCGCGCAGATGGCGGGCTTCCAGCAGGCCTTCGACACCTTCGCCGCCGCGTGTGCCGCAGCCGCAAACTGCCCGCTGGGCACCGACCCCGCACGGACGACGCAGGCGTTCCAGGCGCTGGCCCGGCCGCTGATCGACAAACCCGCGCCGGTGCGCGGTGACAGCCGGACGCTCTCGTTCTCCGACGCCGTGACGGCCGTCGTCGCGTCGCTCTACAGCCCGGAGCAGTGGCCGGGCCTGACCGCGGCGCTCACCGACCTGAAGGCGGGCGACGGCACCGCGATGATGGCGCTGGCCGATGCGTACAACGGCCGCACCCCGGCCGGCACCTACGACAACGACCAGGAGGCGCTGTCCGTCGTCAACTGCGCCGACGGCGACCGGATCAGCGACCGCGCGGTCATCGCCGACGCGACCCGCCGGGTGAACGAGGCCGCGCCGTTCCAGGACCCGGGCCGGCCCGCGCCGGCCTCGCCCGGGGTGTGCACCTACCTGCCCGTGGAGCCGGCCGCACCGCACGTCCCGCAGGTGGCGGGTCTGCCGCAGACGCTCGTCATCTCGACGACCGGCGACCCGTCCACGCCCTACCAGGGCGGGGTGAACCTGGCGAAGGCCCTCGGGGCGCGGCTGCTGACCGTCGAGGGCACCAAGCACACCGCCGCCCTGCAGGGCAACGAGTGCGTCGACGACGTCGTCGGGAACTACCTGGTCAACCTGCAGTTGCCCAGCGCCGACGCCCGGTGCGCGGCGAAGACGAGCTAGACGCCCCCTGGCGCGACGCCAGGAGCGAGCGGCGGCCGTCCGGACGGGTTCCGGGCGGCCGCCGCTCGTCCGTGGGCGGCGTTCGCCCGTTTTCGCCGACCTGTGCCACCGCCCGGCGGCGACCCGCGGCCACACTGTTCGCGGCCGAACCGCGCGCCGGTCGCGGCAGCGCTCCTCGATCGTGAGAACATCGTCGATAGCCGGACCGGATCCGACCGGGAGTTGCCAGCGCCACGTGAACTGCGTGATGTCGCGCGACACGTATCGGTGGCGGCACACACCGCAATGGTGATGTGATCCGGTGGACACGGTGCCGACCAGGCACCCACATGACTACAGAAGGAGATTCAGGTGGCGGATGACGCTGCGTCGTCAGTCCTGTCGATCCAGGGCGAGCAGCAGCAGCAGGAGACCGGATACGTCAAGGCCTCGGAGGAGGACGTCGACCTCTACGTCGACCGTGTCTCCGACGAGGTGCTGGCCTGCCGCGAACGTGGTCGGCACCTGTTCCCGACGATTCGGCAGGCGGGGATCCATTTCACCGACGTCGATCGGGACGGCCTGTTCATCCGGCGGCTGACCTGCACGTGCTGCGAGCTCGCGGTCAAGGTCGAGAAGTGGGAGGGCGTCCGGCAGCGGGGCCGCACCCGGTTCGCCCGGGTCGCCTCGAACCTCGAGTACCGCACGGGCAGCGACGGTCAGGTCTACCTGGCGCCGAGTGGTCGGGGACACATGACCCCGCGCCAGATCGGCGACTCGGTGGCGTCGAAGGCGCTCGCGGGGCAGAGCATCACCGCCTTGCGCAAGGCGGCCGCGAAGGCTGCCGCGGAGGCCAAGGCGGCGTCCGAGGCGCCCACCACCAACGCGCGGAAGGCCCCTGCGGCCGCCGAGAAGCCCGCCGCGGCCGAGGCGAAGAAGCCGGCGCGCAAGCCGGCGGCCCGCAAGCCCGCCGCTCGTCGTACCTCGGGTGGTCGGGCTCGGAAGGAGTCGTGATCGATGGGAATCCGTGAGATTCGGTACTGCGACGTCAGCGGGACCGAGGAGGACGTCGAGACCCACGAGCTCAACATCGACCAGATGCACGTCCGGATCGATCTGGCCGGCGTGGAGTACCGGAAGCTGCTCGCGCTCCTGCAGCCCTACCTCGACGCGGGCACGATCGAGGCGTCGGTCCCGGGGTACGGGACGGGCCGACCGGCGGCGCGCACCAGCACCGGGCTGACGGCCGAGGAACGGACCCAGCTGCGCCTCTGGGCCGAGGCGCAGGGCATCGAGGTGCCCTCGAACAACCGGTTCAAGCGGTCTCTCGTCGAGCGGTGGCGCGCGCGCGACAACGAGGGGGCCGCCGACTCCGGGGAGTACGGCGACGACGAGTACGACGAGTACGACGGCGACGACGAGTACGACTCGGACGAGGACGGCTCCGCCGAGCACGAGTCCGACGAGGCCGCGGCCAAGGCCTGACCGGCCGGGCCGTGACGGCCCGCGACCGCACCGGCCCCGCGCCCCCCGCAGAGAGGGGAGCGCGGGGCCGGTCGGCGCTCCGGGCCCCGCCGGCTCTAGAACACCCGCACCCGCAGCCGCCGGAACCCGCGGCCCTTGTTCTCGACCTTGACGACCTCGACGCGGCCGATCAGCTTCGTCGACGCGACGTGCGTGCCGCCGTCGGCCTGCTGGTCGAGGCCGTCGATGTCGACGACGCGGATCGTCTCCAGGTCCTCGGGCAGCAGGTCGGCCGCCGTCCGGACGAGGTTCGGGATCGCGAACGCCTCCGCGCGCGGCAGCAGCCGGGCCGCGATCGGCCGGTCGAGGGCGATCTCGGCGTTGACGGCCTCGGCGACCCGGTCCTTGAAGTCCGGCGGCACCTGCGGCAGGTCGAAGTCCATCCGGGCGGTGAGCGGCTCCATGTTGCCGCCCGTCACCTTGGCGCCGAAGTCGCGGAACACCACCGCCGTGAGGACGTGCAACCCGCTGTGGGTGCGCATCAGGCCGGTGCGGCGCTCGTCGTCGATCGCGCCGCGTACCGCGGTCCCCGCCGCCGGGACCGGGTCGCCCTCGGCGGGGACGAGGTAGAGGTCGTCACCGCGGACGGTGCCGACGATGCGCGTCCGCACCCCGCCCCACAGCAGCACGCCCTCGTCGGGCGGCTGGCCGCCGCCACCGGGGTAGAACGCCGACCTGTCGAGCACGATCCCGCGCTCCGGGTCGACGGCCACGACCGTCGCGGTGAAGTCGCGGACGTCCGGATCGGCCAGGTCGAGTCGGTGGGTGTGCCCGTGCCGGGTGACGTCGTCGGCAGCCATGACGGCGACCCTATGCCCTGGCTCACGGCGACCGCGCTGAACCGGTCCGGCGCGCGGACCGTCCGGGGACACGTGCGTTCCGACCGATTCCTGTGCTCTGCTGGGACCGGACCCGACGACAGGGAGCGGCGATGACCGGGCGACCTCACGTGCTCCTCTCGGCGGCGGTGTCCCTCGACGGCTGCATCGACGACGTGAGCCGACGGCGGTTGATCCTGTCCAACGATGCCGACCTCGACCGGGTCGACGAGGTGCGCGCCTCGGTCGACGCGATCCTCGTGGGTGCCAACACGATCCGCACCGACGACCCGCGCCTGCTGGTGCGTTCCGCGGCCCGCCGGGCGGCCCGCGTCGCGACCGGGCGGGCGCCGTCCCCGGTCAAGGTGACCCTGACCCGCACCGGCAAGATCTCGCCCGACTCGCGCTTCCTGACCACGGGCGACGGGGACCGCGTCGTCTACGCGCCGACGTCGGCCGTGGCGGACGTGCGCGAGCGGGTCGGCGCGGCGGCGACCGTCGTGGGCGCGGGGGATCCACTCGACGTGACCGTCCTGCTCGACGACCTGCACCGGCGCGGCGTCCACCGGCTCATGGTCGAGGGCGGCTCCGAGGTGCACACGCTGTTCATGTCGTCGGGGCTCGTCGACGAGCTGCACGTGGTCTTCGCGCCGTTCCTCGTCGGCCAGCCCGGCGCCCCGCGGTTCGTCAACGCCGCGGTGTTCCCGCAGGGCCCGGGGAACCGGATGCGGCTCGTCGAGGCGCGGCCGATCGGCGACGTGGTGCTGCTGCGCTACGTCCCCGTCGACGCCGGCTCACGTGCCATCTGACGTCGCGGCCGAACGACCAGACGAGCGCGGCCAGCGCGGTGCCGACGACGGCCGTCGCCACCGGGACCGGCAGCAGCTGCGCGGAGGCCACGACGAGCGCGATCCCCTGCGCCGCGGCGACGATCTTCGCGCCGCGGGTCGGGGGCACCGGCGCGCGCATCCAGGCGACCACCGCGGTGCCGGCGACGTAGGCGTACCGCATCGCGCCGATCGCGAGCACCCACGCCCCGAGCAGCCCCGCGACGTGCACCGCGAGCACGGCGATCAGCCAGGCGTCGGCTTCCATGTCGAAGCGCGCCCCGAACGCGGACGCGGTCCCGGTGCGCCGGGCGACGCGGCCGTCGACGGCGTCGAGTGCCAGCGCCAGCCCCGCGAGGACCACGAGGACGGCCACGTCCACGGCGTGTCCGGCCACCCCGTCGGCGACCAGCGCCGTCACCCCGCCGCCGAGCACCGCGCGCAGCCCGGTGACCCGGTCGGCGGGCCGGGGCCCGTCGTCCCGGCGCCGCGCGAGCAGCACCGCGAGCACGACGGCGTGCGCCGCGCCGACGGCCCAGCCGACCGGACCGAGACCGGTCGTCACGGCGAGCACGCCGAGCAGCACGAGCTCGCCCCCGAGCACCGTCGTCGCGATCATGGTCCGTCCCGCCCCCTCTCGTCCCCCGACGGATCCGCGCAGCGGACGGTTCACCATGGCAGGGGTCCGGCCGGTCGGGCGCCGACGCACCGCGGTCAGCGGGTGTGCGCGACACGATGCGCGCAACCCCATGGCTCTCCGGCCGCCGTGCCACGACGATGGGGTTGCGCACGGGGGGTGCGCCGGGACCGGGCGCCGTCCTGCGCCGCGACCGCAGCCGGTGAGGGGAGGCCGATGTCCGAGCAGTCCACCGCACGCGCCCTGTGGCTGCGTGCACCCGGGGAGGCGGAGATCCGGCCCGTCGAGCTCGCGCCGCCGGGCCCGGGCGAGGTGCTGGTCCGGACGAGCCACACCGGGGTGAGCCGGGGGACCGAGGCACTGGTGTTCCGCGGCGGGGTCCCGGCGAACCAGCACGAGGTGATGCGCGCGCCGTTCCAGGAGGGCGCCTTCCCCGCGCCGGTGAAGTACGGCTACCTCAACGTCGGCGTCGTCGACGATGGGCCCGCGGACCTGCTGGGGCGCAACGTCTTCTGTCTCTACCCGCACCAGACGCACTACGTCGTCCCGGCCACCGCCGTCACCGTCGTCCCCGACGACGTGCCCCCCGCCCGGGCCGTGCTGGCCGGGACCGTCGAGACCGCGGTCAACGCGCTGTGGGACGCGGCGCCGCTGGTGGGCGACCGGATCGCGGTCGTCGGCGCGGGGATGGTCGGGTGCGCGGTGGCCGCGGTCCTGGCGGGCCTGCCGGGTGCGCGGGTGCAGCTGGTGGACCCGGTGCCCTCACGAGCGGCGATCGCCGACGCCTTCGGGATCGGCTTCGCGACACCGGAGGCCGCCGACGGCGGCTGCGATCTCGTCCTGCACACCAGCGCGACGTCCGCGGGCCTCGCGCGGTCGCTGGAGCTGCTGGTCACCGACGGGGAGGTCGTCGACCTCAGCTGGTACGGGGACCGGCCGGTCACCTTGCCGCTCGGCGAGGCGTTCCACTCCCGGCGGCTCACGATCCGCAGCAGCCAGGTCGGCACGGTCGCGCCCCGGCGTGCGCACCGGGGATTCGCCGGACGGTTGGCGGTGGCGCTGCGGCTGCTCGCCGACGACCGGTTCGACGCGTTCGTCACCAGTACCGGGAGCTTCGACGAGCTGCCCGTCACACTCCCGCGGGTCCTCACCGGTGAACCGTCCGGGCTCCTGCACCGTGTGGAGTACGGGGGAAGGAGCTGACGTTGTTCGCCATCACCGTCCGCGACCACTTCATGGTCGCCCACAGCTTCCGCGGCGAGGTGTTCGGCCCCGCGCAGGCGCTGCACGGCGCGACGTACGTCGTCGACGCCGTCTTCCGCCGCGCCGAGCTCGACGACGACGGCATCGTCGTCGACATCGGGCTCGCCACCGCGCAGCTGGGCGAGGTGCTCGGGGAGCTCAACTACCGCAACCTCGACGACGAGCCCGCCTTCGCCGGGCACAACACGTCGACGGAGTTCCTGGCCAAGGTCGTCGCCGACCGGCTCGCCGACCGGGTGCACGCGGGCGCGCTGGGGGAGGGCGCCCGCGGTCTCGCCGGGATCGGCGTGACGCTGCACGAGTCGCACGTGGCGTCCGCGAGCTACGAGCGTGCACTGTGAGCACCCGGTGAACCGGCCGGTCACGGTCGTCGTGCTGCCCGCCGGCATCGACGACCCCGCGCGTCCCTCCGGCGGCAACGTCTACGACCGGCGGCTGTGCACCACGCTCGCCGCGCACCGGCCGGTCTGCGAGATCGAGGTCGACGGGGCGTGGCCGCGGCCCGGACCGGGCGCCCGCACGGCGCTGGCGTCCGCGCTCGCCGCCATCCCCGCGGGCACCGTCGTGCTGCTCGACGGGCTGGTGGCCTGCGGGGTGCCGGAGGTCGTCGTCCCGCACGCCGCCCGGCTGCGGCTGGTCGTGCTCGTCCATCTCCCGCTGGGCGACGAGGCGGGCGCGGCGCCCGGGCTGGCGGCCGCCGAGCGGCGCGTCCTGCACGCGGCCGCCGCCGTCGTCACGACGAGCGAGTGGACCGCGGGACGCGTCGTGACCGGGCACGGGGTCCCGGCCGCGCGGGTGCACGTCGCCGAGCCCGGTGCGGATCCCGCCCCGCTCGCGGCCGGGTCCGGGGACGGCGGCAGCCTACTGTGCCTGGGGTCGGTGACTCCGACCAAGGGACAGGACGTGCTGGTCGAGGCGCTGGCGGCCGTCGCGGACCGGCCGTGGACCTGCCGGGTCGGCGGGACGCTCGACCGCGCACCCGCGTTCGCCCGCCGCGTCCGGGAGCGGGCGCGGCTGCACGGGCTGGCCGACCGCGTGTCGTTCGAGGGGCCGCTCGCCGGTCGCGCCCTCGACGCCGCGTTCGACGGTGCCGACCTGCTGGTGCTGCCGTCGCGGACCGAGGCGTTCGGGATGGTCGTGCGCGAGGCGACCGCCCGCGCGATCCCGGTGCTGGCCACCGACGCGGGGGGTGTCGGTGAGGCGCTGGGCGAGGGTGGGCTGCTCGTCGAGCCCGGCGACGCGGGGGCGCTCGCGCGCGGTCTGCGCCGCTGGTTCGACGACGTCGGCCTGCGGGAGGCCCTGCGCCGCAACGCGATGGTGGCCCGGTTCGCCGTCCCGGGGTGGGACGTGACCGCGGCCAGGGTGGCCGCCGTGCTCGACGCGCTCACGCCGGTTCCGGTGCTGGTCCGATGACCGTCGCCGTCGCGGCTCCGGCCCATCCGGTCACCGCCCCGGCCCGGTTCGCGATCCTGCGCCGCCACGCCGGTGCCCTCGGCGGGATCGTCGTCCTCGCGGTCGTCGCCTGGCAGCTCGGCGCGGGCCCACTGCTCGACGGGCTGCGCGCACTCAGCCCGCAGGTGGTGCTCGTCGCGCTCGCGACCGGACTGGTGACGACCGCGTGCAACGCCGGCCGCTGGCGGCTCGTCGCCGGTGGCCTGGGCCTGCCGCTGCGGTTCCGGCCCGCACTGGCCGACTGCTACCAGGCCACGTTCCTCAACTCCGTGCTGCCGACCGGCGTGCTCGGCGACGTCGGGCGCGCCGTCGGGCACGGCCGTGCGATCGGTGCGGTGGCCCGGTCGGCCCGCGCGGTCGTCCTGGAACGGTCCGCGGGTCAGGTCGTCCTCGTCGTCATCGGGTCGGCGGTGCTGCTGACCAGGCCGGACGCCTTCTCGGTCCTGCTGCCGGGCCGGGCGGCCGTGGAGATCGTGGGCGCGCTCGCCGTCGCCGGGGCCGCCGTCGTGCTCGCGGTACCGCGGCTGCGGTCCGCGGTCGCGACGCTGCTCGCCGACGCCCGGACCGGTCTGCTCGCCCCACGCATCTGGCCGGGCGCGTTCGGGCTCTCGGCCGTCGCGCTCGCGGCGAACGTGACACTGTTCGTCGTCGCGGCGCGTGCGACCGGGGCGACGGCACCCGTCGGGCAACTGCTGCCGGTCGTCCTCGTGGCCCTGTTCGCGTCCGGCCTGCCGATCGGGATCGGCGGGTTCGGGCCGCGCGAGGCCGTCGCCGCGCTCGGCTTCTGCGCCGCCGGCCTCCCGGCTGCCGACGGTGCGTCCGCCTCGATCGTCTACGGCCTGCTGACGTTCGCGTCCACGGTGCCGGGGGCGCTCGTGCTGCTGGCGCGCCGCGGGCGCGCGGCCGCCGCGACCGGCCACACGGCCGGATGACGGCGTTGCGCACCGCGCTCGGCCGCGTCTGGAGCGTCCTCGCCGTCGCGCTCGTGGCCGCGGCCCTCGTCGCACCCGACGCGTTCACCGACCTGCGCCCGGCCGCATTCGTCCGGATCCCGCTGGAAGGGCTCGTGCTGGGCGCGGTGCTGCTCGTGCTGCGTGGCCGGGCCCGCCGGGTCGCCGCCGTCGTGTCCGGGCTCGCGCTCGGCGCGCTGACGGTGCTGCGCCTGTTCGACCTCGGATTCTCCGCCGTGCTCGACCGGACCTTCGACCCGATGACCGACGCCGGGCTGCTCGTGGGCGGCGTCGACTTCGTGCGGTCGACCGCGGGCGGCGCCGCGGCGGTCGGGACCGTGATCGGCGCGGTCGTGCTGGGGCTGCTGGTCGTCGGCGTCGTGACGGCGGCGGTGCTGCGCACGGCACGGGTCGTGGCCGGCCGTCCGACCCCGTCGACCCGGGTCGTCGCCGTGCTGACCGTCGCCTGGACGGTCCTGGCGGTGCTCGGCACGCAGGCCGCGGGGCTGCCCGTCGCCTCGCGGGACGCGGCCGCGCTCGCCGCGACCCACGTCGGCCAGATCGGGGCCGACATCCGCGACCACCGCGAGTTCGAGGCCGCCGCCGCGGCCGACGCCTTCCGCGACGCCGCGCCCGCCGACCTGCTGACCGCGTTGCGCGGCAAGGACGTCGTGCTGACCTACGTCGAGAGCTACGGACGCTCCGCGCTCGCCGATCCCCAGGTCGACGCCCTCCTGGACGCCGGGACGCGTGACCTCGGCGCCGCCGGTCTCGTCGCACGCAGCGCCTACCTGACCTCGCCGACGTCCGGCGGCGGCAGCTGGCTCGCCCACTCCACGCTCGAGAGCGGCGTGTGGATCGACAACCAGGCCCGGTTCGACGACCTCGACGCGACCGGCCGGCTCACGCTGGGCAGCGCGTTCCGCCGCGCGGGCTGGACGACCGCAGCCGTCCAGCCCGGCACCACGTCCGGGTTCCCGGACGCGGACTTCTACGGCTACGACACAGTCCTCGACGCACAGCACCTCGGCTACCGGGGACCGAACTTCAGCTTCGCGCCGATGCCCGACCAGTACACCCTCGCCACCTTCGAGCAGCGGCTGCGCGCGCCCGGGCACGCGCCGCTGATGGCCGAGATCACGCTGGTCTCCAGCCACGCGCCGTGGACGCCGCTGCCCCGGCTGCTGCCGTGGGACCAGGTCGGCGACGGCTCGGTCTACGACTCGATGTCCGGGCCCAGCCTGCCGCCGCAGGCCATCCTCACCACCGACCCGGCCGTCGTGCGGGCCGACTACCTCGCCTCGATCCGGTACACGCTCTCGACGCTCGTCTCCTACCTGCAGACCCACGGCGACCCGAACCTCGTCATGGTGTTCCTCGGCGACCACGAGCCGGCGCCGGTCGCCACCGGGAACGCCCCGGACCACGACGTGCCCGTGACGATCGTCGCGCGCGACCCGGCCCTGCTCGACCGGATCGCGAGCTGGGGCTGGGAACCCGGGCTGCGACCGTCGGCGCAGGCCCCGGTCTGGGGGATGGACGCCTTCCGGGACCGCTTCCTCACCGCGTTCGGCCCGGTCGAGAGTCAGTCGCGGTAGGCCGGGGCCCGCCGCGGCGCCTCGCGGGGCAGGCTGCGCAGCAACGGGATCGTCCGCGGCGCCACCACCTCCGAGAGCACGACGACGCTCGTCGAGCGGGCCACCACCCCGGACCGGTTGAGCTCGAGCAGGGTGCGCTGCAGGTCCTCGTGCGACGACGCCGCGAGCCGGCACAGCACGTCCGACGCGCCCGTCGTCGCGTAGGCCTCCAGCACCGCGGGATGCGCGGCGAGCTCGTCGGCGACGGCGTCGAGGGCACCCTGGGCGATCTCCAGCGTCACGAAGGCGTGCACGCCGAACCCGGCCGCGGCGAGGTCGACGTCCGGGCCGTAGCCGGTGATCACACCCTCGCGTTCGAGCCGGTCGACCCGCGCCTGCACCGTGCCGCGGGCCACCTGCAGCAGCCGGGACAGCTCCAGCGCGCCGGCGCGGGGGTGCTCACGCAGCGCGGCGAGCAGGTCGACGTCCAGGGCGTCGAGGGCGGTCATGTGGGCGGACTGTACAGCTCACGACGGTACGAGCTGCCTGATCTGTACAGCCGGATCAGCCGCGGGTGCGTCGGTTGCGTGGCTGCCGTGACTGCGCTGTCCTGTGCACACCCGCGCCAGGAGGTGTCATGAGCATCGACCACGACCTCGACCCGGCACAGCTGCGGCGCCTGCTCGGCCTCGTCGAGCACGACACCGGCGCCGATCCGTTCCCCGTCACCGGCTGGGACGCGGTGGTGTGGGTCGTCGGCAACGCGGCGCAGACCGCGCTGTTCCACCGGCTCGTCCTCGGCATGGACCTCGTCGCCTACTCCGGGCCCGAGACCGGCAACCCCGACCACCACGCCTACGTGCTGCGCGCCGGTGAGGTGCGGTTCGTCGTCACGGGTGGGGTGGCGCCGACGAGCCCGCTGCACGACCGGCACCGCCGCCACGGCGACGGCGTCGCCGACATCGCGCTGGAGGTCCCCGACGTCGACCGCTGCATCGCCCACGCACGCGCGGCCGGTGCGACGGTGCTCGTCGAACCGCACGACGTCGCCGACGCGCACGGCACCGTGCGCACCGCCGCGATCGCCGCCTACGGCGACACCCGGCACACCCTGGTCGACCGCTCCCGCTACGCCGGTCCCTACCTGCCGGGCTACGTCGCGCAGGACGCACCCGCGCTCGGCCGGCCGGTGTTCCAGGCGCTCGACCACGTGGTCGGCAACGTCGAGCTCGGCCGGATGGACGAGTGGGTCGCGTTCTACACCCGTGTCATGGGCTTCACGAACATGGCCGAGTTCGTCGGCGCCGACATCGCGACCGAGTACTCCGCGCTGATGAGCAAGGTCGTGGCCAGCGGCGACCGGCGGGTGAAGTTCCCGCTCAACGAGCCCGCGCGGGGCCGCAGGCGCTCGCAGATCGACGAGTACCTCGACTTCCACGGCGGGCCGGGTGTGCAGCACCTCGCGCTGGCCACCGACGACATCCTCGCGACGGTGGACGGCCTGCGCGCCAGTGGGATCGAGTTCCTGCCGACGCCTGCGTCGTACTACGAGGACCCGGCCCTGCGGGCCCGGATCGGTGAGGTCCGAGTCCCGGTCGACGAGCTCGCCGCCCGCGGCATCCTCGTCGACCGCGACGAGGACGGGTACCTCCTGCAGATCTTCACCGCCCCGATCGGCGACCGGCCCACGGTGTTCTTCGAGTTCATCGAGCGGCACGGCTCGCTGGGCTTCGGCAAGGGGAACTTCAAGGCGCTCTTCGAGGCGATCGAGCGCGAGCAGGCCCGCCGCGGCAACTTCTAGCCGTCCGCGGTCCCCTGTGAGGGGAGGAGGACCTGCTGGGCGTCGGCGATGCCGGTGTCGGCACGTCGGCGTCGGCACCGGGTGCGGCGAAGGGAGGCATGACGTGCGCGCAGCAAGCCGGCACGTCCTCGGCTCGGGGCTCGCGCTGCTCGAGGAACGGTCGATGCGGGCGAGGGCGGGCCTGCCGTCCGATCGGGACCTCGACCGGCGGTTTCCCCTACCTCGCCCGCATCGCCGCGGCCGGCGACCACCCCCATTCCACTGCATGGGCCGCCGACCCGGACCGCCTCGGCGCACCGCCGCAGACGTTCGAGGCGATCCTCGACTGGCTCCTCGACGGGCTGGAGACCCTGTCGTGAGTGGCGACCGTCGCCACTCACGGGGTCAGCGGTCGAGCCACGTCGTCGCGTAGAACATGTCCCGCGACAGGTAGCGGTCGATGCCCTTGACGTCCTTCTTCGTGATCGTCGCCAGATAGGCCCGGCTGATCCACACGACCGCGAGGTCCTTGTTCACCTGGTCCTCGACCTGCTGGTAGTCCTTCGTGCGCTGCGCGTCGTCGCCGGTGACGGCCGCGTCGGCCAGCCACGTGTCGACGTCGGGGTTCGAGTACCGGCCGAAGTTCCCGCTCCCTCCGGTCCCGACGATGCGCTGCACGCCCGGGAACGGGTTGTCCAGCGGCGCGACGGTGGTGCTGAGCTGGAAGTCGCCGCTCTGCACGACGGCCGAGGAGTACTGCGCCAGGTCGTAGGTCTGGACGGTCACCGTGATCCCGATCGCGGCCATCTGCGCCTGCACGAACTCCGCGAACGGCTGCCGGCTGGTCGTCGTCTTGAACGTGAAGTCCGGGTTCCCGCCCTTCGCCCGGTAGGCGTCGACCAGCTGCTTGGCCTTGCCCGGGTCGTAGGCCGGCCACTCGCCCGACGCGCCCTGGGTGTGGAACGGGCTGCTCGTGTCGAACAGGCTGTTGGCCGCGGTGAGCCGGTTGTTGTACTGGCTCGCCGACAACGCCTTCATGTCCATCGCCCGGATGACCGCCTCGCGCATGCCGCGGTCGTCGAACGGGGCCTTCGTGAAGTTGAAGAACAGGTACTCACCGGAGTTTCCCGGGCCGTAGTAGACCTGCAGCTGCGGGTTGTCCAGCCCGCGGACGATCTCCTGGTTGTAGGCCGCGAACGCGAGGTCGATGTCGCCGTTCTGCGTCGAGGCCGTCCGGGTGTCGGTGTCGGGCAACGGACGGAACTCCAGTCCGTCGAGGTAGGGCATCCCCTGCTGCCAGTAGTGCGGGTTGCGCGCCAACGTCATCTTGGAGTCGCGGACCCAGCTGGTCAGCGTGAACGGACCCGCGCCGACGGGGTGCGCGCCGATGTCCTTGCCGTACTTCTGCAGCGCCGCCGGCGAGATGATCATCCCGAGGGTGCCGCTGAAGCCGCTCTGGGCGAAGACGATCGGGAACGACGCCAGCGGCGAGCGCAGCGTGAACCGCACCGTCAGCGGGTCGACGGCGGTCATCGAGGCGATCATCGCGGCGTACTGGTGGGCGGGCGAGGTCGCCTTGTCGATGTGGCGCTGGGTGTTGACCACGACCGCGTTCGCGTCGAAGGCCGTGCCGTCGGAGAACGTGACGCCCGGCGTCAGCGTCATCGTCCACGTCGTGCCGCCGTCGGACGTGGTCATGCTCCTCGCGATGAACGGCTCGATCTTGCCGTCGGGGGAGAGCTTCAGCAGCGAGTCGAACACGGCGTTCTGCGCCATGTTCGTGTTCTGCACCGTCGGGTCGAAGGTGACGGCCTCGCGGTCGGCGCCCAGGATCAGCGTGCCGCCGTGCTTCGGTGTGCCCTCCTCGGCAAGGTTCCCGCCGTAGGGGTCGATCGCCTTGATCGGCCCCGACCCGCCGGCCGATCCACCCCCGGCCGACCCGCAGCCGGTGACGACGAGCAGCACCGCCGCCACGGCGGCCACCACCCCCGCCCGCCGTGCCCGTCGCCGGCCCGCTGTTCGCAGGCCTGTTCGCTGCTGCATCGCCCACCCACTCCTCGTCGAGTCCGGCAGTGACACCCGGGGAGGTTCTCCGAAGCCCAACGGGCCGCCGGGCACGGCCCGGTCGGTCAGGCGCCGCTCCCCGCGATCGCCGGGGCCGAGACGCCGACGCCGCCGCGCGTCGTCGCGCCGTAGCGGGCGATCTCGGCCGGCAGGTCGAGCGGGACCCCGCGCCGGGTCCGTGCCTCGTACGCGGCGTCGTCGAGCCGGTCGGCCGGGACGAGCCACGCGACCTCGAACTCGATCCCGTCGGGGTCGCGCGCGTAGATGCTCTTCGTCGTGCCGTGGTCGGTGGCCCCGACCAGCGCGCCCGCCCCGGCGAGGACCTCGGCGAGCTCCGCGAGCTCACCGAGCGTCCGCAGCTCCCACCCCAGGTGGTAGAGCCCGACCGTGGTGGTGCCCGCCGACGAGTCGTGCGCGCCGTCGCCGATGGCGAACAGCCCGATGTCGTGGTCGTTCGTCGAGTCGGGGGCCTGCATGAAGGCCGCCCGGCCGGGTCGTTCCATGACGACCCGGAAGCCGAGCAGATCCCGGTAGAACGCCACGCTGCGGTCCACGTCCCGGACGTAGAGGACGGCGTGGTTGAGCCGGCTGATTCCCACGCCGTCAGTCGCCCGCGACCGGGAGGTGTCGCAGCGAGTCGAGCGCCTCACGGACGGCCGGGTCGTCGTCGGTGCCGAGGTAGCGCCAGTCCTCGCCCTCCTCGAGGATCTTGTCGGCCGCACGGATCGTCGTGAAGTCGTGTCCGGGACCGGCCAGCGCGGGTGGCGGCGTGCCGTCGGCCTCGAGCGCCCTCGCCGCGCCGAGCAGGATGCGGCGCATCCGGATGACGGCCTTGTCGAGCTGGCCGAGCTGCTCGCTGCTGCGGTCGTAGATCTTGCCCATCGACTCGGTGACCATCAGGTCCTGGCTGACGAAGTCGGCCACGCCGCTGAAGGTCTCGGTGCGCTGGACGTCGCGGTCGAGCTTGTAGTCGTTGTCGGCGGTGTACTCGCGCGGGGTGATGCCCCCGACCCGGCGGGTGAACGGCGTCTCGAACGGGCTGAAGTCGTGCAGCGGCGCGCCGCCGTGGCCCTGCGGGTTCGCCTGGACCTGGGCGTCGAAGTTGTAGCGCCAGCAGCTGTGGTCGTCGATCGGGACGACCATGAGGTGGCGGGTGTTGTACGGGATCGCGGCGATGATCGTCGAGTACGGCGCGATGTACTCCGTGATGCGCACGTTGGTGTGGCCGTTGGGCGTGGTCCGCAGGCCTCCGTAGCGGAAGCCGTACCAGGTGTTCTCGACCTCGATGCGCGGCGCCTGGTCGTGGGTCCAGAACTTCCACGTCGCCTTGTTCGACGGGTAGCCCGGCTTGTCGGTGCCGTCGTCGGAGAACTCACCCGCGGCGAAGAACCCGTGCAGCCAGGAGATGTGGGCGGTGTCGAGGTTGCCCTCCATCGTCTGGATCCAGTTGCAGTCCGCGTAGAGCTTGGTGGCCAGCGTCTTCTCGGCCGGCAGCGTCTCGGTGCCGAAGTCGCGGAACGGGGTCATGGTGTCGGCCGGGCCCATGTAGGTCCACACGATCCCGCCCGACTCGTGGACCGGGTAGGCCTTCGCGCGCACGCGGTCCTTGAACGAGCTCTCCGGCGGCTCGCTGGGCATGTCGACGCAACGGCCGTCCGCGTCGAACTTCCAGCCGTGGTACGGGCAGCGCAGCCCGCACTCCTCGTTGCGGCCGAAGAACAGCGAGGCACCGCGGTGCGGGCAGTTCTCCTGGATGAGGCCGACCTTGCCGGTGGTGTCCCGGAACGCCACCAGCTTCTCGCCGAGCAGCGTCACCCGCAGCGGTGGGCAGTCGGGCTCCGGCAGTTCCTCGCTGAGCGCGGCGGGGGTCCAGTAGCGGCGCAGCACCTCGCCCATCGGGGTCCCCGGCCCGACCCGGCACAGGGTCTCGTTGTCCGCGTGCGACAGCATCGTCGGCCCTCCTCGTCACGAACCCGGGCACAGCCGTGCTCCGGGCACGACGGTGTTGGTCCCGGAGTGGGTGATCACTGATGAACGGCGGGAGAGTCCGCCGGATCACGTGATCGACGTTATCCGAGCGGTTCACGGCACGGAAACAACGTCTTCGTCTAGCCCGCCATAAGCACGGCGAATACCGTCGGCCCGTTCGCGCCGTGGTGTGATGGGCCGGTGACGTCCTCGTCGTCGAGGCTCGCGCGCCTCGATCTCAACCTGCTGGTGGTACTGCGCGAGCTGCTGCGCGAGCGCAACGTGACCCGGGCCGCGGCGCGCGTCGGGGTCTCGCAGCCGGCGGCGAGCGCGGCGCTGGGCCGCCTGCGCCGGCACTTCGACGACGAGCTGCTCGTCCGCCGCGGCGCGGGCTACGAGCTGTCCGCGCTGGCCCACCAGCTCGTCGACCAGGTCGAGACGGTGTGCGACGGCATCGACCGGCTGCTGTCGACGGGCGCCGACTTCGATCCGGCGACGTCGCACCACGAGTTCACGATCGTCATGTCCGACTACGCGATCGCCGTGATGGGGGAGCGGCTCGCCGCCGAGGCGCACGCCAGGGCACCGCACGTGCGGCTCAACGTCGTGCTCGTCCGCGAGGCGCTGGCGGCCGGTATCGACCGCACGATCCGGGCCGTCGACGCCGTCGTGTCCTCGGCGACAGGACGGTTCCGGCAGCCGGAGATCCGCTCGACGCTGCTGTTCCGCGACCGCTGGGTGGTGGTCGTCGGCCGCGACACCGTCGTCGGCGACCCGCTCACCCTGCACGACCTGCGCGACGCCACCTGGGTCGTGCCGTACCACCGGGACTCGGAGTTCCCGTCCGTGGTGCCGGTGAGCGGACAGCTCGCCGCCCTCGGACTGCGCCCGACGGTGACGGTGCGCGTCGACAGCTACGTGGCGGTGCCGTTCCTGGTGGCATCGTCCGGGCACGTCGCGCTGATGCAGGAGACGATGGCCCGGACCATGCAGGAGCGGCTCGGTCTGCGGATCCTCGATCCGCCCGCCCCGTTGGAGCCGTTCGTCGAGCGACTGTGGTGGCACGAGCGGCTGACGACCGACCCGGCCCATCGCTGGTTCCGCCGGATCGTCGAACGCGCCGCCCGCGCCCTCTGAAGGCTCGTAGGCGACTTCTCTGCGACGGGTTCGGTGTCACGGCGCGATTCCGAGCGTCGCCCGGACCACCGTCCTGAGTTCCTGCTCGAAGGACTCATTCGCCTGCAGCCTGCGATTACGCACACAGTCGTCGATCACCGTTCTGGCGACGTTCACCAATACCGCGGCGCGCTGCGCATCCAGCTCCGGACGGGCCGCCACGAGCCATCGCTGCCATTCCGCCAGGTGCTCCGACTGCGTCCGCTGCAGTCGCTCCCGGGCGTCCTGCGGCAGGAAGAGCCGCTCGGTCAGGGACAGCGCGACGAGGTCCGGGAACTGGGCCGCGAGACCCACGTAGCCGTCGACCAGGCCGTCGATCACCTTCTCCGACCGCGGTTCCTGTTCGAGGGTGCGCAGGGTCTCGAGGGCGCGCCACTCGCTCAGCCGGGTGATGGCCGCCACCAGGATCTCGGCCTTGTTGTCGAAGTACCGGTAGAGGGCCGGCCCGACGACGCCGATCTCGCCCCCGATGTCGTCGATGCTGACGCCGGCATACCCGTGCCGGCGGAAGGCGCTCGCCGCGGCCGCGATCAGCTGCTCCCGCCGGGACCCGGGAGTCCGCCGGACCGCCCCGGCGCGCGGGTGGGGGGAGCGCTCGGCGGGCTCGGCCACGACGACCCGGTGCGCGGCGCCTACCAGCTCCTCGACGAGCTGCGCACGCGGCATCGTCGACTCGAAGTACGCCGCGCTGCTGCTGATGCTGCCGATGGTCCACGCGCGGAGCAGCGCGGTGTCGTCGTCGAGATCGGACCGCTCCGGCGCGATGAACAGCGGGACGTACTGGTTCGCGAGCATCTTGGTGCGTTCGCGGACCAGGGTGAAGTCCTCGCCCGTGAGGTGCCGCGCCTCGCGCTGCCACAGCACCGACAGCCGCCGGTTGTCGAGGCTGACCTCGACCAACGCCCTGAGCCGTTCCGGGACGGGCGTTGCGGCGGAGTCCGTCGACAGCCGCTCGACCACCTGGATGACGGGCATCTGCTCGCCCAGCACGACGTGCGCCAGTAGCGCCTGCTTGTTCTCGTAATGCCGGTAGATGGCGCGCGGGGTGATCCCCGCGGATTCCGCGATGTCCTCCATCTTCACGGACTGATATCCGCGCTCGGCGAAGAGCTCGCTGGCGATGGCGGCGATCTGGGAACCACGATCGCGCGGTCGTCGGGCGGGCGAGTCACCTCGTGCGGCGGCGGATCTCACGGATTCTCGCCCACGAGCATCGAATTCTCCTCGACGCGGTCGGGATCGCGCGTGGTGCGCGCAATCGTATCGAAGCGTGCGCGGCCGCCGCCCTCGGCACTTCGCCTCCGGCCCGACTCGCCGATGCGGCACGCGCTGTCCGCGAAGATACCACGTCGGTGGTGGCCGCTGTGACCGCCCGACGACCTGGACGGAGACAGTGAGCGGTGGACGACATGGAGAATGGGCGGTTCAGAGATGAGTACGGATTACCTCAACAGACCTGATCGCTGTAACAGTGCAGGTCAAAGGCTTGTCTACCGACGTCGGAAGGATCTGGAGCGTTAGGATCTCTTGACCTCGTCGCGCCTGGTGTGTCAGTGTCTGGCGCTGCA
>Ga0182736_1000984_pt1 | contig 33056 bp, 28 predicted proteins | sample eDN5th30CKraftBY_FD_128882 | JGI IMG/M metagenome (GOLD analysis project Ga0182736, IMG submission 128882) | Enriched backyard soil microbial communities from Emeryville, California, USA - eDNA 5th pass 30_C Kraft BY (version 2) (version 2) | ecosystem: Environmental > Terrestrial > Soil >...
CCGCGCCCGCCCCCCCCCCCCCCCCCCCCCCCGCCCCGCCCGCCACGCCCCGCCCGCCACCCCCGCCGCCCGCGCCAGTCGCCGCCACGCCGCGCCCGCCACCCCTGGCCACCCGCGCCAGTCGCCGCCGCGCCTACACCGCGCCCGCGCCAGCGCCGGCCCACGCGCTCCCAGCGCGCCCTGCCCCACTCGCCCGGGGCACTAGGCTTGCCGCGATGGACTGGCAGCCGTGCGACTCGTCGGCGGTCACCGCGTATCGCCACCGCGACGGCGTCCTCGACCTCGTCTTCACCGACGCCGACACGTACTACTCGTACCCCTGCAGCGACCTCCTCTTCGAGGACTTCCTGGCCGCGCCCTCCAAGGGCCGGTTCGTGAACGGCGTGCTCAAGCCGCATGCGGCGGAGCTCGGCTGGACGCCAACGCCGCGGCCACGTCACGCCTGACCGCGTCGGGCCGCAGGTACACGTCCGCCTCCGTGAAGCGGAGCACCGCGTAGCCGGCGGCCCGCAGCGCCGCGTCGCGGTGGCCGTCGTCGGCGCGCGCCGGCGGCCGTTCGTGTCCGGCACCGTCGACTTCGACCACCAGTCGCTGAACCGGCCAGTGGAAGTCGACCTCGTCGCCCAGCAGCTTCGCGTTGACGCGCGGCACGGGCAGGGCGCGCACGATCCGCAGGAACGCGCGCTCGCCCCGGCTCTTGAGTCCCGCGCTTCCCGCGCGGTAGAGCTCGATCGCCCGCTCCAGCACGGCGAGCCGGTGCCGTCCGCGGGCGCGCGCCATCGCATCGCGCACCGCGGCTTCGACGAATCGGCCCCTGAACGCCGCCTCGTGGATGATCGCCGTCAGCTCGAGCGGCTCGAGGACGTCGGTGAGGTCGACGAACATCCGGTGGACGGTCGTCGACGGGATGTGCCGCTCGCACGTCGTGTCGCGCGCGTCGAGCGAGCGGTACCGGTGCACGGTCGCCCCGGCGACGATCCGCCGCCCCGGCGCCAGGACCGCGATCAGCGGCGCGCGGGTGCGCGTGAACCCGTGCAACTCGGCGACCGACAGTCGTCCGAGCACCGCGCCCGGCCCGGCCGCCAGCACCGCGGCCATCCACTGCGCCTCACGCGCGAGCGGGCCCGGGACCAGCGAGTAGACGCCCCGGTGCCGGCGATGGAGCACGCCCCGCGCCACCCGCTTGCCCACCGCGCGGTGGTCCAGCCCCGCGACCGCGAGGTCCGCGACCGTCAGCAGCCCGTGCTGGTCCGCCGCGATCGCCGCGAGAAGCCGATCGGGCGGGGGTGTGGCCGCCAGGTCGCCTGTGAGGCGAGTTTCCGAACGCACCCCCGGAGCATGGAGCGGTCCGCCGAACGGAACAACACGTACGTGTCACAACTCTGTGCCAAAGCAGTGACGAAACCGTGCACGGTCGTCAGCTGCGCGCACCGGAGCTCAACCGGTGCGCGCGCCGTGACTGCACGAAAACTGCCGGGCAGGGACTCGAACCCCAACTACCAGAGCCAGAATCTGGCGTGCTGCCAATTACACCACCCGGCAACGGGTCGGCGGAGCAGTATAGGACGCGCTCACCGGACCGGACCGTCCGTCGTCCTTCCGCACCGGTATTCTCAGCGCTACATTCCAGGGCGGCCCAGTGGGGATGCCCGCTCCCTTTCGACGACGAGGGAACTGCTCGTAATGCCAGACGCCGGAAACGGCTCCGTACAGCTACTGGATGCAGACCCCGAGCTCGCCCGCGGGCTGGATCCGCGACGCGTTCGCGAGGTCAGCCAGCGCCTCTTCGCGCGCACGATCGACGTCCCCCGCGGCCCCTGGTCGCCCGCCCGCGCGCTCGCGGGCACGAACCCGCCGATCGGGCTGCTCGTGCTCGACGGGCTGCTGGTGCGCGAGGCGATCGTGGGCGACCACCCGTGCGCCGAGCTGCTCGGCCCCGGCGACCTGCTGCGCGCCTGGGACGATCGTGACGCCGAAGTACTGCTGCCGCGCACGGTCGAGTGGAGCGCGCTGTCGAGCGTCCGGCTCGCGATCATCGACCAGTCGCTCGCGGTGCGCGCCGCCCAGTGGCCGGAGATCTTCGCCGCGCTGGTGGAGCGCGCCGCCCGGCGCGCCGAGCGGCTCGTGGTGATGCAGGCGATCGCGCACCTCACGCGCGTGGATGACCGCCTGCTCGCGCTGCTGTGGTCGCTGGCCGAGCGCTGGGGCCGCGTCGCGCCCAACGGCGTCGTGGTCAGCCTCCGGCTCCCGCACCGCACGCTGGCCGGCATGGTCGGCGCCCGCCGCCCGTCGGTCACCACCGCGCTCGGGCAACTGATCGCGCGCGGGGAGGTCGAGCGCCGGCCGGACGGCGGCTGGCTCCTGCTCGGCGAGCCGCCAGAGCCGCGCCAGCGGCCCGTGGCCGAGCACCGCAACGTCGCGTTCGAGCGCCACACGGCGTAGGCGAGGGAAGCCGGCGCCGCGCGGCGCCGGCGCGAGCCCGCGCGCCGATCGCCGGCGCCGCGAGCGGCGCCGTGCCGGCGGCGCGAGTCGCGCGGCGGAACCGGGCGGGTCGGCGCGAGTCGTGCGGCACGCGCGGCGGCGCGAGTCGCGCGGCGGCACCGGGCGCGGCGGCGGCGGGAGTCGTGCGGGCGCGGGCGGCGGCGGCGCGAGTCGCGCGGCGCTGCCGGCCGCGACGCGCGTCGCGGGACCGCGCGGCGGCACCGGGCGGGTCGGCGCGAGTCGTGCGGCACGCGCGGCGGCGCGAGTCGCGCGGCGGCACCGGGCGCGGCGGCGCGAGTCGTGCGGCACGCGCGGCGGCGCGAGTCGCGCGGCGGCACCGGGCGCGGCGGCGGCGGGAGTCGTGCGGGCACGGGCGGCGGCGGCGCGAGTCGCGTGGCACGGCCGGCGCCGACGCACGCGCCACGACGCCACGCGCCGGCGGTGTGGCCGCCCGCCCCGGGGAAGGGGCGGACGGCCTGCCGCTCGCGCCGCCATCGCCCACTGGGCCCAGGGCGGAGGGGTGCCCTTGTTTCGCAGGCGGAGCGCGGGGTGAGCGCTCCGGCGGCGGCGAGATCGTTCTAGACGCGAATGGTACGGGAACGCGGCGTCAGCCGCGTCCGTTCTCGCTCACGAACTTCGCCGTGATGTCGGCCTCGATGCCCGGATCGAGCACGACGAGCACTTCGTCGCCGGCCTCGACCACGGTGTCCGCTTTCGGGACGAAGCCCGCGCCGCCGCGCAGCACCGAGATCACCAGCGACCCCTCGGGCAGCCCCAGATTCGCGATCGCGCGCCCCGCGGCCGGCGCGTCCTCGGATACGACCAGCTCGATGATCTCCAGCCGCTCCTCGGGCAGGTCGAGCAGGTGCACGAGCCCGTAGCGCGGCACCTCGTGCTCGATCAGCCGCAGGATCAGGTCGGTCGCCGACACGGCGGGCTGGATGCCGAGCAGCTTGAAGTGGTCCAGGTTCCGCGGGTTGTTGACGCGCGCGATGATCCGCTCGCAGAGGTACTTCTCCTTGGCCACCTGGCAGATCAGCAGGTTGTCCTCGTCGTCGCCGGTGACCGCGACCACCAGGTCCGCCCGCTGGATGCCGGCCCGCTCGAGCACCCACAGCTCGGTCGCGTCCCCGTACTGCACCGCGTGCTCGAGCTCCTGCTCGACCGTCAGGTAGCGGCGCCGGTCCTGCTCGACGCAGGTGACCTCGTGCCCCTTCTCCAGCAGCTCGCGCGCCAGGTTCCACCCGACCTTGCCCGCGCCGGCGATGATCACGTAGAGCCCGTCCATCAGTCCGCGCCCAGCGCCGCTTGCTCGAGCTGCTCGATCGCGATCTGCGTCGGGCAGATCGTCCGCAGCCCCTGCTCGGAGTACCAGGCGGCGCGCCGCGGGTCCAGCACGCGCGCGATCACCCGGTCGACGTTGAAGCGCCGCTGCGCGATCTGCGCCACGACGAGGTTCGTGTTGTCACCGTTGGTGGACGCGATGAACACGTCGGCGTCCTCGACGCCGGCCTCGATCAGCGCGTCGACCTCGAGCGCGGTGCCGATCGTGAAGCGGCCGCCCGCTTCTTCCCAGGACCGCCCGAGCTCGACGTCGAGCCGCTCGTGCGAGAGCGGATCCTCGTCGAGAACCGACACCGTATGACCTCCACCGAGTGCTTTTGTGGCAAGCGCGGCTCCGACGCGCCCCGCCCCGACGACCAGTACGAACACGCCCCGAACCCTAGCGGGGGCCCGACTCGGGCGCACGATGGCCGAGCGGCAGCGGCGCGTCGGCCGGCTTCGGGCTCATCAGGTCGAGCACCTGCGTGGCCGGCGGCGCGGTCAGGATCACCCGGCACGGCGCCTTGTTGACCACGTAGCGCGTCGTCTCCCCCACGCTCGTGTCGTGCAGCCCCGGCTTGCCGCCGAGCCGCAGCCCGCCGCCGACGCGCGTCGGCTCCTCGGCCGCGAGCACGATCGCCTCGACCCCGCGCCGCTTCGCCTCGCGCACGATCGCCTCGCCGGCGCGCCGCGCGCGCACGACCGCCGTGGCGACCTCGACGCCCTCGTACTCCTCCCCGACCGCCTTGGCCCGGTTGAGCGCGGCGCGGGCGCGCTTGAGCTCGGCGTCCGGCACCCGCGCGTCGAGCGGCAGGGCCAGCGGCACTTCGAAGATCCAGACCGCTTCGATCACGACGCCGCCCTCGTCGGTGTCCTCCTCCGCGGCCAGCCGGCCGGCGGTCTGCATGATGTCGTCGTCCAGCGGCGTGCCCAGCACGGGGACCAGCATCGAGCCGAACTCGACCTCGCTCGCGCGCCGCGTCAGCGCCGCCTCCGGGACCGTCACGCGCTGCCAGACGGACTTGCCCTGCGACGTGCGGTAGCCGACGTACAGCGTCACGCCCGCGACCATCCAGACGACCCCGAACCAGCGCGCGCTCCCGTGCTCGACCAGCAGCGCGACGAACGCGATCACCGACAGCACCACGCACAGCACGGCCGGCACGGGCACCGGGCCGACGTTCAGCGGCATCCGGTACGGCCGGTCGCGGTCGGGCTCCTTGAAGCGCAGCCGCACGACCGACGCGCCGACGATCGTGAACGCGACGGTAGCCCCGAACGCGCAGATCGCGGCCAGGAACTCGAGGTCGGCGGGGATCAGCAGGCAGATCGCGGTGACCGCGCCGAACGCGATGATCCCGATCGGCGTCGCGCGCGTCCGGTGCAGGTAGCCGACGCGCGCCGGGATCTGGCGGTTGACCGCGAGCGCGTAGCCGAGCCGCGAGAGGCCGAGCATCGCCGCCTGGGCCGCTCCGATCAGGATCACGACCGCGCTGACCGCGACCGGGTACTTCACCCAGGAGGCGTCGAAGGCCTCCGCGACACCGAGCAGCGGCGCCTCGACCCAGCGCATCCCGGTCGGCGGCAGCGCGGAGGACGCGATCAGCGCGATCCCCAGGTACGGGACCATCGCCGCGATCAGCCGCACGCCGATCAGCCGCCGCAGCCCGGCGCGCCCGATCGCCACCTGGCCCGCCAGCCCGGAGGACGCGTCGATGCCGCTGAACGCCACCAGCACCAGCGGGAACGCGAACACCATGTCCTCCAGCGACGGCGTCCCGGCGATCGCCGACGGGTGCGTCAGCACGTCGGGCTCGAACAGCAGCGCGAGTCCGAAGCCGATCATCAGCAGCTGCAGCACGAGGTCGCCGAGCACGACGATCGCGATGCGCTCGAAGTAGCGCGCGCCGGCGCCGCGGATCGCCCCCGCGGCGACCGCCAGCACGATCGCGCCGCCGGCCAGGAACTCCGACACGCCGCTGTTGAACCCGTCCCAGAACAGCCCCAGGTAGTCGGTGGCGGCGAACGCGCAGAGCGCGACCAGGATCAGGTAGTCGAGGCAGATCGCCCAGCCGGCGACGAAGCTGACCAGCTCGTTGAACGCGTAGCGGGCGATCACGGTCGCGCCGCCGCGCTCCTGGTGCAGCGACGCGCCTTCGACGTAGGACGGGACGATCACCGCGAACAGCACGCCGCCGGCCAGGAACACCGCCCAGGTGAGCCCGAGCGCGCGTTCGGCGACCAGGCCGGTCGCGAAGTAGATCGAGGCCGAGATGAACCCCTGGACGATCCCGAACAGCGCCGGGGACCCGAGCTGGCGCTTGAGCTTCACCGGCCCCGCTCCACGTACAGGCGCCCGCCGCCGGCGGCCACGAACAGCAGCCCGAGCACGATCCCGATCACGTTGCCGAGCACCGCCATCCGGACGATCAGCGCGACGCCGACGACCACCATCGCGACCGGGAGCAGCGTCGTCCTCATGGCGCGGACTCGATGATCACGCGGCACGGGCGCTCGGCCAGCACCGTCTCCAGCGTCTTGCCGAACAGCGACGCGCCGCTGACGCGCCGCGGCAGCGGCATCACGATCGCGGTCGCGCGCATGTCGAGCGCCTCCTCGATGATCCGCCGCCCCGCCTGGCCGCTGCGCACGCGCTCGACGTGGCCGGACACGCGCGCGCCGGCCTGCACGCGCGCCTGCTCGATCAGCGAGCGCGCGGCCGCCTCCGCCTCGGGCAGCGGCCCTCCGATCGGCAGCGCGCTCGGCACGGTGACCAGCGCGAGCACGTGGATCCCGCGCCGGCGCCGCGCCGCCAGCTTGGCCGCGGTCGCCACCACGGAGGAGTCGTAGACCTCCATCGGCACCAGCACGGAGTCGTACTCGGCCTCGTGGTCGACCACCGGCTGCGGGATCGCGACCTTGTGCGTCGAGGTGAGGTCCAGCCCCTGGCGGCGGCGGAACACGAAGTAGACGACCATCCCCAGCGCGAGCCAGCCGAACCCGAAGATCGCGACCGTGAAGTTGAGCGCGACGATCACCGCGAACGCGATCGCGGTGAACGTCCCGCCCGCGAGCGCGAACAGCGGCCACGAGATCCCGCGCGCGGTGAAGTTCCCGGGCCCCCGGTACGGGCGGTCGAAGTCCGGCTTGGTCACGCGCAGGCGGATCACCGCCGCGTGCGCCATCGTGAAGCTCAGCAGCGCGCCGAACGAGTACACGCTGCCGAGGAACTTCGCCTGCCCCGGGAGCGTGACCAGGATCGCGAAGCCCGAGAAGACCAGGATCCCGATCCACGGCGTGCGGTAGCGCGGGTGCAGGCGCCGCAGGCCGTCCGGGAGCTGGCGGTGGATGCCCATCGAATACACGAGCCGGCTGATGCCGATCAGGCCCGCGTTGGTGGCCAGGAAGAGGATGGTCGCCGCCAGCAGGCCCACGTAGAGCTCCGCGGGCTGCTGCAGCGGACCGAGGTCCATCGCGCGCACGACGCCCAGCACCGGGTCGCCCGCCGAGCCGCCCTGCTCCTCGGGCACGCCCAGCAGCGTCTGATACTTCCCGCCCACCTTCGTGACCGGCAGCGCCGACAGCGCGACGGCCGGCAGCGTGAAGTAGATCGCGAACACGGCCAGCCGGACGCGCGCGATCGCCTTCGGGATCGTGTGCGACTCGTCCTTGGCCTCCTCGGACATGTTCGAGACGGTCTCGATGCCCGTGTAGGCGAGCATGCCGATCGGGATCGCGATCGCGAAGTCCGTCCAGGTCGGCGCGATGCCGAACTTGACGTTGTCGATCAGGGTCTCCGGGTTGAAGACCAAAAAGAAGCCGATCAGCACCAGCAGCAGCTGGGTCATGAAGTCCACGACCGCCAGCAGGACGTTGACGCCGGTGGACTCCTTGACCCCGACGACGTTGACCGCGCCCAGGACCGCGATCGTGATGCACGTGAAGATCACGTCGCCGGGCGCGTGCTTGAGCTCCTCCCAGAACAGCCCGCCGAGGTAGTGCGGGACGAAGAACGCGGACGTGGCGATCGTCGCCACGTACGTGAGCATCTGGGCCCACGCGGCGATGAACGACCACAGCTCGTTGAACGCGCGGCGGGCGAAGGAGCTCGACCCGCCGGCCTCCGGGTACATCGTCGTCGCCTCGGCGTAGGACGCGGCCGTGCAGAGGAAGAAGAAGCCGGTGATGATGAAGACGAGCGGCGTCAGGCCGAGCGCGTAGGACGCGACCAGGCCGAGCGCGTAGTAGATCGACGAGCCGACGTTTCCGTATGCGGTCGAGAAGAGGGCGTTGACCCCCAGAACCCGCTCGAGCCCTTCAAGTCGGCGTCGTGCCATCGATTGGCCGCGATTCTAGGATCAGGACATGGTTCCGGCGTTGATGGTCGTCGATGTGCAGCGCGGGTTCGACGACGCGGCCTTCTGGGGGCCGCGCAACAACCCCGCGTGTGAGGCCAACGTGGCCGCGCTGATCGCGCACGCGCGGGCCGCCGGGTGGCCGCTCGTATACGTGCGCCACGACTCGCTCGAGGACGATTCGCCGCTCCGCCCGGGGCAGCCCGGCAACGACTTCAAGCCGGTCGTCACCGGCGACCCGGACCTGCTGGTCGTCAAGCACACCAACTCGTGCTTCTACGGGGACCCGGACCTGCACGCGTGGCTGCAGGCGCGCGGGATCTCCGCGCTGGTCCTGTGCGGGATCACGACCAACCACTGCTGCGAGACGACCGCGCGGATGGCCGGGAACCTGGGCTACGACGTGCGCTTCGTGCTCGACGCCACCCACACGTTCGACCGCGGCGACCTGACCGCGGACGAGCTCGCCGAGGCGACGGCCACGAACCTCGAGGGAGAGTTCGCGGCCGTCGTCGAGACGGAGCGGATTACGCGATCAGCGGGATGATCAGGAGCGCGACGATGTTCGCGACCTTGATCATCGGGTTGATCGCGGGGCCGGCGGTGTCCTTGAACGGGTCGCCGACGGTGTCGCCGGTGACCGACGCGGCGTGCGCCTCGGAGCCCTTGCCGCCGTGCGCGCCGTCCTCGATCAGCTTCTTGGCGTTGTCCCACGCGCCGCCGCCGGACGTCATCAGTACGGCGAAGAACAGGCCGACGACGATGACGCCGATCAGCATGCCGCCGAGCATCGTGTCGCTCAGGATGCCGACGATCACGGTGACCACGATCGGGATCAGCGACGGGATGATCATCTCGCGCTGAGCGGCGCGGGTCACGATGTCCACGCACTGGCCGTACTCGGGCTCCTCGGTGCCGTCCATGATGCCCGGCTTCTCGCGGAACTGGCGGCGGACCTCCTCGACGACGGCGCCGCCGGCGCGGCCGACGGCCTCCATCGAGAGCGCCGCGAACAGGCAGACCATCATGCCGCCGATCAGCAGGCCCATCAGGACGTGCGGGTCGTTGAGCAGGAACTCGATCGAGTGGCCGAGCTGCTTCTCGAGCTCGATCTTGAACGCCGCGAACAGCACCAGCGCGGCGAGCGCCGCCGAGCCGATCGCGTAGCCCTTGGTGACGGCCTTGGTCGTGTTGCCGACCGCGTCCAGCGGGTCGGTGACGTTGCGGACCTCTTCGGGCATGTTCGCCATCTCGGCGATGCCGCCTGCGTTGTCGGTGATCGGGCCGAACGCGTCGAGCGCGACGATCAGGCCGCAGAGCGAGAGCTGCGCCATCACGGCGACGGCGATGCCGTAGATGCCGGCCAGCTCGTCGGCGCCCCAGATCGCGAGCACGATCACGATCGCCGGCGCGGCGGTGGCCTGCAGGCCCTGGGCCAGGCCCTGGATGATGTTGGTCGCGTGGCCGGTCTCCGACGCGCGCGCGGTCGACTTGACCGGGGCGAAGCGCGTCGACGTGTAGTAGTCGGTGATCACGAACAGCGCGGCGGTCACGCCGAGGCCGATCAGCGCGCAGAGGTAGATGTCGGTCCACGACGGCGCGCCCGCGCCCGGCAGGTCGTCCATCATCCAGTTGGTCACCGGGATGAACAGCACCGCGGCGATCACGCCCGCGAGGAGCACGCCCTGGTAGAGCGCGCGCTCGACGTTGTCGCCCTTGACGGCGAACGTGCCGATGATCGACGCGATGATCGAGACGCCGCCGAGCACCAGCGGGAACAGCACGACCGCGGCGTCGTTCGGGAACGTGAGGACGCCGAGCAGCATCACGGCGACCGCGGTGACCGCGTAGGTCTCGAACAGGTCGGCCGCCATGCCGGCGCAGTCGCCGACGTTGTCGCCCACGTTGTCGGCGATCACGGCCGGGTTGCGCGGGTCGTCCTCGGGGATGCCGGCCTCGATCTTGCCGACGATGTCGGCGCCGACGTCCGCGCCCTTGGTGAAGATGCCGCCGCCCAGACGGGCGAAGACCGAGATCAGCGAGCCGCCGAAGCCGAGGCCGATCAGCGCGTCGACGGCCTTCTTGGAGTCGACGTCGAAGATCCAGGTCAGGATGCCGTAGTAGCCGGCGACGCCCAGCAGCGCGAGGCCGACGACCAGGAGGCCGGTGACGGCGCCGCCACGGAACGCGACGTCCAGCGCGGAGCGGATGCCGCCGCGCGCCGCCTCAGCCACGCGCGCGTTCGCGCGCACCGACACGTTCATGCCGATGAAGCCGGCCGCGGCGCTCGCCAGGCCGCCGATCGCGAAGCCGACCGCGACCTCGATGTTCTGCAGCGGGATCAGCGCGATGAACAGCACGACGCCGACGATGCCGATCGTCGTGTACTGCCGTCGCAGATACGCCTGCGCCCCCTCTTGAACGGCGGCCGATAGACGCTGCATCGTCTCGTTGCCAGGGGACAGCGCGAGCAGCGAGCGCGTCGTCAGGACGCCGTAGGCCACGGCGAGCAACGCGCAGATCACGCCGATCAAGACGCCGTGATCGGACAGGAAACTTGACACGAGGACCTCTCTCGACTCTGACAAAGCGAAACGACGGCCCAGGCGGGCCGCCGTATGAGCGCCGGGAGTCTACCGCGCGGTTACTGACCGGGAACCCAGAGGCGCCCGGAGGACTGCGCGGGGCCGGGTCCCTCGGGGTCCTGCGGCTCTTCCGGCTTCGCACCGGAAAGCTGCACATAGGCCATCTGGAGGCTCGAGAGCGCGTCCTTGACCGGCGCGAGCTGCGCACCGTGGCGCTCCTCGAGCAACGGCAGGAGCGCGCGGGCCCCCTCGATCGCCTGCTTGGTCTGCTCCAGGTCGCGCGCCGGAGGCTCCTCGCCCGGCGGGGTCGCCAGGCCGGCCTTGCGCGCGCCGAGGTTGATCAGCGTCACCAGCGTCTGCAGGAGGACGTCGTCGACCTTGAGGCGCTCCATCTCGGCCTCGATCGCGGCGATCTCCTCCTCCGTGAACTCGCGGGGCGGCGGCTGGGTCATGGAACACGCTCCTGTGCCGGGTACGTCGCGCGCGTCTCTTCCACGCACTGCTTGAAGACTTCGTACGGAGTGGCGCCGGCGTCGATCATCCGCCGCTGGCGCTGGGCGCCGTTGAGCGCGGGCAGCGCCACGTTCGCGCCGGTCCACGCGTTCAGCCGCTCGAGCGCCTCGGCGGCCGGGTACTCGTGGATGCGCGGCGCTTCGAGGTCGAGCAGGCGCCCGTCCTGCCCGAAGCGCAGCGCGCGCCACATGTTCTCCTCGATCAGGCGGCCGGGCACGGCCGGCGGCGTCTCGCCCGCGTCGATCTCGCGCAGCGCCTGGGCGACGCAGGCGACGATCAGCTCGACCAGGCCGTCCGCCTCGCCGGCCGTCGTCTGCGCGTCGCAGATGCGGACCTCGATCGTGCCGTAGGCGTGGTGCGCGCGGACCGACCACCAGAGCTGGGTGTACTCGACGATCGAGTTCGTGTCCAGCAGCAGCTGCACGTAGTCCTGCCACGCCTGCCAGCTGCCGAACGGGTCCGGGACGCCGCAGCGCGGGAACGACTTGGTGAACGTCTGCGTGCGGGCCGAGTGCAGCCCGGAGTCCTGCCCGTCCACGAACGGCGAGTTCGCGCTGATCGCCAGCAGGATCGGCAGGATCGGCCGCAGGCGGTCGCAGGCCTGGATCGCGCGGTCGCCGCCGCGGACGCCCACGTGCACCTGCAGCGCGAACGTGTTGTTGCGGCGGGCGACGTACTGGAGCCCGTCGCGCACGCGGTGATAGTGCGCGGTGTCGATGATGTGCTGCTCGCGGTAGTCCGACAGCGGGTGCGTGCCGGTGCTCGCGAGCCCGACGCCGTGCGCGTCGGCCAGCGCGAACAGGCGGCGGCGCGCCTCGCGCTGCAGCTGCAGCGCGTGCTGGACGTCCTCGCCGCGGCCCGACCGGATCTCGATCTCGCTGGAGATCAGCTCGCCGCTGATCGCCTCGGCCAGGACGGGGTCGTTCGCGCCGTCGTCGCGGAGGGCTTCGAACTTGGGCACCAGTTCCAGCGTGCCCGGGTCGATGAGCGCCCACTCCTCCTCGATGCCGACCGTCAGGTCCTGAGAGGTCGCGAAGACCTCGCGCGCGGCGTCCAGGTCCATGGCCTCAGGTCAGGTAGAAGTAGAGCGCGTAGAGCAGGTCGACCGCCGGGCTCGAGGTGTGCACCGTGACCTCGGGCGGCACCTGCAGCAGCGCCTCGGAGTAGTTGAAGATGATCTTCACGCCGGCGTCGACGAGCCGGTCCGCCAGCTCCTGCGCCGCCGCCGTGGGGACGGCGAGCACGCCGACCACGATGTCCTCCTCCTCGACGATCGCGCGCAGGTCGTCGGGGTGCCGGACGCTCGCCGGGCCGACCTTCTCCCCGATCTTGGCCGGATCGGCGTCGAAGATGGCCACCACGCGGAACCCGTGGTCGGCGAAGATGTCAGAGCTCGCGATCGCCCGGCCGAGGTGGCCGGCGCCGAAGAGCGCGATGTTGTGCTGGCCGCTGGTGCGCAGGATCTTGCGGATCTGGCTGACCAGCGAGTCCACGTTGTAACCGACGCCGCGCTTGCCGAACTTCCCGAACCCGGACAGGTCGCGCCGGATCTGGGTCGAGTTGACGTGCGTGTACTCGGACAGCTCCTGCGAGGAGATCGTCTCCTTGCCCATCTTGCGGGCTTGGGTCAGAACCTGCAGGTAGCGAGAGAGGCGGGCGGCCACGCCGAGCGAGAGGCGATCGGATAGGGGCCCCAGACCCCCTTCGCCCTGCTGAGCGCCGCCGCCGCCGGTGTTGGTGGCGACGTCGCCGATACTCATCGGCCCTCACGATAGAGAATGCGCCGCAGCAGGGCCTCCTCGTCCACTTCGTAGTCGAAGAGCTCCTCGCCGTCGAGCGCGATCACGGGGATCCGTTCGAGGTAGCGTGCGTGCAGCGCGTCGTCGGTCTCGATGTTGACCTCGGCGAGCCGGAACGGCGCAGTGTGCTGGACGCGCGCGAGGGTTTCGCGGGCCTCATCGCACAGGTGGCAGCCGGGGCGGCCGTAGAGCGTGACCGTTCTCATGGGGTGATCACGGACGAGCGGCGGATGGTCGGCTCCTGCTGGCGCGGTGCCCAGGCGCGGACGCGGAACGCGTAAGCGCCCTGCGGGAGCGCGTCGCGCGGGATCGTGTACGCGTACTCGGCGGGCATCAGCTCGCGGGCGCCGTCGGCGGCGGTGAGCTTGCGCAGCACGTTGCCGTGCTCGTCGACGAGGTCCAGCACGAGCCGCTCGGCGACCTGGATCTCGGTCTTCCGGCCGCGTTTGAACGCGCCGAGCGTGAAGCGGACGCGGCGGCCCTGGCTGACCTTGAGCGGGCCGACGGCGATCGGCGCGACCGTGTCCGGGCGGACGAGCCAGGGCGTGGAGGCGACGACGCGGTCGCCGCTGTAGGTGACGAGACGGCCGAACGCGGTCGCGCCCGGGCGGCTGAGGCGGACCTTGACGGCGGTCGGGGTGCCGGGGAGCAGGTTCGCGCTGTCCGGCTGGACGGTCGCGCCCTGGGTGGCGCGCAGGGCGACGTCGATCGAGGCGGTCGTGTTCAGGGCGATCGAGACGGGGTCGAGCGGGCCGGAGAGCGCGGTCGGCGGGTCGGCGGTGACGCCGGGCTCCGGCTGCGGCTCGCGCGCCGCGCCGGCGCCGGTGCGGTCCGGCGGGAGGCGCTGGGGGTCGCCGGCGCCGATCAGCGCGGCCCGCAGCTGCTTCGGGGTGAGCTCGGGGCGGGCGCGGCTCAGGCGCGCGGCGAGGACGGCGACGCGCGCCGCGGCGACCGCGGTGCCGCCGGCGACCGCGGGCTTGCCGCCGGGCGCGACCGTGAGCGCGCTGCCGGGGGCGGCGAGGTCGGGCTTCGGGAGGCCGCCGGCGGACGGGCCCTGGGCCGAGCTGGGTGCGACGGCCGCGGCAGCGCCCGCCGTGCCCGCGGCACCCTTGCCGCCCCCGGCCGCGCCCTCGTCGCTCCCCTTCGCCCCATCGTCGCCGTCCTTCGCGCCCTCGTCGCCCCCGGCCGCGCCCTCGTCGCTCCCCTTCGCGCCATCGCCGCCGTCCTTCGCCCCCTCGCCGCGCTCCGTCTCGCCGAACTCGATCGCGGTCCCCGGCTCCGCCTTGAGCAGCGTCTCCGCCGCCTCGCCGGTGACGCCGATCACGGGCGCCGCCGCGCGGCCGGCGGCGACCGCCGCCAGCGGCGTGTCGCCCGGCGACGCCAGCACGACGGCGCGCGCGCCGACCGCCGCCGCGGCCGCGGCCTGCGCGCCCGGGTTCACGCCCGCCTTGACGATCACGACGCGGTTGCGGATGCGGGTCTGGGCGCGGCCGAGCACGGCCGGGTCGGTCGAGCTCACCGGCCCGGCGGTCTTGCCGCCCTCCGGCGGGTCGCCGGCCAGCACGGCGGCGTCGGCGAGCGGCTTGCCGTCGAGCGTCACGCGCGTGCGCGGCGCCGGCTCCGGCCCGGTCAGCGCGCCCACGGCGAGCGCGTCGCGGGCGGACGCGGGCGAGCCGACCGTCCCGCTGCCGGGCGCCGCCGCGCCCTCGTTGCCGGCGGGCGCGACCACCAGCGTCCCGAGCCCCTCGGCACCGCGCACCGCCTCGGCTTCGGGCGAGTTCGTGAACCCGGCGTACGGCGCGTTGACGCCGACCAGCGCGACCGGGACGTGGTCGGAGGTGTCGCCGTCGCCGTTCGGGTCCACCGCGTGCTCGAGGCCCGCGAGCAGCTCGTCGGTCGTGCCCTCGGCCTCGATCGCGCCGCCCGCGGCGCGGAAGGAGGCGACCCGGATCGGCAGCACCCGCTCGCCGAGCGCGCTCAGCACGCCCGCGAGCGCGGTGCCGCTGCTCTCGGTGCGACCGTCGTCCTTGCCGGGCGCGGCGTCGCGATCGCGGTCGACGGCGTCGTAGCCGGGGTCGGCGTGGCCGTTGAGCGCCTTGGCGTCGACGCCGGTGTCGAGCACCGCGATCGGCGCGGTCGCGGTCAGCCCGGCTTTGGGGATCGGGTCCTTCGCGGGCACCGGGACGGGCTCGGACGTGGCCGAGTAGACGCGCCGCGCGGTGCGCACGCGCGCGCCCGGATAGGTCAGCCGCGCGACGTCGCTCGTCTTGACCGTCGCCGCGAACCCGTTCCAGACGCGGTAGTACGCGACCACGTCGCGGAACACGATCCCGCGCGCCTCCAAGCCCGACCGGAGCTTCATCTGCTCACGCTTGAGCGACTTGATCCGGCGGCGCTGCTCGTCGGCGCCCAGCGCCCGCGCGTTGGCCTGCTCGCCCAGCGCCGGCCGCAGCAGCTCGACGAGCACGCGCTGCTCGGTGTCGGAGACCAGCAGCGGGCTGCGCCCGTCGTAGGGCACGGCGTCGGCGTGCGAGGCGGGCGGCGAGCCGAGGCCGGGAATCGGCGCCGCGCCACCGGAGAAGAGGACCGCGCCGAGCACCGCCAGCCCGGCGACCGCGACGATCGCCAGCGCGGCCCGGACCGGCGTGGAGAGGCGCCGCCGCGTGGTGGGCGCGGCGCCCGCCGCGGCCTCGCCCTCGCGCGCCTCGCCGCCCGGCGCCGCTTCCGGCTCCTGCGCGTCCTCGCCCCCCGGCGCGGACACGTCAGGCGGCGCGCCGGGTCGCGTAAGCGTCGAGCGTGAGGTAGTGCGGGTACGCCAGCGGCTCGACCCAGCGCGCGGCGGAGCCGATCATCGCCGCGTTGTCGGTGCACAGCGACGGCGGCGGCACGTGCACGGGCACGCCGAGCGCCAGGGCGCGCTCGCGCAGCAGGCGGTTCGCGGCGACGCCGCCGCCGATCGCCAGGCGCGGCTCGCGCTCCGCCGCCAGCGCACGCTCCGTGCGCGTGATCAGCGCCGAGACGATCGCGGTCTCGTAGGACGCGGCCAGGTCCGCCGCGCGGCGCGCCGTCTCCTCCGGCCCCAGCTCGCGCACCTTGTACAGCAGCGCCGTCTTGAGCCCCGCGAACGAGAAGTCCAGCCCCGCGACCCGCGCGCCGGTGGGGAAGGCGAACGCCGAGGGATCCCCGGACGCCGCCAGCCGCGACAGCGCCGGCCCGCCCGGATAGCCGAGCCCGAGCAGCCGCGCGCCCTTGTCGAACGCCTCCCCCGCCGCGTCGTCGAGCGTCTGCCCCAGCGTCTCGTAGCCCGCGTGATCGGTCACCCGCGCCAGCAGCGTGTGCCCACCGGACGCCAGCAGGCAGACGAACGGCGGCTCGAAGCCCTCGCCGAGGAAGTTCGCCGCGACGTGCCCCTGCAGGTGGTCGACCGGCGCCAGCGGCAGCCGCCGCGCCGCCGCCAGCCCCTTGGCGGTCGCCACGCCGATCAGCAGCGCCCCCACCAGCCCGGGCCCGGTGGTGACCGCCACCAGCGTCACGTCGTCCAGCCCGACCTCGGCCGAAGCCAGCGCCGCGTCCACGATCGCGTTGACCTGCTCGAGGTGGTGCCGCGACGCCCACTCCGGCACGACGCCGCCGAAGCGCGCGTGCACGGCCTGCGAGGAGACCACGTTGGAGCGGATCTCGCCGGCGTGCGTGACGACGGCGGCGCACGTGTCGTCGCAGGAGGTCTCGAGCGCGAGGATCATGTGCCGGGAACGTCGTCCAGGGTTCCGCGCAGCGTCGCCGGCGTGCGCCACATCACGATCGCGTCCTCACCGTTGTCGGCGTAGTAGCGCCGGCGCACGCCGGCCGACCGGAAGCCGAACCGCTCGTACAGGACGAACGCCCCGTCGTTGGAGCGCCGGACCTCGAGCGTCAGCTGCGCGTCCGGCCCGACGCGGTCGATCACGTGCTCCAGCAGCGCCGTGGCGATCCCGCGCCGGCGCAGCTCGGGGTCGACCGCGATGTCCATGACGTGCCAGACCGTGTCGTAGCGCGAGCAGATCAAGTACCCCGCCAGCTCGCCCTCGACCACCGCGGCCAGGCAGATCCCGGACGACTTGGACAGCTCCAGCACGAACATCGCCAGCGACCACGGGCTCGTGAACGCCCGTCGCTCGATGGCGACGACGTCCGGGAGGTCGGCGTACGTGAGCCTGCGGACCTCGATGGCGGCGGCTGGTGGTGCGGTCAAGTCTGGGGTGGCGGCGGGACGGCGTCCGGCTCGCGACGGTAGTCCGGTAGCAGGGCGTCGCGGTCGACCGGCTCCCGTGCCCGCCCCAGCCGGCAGATCATCAGCGCGCTGACGCGGTGGGCGCGGGAGGTGTCGGCCGGCACCGTCGCTCCGGCTCGTTCGAGCTCCGTCCGAAAGCGTACCGCTCCGTCGCCCACGGCCAGGGCCGGACCCGGGCTGCGCTCGGCGAGCTCGGCCGGAGCGATCGCGGTCGGCTCGAGCGTCTCCCGCCCGTCGCGGTAGCCGGCGACGAAGACTTCGCCCCGGCGCGCGTCGAGCACGGCCAGCACGAGACCGTGGCCGGCCGGCTCGGCCCCGCGCGCGAGCGCTTCGAGGCTCGAGACGCCGACGAGCGGGAGGTCGCGCGCCTGCGCGAGCGCGCGGGCGGTCGAGATCCCGAGCCGCAGCCCGGTGAAGCCGCCCGGGCCGGTGCCGACGCAGATGCGCTCGACGTCGTCCCACGTCACCTCCGCCTCCGCGAGCGCCTCCTCGATCAGGACCAGCAGCGTCTCGGCGTGGCGCGGCCGCTCACCCGCGGCGGGGTCGTCGCGCCGCTCGACCTCGCGCTCGCCCGGGACGAGCACGGCCACCGACGTCGCCGGCGTGGCGGTGTCGATCCCGAGGACCGCGCGCTTCACCGGGCGATCTCGATCGTGCGCCGGTCGCCGCCCGCGTGCGCGAGCGTCACCCGCGCGGCCACCCGGCCGGCCGGGAACGCGTCCTCGGCCTGCTCCGGCCACTCGACGAACGCGATCGTGTCGTCGCTGAAGAACGGGTCGAGCAACCCCGGATCCTCGCCGTGCATCCCGGCGAGCCTATAAAGGTCCAGGTGTGCGAGCGGCCCGCGGGCGCCGTCATGCAGATGACCGACCACGAACGTCGGCGAGGTGACCGGCCCCTGCACGCCGAGGTGCCGCAGGGCGCCGCGCACGAACGTGGTCTTCCCCGCCCCCAGGTCCCCGGAGACGAGCACCACGTCGCCGGGCTCGAGCGTGGCGGCCAGGCGCGCGCCCGCGGCCTCGGTCGCCTCTGGGCCGTCCGTCAGCTCAGTCACGGAGCCGCGCGCGAAGCGTCAGGCCGGCACCCAGCAGCAGCACGCCGGCGCCGCCGGTGATCCAGCCCTCCGCGCCCGTGTACGGGAGCGTCGGACGCGTGGGCGCCGGCGCGGCGGTGACCGGTGCGGGGGCCGCGGGGGCCGGGGCGGTCGTCGCGGGCGCGGGCGTCGTTGCGGGGCGCGGCGTCGCCGTGGCCGCCGGCGTCGCCTCCTCGGAGCCGAACGGGTCCGAGTACTGGTCGTCCCCGGCGCCCTGAGCAAGGGCGGCGGACGGCGTGAGCGCGAGGATCGCCGCGGCGATCGCGACTACGGGCCTCGAGTGCGGCATGAGCGGGGCAGTCTAGACGTGCCGTCGGCTACGGTCGGGGGCCGCGATGCGGCACATCCTGCTCCTCACCGACCGCGACTGGACGCATCCCCAGGGCGGCGGAACCGGCGCGAACCTCTACGGGCAGGTGGCGCACTGGCTCGAGTGGGGGCACCGGGTCACGGTCGTCGCGGGGACGTACCCCGGAGCGGAGCCGGTCTCGCGTCCCGCACCGGGGCTCGAGCTGCACCGCATGGGCTCCCGGATCACGGTCTTCCCGCGTGCGGCGTGGGCGGTCCGGCGCGGGCTCGCCGCCGACGCCGACGTCGTGCTCGAGGTGGTCAACGGGATCACGTTCCTGACGCCGCTGTGGTGCCGGACGCCGCGGGTGACGCTCGTGCACCACGTGCACCGCGACCACTACGTCGCCGAGCTCGGGCGCCCGGGAGCGGTCGCGGCGCTGGTCGCCGAGACGCTGCCGCTGAAGCTGCTCTACGGCGGCGCGCCCGTGCTGACGATCTCCGAAGCGGCCAAGGCGGACCTCACCGCGCTCGGCCTGCCCGACGTGCACGTGGCGTACCTGGGCGTCGAGCCGCACGCGTCCGACGCGGCCCGCTCCGCGTCGCCCCGGCTGCTGTACCTGGGGCGGCTGAAGCGCTACAAGCGGATCGAGCTGCTGCTGGACGTGGTCGAAGCGCTCCCGGACGTCGTGCTCGACGTCGCCGGCGAAGGCGACCACCGAGCCGAGCTGGAGGCGGCGATCGCGGCGCGCGGGCTCGGTTCCCGGGTCGTGCTGCACGGCCACGTGTCCGAAGCCGAGAAGGCCGCGCTCTACGCGCGGGCGTGGGTGAACGTGACCGCGTCGTCGGCCGAGGGCTGGTGCCTGACCGTGATGGAGGCGGCGACGCACGGGACGCCGAGCGCGGCGCTGCGGGTCGGCGGGCTGGCCGAGTCGATCGTCGACGGCGAGACCGGCCTGCTGGCCGACGACGGGCCGGGGCTGACGGCGGCGGTCGAGCGGCTGGTCTCCGACGACGCGCTGCGCGCCTCGCTGGGCGCCGCGGCGCGCGCGCGGGCCGCGACGTTCACCTGGGAGCGGACCGCCCGCTCGACGCTTTCGCTGCTGGCGGCGACCGCGGCGAAGCCCGTGGTGCGGCTGCGCGAGGAGATCGCGCGGTCGGAGACGCTCAAGGCGGTCGGGATGGCCGCGGCGACGATGGCCAACAACGCGATCGCGCTGCTGTTCACCGTCCTGTTCGCGCGGCTGCTGGGCGCGAGCGACTACGGGTCGCTGGCGGCGCTGGTGTCGACGTTCGTGATCCTGTCGGTGCCGGGGTCCGCGGTGCAGGTCGCGGTGGCGCGGGAGATCGCGCTCGGGCGGCTCGGCGACGGCCCGCAGCTGGCCGCCACGCTGTCGCGCTGGCGACGGCAGCTCCTGCTGGCGGGCTTCGCCTTGAGCGTCGCCGCCGTCCTGTTGCGCCAGCCGATCGCGGACCTGATCTCGGTGCCGGAGGTGTGGGCGGCCGCCGCCGTGGTGCCGACCGGGGTGCTGTGGCTTTTGTGCTCGGTCGAGCGCGGCGCGCTGCAGGGCGCGCACCTCTACAAGCCGGTGGCGTGGTCGATCATGCTCGAAGCGGTCGGGCGGCTCGTGTTCGGGCTGATCCTGGTCGCCTTCGGGCTGGGCGTGACCGGCGCGTACCTGGGGACGCCGCTGTCGCTGGCGGCGATCGCGTTCGGGCTCTGGTGGATCTCGCGCGCGCGCCTCGGCGCGCCCACGCGCGAGGGGTTCGACGCGCGGCGGCTGCGGGACCTGGTCGGTGGCGCGTGGCCCGCCGTGCTCGGGCTGTTCCTGATGGCGCTGCTGCAGAACGTGGACGTGATCCTGGTCAAGCGCCAGATCGGCGGGGACGCCGCCGGCGCGTACGCCGCGGCGGCGGTCGCGGCCAAGGCGGTCGTGTGGGTGGCGATCGGGATCGGGCTCTACCTGCTGCCGGAGGCGACGCGCGCGGCGCGTCACGGGCGCGACCCGCGGCCGGTGCTGGCGCGGGCGCTGGCGGTCGTCGGGGCGATCGCGGTGCCGATGCTCGTCGTCTACGCGCTGGTGCCGGCGACCGTGCTGCGGCTGGCGTTCGGGGCGGAGACCGTGGTCGCGGCCGACGCGCTGTTCGTGCTCGGGTGCGCGATGACGCTGCTGGCGGTGGCGTACCTCGGGGTGCAGTACATGCTGGCGCTGGGGCGCGTGGCGTTCCTGCCGGCGCTGGGGGTCGTCGCGGTGGCAGAGATCGCGCTGCTCGGGGCGATCGGGACGCACTCGCTGCTGGTGTTCGCGGCCTGCGTGCTCGGGCTGCAGGCGGCGGGGGCGCTGTCCGTGCTGGCGATCGGGCTCGCGCCGGGGCGGCGGGCCGTGGCGGTGCGGTGAACGCCGACCGCGGCGCGTTCGCGGCCGCCCTCGCCGCCGCGCCCGCCGAGGGCTGGCTCACCGACGCCCAGGCGGCGCGGCTGTGGTCCGCCGGCGTCCGGTCGCGGCCGGCCGGGGCCGCGGTCGAGATCGGCTCGTTCCGCGGGCGTTCGACGGTCGTGCTCGCGCTCGCCGCGGGCTCGGTCGTGGCGATCGATCCGCACGCCGGCAGCGACCGCGGACCGCAGGAGATCGCCGCGGACGCGGGGCGCGGGGACGCCGACCACGACGCGTTCCGCGCCAACCTCGCGGCCGCGGGCGTCGCCGGCCGGGTCCGGCACGTGCGGCGGTTCTCCGACGCGGCGCACGCGGACGTCGACGGTCCGATCTCGCTGCTGTACGTGGACGGGGCGCATCGCTTCGGGCCGGCCCGCTCGGACCTGCGCGGCTGGGGCGACCGCGTCGCGCCCGGCGGGACGATGCTGGTGCACGACGCGTTCTCGTCGGTCGGCGTCACGCTCGCGCTGTTCGCGGTCTGCGCCGGGTCGCGCGAGTGGCGCTACCGCGGGCGCACCGGAAGCCTGGCCGAGTACGAGCGCCGGGCCGGCTCGCCCCGCGACGTCGTGCGCCACCTCGCGGAGCTGCCCTGGTTCGCGCGCAACCTGGCGATCAAGGCGCTGATCCTGGCGGGGCGGCGGCGCTGGGCCGAGCGGATCGGGCTGGACCGATCCGCGCCATGGCCCTACTGAGCGCGAACACGAGCAGCGTGACGCCCGCGACCGCGACCCAGTGGACCGCGATGCGATCGATCGAGTACTCCGGGTTGTAGCCGCCGCGGTCCTCCGGGCGGACGATCACGGTCAGCAGTGGCACCGCGATCGCCAGCACCGCCCCGCCGCCGAGCGCGAGCGCGCGCTCGGACACGCCGCGCCAGAGGACGACGAACGCGGCGGCGTAGAAGATCGGCGTGCCGCGCGCGGCGAACAGGAACCCGAGCGCGAGCGCGACGGGCACGGCGAGCAGCGCCGCGCGGCGGGCGGGCAGCGCGAGCGCCCGCGGCGGCGACGCGGCGACGGGCGGCGTGGCACCGCGCGGCGCCGCCGGCCGCTTCCCGCGGCGACGCCACGCCAGACCGAGCACGAGCAGCAGCACCACCGCGGCGACGGCCGAGACCGCGTAGCCCGCACCGACCAGACGGTTCGGGGCGAACGTGATGGTCACCGCGCGGCACGACGCCGGGACGCGCCAGGCGGTGCCGAACACCGCGCCGGGCGAGGGCGGCCCGAGGTCGCGGCCGTCGCACGACGCGCGGCGGCCGCGGTTGAAGCTCTCGGCCAGCACGAGCCGCCCCGGCGCGTGCAGGTCGAGCCGGATGCCCGTGCGGCGCCCGCGCGACTCGGTCCCCTCGGACACCACCCGTCCGGGCGCCGCGGCGCCCGCTGTCGTCGCGCCCGCGCGCAGCCGCACGAGGTACGGGGACAGCGCGCCCGGGTCCAGGCGCAGCGACGTCGGTCCGGCCGGCAACGGAATCCCGCTCCCGCAGGCCCGGACGCGCACCGGCGAGCCGGCGTCGAACGCCGCGATCGTCCCCGCCGCGCGCAGCCGCACGACCCGTCCGCCCAGGACCCCCGTCACCGCCGAGCACCCGCCGCGCAGCGCGCCCGCCCGCGGCACGGTCACGCGCGGGACCCCCGCGCCCCGCACCTCCGCGATCCCGACGGCCCGCCGCTGACGCACGCGACCGGGGGTCCCCGGGGCGAACGCGGCGTCCACGATCTCGAGCCGGAACGCCCGCCCCCGCAGCGGCACCGGGAGCGAGACGGCCCCGCCCGCCCCCACCGCGACCTCCGGCGACGCCACGCCGTCGGCCACCAGCCGCACCCGCGTCGGCGCCCGGACGCCCGCGACCGGCGCCAGCGTCAGCGCCCGCACCGAGACCGCGGACGCCACCCGCCAGGACAGCCAGACGTCCCGCCCCGGCACCCACGCCCCGATCCAGGGCCGAGCGGTCCCGTCGAACGCGCTCGACGCCCGATACGCCGGCCGGCTCTCGAACCGCCCCGAGGACTCGAACGCCCCGTCCACCCCCGCCAGCGCGTCGAGCGCCGAGTCCGACGAGGACGGGCCGGCCGCCGCCCAGCCGTCGACCGTCCACGCTCGCGCGTCCGGCGGGCTGAACGCGCGCGCCAGCCCGCGCTCGCCGTCCCCCCGGTCGCGCACCAGGCCCGCCGACGAGGACCCGTGCCACGGATCGCGCCGGAACGGATCGTCCCCCGTGGTGCGCTGGAACAGATACGTGAGCGCCGCCGAGGAGCCCGCGCCGCCCAGCGCCCGCTCCGCCAGCACCGGCGGCCGCAGCGCCTCCGTCGCCCGCACGCCGGGAATCGCCAGCTCGCGGATGCCGCCGGTGCCGTCCGAATCCCGCGGCACCACGATCCGCACGCTCAGCGACGCCACGCCCCGCAGCCCGAGCCGCAGCGTGTTCCACCCGTCGCGCACCGGATACGTCCGCCCCGCGATCACCACGGCGCTGACCCGCGCTCCCTTGTCGCTGTACGGCAGCAGCCGGACCGCGTCCACGTCGCGCGGCGCCAGGAACCGCACCGTCAGCTCGTGCCGGTCGGCCGTCAGCGCCCGGTCGGCCTGCCAGTGCGTGGCGACGTCCCCGTCGAGCGCCGCGAACGGCCGGTGCTCCGGGAACTGCGGGAACCCGGGCGAGGACGGCGCGCTCACCCCCGCGATGCCGGAGTAGCGCGCCACGGTCTGGGCGTCCGGACCGGCGCCGAACGGATCGACCACCGCCGCGTCGACCGACGGTGCCTCCGACGCCGCCAGCACCCGCCCCGCGTTCTGGGCCAGCCGTGACGGCACCAGCACCCGCCGCCGGTTGGAGTCCGTGATCACCACCGAGCGGGCGCCCCGGATCGCCGCCCCGGGCACGTCGGCCGCGTACGCGATCGAGCCCGGCAGCGGCCCGAACGCCGCCAGCGCCGCCAGCCCCTCCGCGGACCCGTCGACGACCACCGCGGGCGCCTCCGGCTCGACGCGGACCAGCCCCGCGCCCTCCCGGTCCCAGGCCCGCACCCGCGGCAGCGGCACCGGAGCTCCGAGCGTCCCCGCCGCCCGCGGACGCGGGTGCGCCGCGCCCCACCCCGCCGCCGGCGCCCCCAGGTCCGCGAGCACGTCCGCCGCCTCGGCCGCCGGCGCCGCGCCGCTGCGCGTGGGGTCGTCGTCGGCGCCGGCGACCACGGTCCGCACGCCCATCAGGTCGAGCAGCCCGCCGAGCTGCCCCGGCAGCGCCCGCCGCTGCTGGACCAGCGCGTCGGTCGTCCACAGCAGGTCGGTCGCGCGCAGGTCGGCGTACCCGACCGCGTTGCGCGTCGCCACGGGCGTGCCGGCCAGCACGGGCAGGATCGGGTCGATCGTCCCGCCCCAGTCGTAGTACGCGTACAGCTGCCCGGGCAGGACGACCGCCCGTCCGCCGCGCGCGTCCACGTGCTCGGCCGCCTGCTCCCACGCCGCCGGGATCCGCTTCCACAGCAGCTGGTCGTCCAGCGCCCGGCCGCGCACCAGCGGCCAGCTGGCCACGACCGGCAGGAGCAGGGCGACCCCCACCAGCGCCCGCCGCGGCAGCCGCGCGGCACCCAGCCCGGCCAGGATCGCCACCCCGAACGCCACCAGCGGCCCGGCCTTGTACGTCGTGCGCAGGAACTGCACCGCGACGACATGGTTGTACGTAAAGTTCGACGCTCTCCTGAGCGGGGTGCCCTCCGGAAACCCCGCGGTCATCACGATCAGCCCCACGATCACCAGCAGCAGCGCGAACGGCGCGTACGCGTCGCGTCGCGTCCAGGCGAAGCCCAGCAGCGCCAGCGCCGGCACCAGCAGCCCCGCGAGCACGACCGGCAGCGCGAACAGCAATACGCCGCCGTCCCCGAAGTACGGCCGCAGGATCCCGCCGTACCCGACCCCCAGGTACGAGATCCAGTAGCCCATCAGCCGCAGCGACTCGGGCAGGCTCGTGGTCGACCAGATCGTCCCGGGCTGCTCCGTGAAGCGCAGGAAGTCGACGCCGTAGCGCGACTGCACCAGCAGCGGCATCACCCACCACGCGCTCACGAACGCGGTCGCGACGCCCGTCCGCCAGGCGAAGCCCCACACCGCGCCCCAGCGCACCCGCCCCGTCCAGCGCTCGTACAGCACCAGCAGCAGCGGCCCCACCAGCACCCAGGCCGTGACCGCCGCGTTCACCCCGCCGCCGCTCGCGGTGACGATCAGCGCGAACGCCGCCGGCCACGCCCAGCCACCCCGCAGCACGCCGCGCCGCGCGCACACCAGCAGCCACGGCAGCGCCGCGTAGCCGAGCAGCGTGACCGACGTGCGGCCGCTGAACACGACCACGTACGGATTCAGCAGTACGATAAGTCCCGCGACGCCACAGGCCACCGCCGACCCGCCGAGCTCCTCCAGCAGCTTCACCGCGCCCCATGCGGCCAGCGCCAGCAGGAGCCCCAGCCACAGCCGCTGCACGAGCCAGGGCGCACCGCCGAGCCAGTGCCCGAGCGCGAAGAACGGGCCCATCGGGAACAGGTAGCCCCCGTACTGCCCGCCCTGGACGTGCCCGAGGTCGCCCGTCGACGACCACGCCGAGGCGACGTCGGCCAAGAAGCCGCCGGGATCGACGTGCAGGTCGATCTTGGTGTCGCTCGACGCGAGGCCCGGCCGCTGCAGCAGCGCGAGCGCGAACGCGACCGCCGCCAACGCGGCCGGGAGGATTCGCCCTCGAAGCACGAGGCGAGGAGGATAAGGTCGGGCCCGCATGCGCCGACTCACCGCCGCAGCGCTGCTGATCCTGCCCGCGCTGCTGGCTTTCGGCCGCGGTGGCTACTTCGCGGTCACCCGCGTGCGCGTGGCGATCCTGGCCTGCCTGCTGCTGGCCGTCGCGGCCGTGGTGGCCGAGCGGCCGCTCCCGCGCTCCGCGGGCGGCCGGCTGCTGCTCGGCGGTCTCGCCGCGCTGACGCTGCTGACCGGGCTCTCGATCCTCTGGGCGCCGGTCCCCGGGGCGGCGTTCGCGGACCTCGAGCGGCTCGTGCTCTACACGGCCGCGGTCGGCGCCGCCCTGATCCTCCCGCGCATCCGCTCCGTGGAGCCGGTGCTGCTGGCGACGACGGTCGCGGCCGCGGTCTACGGGCTCTCCGAGCGGCTCGTCCCCTGGCTGGTGGACCTGCAGGCGCTGCCGGCCGCCGGCGACCGGCTCGCGCAGCCGCTCACGTACTGGAACGGCCAGGGCGCCTTGGCGGCGATCGGGCTGGTGCTCGCGGCCGGGCTGATCGCGGACGACGCCCGCCCGGCCGCGCTGCGCGCCGCGGCGGCGGGCGTCGCGCCGGTCCTCGGCCTCGACCTCTATCTGACGCTCTCGCGCGGCGCCCTGGGCGCCGCCGTGGCGGGCCTGCTGCTGCTCGTCGCGCTCGTGCCGGGGCGCGGCGGCGCGGCGCTGCTGGTCGCCGCGGCCGCGGCGCTCCCCGCGCTGGCGACGCTCGGGCTGCCGGACGTCACCACGGCCGCCGGCGGGACGGGCCAGGGCGTGGCGATGATCGCCGTCCTGCTCGCCGTCGGCGCGGCGGCGGCGCTGACCGTGCAGCGCGGCCGGCGGCTCGTGCTTTCCCGCTCGCTCGCGCTGGGAACGCTCGGCGTCGTGCTGGTCGCGACCGTGGTCGCCGCCGCCGGCAGCGGCCGTCCCGGCCCGGCGAGCTCGACCAGCGCCGAGCGCCTGGTCTCGGTCCAAAGCAACCGCTACGCGTACTGGGGCGTGGCGCTGGCCACCTTCGCCGACCATCCGCTGGCCGGCGTCGGCTCAGGCGGCTTCGCGACCGAGTGGCTCGCCCGGCGCGAGATCGCCGAGGTCGTGCGCGACGCGCACTCGCTCTATCTAGAGACGGCCGCCGAGCTGGGCGTGCTCGGCCTGCTCGCGCTCGCCGCGCTGGTCGCCGGGGTCGTGCTCGCGGCCCGCGACGCGCTGCGCGCCGAGGGCGCGGCCGCAGCCGGCGCCGTCGCCGCGGTCGCCGCGTTCGGCCTGCACGCGGGCCTCGACTGGGACTGGGAGCTGCCCGCGCTCGCGCTCACCGCGCTGCTGCTGGCGGCGCGCCTGGGCGTATCCTCGCCGCGTGCCGTCGCGCCCGCCTGACGTCGTCGCGCCGCCGCCGGGGAACCCGCGGTTCCCGCTGCTGGACCCGCTGCGGGCCGTCGCCGCGCTGCTGATCGTGATCACGCACACGGCCGAGCTGAGCGGATTCAACCGCGAGCACTGGCTCGGCGCGTGGACCGTGCGGCTCGACAGCGGCGTGGCGATCTTCTTCGTGCTGTCGGCGTTCCTGCTGTACCGGCCGTTCGTCGCGGCCCGGCTGGACGGGCGCGACAGCCCGAGCGTCCGCCGCTACGCCCGCCGCCGCGCGCTGCGGATCCTGCCGGCGTACTGGGTCGCGGTGCTCGTGCTCGGCGTGCTCGACTCCGCGCATACGCCCGGCGTCTTCACGGACAAGTGGTGGGTGTACTTCGGCCTGCTGCAGAGCTGGAGCCGGGAGACGATCATCCAGGGCGTCGGCGTCGCCTGGAGCCTGAGCGTGGAGATGGCGTTTTACGTACTGCTTCCGTTTTACGCGGCGGTGATGGCGCGGCTGTTCGGGCGCCGCGACCGGGATCGGCAGGCGCGGTTGGAGCTCCTGTTCCTCGCCGCCAGCGCCGTCCTCGCGGTGGCCGTGCGGGCGGCGGTCAAGCACTTCCGGCCGGAGTCCGTGTTCGGCAACCAGCTGCCGGGCACGTGGACGTGGTTCGCGTGCGGGCTGGTGCTGGCCGTGGCGAGCGCGTGGGTCGGCGCCCGGCCGGCGGCCGAGCGGCCGTGGGCGGTCCGCTTCGCGACCGAGCGCGCGGTCGGCTGCTGGGCGATCGCGTTCGGGCTGATCACGCTCGCCGCCTGGGGCGTCGGCCTCCCCCGCTCCCCGTTCTCCTACATCTCGACGTTCGGGCTGCAGGTCCAGCACGTGCTCTACGCCGGGATGGCGTTCTTCCTCGTGGCCCCGATGGTCTTCCACGACGGCCGCCGCTCGCTGCCCGCCCGCGTGCTCGCGCAGCCCGCGCTGGCCTGGCTCGGGCTGATCTCCTACGGGATCTTCCTCTACCACCAGCCGCTCGTGTTCGCGTTCCTGAACACGCGCCTGTGGGTGCCGTTCTGGGGCTGGCCGTTCTACACGGCGCTGGTGATCGCGGGGACGGTGGTGATCGCCGCCGCGTCCTACTACGGCATCGAGCGGCCGGTGCTGCGGTTCAAGGAGCCGCGCGGCTCCGGGGCGAGCGCGCGCAGCCGCCCGCAGGCGGTCGCCGCCAAGCCGGAGTCGTAGCGGCGCGCGATCGCGCACAGGACCGTCCAGGCGCGGGCGTTGCGGGGCTCCTCGCGCGTGACCGCCTGCGCGCGCCGCGCGGCCTGGGCGTTGCGGCCCGCGAGCGCTTCGACGATCGCGAGGTCGAGCGCGGGCTGGCGGTCCGGGTTCCAGTGCTGCGCGTCGCGCTGCAGCGCGGCGAACGCGTCCAGCCGGGCCGGGTCGGGCGTGGTCAGCGCGGCGCCGGTGAGGGCGTCCGCGGCCCGCGCGGCCCGCTCCTGGGTGGCGAGGTAGCCGGCGCCGGCGAGGGCGAGCAGGACGACGACCACGCGGACGACCATGCGGGCAAGTATTACTTCCGGCCATGCCGCTGATCGCGTTGGACGCCGTCGTCCGGCGTTTCCGGCTGCCCGACGGCGCGTCGCTGGCCGCGGTCGACGGCGTGTCGCTCACCGTCGAGGCCGGCGAGGCGGTCGCGCTGGCCGGCCCGTCGGGCTCGGGCAAGTCGACGCTGCTGCACCTCATCGGCGCGTTGGACCGCCCGGACGGCGGGCGCGTGCACGTGGACGGGCGCGACCTGGCGGCGGCGTCCCGGCGCGAGCTGGCGGAGTTCCGGCGCGGTGTCGGCTTCGTGTTCCAGCGCTTCAACCTGCTCCCGGCGCTCACGGCGCTCGAGAACGTGCTCGCCCCGGTCCTCCCCTACCGCGTGCCGTTCGACCGGGAGGCGCGGGCGCGGGAGCTGCTCGCCGCCGTCGGGCTGGCGGGCCGCGAGGCGGCGCTTCCCTCGCGCCTGTCCGGCGGCCAGCAGCAGCGGGTGGCGGTCGCCCGGGCGCTGATCGGCGCCCCGGCGCTGGTCCTGGCCGACGAGCCGACCGGGAACCTGGACTCGCGCACCGGCGAGGCGATCGTCGACCTGCTGCTGAGGTTGCGCGAGGAGCGCGGGCTGACGATCGTCGTCGCCACGCACGATCCGCGGCTGGCCGCCCGCTGCGACCGCGTCGTGTCGCTGCTCGACGGCCGCGTGAGTGCCTGATGTGGCGGCTCGTCTCCTCCCAGCTGCGCCACCGCCGCGGCCGGGCGGCCGCGCTGGCGGCCGGGATCTTCCTGGCCACGACGAGCTTCTCGGTGCTGACCGCGACGTCGGCGTCGCAGCGGCTCGAGGTGCGCGGCGAGGTCGGGCGCAGCTTCCGCACGGCGTATGACCTGCTCGTGCGGCCGCGGGGCGCGCGGACCGGGCTCGAGCGCGAGCGCGCGCTGGTGCGGCCGGGGGCGGTCGCGGCCGGCGGTGGGATCAGCGTCGCCCAGTGGCGCACGGTGCTCAGGACGCCCGGCGTCGCGGTCGCGGCGCCGATCGCGATCGTCGGCGCCACGCTGCCCGACGCGATCGCGCACGTGGACGTGACCGCGGAGACCGCCGGCTCCCCCGCGCTCGTGCGCCTGCGCGTGGAGCGGGTCAGCGACCGCGGGCTGACGCGCCGCCAGGACGCGCCCGCGTACGTCTGGGTGACCGATCGCTCGCTGGCGCCGCCGCGCGACGCCGGCCGCGTCGACGATCCCACGAACTACGCGCCGCGCCTCGACGGCGTGCGGCCGGTCTGCGCGAGCGACTACCAGGAGTGGGCGCCGTCCGGCCCCTTCGACACCGGCCCCGGGGGCGGCTGGCGCACCGGGCCGTTCCGGGGCAACCTGCAGTGCTGGTCGCGCGCGACCGGGCTGGAGGGCGAGGGCGCCCAGGGCTTCCCGCCCGGCCGCGTCGGCGCGCTGCTGCCGACGCCGCGGCCGTACGTCCTGGCCGCGATCGACCCCGAGCAGGAGGCGAAGCTCAGCGGCCTGTCCGCCGCGGTCGTGTCGGGACGCTACCTGCGGGAGGGCGACCGGCCGACGTCCGGGTTCCTCCCGGAGGTCCCGGTCCTGGCCGCCACCCGCGCCTACGCGGACGAGGCCACGGTCGTGACGATCGAACGCCTGCCGGACGCGGCCGCACGGCGGCTCGAGCGGACGCGGCTGACCGGCGACGCGCTGCGCGCGTGGCTGAACCGGCTGCCGGGACGGCGGCTCGGCGTCGGCCGTGTCGTCTCCGGGTCGGTGGACGACAGCGTGGTGACCAACTTCTGGTCGCTCGCGCCGCCCACGCTCGACGTCGCACCCGACGGGACGCTACGCCCGCGGCCGGTGCGCAACGACCCGGAGGAGACCTGGCGCACCGCGAGCGGGAGCGGCTACGCACTCGTCCCCCTGAGCGCCGACGACCGGCAGTTCCGGCGCGTGACGGCGCACGTCGGCGCCGGGGCCGCGCAGATCGGCCAGGTGTTCGCGGGGCTGAACGTGGTCGGGCGCTTCGACGCCGCGCGGCTGCCCGGCTTCGACGATCCGCGGCGCGCGCCGCTGGACGTCTACCGCACGCCCGCGCTGCCCGGCGCGGACGCCGCCAGCCGGCGCGCGCTGGGCGGCCGGCCGCTGCTGCCGAGCGGCAACCTCGCCGGCTACCTCGGCTCCCCGCCGCTGCTGCTCACGAACCTGCGGTCGCTGGGGCGGTTCCGCGCGCCGCACTACGACCCGCCGCTGGCGGCGGCGCCGATCGGCGCGATCCGCGTGCGGGTCGCGGGCGTGCGCGGGGCTGACGACGTCTCGCGCGAGCGGGTGCGGCGCGCGGCGGAGGCGATCACGCGGCGGACCGGGCTCGACGTCGACGTCACGCTGGGGTCCTCCCCCGCGCCGCAGCGGGTCTTCCTGGCGGCGGGGACGCACGGGCGGCCGGCGCTGCGGTTGTCCGAGAACTGGCTCAAGAAGGGCGTCGGCGTGGCGATCCTGACCGCGATCGACCGCAAGAGCGTGATCCTGTTCGCGCTGATCCTGGTCGTGTGCGCGCTGTTCGTGGGCAACGCGGCCAGCGCCGCGGTGCGGACGCGGCGGGCGGAGCTCGGGGTGCTGTCGGCCGTGGGGTGGACGGCGGGGCCGCTGTTCGGCGGTGTGCTGCTCGAGCTGGCGGTCGTGGGCGTGGCGGCGGGCGTCGCCGGCGCGGTGGTCGCGCTGGGGCTGGGTGCCGTGCTGGACGTGTCCGTCGGCGTGGGGCGCGCCGCGGTCGCGGTGCCGGCGGCCGTGCTGCTGGCCGTGCTCGCCGGGATCGGGCCGGCGGCGGTCGCGGCGCGCGCCCGGCCGATCGACGCGCTGCGCCCGCCGGTGCAGGCCGGAGCGCATCGGGTGCGCGTGCGCGGCGTCACGTCGCTGGCGGTGGCGAACGCGCTGCGGCTGCCGGGGCGGAGCGCGCTCGGCGCGCTGAGCGTCGCGATCGGGGTGGCCGCGCTGACGCTGCTGCTGGCGGCGACGATCGCGTTCCGGGGCGTGCTCGTCGGCAGCCTGCTCGGGAGCGCGGTCTCCGTGCGGGTGCGCGGGACGGACGTCGCGGCGGTGGTCGCGATCGTGGCGCTCGCGAGCGCGGCGGTGGCGGACGTCCTGTTCCTGAACGTGCGCGAGCGGGCGGCGGAGCTCGCCGTGCTGCGGGCGAGCGGCTGGGACGAGCGGGCGCTCGGGCGGGTGATCGTGCTCGAGGGGTGTGCCGTCGGCGTGGTGGGCGCGGTCGCGGGCGGCGCGGCTGGGCTGCTCGGGAGCGCGCTGTTCGCGGGGGCGTTGCCGGTCGCGCTGGTGGCGGTCGCCGGGGCGGCCGTGGTCGCGGGGGCGGCGCTCGCCGGGGTCGCGTCGCTGGTGCCGGCGCGGGCGTTGGCGCGGCGGGGCCTCAGCGCGGCGCTGGCCGACGAGTGAGCACGTCGTAGTCGCCGAAGCGGGCGTGGCGCTGGTAGGTCGCGTCGATGTAGTCGTCGAGGGCGGTCGAGCCACTCGGGCGGCCGCGGCGGTTCGGCTCCGGCGTGGCGGACTCGGGGGCGGTCCAGCGGACGATCACCTTGGGCTGGGCGCGCTGCAGCGCGGCGACGATGGTGCGCTGCTCGTCCGGCTTGGCCTGGAGCAGCACGTCGCGGTGCAGGACGTTGGGGCGGTGCGTGAGGTAGTGGATGAGCGGGTTGCTGAACGTGACGAGGTCGGAGCGGCGGGGGGCGACGTAGATCGGTTCGCCCGGGGGGACGAGCCGGTCGACGGCGGCGACGAGCTGGGTGAGCGCGGCGGCGTCGCGCGGCGGGACCTCCACGCCCGCGAACGGTGCCAGCCGCGGCGGGCGGAGCAGGGCGCTGGCGCGGTTGGCGGTGCCGATGGCCAGCAGCAGCGCGAGCGTGGCGACGCCGAACGGCTTCGGCTTGATCAGCGCGGCGAGGGCGGCGGTGGTGATCAGGAGCGTCTGCGCGTGCTCGAGGTCGGCGCGGGAGGCGTAGTAGACGGCGGTCCCGGCGCCGAGGACGCAGAGCCCGAGCGTGGCGCGGGCGCGGGCGCCGAGGACGACGGTGACGAGCGCCGCGTACGGCGCCAGCCAGGTGAGGAAGTCCTTGGCGTCGCCGCCGTCGAAGCCGGCGGGAAACGGCAGCCGCCACCACGCCCCGTCGCGCGTGGCGTCGACCACCAGCGCCGTCCACACCGTCCCGGGCCCGGCCGCGATCGCGAACGGCGCGTAGAGCACCCCCACGCCGACCGCGGCGGCGACGAGGCACGCG
>Ga0182736_1000987_pt1 | contig 33010 bp, 35 predicted proteins | sample eDN5th30CKraftBY_FD_128882 | JGI IMG/M metagenome (GOLD analysis project Ga0182736, IMG submission 128882) | Enriched backyard soil microbial communities from Emeryville, California, USA - eDNA 5th pass 30_C Kraft BY (version 2) (version 2) | ecosystem: Environmental > Terrestrial > Soil >...
AAGGGTCACAAACCCGCCCACACGGCACATTCGCGACCACTCGCCACGCCAAATGGCGCGTTGCCGCTCACCGAGCGCGCCGGACGCGGCAGCGCGCGACGACGCGACGGGCGGCGCGGCGACGACGCGACGGCCGGCCCGGCGACGACGCGACGGGCGGCGATGACGGTGCGATGGCGCGCGGCGCGCGGCGGAGCGAGCGGCGGCTGGGCGGGCGCCGCGACGATGGCGCGCTTCTGCCCCGTCTCGTCGCACCAGAAAACGAAGGGTCACAAACACGCCCACACGGCACATCCGCGACCACTCGCCACGCCAAATGGCGCGTTGCCGCTCACCGAGCGTACCCGCCGAGGGACGGCGCACGCTCGATCGACCACCCCCTCACCTGCTGCCGTTCGCCCGCGCCACCGCCCGGCCGGCGGACGACGAAGCGAGGCGTGCCGCGAGCGCCCGGCACAAGGGGCGCGAGTGGCGCCGAGGAGAGGCGCGCCGCGGGCGCCGCGGGACGAGGGCGCAAGTAGCGTCGCGGGCGCCGCCCGACGAGGGCGCAAGTAGCGCCGCGGGCGCCGCCGGACGAAAGGCGCGAGGCGGCCGCGGGCGCGCGGTGCGAGTGGCGCCGAGGCGAGGCGCGCCGCGAACGCCGCGGGACGAGGGCGCGAGTGGCGCCGCGGGCGCCGCCCGACGAGGGCGCAAGTAGCGCCGCGGGCGCCGCCGGACGAGGGGCGCGAGGCACGCCGCGGGCGCGCGGTGCGAGTGGCGCCGGGGCGAGGCGCGCCGCGGGCGCCGCGGGACGAGGGCGCGAGTGGCGCCGCAGGTGCCGCCCGACGAGGGCGCAAGTAGCGCCGCGGGCGCCGCCGGACGACGACGCGAGTGGCGCCGGACGAGGGCCGCGAGGCGCGCCGCGGGACGAGGCGCGAGGCGCGCCGCGGGACGAGGGGCGCGAATGGCGCCGCCCGGACGAGGGCGCACGTGGCGCCGCGGGCGGCGCGTGCGCATCGCGCCGCGGGCGCGCGGTCAGGCGAGGTACGCGCTGGCGCGGCGCCAGCCGAGCCACGCGGGCATCATCACCGCGAGGCGGGCCATGACCGCGCACGCGAACCAGAGCGGCGCGGAGGCCAGCGGGATGCAGACGGGCGGGCGGTCGTGGACCAGGAGCCCGACCGCGAGTACGCCGACGAGGCCCGCGATCACGACCCCGGCGCTCGCGACCACGGCGGTGCCCGGGACCTCGGAACGCCCGTCCGCCCCCGTCAGCCGGTCCACGCGGCCCGGGGCGATGCCGCCCTCCTCGAACGCCAGCAGCGCCGCGGCCAGCGGCGCGCGGCCGCCGGAACGGGCGGCCGCGTCGTCCGCCGCCAGCTCCGCCAGCGCCTGCTCGCGCCGCGGCAGCGCGCCCAGCGCGTACGCGTCGCCGATCGCCCGCGCGATCAGGATCCGCAGCGGGTCGCGCCGGCACGCGTGGTGGGACTCGTGCGCCACGGCCGCGGCCAAGGACTCAGGGCTCAGGGCCGCGAGCGCGCCCTCGGACACGTAGACCCGCGGCCGCAGCAGCCCGGCGCAGAACGCCAGTGGCCGCGCGGTCGGGACGATCCACACCGTCCGGCCGCCGATCGCCCGCGTCCCGCTCACCGGCAGTCCGGAGCGCACGCGCCGGTGCGCCGCGACCCCCCGTGACACGGAGATCGCCAGCCGCCCGAACGCGAACAGGTCGAACAGCGCCAGCAAGAGCAGCAGCACGCCCTGCAGGTGCAGCTCGCCGCGCGGCAGCGCCTGCACCGCGCTGATCAGGACGTCGCGGTGGAAGCGGGCGACGTCGAGCTCGAACACCAGCGCGACCAGGAACACGGTCCCGCCGAACGCGGCGATCGCGAACTCGGTCCGCCGCAGGTCACGCATCGCTCGCCAGCCGGCGCAGCCTTTCCAGCCGCTCGGCGTCGAGCGTGCCGATGTGGCGGGCGAAGTGCGCGAGCGCGAGGTCGCCGTAGCCTTCGACGAGGGCGGCGACCTCGGCCTCCGCGCGCGAGCGCAGGTACGCGTCGCGCGACATCGCCGGCGCGTAGACGTCCAGCCGCCCGGCCCGGCGCCGGACCAGCAGGCCCTTCGCGTCGAGCCGGGTCATGACGGTCAGCAGCGTGGTGTACGCGCGCACCTTGCCGCCGCGCGCGTTCAGCGCCTCCTGAACGTCACGCACCGTCGCCTCGGGGCGCGCCCACAGCTCCTCCATGACCTCGGCTTCGAGGGAGTGGAGCGTGGGCGGCGCGTCCATGGAACGTGAACCCTAGAGGCGGAAGGTCGCCCGCGCGGTGTAGCGCTTGTTGCCCTGCGTGACGGTCCAGCTGGCGGTGTAGTTGCCGCCCTTCATGCCCTTCAGCGCGCCGCCCTTGAGCTGCACGACCTGCCCGGGCACGACCCCGACCTGCGGGATCGTCGCGTTGCGCGCGGTCGGGCCGGTGATCTTGACCGTGCCGCCGACCGGGTCCAGCGTGTTGCCGGTGTTGCGGACCTCGAGCGCCAGCGAGCGGTTGTTGCCGCGGCCGAGCACGCGCGTGCTGCCGAGCTTGAGGTTCGGCCGCTTGGACTTCGGGTTCAGCCGCAGGCGGCCGACGAGGTCCCACTGCGGGACGATGCCGTTGCGCGCCTTGGCCTTCTTCTGCTTGGCGAACACCTCGAGCGCGCCGTACAGCGAGCCGCCGCGCGGGATCCGCTTCATCTTCAGCGTGACCTTGCGCGAGCCGGGCTTGAGGTCGAACGACTTCGGGCTGCCGACCACGTACGGCGAGAGGTTCGCCTTTCGGTTCATCGCCACCTGGCCGGACCCGCGGTTCTGGCTCCACGGGCGCACGGTGATCGTGACCCGCATCGTGTCCTTGGTCGTGTTCTTGACCGTGAACGTGCCGATCTTGCCCTTCCTGGCCGTGGTCTCGATGGTGGCCGGCGTGAACGAGACGCCGCCCTGCGACTGGGCCGCCCGCGCCGTCGGCGCTGAGTCGTCCGCCTGAGCCGCGATCACCCCGCCCGCCGCGGAACCCACGACGGCAAGGCTGAGAGCGCCGGCGACAAGCCGACTCCTAGCGCGCTTCACTTCGTCGTTCTCCTTGTTCTGGGTTTCAGTGGAGAGGCCGCTACGGCGTCTCCGTCGAGAGCGTGACCAGCGCCACCTTGCGATAGCTGCCGGTCGACTTGCCCTTCACCTTCTGGCGCAGCTTGATGGTTGCGGTGCCGTTGGACCGGCCCGTCGCGTCCGTCCACTTGGTCAGCAGCGGGTCCACCGACGCGTTGAGCGGCTGGAACGCCGCCTTGCCGACCCTCGCCTCCAGCGGAGACGGAAGCTTCTTCTTGCCGACCGAGATGTAGCCGAGCTTGGAGCCCTTCGTCGCGTCGCCGTCGGCGATCGAGAGCAGCGTGGGCCCGTCCGTCGAGATCGCGGTCACCGCGATCGACATCTCGTAGGACTTCGTCTTCGAGAACGACGCGAACCCCTTCGCCGGCTGCGGCAGGATCAGCTCCAGGAAGCTCGGGACGCTGCCGCCGACGCCGACGCCGCCGCCCACCGGATCGGCGGACTGCGCCAGGGCCGCAGACGGCACGGCCAGCGCGGCGAGCGCGGAAGTGGCGAGGATCGTTCGCAGCTTCATCGGTTCCCTTCCAGGAGCTTCTTCATGACCACCGCTCCTACCAACACCGCGCCGAGCGATTCGGAGCGGCTGCCAGCCGGAACGCGTCGAGCGTAGCCGCCCGCGGGCAGAATCGGACGCGTCACTTGACCTTGAACTTCTTCGTCGCCGACAGCGCCTTCTTGCCGCGCTGGTTGAGCGTCACCGTCGCGGTGTAGGCGCCGCGCGAGAGCTTCGTACCGGCCGGCAGGTTGACGGTCTTGCCGGGCAGGATGCGCACCGCCGCGATCGCCAGGTTCTTGGTCCCCGACGCGCCCTTGACGCGCACGCTGCCGCTGACCGCGTCGAGCGTGTTGCCCGTGTTCTTGACCGGGATGACCGCCGTGCCGCCGGCCGTCTTCGGGTTGTTGAGCTTGAGGCCGTACGTCGGCTTGGCGGGCGGGATCCGCACCGCGCCGACGAGCCGGTAGCCGAGCACGACGCCCTTGCGCTTGGCCACGTCGGTCGGGACGCCGATCACCTCGAGCGCGCCGTACAGGTAGCCGGCGCTCGGCGCGGCGCCGAGCGTCGCCGTGACGTCCTGCGTCGCCCCCGCGGCGAGCGTGAACGTGGACTTGTCCACGCTGACGCCCGGCAGCTTGCCGCGCCGGTTCGGCGACACGCGGCCGTTGGCCGCCTGCGTCCACGGGCGCGGCGTCACGGTCACCGTGAGCGGGCCCGCCGAGCGGTTGGCGACCGTAACGGTCGCCAACGGGCCCGGCTGCGCGTCGTGGACGATCAACGAGGGCGACATCGACAGCCCGCCCTGGTCCTGCGCGGCGGCGGCCCCACCGGCCGCCGCCTTCTGGCTCAGCGCCGCGCCGGCGCCAAGCGCCGCCACGACGGCGCCGAGCGCCACATACCGCTTCATCTGCCTTCTCCCTGCCGTGCGAACGCGCTCAGCGCTTCTTCGCCGACTTCTTCTTGACGATCTGGACCCGGATCTGCACCTGCGAGCGCTGCTTGTCGGCGTTGACGAAGCGGAAGATGATCGTGCGCTTGCCGACCGGGTACTTGAGCGAGATCTTCAGCTTGCCGCTGGTCGCGACCCGGGTCGAGCGCTTCTTGACCGTCTTCTTGCCGACCTTGTTGTAGATCTGGACGATCGTGCGCTTCGGCGCCGACTTGCGCTTGCCGTTCTGGACACAGGTCAGACGGCCCGTGAACCGGTACTTCTTGCCGTACTGCAGCACCGGAACGCCCTTGGAGATCCGCAGCGGCTTCTGGTTGAGCGAGACCGACAGGCGCGGCGAACGGCACGAGCCGGCCTGGGCGCCCTTGGTACCGCCGCCGTTGGGGTTGACGTTGGGGTTCGGGCTGGGCTCCGGGATGAAGAGGTTCGACGTCCCGATGCTCAGCTCGCGAATGGAGACCGGCGGCTCCGGCCGCAGGATCTCGAAGTCCTCGTCCAGGATCACGGCGCTGTTGCCGACCGCGTCGTAGAGCGTGACCTTGCGGTGATGGATGCCGGCGGCCAGGCCGGTCGCCGCGACCTTGAGCTCCGTGCCGCCGATGCTGCGGTTCTCCGACAGGCAGCGGCTCGCATCCAGCGGAAGGTCGAGCTGCCCGCCGGGGGTGATGTCGGTGCAGCTGCCGATGTTCGCGGTCGCGCGGTCCTGCCCGTCGATGTTGAGCACGGCGCGGCCGAGGCCGACGCCGACGTCGCTGCCGCTGACGCGCACGGCGACCTCGTCCGGCCCGACCTGCGGGGCGTAGGACAGGATCGTGACCGGGTTGTGGCGGTCGACGTTGCCCTTCGGGGGCGTGGTGTCGTCCACGCGCAGGCCGACGCGCGAGACGTCCACGGACGCGGGGACGCCCTGGCAGCCGCCGGCGTTGCAGCCGAAGAACAGGTCGAGCGCGGTCCGCGGCGGGGTCGACGGCGCCGCGGGCTTGAACGTCTGGTCGCCGCTGAGGTCCGTGCCGCCGCCCGCGAGCGACTCCTGGGCGTCCGCCGACAGGGAGGCCGCGTAGGTCACGCCGGCCCCCGCCGCCGCGAAGCCGTTGGTCCGCCGCTGCAGCGTCGCCTCGATCACCTCGAGCCCGCGGCCGGAGACCGGCCACGTGTAAGCATCACGCTTAGCTTCAGGGTTAGACCCTGCATTGGAGAAGTCGATCCGGACGCCGCCGCCGGCGACGGTCGTCGACTGCCCGCCGCAGCCGGCGCCGTACGTGGACACCTTGACGGCGCCTTCGGCCTTGCCGTCGGGGTTCAGCGGCACGGGCACTCCATCGGGGCCGTGGCAACCCCACAGCCACGCTTCACTGGCTGACGCGCTGCTGGCGACGACGCCGAGGGATGCCGCGGCGATCCCCGCTACCGCAATCTTCCCTATCCGACCGACTGAGGGCATCGCTGCCACTCTCCCTCCTGCAAGCACCTGCGTGGACCCGTTATTGATCGAGTGGAGCATCGTAAAACACGCCCCTCCCCATGAGGCGACGACACACCCCGAGTGCGGGCGACGGTACATAGATATGAGAGGGCACGTCAAGCCACCATTCGTCCAGATGACTCCACACGTCATCAAGCCAAAACCGCGAGTAGACTGGTTTGAAGGGTCTCGTGGCGTGCCGCGGCTCGGAGCCGCCTGATCGTACCCTTGGGCGATGCTTGCTGCCTACGCCTCGCGGATCGACGCCGACGATCCGCTCTCGGGCCTGGTCGTCGACGAGCGCCCCGAGCCTGAGGTCCCGGCCGGGTGGACGACCGTCAGCGTCCGCGCCACGTCGCTCAACCACCACGACCTCTGGTCGCTGCGCGGGGTCGGCCTGCCGGAGGACCGCCTGCCGATGATCCTGGGCTGCGACGCCGCCGGCGTCGACGAGGCCGGCCGCGACGTGATCGTCCACGGCGTGATCGCGTCCGAGGGCTGGCTGGGCGACGAGACGCTGGACCCGCGCCGCTCGCTGCTCTCCGAGCGCTACCCGGGGACGTTCGCCGAGCGCGTCGCGGTCCCGGCGCGCAACCTCGTGCCCAAGCCGCCCGAGCTCTCCTTCGAGCAGGCGGCGTGCCTGCCGACCGCCTGGCTGACCGCCTACCGGATGCTGTTCACGCGCGCGGGCCTCGCCCCGGGCGCGACCGTGCTCGTGCAGGGCGCGGGCGGCGGCGTGGCGACGGCGCTGATCGCCCTCGCGCGCGCCGGCGGCCTGCGGGTGTGGGCGACCAGCCGCTCGGAGGCCAAGCGCGCCCGGGCGCTCGAGCTCGGCGCCGACGCGGTGTTCGAGACCGGCGCGCGGCTGCCGGAGCGCGTGGACGCGGTGATGGAGACCGTCGGTGCCGCGACCTGGGACCACACGCTCAAGGCGCTCAAGCCGGGCGGCACCGTGGTCGTGTCGGGCGCGACGTCCGGGCCGAACCCGCCGGCGGCGCTGAACCGGGTGTTCTTCCTGCAGCTGTCCGTGGTCGGCTCGACCATGGGCTCGCGCGACGAGCTCGAGCGGCTCGTGCGGTTGCTGGTCGAACGCGACGTGCGGCCGACGATCGCGGCGACCGTGCCGCTGCGCGACGCGCGCGACGCGTTCGCCGCGATGGAGGCCGGCGACGTGTTCGGCAAGCTCGTGCTGACCCCGTAGGGCGCTGACCGGCGACGCGACTCCCAAGCCGCTCGCGCCGCCGGTCGACGGGTGCGACGCGCCGCTGGTCAGGCGGCACGATGTTCATCTTGTCAACAACGGATGACGGAACGCAAGCTCAGCCGAACAGCAGCCGGTCGAGCCCGCGCACGACGCCGGTGACGTCCGGTACGCGGCGGATCGCCAGCAGCGTCCCGGCGACGTAGGGGTCGGCCGACGCGCCGGCCTCGTGGCGCACGACCAGGCGCTCGTCCGGCGTCGCCAGGATCACGTCGGTGGAGAGCGAGTAGCCGGGCAGGCGCAGCGAGTGGATGCGGGTGCCGGCGACGTTCGCGCCGCGCGCCTCGGGCGGGCCGATCAGGTCCGCGTCGTGCTCGGCGGGCTGCGCGGCGCCGAGCCGCTCGGCCAGCTCGCGCGAGGTCCCCGACGGCACGTCCGGCTTGCCGGAGGACCCGTAGTCGATCACTTCCCAGTGCGCGATGTGCTCGGCCGCCACGGTCGCGGCGTGCAGCAGCGTCGCGGCCAGCACGGAGAAGTTGCCGGCGGCGATCACGCCGCGCCCCGCGGCGCGCGCGGCCGCGTCGATCTCGGCGTAGTCGGCCTCCGAGAGCCCCGAGGAGCCGACCACGACGTGCGCGCCGCCGGCCAGGGCGGCGTCCACGTTGGCGCGCACCGCGGCGGCGCTCGTGTAGTCGACCACCACGTCGGCCGGCACCGCCGCCAGCGCTTCCGCGACCGAGGCGAAGTCGGCGCCGGAGCGGGCGATCCCGCCGGCCAGCTCGAGGTCGTCGGCGGCCGCGACGGCGCGCGCCAGCGGCGCGCCGGTCCAGCCGGTGACGCCCGCGACCAGGACGCGCAGCATCAGCCGCCCGCCGCCACGACGTCGTAGCCGTCCGCGCGCAGCAGCTCGATCACCAGGTCGCGATGGTCGCCCTGCAGCTCGATCACGCCGTCCTTGAGCGAGCCGCCGACGCCGCAGCGCTTCTTCAGGCGCCCGGCCAGGTCGCGCAGGCCGCCGTCGTCGAGCGGGACGTTCGCGATCGTCGTGACCGCCTTGCCGCGCCGCCCGGAGACCTCGCGGCGGACCTTCACGCGGCCGCCCGCGGCCGCCCGCGCCTGGGGCGCACGCGCCTTGCGCAGGTCGCCGTCCGTCGTCGAGTAGACCCTGCGTGCGTCGCTCATACCGTGGCGTGGAGTGGTAGCACGGCGCGCACGCACGTGCCTTCGCCGAGCCGGGAGTCGACGGTCAGCGTGCCGTCGCTGGCGCCGACGCGGTCGGCGAGGCCGGACAGCCCGGAGCCGGCGCCGACGGCCGCGCCGCCGACGCCGTCGTCGACCACCTCGACCACCAGCTCGCCGTCCGCGCACGCGATCCGCACGACCGCGTGCGTGGCCTGGGCGTACTTGGCGACGTTCGTGAGCGCCTCGGCGACCGTGAAGTACGCGGTCGCCTCGACCGCGGCCGGGAACCGCTCGGCCGGCGGGTCGATCACCTCCACCGGCAGCGGCGCGCGCGTCGCCAGCGCGCCGACGGCCGGGCCGAGCCCGCGCTCGGTCAGCACCGCCGGGTGGATCCCGCGCGCGAGCTCGCGCAGCTCGTCGGACGCCTCCTTGAGCTCTGACCCCAGCCGCCCGAGGAACGCTTCGAGCTCCGCCGGGTCCTCGGCCAGCCGGCGGCGCGCGACCTGGACGTCGAGCACGAGCGAGACGAGCCGCTGCTGCGCGCCGTCGTGCAGATCGCGCTCGATCTTGCGGCGCGCGTTGTCGGCCGCTTCCAGGATGCGCTGGCGCGACGCGCGCAGCTCGGCCGTGCGCGCCGCCTGGACCTGGTGCGCGAGCAGGGCGGCTTCGGCGGCGCGGCGCTCGGTGATGTCGAACAGCGCGCCGTCCAGCCACAGCCGTCCGCGCGGGCCGGGGACCGGCTGGCCGCGGTCGAGCACCCAGCGGATGCCGCCGTCCGCGCGCACGATCCGGTACTCGAGCACGAACGGCGTGTGGTGCTCGGTCGAGTGCGCGACGCGCTCGAGCACCGCGTCGACGTCGTCGGGATGGACGAGCGAGAACAGCGTGCGCTTGTGCGAGGCGAGGAAGTTCGCGGGCGGGTAGCCGCTGATGCGTTCGATCTCGTCGCTGATCGCTTCCAGCACGAAGTCCGCGTGCCAGGCGGAGCGGTAGATCGCGCCCGGCACGTTCTCCATCAGCGAGCGCAGCAGGCGGTCGTTGGAGCGCTGCTCGGCGGCGTTGAGCCCGGCGCGGGCGCGGGCGATCAGCTCGGCGCGCGAGAACGGGCGGTGCAGGTAGTCGTCGGCGCCCGCGTTGAGCACCGAGTCCGCCATCCGGCCCTTGGCGGCGACGGTGATCGCCAGCAGCCACGCGTCGCCGAGCCGCGGGTCCTTGCGCAGCATGCGGCAGATCGCCGGCGCGTCGTGGCCCGCGGCGTCGCGGTCGACGATCACCAGGTCGACGGGCTCGGCCTCCAGCGCCGCGCCGGCCGCCGCCGCCCGCCGCACCGCACGCGGCGAATGGCCGGCCGCGCGCAGCCACGACTGGATCTCAGGCTCGGCCGCGCCGACGACGAGGATCTCGGCCTGGCGCCGTCGAACTGCTTCTCGTGCCACGACGCCCCATTATGAGGGGCGCGGCTCAGCCGCCGAAGTCGGTCGCGTAGGTCGCGCCGGCGTCGCCCGTCGGCGCCCCGTCGGCCACGCCGACGCCGATCACCTTGAACGCGCGGGCGAGGATGTTCGCGCGGTGGTCGCGGCTGTGCATCCAGCCCTTGACCATCTCGCGCGGGGTGGCGAAGTCGCCCTCGCCGTAGCCGATGTTCTCCCCCACGACCCAGCGCTGGCGCGCCTTCGTCCAGCCGGTGCGCTTGATGCGGGTGACGAAGCTGACGCCGGCCTTCGTGTCGTGGGCGAAGTAGCGGCGGGCGACCATGTCGCCGGCGTGGCGGCCGGCGACCCGGCGCAGCCTGGCGTCCGCGCGCAGCGCACGCAGGCCGCGGCGGGTGCGCTCGGCGTTGAGCAGGCAGAGCGTGGTGCGGACGGTCGCGGCCTGGCCGAGCTCGGCCGGTGCGACGTCGGCGCCCGCGCAGCGCGCGGCACCGGCGGCGGGCGCGCCGGCGAGCGTGCCGGCAGCGGTGAGCGACAGCGTGAGAGCAGTGACGAGACGACGCATCGAGACCTCCCCCCAGGGCCCGGACGCGGGCCCTTCGGCGGGTTGTGACCTACATGACCTACGACATCTGTCGGCTCTCGGCGGAGCCGACTTTAGGCCCGGTTTCGTACGCGCTCTGACAACTGCTGGGCGAGGCCGGCGGCACGCCGGCCTCGCCCTTTGGGGTCACCGGGCGGCGAGGCCGGCCAGGCCGGCGCCGAGGTCGCTCGCGCCCGCGAGCGGCGTCAGGGCGCCGTCCGCGCGCTGGCGGTACGCGGTGATCGAGCCGCTGGCCGGGTTGATCGCGTACAGGTAGCCGCCGGCGAAGGCGAGGTCGTTCGGCTGCGGGGAGACCGCGGTCAGCCCGTCCGCGTCGAGCGCGCGCAGCGAGCCGTCGCGATGGATCGCGAAGCCGCTGATCGACCCGCTCGCGTTGCCGGTGTAGGCGAAGCGGCCGCTCGGGTCGATCGCCACCCAGCACGCCGCGCCCTGCCCGACCGGCAGCGCCGCCGTGATCACGCGGCCGCCGCGGTAGGACGAGACGGTCGACGCGCCGGCTTCGCTGACGATCAGGTCGCCGCGCGGGGAGAACGCGAAGCCGAACGGGACGGCGCCCGCCGACGCCGTCACGACCGGCGCGCCCAGCCGGCCGTGGCGCAGCGCCAGCGTCTCCAGGCGGTTCGACTGCTTCTCGGTGACGACCAGCGAGCGGCCGTCGGGCGCGACCGAGACCTGCGCGGCCCCGGCCGCGCCCGGCGCCAGCGCGCGGACCGCGCGAGCGTGCAGCCGGCCGGCGCGGTCGACGTCGAACGCGGCGACGTTGGGCGCGTCGCCGCCGGCGTTGAGCACGTACACCGAGCCGTCCGCGACGTCGGCGGAGACCGGCGTCACGCCGCCGCTGGGCTTGCGGTCGGTGCGGGTGAGATGCCCGTCGCCGGTCACGCGGAACGCGGCGACGTCGTTGGAGCCGGCGTCGACCGCGACCAGCACGCGACCGTCGTCGGACAGCGCGACCGCACCTTGGGAGCCGAGCCCGGCGCCCGAGCCGCGCCCACCCGTGCGGTAGGTCGCAACCGGCGTCAGCGCGCCGTCCGGCCCGCGGTCCACGCGGTGCACGGCGTTGCCCGTCGCGGCGTTGCTCTGGGTGTACAGCGCGCCGCCGGAATGAGCGGACGCCGGGCCCGCGAACAGCAGTGCGAAGCCGACCGCCGGAGCGGCAAGACACGTCACCTTCATGGCTGCCTCCTGGGGAGGATCGATGGTCGGCGGCTGTAGTCACGCGAGCCGGCGAGGCGTTACGCGTAACGTCCCCGGCTTGACGGGGACAACGGCGGCATGACCATCCCCGCCCCCATCCAGCGGTTCATCGACGCGCAGGCCGACGCCGCCCCGGGGCGCTTCGACGACCTGCGCGCCGTGATCTTCAACGGGACGCTCAAGCGCTCGCCCGAGCCGAGCCAGACGGACGGGCTGCTCGCGATCGCCCGCGGCATCTTCGAGCGCGTCGGCGTGCGCGTGGACGTGGTCCGCACCGCCGACCACGAGATCCCGGCGGGCGTGTGGCCCGACATGACCGAGCAGGGCTACGACCGCGACGACTTCCCAGCCATCCACCGCGAGCTCGTCGTGCCGGCGGACATCGTCGTGCTGGCCGGGCCGATCTGGCTCGGCGACCAGTCCTCGCTGACGCGCAAGGTCATCGAGCGGCTATACGCGTACTCGGGCGACGTCAACGCGGCCGGGCAGTGGTCCTACTACGGCAAGGTCGGCGGCGCGGTGACGACCGGCAACGAAGACGGCGGCAAGCACGTCAGCGCGCAGATCCTGTACGCGCTCCAGCACATCGGGCTGACGGTGCCGCCGCAGGCGGACGCCTACTGGGTCGGCGAGGCCGGGCCCGGGCCGTCGTACCGCGAGGGCGGGGGCGAGCGCAACGCCTGGACGACGCGCAACACCGTCTTCATGACCTGGAACCTGCTGCACCTCGCGCGGCTGCTCAAGGACGCCGGCGGCATCCCCGCCTACGGCAACGACACGCGCGAGTGGAACCTCGACCTGCCCGACCACCCGAACCCGGAGTACCGGGTCAGCGCTTGACGCGTCACCAGCCGGCGTGCTCGCGCAGCCAGGCGCGGTTGGCGACCTGGTCGGCGGCCGCCGCCTCGAACGCCTCCGGCGCGGTCAGCACGCGGTCCTGCTCGACGACGATCCAGCCGTCGTAGCCGGACGCCTGCACGGCGGCGCAGAACGCGTCCAGGTCGACGTCCCCGCGCCCGAGCGCGCAGAAGAGGCCGCGCCGCCAGGCGGTCAGCTGGTCCGCGCGCTCGGCCTTGACCGCCGCCAGCACGTCCAGCCGCACGTCCTTGACGTGGATCGCCTCGATGCGGCCGGCCCAGTCGGTGAGCGCGCGCAGCGGGTCGCCGCCAGCGACGACGAGGTGCGCGCTGTCGAGCAGCAGCGGCACATCGGTGTCCGCGAGGAAGCGCTCGATCTCGGCCACGCTCTCCACGTAGGTGGACGTGTGGTGGTGGAAGACCGGCTCGAAGCCGCGCGCCCGCGCGGCGTCCGCGGCGCGGGCCACATTCGCGACGAGGGTCCGCCAGCGGGCGTCGTCGAGCGCCAGCGCCGGGTCCTCCCCGCCGCGGCCCGGGTTGGCGACGCGCTCCGGGCCGCCGGCGTCGCTGAGCACCGGCCGCGCCCCGGTGCGCTCGCCGAAGCGGTCGAGCGTCGCGTGCAGCTCGTCCAGCGGCGCGTCCGGCTCGCTGAACGGGATCTGGACGAAGCCGCCGATCAGCTCGAGGTCGCCGAGGTCGACGCCGTCCAGGTAGCCGGGCGGGCCGAGCTCGGTCCCGGCGTAGCCCGCGTCGGCCATCGCGCGCACGACGCGCGCCGGGTCGGGCACCGGGAACGCGCCGCCGACGGTCAGCTCGAACGCGCCGTAGCTCAGTGGGGCGTTCGCGATCCTCATGTCACCGCGATCTCGCCGCTGAGGGCGAACGGCTCGACCAGCTGGACGTCGTCGCCGGACCAGAACTTGCCGGGGTCGTACCAGCCGCTCGGGCGCTTGTCCGGGAGCAGGCCCATGTGCTGCAGGGTGACGGCGACCAGCTCGGCGCAGTAGATCGCCTCGCGCGAGACCTCGCGGCGGCGCACGCGGCCGGTCGCCCACGAGCGCATCAGGCCGGGCGTGGTCGGGAACGGCTTCCCGTCGTAGCGGTCGATCGTCTCGATCAGGCGGTCCTCGTGCTCGCGCGTGAGCTCGCCGCCCTCGAGGCGCCGGAACCAGGCGCGCTGGCCGTACTTCTCGTCCCACGTGCGCACCGCGTCGGCCAGCTTGTGCAGCTGCACGCCGCGCTGGCGCTCGCCGGTCCACGCGTCCGGGAGCGACTTGCCGAGCTCCGCGTGCCAGAGCAGCGGCGGCATGTCCTCCAGCGCGACCGCCATCCCGACGTGGTTGACCGGGCTGTTGGTGAGCGTCTGGATCGCGCGGTCGGCGAGCGAGCGCCCGCGGAACAGCCAGATGTCGCCGGTCGCCGCGGTGGCGACGGCCTCGTCGAAGGGCAGCGTCGAGCCGGTCACGCCGGGTAACCTACGCGACCATGAGAGCGCGTTGGAAGCTGCTCGGTCTCGCCGGCGTCGCCGGGGTCGCCGCGACCGGTGCGATCGCGGCCCGCAACCGCCGCCCGCAGTCCGACTACACGCCGGACGAGCTGCGCGACCGCCTCCGCGACCGGCTGGAGAAAGTCCAAGCCGGCGACGAGGACGCCGCGCCGGTCGTCCCGCCCAAGGACTAGGCGCAGACCGCGTAGGCGGTCAGCTTGAACGGCTTGCCGCGCGCCGCGCCACGGGCCGTGACGCGCCAGCCGGCGCCGGCCGGGCGGCTCTCGGTCACCAGCGGCGGGTTCGGGCCGCGCGCCGGCGCGAGCTCGTAGCCACCGGACAGGACCGCCGTGCCGGCCGGGCAGCTCACCGCGCTGGTCACCAGCCGCTTCGCCCGCACCGTCTTCGCGTGCGCCGTCCGGGTCTGCGGCGCCGGGGCGGGCGCCCCGGCCGGGCCGGGCGGACCGGTCTCCCCGCGCGGCCCTTGGACGGGCTCCGGCGTGACGGCCGGCTCCGGCGCGGCGACGTGCACGCACCCGCGGCAGCCGGTCTGGTTGCCGTCGGCGTCGGTCACCAGCAGGTCGTGCGTGCCCGGCGCGGTGTCCTTGACCGCCACGTCGAGGCGGTTGCTCGTCGCTGCGCTGGGCGTGAGCTCGGCCCCGTCGAGCGTGACCGTGGCGCCGGCGCCGAGGCCCTGACCGAAGACCGTCAAGGTCCCATTGACGGTGAGAGTTGCGGGCTCGACGGCCGTGATCTCCGGTCCCCGGTAGGCGCACGGGCGCTCGAACGGCAGGCCCGCCGCGGCGGTCGAGAACGGCGCCGGGAGGCCGGTGCCGTCGAGGCGCCAGTCGACGGTGCCGCTGTCGGCCGCCAGCGTCAGGTCCCACGGCGTGAAGCCGGGCAGGAACTGGTTCGGCTGGTTGCGGTCGAGCGGCGGCGGCGAGAAGGAGTTGGCGTCGCCGGGCGGCATGGTCACGATCGCCACGTCGGTGTTGACCGCGGCCAGCCGCACCTGCACCGTGCCGTGCTGCGCGTTGTAGGTCGCGCACTGCTGCACCGGGTACACGGTCGCGCCCGCCGGCGCCGCGGCCACCAGCGCCGCCGCCACGCCCAACCCGATCATTCTCGCCAGCACGTCCGACCTCCTGTGGGGGATTCCGTTCGGGCGGACAGTCCGCCGAGCGGGCCCGGCGTTACACCGGGCGCACGAGCTCGCCGCGCAGGATCGGCACGCAGTCCGGCGGGAAGTCCGGCCGGATCGTCGCGTCCACGCGGTCGAGGAACGCCTCCAGCCGGGCCGCCGCCGCGCCGGCGACGTCGTGCAGGACGAGCAGCGTCCAGTCGCGGGCCGCGACGGCCCGCAGCGCGCGGTCGACCCAGCCGTGCTCGTCCTCCCAGTCGCGCGGCACCGCGTTCCAGAGCACGCACGTGTAGCCGCCGCGCCGCAGCGTGTCGACGGCGGCGGCGTTGAGCAGGCCCGGCTCGAGGTCCCCGCCCTGGCCGGACGGGCGGAACAGCCGCTCGCGGCCGAGGTCCCCGAGCAGCGCCTGCGCGTCCTCGATCTCCGCGCGCGCGGCCGCCGCACCGAGCGCGCCCAGCGGCCGCGGGTGCGTGAGCGTGTGGTTGCCGATCCGGTGGCCCTCGGCCGCCGCGCGCTCCGCCAGCGCGCGGTGCGCGCGCAGGTGCTGGCCGACGACGAAGAACGTGGCGGTGAGCCCGCGCTCGCGCAGCACGTCCAGGACCCGGGGCGTCGCCGCCGGGTCCGGGCCGTTGTCGAACGTGAGCGTGAGGTCAGGCGAGGGTCGCGGGCTCCGTCGCCGGGACGCCGTTGGTGGACGGCTTGGCCGCCTTGCGCTTCGAGCGTGGCCGTGGGTTGACGATCGCGGTCAGCTCGGACTCGAGCTTGGCGCGAAGCGGCTCCACTCGAGGCGAGAGGCAGAGCCGGTCGCCGAGGTCCTCGAGCTTCTCGTCGAGCTGAAATCCAGGCCCCGTGGTGCAGATCTCCATCCGCCCTCCGGGAGACATCGAGTAGCAGCTGTCGAAGAAGTAGTGGTCGAAGATCCGCGTCCACGGGCGCACGCCCTCGTTGGCCTCGTCGCGGGCGCGCTGGACCTCGTCGCCGGTGCCGGCGTCGTAGGCGACGTGGTGCCAGACGCCGACGCGGCCGTCGTTGGACGGGCGGCCGGTGGGCGCGCTGAAGTACCAGCGGCCGGAGCGCTCGGCGCCGTCGAGCACCAGGCGCGTGCCGTCGCGGCGGAAGCCGAGGTGGGCCGCGAACGGCTCCTGCTCTTCGATCGTGGTGTACGAGCGCGCGCCCTCGAGGCCGCGGATGCGGTGCTCGGCCGGGATGTCGTCGGCGTCGGCCAGCAGCGGCGCGTCCGGCGTGTCGGACACCATCAGCTCGACCTCGTGACCCTCCGGGTCCCAGAAGACCAGCGACTGGGGCTGCGTCGGGTCCAGCCGCAGCATCTCCGAGTGATGCTGGTTGGCGATCAGCCGGTCCATCCAGTACTCGAGCGAGTCGTAGGACGCGACGCGCAGGACCATGCGGTGGATGTCGCCGTCGCCGGCCACGCCCTGCGGGGCCTCCTTGAACTCCAGGAACGTGACGACGCTGCCGGGGTTGCCCTCCTCGTCGCCGAAGTACGTGTGGTAGCGGAACGTCGTCTCGAAGTTGAGCGTGTTCTTGACGAACCGCAGGCCCATGACGCGGCACCAGAAGTCCACGTTGGCGGTCACGTCGCGCGTGACGCCCGTGAAGTGGTGGGGTCCCTTGAGCGGCTGCTTCATGTGATCTCCTCCTCGGCCCCGGAAATTTGCACAATCGACATTCGGCGTCAATACTGCCGCACCGTGACGCTGACCGCACCGCGGACGATCGCCGGCCAGGTGGCCGAGCGCCTGAAGGCCGAGATCCTGGCGGGCGCGCGCGTGCCCGGCGAACGGCTGCGCCAGGTCGAGATCGCCCGCGCCTACGGGGTGTCGACGACGCCGGTGCGCGAAGCGCTGGCGGCACTGCAGCGCGAAGGGCTGGTGCGCGCGCACCCGCAGCGCGGCGCCGTGGTGTTCCTGCCGAGCGTCGACGACCTGCGCCACCACTACGAGATCCGGGCCGCGCTGGAGGCGCTGGCGGCGGCCAAGGCGGCGGAGCGGTTCGAGGCGCCGTGGGCGAGCGAGCTGGAAGCGCTGCTGGACGAGATGCGCGGCGGCCCGCCCGCGGCGCGTTACCTGGAGCTCAACCAGGCGTTCCACACCGCGCTCTACGAGCGGTCGGCGCGGCCGCAGCTGGTGGCGATGATCGCGGGGCTGCGGGACGCGTCGAGCGCGTACCTGCAGATCTACCGCGCGCAGGATGACTTCCCGGCCGACCGGCTCGACGGCGAGCACCGCGAGATCCTCGCCGCCTGCGTCGCGCACGATCCGCCGCGTGCCGCCGCCGCGGTGCGCGAGCACCTGGAGAACACCGTCGAGCACGTCGCCGGCCGCCTTACGCGGACCTGGTCGGGCGCGAGAGCCGCGCCGCTCAGCTGAACCAGCCGCCGCCGTACCCGCCGCCGCCGTAGCCGCCGTACCCGCCGCCGCCGTAGCCACCGTACCCGCCGCCGCCGTCGCCGCCGGGTCCGTAGCCGCCGTCGCCGCCCGAGCCCGCGGCCGCCTCGGCCGCGGTCCAGCGGACGCTGAAGGACGAGCCGTTGCGCGCCAGCGCCGACGTCGTCGCCGTCCCGGTTCCGGACGCCACCGCGTCCGGGCCGAACATCCGGCCGCCGCCCCAGGCGCCCGCCTGGTCGGACACCAGGTCGACCTTGTACGCGCTCCAGTCGCCGTCGCTGATCGAGCCGGTGTGCCCGTCCGCGGTCGCGGTCGCGCCGGTGAACGCCACCGTGCCGAAGTCCGCCAGCGGGACGACCTGGGCGTTGCCGTCACCGGACTCCAGCGACGGCGCCTCGGCGACCCACTCGGCGCTCGACGTGTCCGGATCGCTCATCCGGAGCGTCTTGGTGACCGACGTGCCGGTGGTCGTATCCGCGATCGCGACCGTCACCTGCGTGCCGCTGACCGTCACCTTGCCGGTCATGTGGTCGCCGGGGCGAACCGTCAACTTGAGGGTCACGGGTGCCTTCGGCACCAGCTCGCACCAGGCGGAGTACGTCGCCTGGCCGTCCGCATAGTCGGACTCGGTGCCGACCTGCTCCAGCGCGCTCGACGAGCTGCTCGCGCCGCCCAGGCCGACCCAGGTGGCCGAGTATCCGTCCGTGTCGCTGTGAGCCGTCGGCACGACCCAGCTGCCGGAGACGTTCGAGAACGTCTTCCCGCCCACCACGTAACCGGCCCAGTTGTTGCTCGTGGCCGACTCCACCGCGTACCGGGTCTGTGCGGTCGCTGCCGCCACCGGCCTCACGCCGACCGCGAGCAGCGCCGTCGCCGCGAGCACCGCCGCGGCGCGACGAGCCCCGATCGGTCGTCGTCTGTTCGCTCGTGCATCCATGGGCCGATCATCGGCCCGCCGGCTAACCCCCGCCTTCGGCGCTCCTGGGCGGTTGCGCAGAGGTTCCTGGGTCGATCCTGAGTGCCCCGGCGACCAGCGCCTGCAACTTCCCGAACGCGGACTCGCGCGACAGGTACTTCATCCCGCAGTCGGGCGCCGCGATCAGGTCCCGCGTGTACGGCAGCGCCCGCCGCAGCCGGACCTCGACCGTCTCGGCGCTCTCGACCTCCTCGGTGTCGAGCGCGATCACGCCGAGGATGATCGTCTTGCCCGCGAGCTGCGCCAGCACGGACAGGTCGAGCTCCGCCTGCGCGGTCTCGATCGAGATCTGATCGACGGGCGCGTCGGCCAGCTCGCCCAGGAACCGGTAGGCGCGCTGATGCCCGGGCACGAACAGCGGATAGCCGAAGCAGATGTGCAGCGCGGTCGTCCCGCGCACGCCGTCGAGCGCTCGCGCGAGCGTCTCGATCCCGTACTCGCGCGCGGCGTCGGCGCGCGACTCCATCCACGGCTCGTCGAGCTGCACGACGTCGATGCCGGCCGCGAACAGGTCCTCCAGCTCGGCCCGGACGACGTCGGCGAACGCGAACGCCACGTCCCGCGGCGACCCGTAGTGGTCGTCCTGGGCCTGCGCGGCCAGCGTGAACGGCCCGGGGATCGTGACCTTCGTCAGCCGCGCCGTGTTGGCCCGCAGGAACTCGGCGTCGCGCAGCAGGATCGGGCGCGAGCGGGTGACCGGGCCGACGATCCGCGGCACCGGGAACGGGTTGCCGCTGCGGTCCAACGTCGTGCCCGGAGCGTCGAGGTCGACGCCGCCGAGCGCCATCACCACGCGGTTCGAGTAGCTCTCGCGGCGCTGCTCGCCGTCGGTGACGATGTCCAGCCCGGCGCGCTCCTGGTCGCGGATCGCCATCAGCGTGGCCGCGTCCTGCGCCTCCTCCAACCAGGCCTCGTCGACCCGCCAGAAGTCCGCCGCGCGGATGCGCGGGGGCTGGCGCCCCCGCAGCTTCTCACGGTCGAGCAGCCACTGCGGCTGCGGATAGGACCCGACGAGGCTCGTGAGCATCGCCGGAGAATAGGTGTTTCGCCCTCGGTCCTCGCAAGCGCGGACCGAGGGCGACGTCACCTACGGATTCGTCGTGCTGAGCGTGTACGTCAGCGTCTTGGCGTACGTCCCGGTGCGCAGCGGGTCGTTGGCCCCGATCGTCTGCTCGAAGTCGATCGTCAGCGCGTCGTTGGAGACCGGGCCGTCGTACGTCTTGAGCGTCAGCGGCGAGCCGCTCAGCGGCGCGAACGCCGCCGCGCCGCTCCGGGCCTGCAGCGGCGACGCCAGCGCGAACGCGCCGTTGACCAGGTGCCCGGGCGCGGTCGCGCTCGGGTCCACGACGGTCAGCGTCGCGTCACCGGCGGTGGAGACCACGGTGCCGGTCGTCGACGCGTCGTACGTCCGCCCGATGCCGGGCGTGAACACGTTGAACGAGGCGGCCGCGCCGAGCGACAGCGCGAGCGTCGCCGGCACGTTGCCCGTCACCGGCACGTCCGGGACCGTCGTCGACGCGAAGAACGCCGTCGGCGTCATCGCCGGCTTGCCGACGCCGTGCAGCCACTGCTGGAAGTAGATGTCGAGCTTGGCCACGTTGGCGGGCACGAACCCGGCGACCTCGGCGGCGACCTGCTTGTTGAGCGCGATGAACGCGGCCTCGTCGGCGTAGCCGTGCTGGTAGTTCGTCGTCCAGCGCTTGATCATCGCCTGGAACGCCGGCTCGCCGAGGATCTGACGCAGGCCCTCGATCATCATCGCCGGGCGCGTGTAGGCCGGCCACGTGTCGAACAGGTTCGAGGCGTTCGGCAGCTCGGCCGGCGGGATGTTCCAGCGCGACGGCTGCGAGGTCGAGTTGTAGTTGTTGGTGAACTGCTGCGCCGGCGTCGCGCCGTTGTTGAACTTGTTGGCCCAGTTCCAGGACGACCAGGTCGCCCAGCCCTCGTTGAGCCAGATGTCGCCCCACTGCTTGAGCGAGACGCTGTTGCCGAACCACTGGTGGGCGATCTCGTGCGCCAGCGTGTTGACGCTGATCGACGCCGACGGGAAGTGGATCTTGGTCTGGACCTCGAGCACGTAGCCGAGCGAGGACGGCAGCCGGTCGGCGACCGCGCCGATCGAGTCGAACGGGTACGGCGAGCCGTTGTAGTCCGACAGGAACTTGACGATCTGGTCCTCGCGCGCCGCGGCGGTGTTGAGGCTGTTCTTCTGCGTCGCGGTGAACGTGCTCTCCCACGCGTTGTAGAGCAGCAGCGGGTTGCCGCTGAAGCCGCGCGCCGTGGCGCCCGTCGCCTCGCTGAAGTCGAACACGCCGACCGTCGCGGTCGTCAGGTACGTGGCGGTCGGGTACCCGTCGTGCCAGTTCCAGGTGACGGTGCCATCGCCGTTGTCGACCTTCGACGCGAGCTCGCCGTTGCCGAGCGCGGTGTGCGTCGCCGGGACCGTGATGTGGAAGTCGTAGGTCGCCTTGTCGGCCGGGTGGTTGTTGTTCGGGAACCAGGTCATCGCGCCCATCGGCTCGTTGACCACGAACGACCCGTCGGTCGTCCGGATCCAGCCCTCGAAGGACTCGTCCGGGTCCTCCATCGCGGTCGGCGTACCCGTGTAGTTGACGACCAGGTGGAACACGCGGTTGTTCGCGATGCCGGCCGCCGGCGTGACGATCAGCTTGTTCTTGTACGCGGCGTCGTCGTTCTCGCGGCGGACGGTCGCGGGGACGCCGTCGATCGTCACGTCGCCGACGTTGAGGCCGCGCAGGTCGAGCGAGAACTCGGACAGGTTCTGCGTCGCCTTGATCGTCAGGTCGGCCTTGGTGCCGGCCTGGAAGACGTTCGTCGCCGGGTCGTAGGAGAACGTGAGATCGTAGTTCTGCACGTCATAACCGGTGTTGCCGATGTTCGGCAGCAGCCGGTCGCCAAGGCTGCGCCCCCCGGGCGAGTACGTCTGCGCGCTCGCCGTCGAGCTGAGCGCCAAGCTGACGAAGATGCCCCCGATGGCGGCCCAAGACCGACCTCGCATGTACGACCCCTCTGCTTCGCGGCGCGCGGCGATCCGTACCGCACACCTCTTTCACGCGAACCTATCGTGCGTGTCAGACGAGAGCAAGATTGGTTTCTGATGAGAAGTCTCAACGTTTGAGACGAACAAGCTATCACTGACCGGCGAACTCGATATTGGACCGATCACCCGGCGCACCGTAGAGTCCTTGACGACGACTTGGTGGCTCCCCACCTCGCAGCGGTCCCGGTTACATATCTCTCCTCCCTGGGGCCGAGGCGACGTCAATTGCGCGCTGGCCCTCACCGACCTCTCTCTCCTTCGGTGGGGGCCGCCGCGCGTGCCTGCGTCAGGAACCGGCGCAGCACCGGCGAGTCGTCGGCCGCGCGCCACGCCATCGCCAGCCGGACCGCCGGCGGACCCCCGGTCAACGGCCGGTAGGTCACCCCGTGGCGCTCCAGCGCGCGCACGGACTCCGGCACCAGCGAGAGGCCCACGCCCGCGGCGACGAGCCCGATCACGGTCTGCATCTCCGCCACCTCCTGCGTGACCAGCTCCTCCCCGCCGAGCTCGGCCAGCGCGCCCGCCAGTGCCGCGCGCAGGCCGGGCGAGCCGCCGTGGGTCAGCAGCACGAGCGACTCCCCCGCGAGGTCGCGCAGGCTCACCAGCGGCCGCTGGGCGAGCGCGTGCGTGTCCGGCAACGCGACCACGATCTGCTCCTCGAGCACGGTCTCGAACTGCAGCCCGGGCCGGCGGCCCGGCGTGCGCAGGAAGCCGACGTCCAGGCGCCCGTCCTCGAGCTGGCGCAGCTGCTCGGTCGTGCCCAGCTCGTGAAGGCGCAGCGCGATGTCCGGCGCGCGGTCGCGGAACGCCCGCAGCAGCTCGGGCACGAACGAGTACATCGCGCTGCCCACGAAGCCGACCGCGAGCCGCCCGACCTCCCCGCGCTGGACGCGCCGGGCCTGGCGGGCCGCATCTTCGACCGACGCGAGGATGTCGCGCGCGCGCACGAGGAAGACCGAGCCGGCCGCGGTCAGCTCCACGCGGCGCTGGTTGCGGACCAGCAGCTGAGCGCCGACCTCCTCCTCGAGCTGGCGGATCTGCTGGCTCAGCGGGGGCTGGGACATGTGCAGCCGCTCCGCGGCGCGGCGGAAGTGCAGCTCTTCGGCGACGGCGATGAAGTAGCGCAGGTGGCGGAGCTCCATGGGCCCGCCATCATGGTGGCCGACATGGACGAGTTCCACGCACGCGACGGGATGATCCGGCTCGGCCAGCTGCTCAAGGCGGCCGGCCTGGTCGAGACGGGAGGCGAGGCCAAGCTCGTGCTGGCCGAGGGCGAGGTGACGGTCAACGGCGCGCCCGAGAGCCGCCGCGGGCGCCAGCTGCACCCGGGCGATGAAGTCACGCTCGGTGACGCGTCCGTGCGCGTCACCTGAGACCCTGGGGCCATGACTCCCGGCGTGTACGTGGCGGGCTGCGAGCCCGCGACCGGAAAGTCGGCGGTCGCGCTCGGCGTCCAGCAGCTGCTCGCTCGGCGGGTCGAGCGGCTCGGCGTCTTCCGGCCGGTCGTCAGCGACCCCGAGCACGACGCGCTGCTCGACCTGCTGGGCGCGGAGCACGCGTCCTGGGGCGTCGGCTACGCCGAGGTCCGCGCGGACGAGGCCCACGCGCTCGAGGAGATCGTCGCCCGCTACCGCGCGCTGGCGGCGCGCTGCGACGGCGTCCTGGTCGTCGGGACCGACTTCGCCGGCACCGCGAGCGAGCTGGCGTTCAACGCGCGCGTCGCGCTCAACCTGGCGCTGCCCGCGCTGCTGGTGGTGAGCGGGCACGACCGCACGGTCGAGGAGGTCAAGACCGCGATCTCGGTCTCGCTGACCACCTGGCGGCGCTGGGGGCCGGACGTCGTCGCCGTGGTCGCGAACCGCGTGCGGCCGGACGACCTGGCCGCGGTCGCCGGCCGCGACGTCTACGCCCTGCCCGAGGTCGAGCTGCTGATGGCGCCGACCGTCGGCCAGGTCGCGGCCGCCTGCCACGGCGAGGTGATCGCGGGCGAGGAGGCGCTGCTCAGCCGCGAGGCGCTGCACCTGACGGTCGCCGCGATGACGCTCCCGAACCTGATGTCGCGGATCGACGACGGCGCGGTGCTGATCACGCCCGGCGACCGCGCCGACGTACTGCTGGCCACGATGTTCGCGCACGCGTCGACGGCGCTGCCCTCCCCCGCCGGCATCGTGCTGACCGGCGGGCTGCGGCCGCCGCCGGAGATCCTGACCGCGCTCGGGAGCTTCGGCGGCGTGATCCCGGTCGTGCTGACCGAGCACGACACGTACGAGACGGTCACGCTCGCGAGCGCCCGCGAGGGCGCGATCACGCGCGCCGTGCCGCGCAAGATCAACAAGGCCCTGGCGCTGTTCGAGACGCACGTGGACGGCGAGGCGCTGCTGGACCGGATCGACGTCGCGCGCTCGGACGTCGTGACGCCGCTGATGTTCGAGTACACGCTGCTCGACCGCGCGCGGGCGCAGCCGCGCCACATCGTGCTGCCGGAGGGCACCGACGAGCGCGTGCTGCGCGCGGCCGACATCCTGCTGCGCCGGCGCGTCGTTGAGCTGACGCTGCTCGGGCGCCCGGAGGCCGTGCACGGCGCCGCCGGCCGGCTCGGGCTCGACCTCGACGGCGCCCACGTGGTCGACCCCACCGAGGCGGCGCTGGTCGAGCGCTTCGCCGCCGAGTACGCGACGCGGCGCGCGCACAAGGGCGTGACCGTCGACCAGGCGCGCGACGTGGTCTCCGACGTGTCGTACTTCGGCACGCTGATGGTCGCGCTCGGCATGGTCGACGGGATGGTCTCGGGCGCGACGCACACGACCGCGGAGACGATCCGCCCCGCGTTCGAGCTGATCAAGACGCAGCCGGGCGTCTCGATCGTCTCGTCGGTGTTCTTGATGTGCCTGGCCGACCGCGTGCTGGTCTACGGCGACTGCGCGGTCAACCCGGACCCGACGGCCGAGCAGCTGGCGGACATCGCGGTGTCCTCGGCGGCGACCGCGGCGCGGTTCGGGATCCAGCCGCGGGTGGCGATGCTGTCCTACTCGACGGGCGCGTCGGGCACCGGCGAGGACGTCGAGCGCGTGCGGGCGGCGACCGAGCTCGTGCGCTCCCGCGGGCTCTCGGTCGAGGGGCCGATCCAGTACGACGCGGCGGTCGACGCCTCGGTCGCGCGCACGAAGCTGCCGGGCAGCGACGTCGCGGGGCGCGCGACGGTGTTCATCTTCCCCGACCTCAACACCGGCAACAACACCTACAAGGCGGTCCAGCGCAGCGCGGGCGCGGTCGCGATCGGACCGGTCCTGCAGGGGCTCAACAAGCCGGTCAACGACCTCTCGCGCGGCGCGACCGTGCACGACATCGTCAACACGGTCGCGATCACGGCCATCCAGGCGGCATGAAGGTCTTCGTCGTCAACTGCGGGTCCTCCTCGCTGAAGTGGTCGGTGGTCGACGTGGCGGACGGCTCGACGCTCGGCTCCGGGACCGTCCAGCGCGTGACCGACCACGCGGCGGCGCTGCGCGACGTGCTCGCGGAGGCGCCGGTCGACGGCATTGGGGCGGTTGCGCACCGCGTCGTCCACGGCGGCGAGCGGTTCTCGGCGCCGGCGCTGATCAACGACTCCGTGCTGGCGGCGATCAAGGACCTGGCGGTGCTCGCGCCGCTGCACAACCCGGCGAACGCGCTCGGGATCGAGATCGCGCAGCGCGCGTTCCCGTCGGTGCCGCACGTCGCGATCTTCGACACCGCGTTCCACGCCACGCTGCCGCCGCGCGCGTACACGTACGCCGTCCCGCGCGCGTGGGGCGTGCGCCGGTACGGGTTCCACGGCACGTCGCACGCCTACGTCTCGCGGCGCGCGCTCGCGCTGCTGGGCGACCCGGAGGCGTCCGTGATCGTGCTGCACCTCGGCAACGGCGCCAGCGCCAGCGCCGTCGCGGCCGGGCGCAGCGTCGACACGTCGATGGGGCTGACGCCGCTCGAAGGGCTGGTGATGGGGACGCGCTCGGGCGACGTCGACCCGGCGCTCGTGCTGCACGTGCGCCGCACGCGCAACCTCTCGACGGACGAGATCGACGCGGTGCTGAACTCCCGCTCGGGGCTGCTGGCGCTGGCCGGCGACCACGACCTGCGCGAAGTGCACCGGCGGATCGCCGGCGGCGACGAGGCCGCGGCGCTCGCGCTCGACGTCTACTGCTACCGGGTGCGCAAGTACGTCGGCGCGTACCTGGCGGCGCTGGGCGGCGCGGACGCGATCGCGTTCACCGCGGGGGTGGGCGAGAACGATCCGGTGGTGCGCGCGCGGTCGCTGTCCGGGTTGGAGCGGCTGGGCATCGAGCTCGACGAGGCGCGCAACGCCCGCGGCGAGACGGTGATCTCGGCCGATGCCTCGGCGGTGGCGGTGTACGTCATCCCGACCAACGAGGAGCTCGAGATGGCCGAGCAGGCCGCGAGCCTCGTCGGGTAGCTTGCCTTGACTCGTCAAGCTACCCTTACAACATGATCCTCCGTGTCAGCCTGGCCGGCGGGGCGGCGTTCGCCGCGCTCGCGACGGCCGCCGGCGCCCAGCCGCCCGCGTCCGCGAACGTCGCGGTGATCGACAACGCGTACGCCCCCGCGAGCTCGACGGTCGCGCTCGGCGGGACCGTGCGGTTCGCCTACGACGACGGCGAGGAGTCGCACAACGTGCACTTCGAGCAGGCCGGGCCGGCGTGCACGCAGGTCACCGGCAGCGCGCCGGGCGCGGCCGGCCGCGTGCTCCCGAAGCCGTCGGAGGCGCCGGGCTGGAGCGTCGACTGCCGCTTCGCAGCGCCCGGGATCTACACGTTCTATTGCGACGACCACGTCGAGATGACGGGCAAGGTCACGGTCGCCAACGCGGACGGCTCGCTGCCGGTCGTGGCGACGCCGACGCCGACCGCGACCCCGCGCGCGACGGCCACGCCCGCTCCGAGCGGCGGTGGTGGCGGCGGCGCCGGCGGCGGTGGCGGGACCACGGCCGGTCCCGGTCCGGGCGCGACCGCCGCGAAGCTGACGATCGCCGCCGCCCAGCGCGGGTCGGCGGTGACCGCGTCCGTGACCGGCGGGTCGGCGAAGACGACCGTGCGCGTCGAGGCGCTCGCCCGCCGCACCGACCTGCGCGTGAAGGGCAAGGCGAAGCTGGTGCGGGTGGGCCGCGTGAGCCGCACCGTCGCCGCCGGCGCGACCGTGAAGGTGAAGGTCGCCGTGAACGCCAAGGCGAAGGCCGCGCTCAAGCGCCGCGGCAAGCTCAAGCTGACCGTGCGGGCGACGCTCGACGACACGACGACCACGCGCACGGTCACGCTGCGCGCGGCGGCCAGGGCCCGGGTCGCCCAGAAGGCGACGACGGTATCCGTCGCCGACAACACGTTCTCCCCGAAGACGGTCACGATCGCGCGCGGCGGCACCGTCACCTGGCGCTGGACGGGCAAGAAGGCGCATAACGTGGTCGGGCCCGGGTTCGCGAGCCGGCTGCAGAAGAGCGGCACCTATCGGCGCAAGCTCACCAAGAAGGGCACGATCAGCTACCGCTGCACGCTGCACCGCGGGATGGAGGGCAAGATCCGCGTCAAGTAGCCTGGCGCCGCGTGGCCGTCGACATCACGCTCTTCACCGATCCCGCCTGCCCGTTCGCGTTCTCCGCGGAGCCCGTGCGCCAGCGCCTGCGCTGGCACTACGGGGACCAGCTGCGCTGGCGGCCGCGGATGATCGTGCTGACGCTCGAGCCGGGCGAGGACGCCAAGCTCGCCGAGGGCGCGCCCGGCCTGCAGCGCCGGTACGGCATGCCGATCGACCCGAGTCCGTACGCGCGGACGTTCTCGTCGGAGCCGGCGTGCCGCGCCGTCGTCGCCGCGCGCCTGAACGCGCCGGGCGCCGAAGCGCCGCTGCTGCGCCGGCTGCGCGTCCGGGCGATGCTCGGCGGGCTGCTCGACGATCCCGCGCTGCTGGCCGCGGCCGCCGCGGACGTCGGGCTCGACGGCGACGACCTGGCGCGCTGGAGCGCGACGCCCGCGGTCGAGGACGCGCTGCGGGCGGACATTGAGGCCGCCCGCGCCCCCTCCCCCGCCGCGCGGGCGCTCGACCACAAGCTCGGCGGGCCCGCGGGCGAGCGGCGCTACACGGCGCCCAGCTACGAGCTGCGGTTCGACGGCCGCACGTTCTCGCTGCCCGGCTTCAACCCGCCCGAGGCCTACGAGGCGGCGCTGGCCAACTTCGGGTTGACGCGCCGGCGCAAGCCCGCGAGCGTCGAGGAGCTGCTGGAGTGGGCGCCGGAGCCGCTCGCGACCGCCGAGGTGATCATGGTCATGCAGGCCGACCCGGCGCGCACGCGCGCGGAGCTGGCCCGCGCGGCGACGCCGATCCCGGCGGGCGCGGACCTCTACTGGACGCGCTGAGGACCGGACGCCGCCGCCGGATCAGCGGGTGGTGACCGAAACGTAGGAGATCTGCTCCTCGGGGCCGAGGATCAGATCGACGATGAGCTTGAGCACGCAGGGCATGCCGGCGATCCTCGCGCGCCGCGGGGCCGGCGGCCATCGCTCGGCGGAGTGAAGGCTGCCACCCTCTGCCGATGGCGCCCACGCACGCCGCGGTGATGAAGGCGGTCCTGACCGACGCGCGGTTCAGCGACCCGGACTGGATCTTCGAGCGCAAGCTGGACGGCATCCGCTGCGTCGCGATCCGCGACGGCGGCCCGGTCCGGCTCCTCTCGCGCAACGACCTCGCGCTCAACGGACGCTTCCCGGCCGTGGCCGAGGCGCTCGACGCGCAGCGGCGGACGCGCTTCGCCGTGGACGGCGAAGTGGTCGCGCTGGTGGGCGACGACCAGACGAGCTTCCAGGCGCTCGGCACGCGGGGCGCGAGGCTGGCCTACTTCGTGTTCGACGTGCTCTGGCTCGACGGCGAGGACGTGCGCTCACGGCCGCTGCTCGAGCGCAAGGCGCTGCTGCGCGACGCGCTCGCGTTCCGCGATCCGCTCCGCTTCACCGAGCACGTCGCCGGTGACGGCGAGCGGCTGTACGCGGACGCGTGCCGCAACGGCTGGGAGGGCGTGATCGCCAAGCGCGCGGCGAGCCCGTACGCGCCGGGGCGCTCGCGCGACTGGCTGAAGTTCAAGTGCCAGCAGGGGCAGGAGCTGGTGATCGGCGGCTACACCGCGCCGCGCGGGACGCGCGAGCACTTCGGCGCGCTGCTCGTGGGCGTCTACGACGCTGACACGCTCCGGTACGCCGGCAAGGTCGGCACGGGGTTCGACCGCGCGACGCTGCGCTCGCTGGGTGCGCGCCTGCGCGAGCTCGAGCGGCCGGACGCGCCGTTCGCCGACGCGCCCCACTACCGCGACGCGACCTGGGTCGAGCCGGAGCTGGTCGCGCAGATCGGCTTCGCCGAGTGGACCGCCGCGGGCCGCCTGCGGCACCCGCGCTTCCTCGGCCTGCGCGAGGACAAGCCCGCGCGCGAGGTGGTGCGCGAGGGGAAGTGACGCGCGGGGGCGGGGCGGCGCGCCGGGGGCAACGCGCGCGGGGGCGGCGCGGCGGCGGCGGCGCGGGCGCGCCTCGCCCTACGTGAACACGTCGAGCGAGCGGCCGTTCAGCGCCGCGTCGTACCCGGCGCTGCGCAGCAGCGCCAGCACGTCCTCCGGGGACTCCGGCTCGCCGCCGCCGGCGGTCAGCAGCACGCGCGCGACGTCGCCCCGCACCGCCTTGACGTTGTGCGAGACGACCTTGCCGTCCGCGAACGCGCGCACGCCGACCACCGTCGCCGCCCGCGGGCGCCACGCGGTGGCGTAGGCGCCCGAGCGCAGGTCGACGATCAGCCCGGCGTCCGGCACCACGCGCCGCAGCGGCTCGCGCCACAGCGCCGGCAGCGACGGGATCCGCGGCAGGGTCGCGCCCATCGACAGCCGGTACGCGGGAATGCGATCCGACGGCCGCACGAACCCCCAGAGCGCGCTCGCGATCAGCACGCGCCCGTCGTCGGGCAGCGACTCGAGCCCGAGATGCTCGTAGAGCACGCCGGTGTAGACCGAGCGCGCCGGGGCGGCGGGCGCCGACCGCAGGGTCAGGTTCCGCGCCGCCTCGTCCGCCAGCCCCGGCCCGACGTCCAGGTACTTCAGCGCCCGCGGCAGCGTCAGCCGTGCGAGCACGTCGAGCAGCCGCGAGCGGGTCTTCGTCAGTTCCGGGAACGCCAGCTCGTCCAGCGAGACCGGCGCGCCGCCCTCCGGCGCGGTCTTGCCCTCGGAGGGCGGGAGCAGGATCACGCGGTCTGGACTTCGGTGCCGTCCTGCGACCAGCGCGTGTGGAAGGAGCCCTCCTTGTCCACGCGCCGGTACGTGTGCGCACCGAAGAAGTCCCGCTGGCCCTGGATCAGGTTCGCCGGGCCGCGCTCGCGCCGGTAGCCGTCGTAGTACGCCAGCGAGGAGGAGAACGCGGGGACCGCGATGCCCTGCTCGACCGCGGCCACGATCACGCGCCGCCACGCGTCCTGGGCGTCCGCCACCGCGTCGCGGAAGTACGGCGCCAGCAGCAGGTTCACGAGGTCCGGCTGCGCCGCGTAGGACTCGGTGATCCGGTTCAGGAACCGCGCGCGGATGATGCAGCCGCCGCGCCAGATCTTCGCCAACTCGCCCATGTTCAGGTCCCACGAGTACGTGCGCGCGGCGGCCGCCATCTGCTCGAACCCCTGGGCGTACGCCACCACCTTCGAGGCGTACAGCGCGGCGCGGATGTCGTCCACCAGCGACTCGGGCAGCCCGCCGGGCCGCGGCCCCGCCAGCACGCCGGACGCGACCTTGCGCTGATCGCGCAGCGCGGAGAGCGAGCGCGCGAACACGGCCTCGGTGATCCCGGTCAGCGGCACGCCGAGCTCGAGCGCGTCCTGCGACGTCCAGCGCCCGGTGCCCTTCTGCTCGGCCTGGTCGACGATCACGTCCACCAGCGGCTGCCCGGTGGCGGCGTCGACCTTGCCGAGCACGGTCGCGGTGATCTCGATCAGGAACGACTCCAGGTCGCCCGCGTTCCAGTCGTCGAAGATCGCCTTGATCGCCGGCACGTCGAGCCCGACGCCGAACCGCAGCAGGTCGTACGCCTCCGCGATCAGCTGCATGTCGGCGTACTCGATGCCGTTGTGGACCATCTTCACGTAGTGGCCCGCGCCGTCCGGCCCGATGTACGCGCAGCACGGCTCGCCGTCGACCTGCGCGGCGATCGTGGTGAAGACCTCCTCCACCTCCGCGTACGCCTCGCGCTCGCCGCCCGGCATGATCGACGGCCCGTTGAGCGCGCCCTCCTCGCCGCCGGAGACGCCGGTGCCGATGAAGCGCAGCCCGCGCTCGCGGCACTCGGCGGTGCGCCGGCGCGTGTCGGCGAAGTGCGAGTTGCCGGCGTCGATGATGATGTCGCCGGCGTCCAGCAGCGGCGCGAGATCCTCGATCACGCCGTCGACCGGCGGGCCGGCCTTGACCATGACGATGATGCGGCGCGGGCGCTCGAGCGCGGCGACGAACTCCTCGAGCGTCTCGGCGGCGGTGAAGTCACCTTCCGATCCGTATTCGGCGATGAAGTCGCGCGTCTTGGCGGCGGTCCGGTTGTGGACCGCGACGCCGACGCCGCGACGTGCGATGTTTCGTGCCAGGTTCGCCCCCATCACGGCGAGCCCGGTGACCCCGATCTGACTCATTGGCGAGCACCCTACCCTCTAGGTTGCGTGACGCGCCCGGACTACTACGGCAACCCCGCCGGCCTGACGGACGAGGCCGCGGTCGTCCGTGCGATCAACGAGGCGTTCGCCCGGCGCGACCTCGAGGGCGTCCTGCGCTGCGTCAGCCCGGACTGCGAGCTGGACTTCCGCGGCACCTCACGGCTGACCGGGCGCACCCGCCCCTACCTCGGGCACGAGGGCGTGCGCGAGTACTTCGCCGACGTCGCGCGGGTTTGGGAGGAGCTCGTCCTGCACACCGACGACGTGCGCGTGATCCCGGGGTCGGTGATCGTGATCGGCCACGTCACCGGGCGCTACGACGGGCGTGAGCTGCGCCGCTCCTCGGTCTGGACGTGGCGCGTCAAGGACGGACTGGCGGTGTCCGTGAAAGTCGCGGACCTGGGAGAGATCGAGTGACCGACATCGAGACCCGTGCCGACGTCGAGCGGCTGGTGCACGCGTTCTACGCCCGCGCGCTCGAGGACCCGATCATCGGGTTCATCTTCACCGACGTCGCGCACCTCGACCTCGACACGCACGTGCCCGTGATCACGTCGTTCTGGGAGACGATCCTGCTCGGCGCGCAGACCTACCGCGGCGGCGCGTTCCGCCCGCACGCCGAGCTGCACCTGCAGGTGCCGCTGCGCTCGGCGCACTTCGAGCGCTGGCTGGTGCTGTGGCAGGAGACCGTGGACGCGCAGTTCGCCGGCCCGCACGCCGAGCTGGCCAAGGCGCACGCGCTGCGCGTCGCCCGCGCGTTCCACGGGCGCCTGAAGACGCTGCCGTCCGCGGCGTCCACGAGCGGCCTGCTGGTCAGCCAGCACGGGCCGCGCTAGACGGTATGGGGCGGCGTTTCCGCCTCGGTAGCTGAGAGCGTCGACGCTCCCGCGCATCGTATGGCGCGGGCTGGTTACCGCATCGATGGATGAGGAGCGTCGACGTGTCAGACGGTATCTGCTTTGCCGGGTTAGACGTGCATGCCCGCAAGACGGTGGCGGCGGCGGTGTTGCTGGGGTCCGGTGAGGTGTTCCGGGCGCGGTTGGATGGCTCGCCGGGGGCGGCGGTGGCGTGGTTGCAGACGTTGCCAGGTGAGGTCCCCGCGGTCTATGAGGCCGGCCCGACCGGCTTCGGGCTGGCGCGGGCCGGGCGCGCGGCCGGGATTGAGGTGATGGTCTGCTCGCCGGGCGCGATCCCGCGTCAGCCCGGCGATCGGATCAAGACCGACGCGCGTGATGCGCTCAAGCTGGCTCGGTTGCACGCGGCCGGGCAGTTGCGCTTGGTCACCGTGCCCGGGGAGGAGCTTGAGGCGTTGCGTGACCTGGTCCGGGCCCGTGAGGATCTGCGCGGGGACCTGATGGCCGCGCGTCACAGGATCTCCAAACTGCTGCTGCGCTACGGCCATCTCTTCGAGGAACCCGGCGAGACGTGGGCGCGAGGGCATGTGCGTTGGTTAAATCAGGTCCGCTTCTCGCAACCGTTGACCGAGGTCGTCTTCGGCGAGTATCTCGCGCATCACGAGGTCTTGCTCGCGCGCCGTGACCGGCTCGACGCCTTGATCGTCGAGCAGTCCCAACACGGCCCGCAGGCGCCGCTGATCGCACGCCTGCGGTGCTTGCGGGTCTGTCCGATGTTCTGTGTGTGGTGCGTGGTGACACGACGCGGCGCTGATGTCGCCGTGCCCGCCTGAGTCGAGGAGCCCCGGAGGGGCGAGTCGGCTCGGGCGGGCACGGCGGGCGG
>Ga0182736_1000992_pt1 | contig 32811 bp, 30 predicted proteins | sample eDN5th30CKraftBY_FD_128882 | JGI IMG/M metagenome (GOLD analysis project Ga0182736, IMG submission 128882) | Enriched backyard soil microbial communities from Emeryville, California, USA - eDNA 5th pass 30_C Kraft BY (version 2) (version 2) | ecosystem: Environmental > Terrestrial > Soil >...
ATCGACGCCGGCCACCGCCGGAACACGGCCCATATGGTCGATGATGAACGGCAGCGGCAGGCGCGCGATCATGGGCGACAACGGCACGATGTCGGGCGCGTCGAGATGCAGCACGACGTGCCAGCCGAGCCCCTTCACCCGGTCGATGACGCGCGTGAACACGCCCATGTCCGGTGCGCCGCCGAGATGCTTGACGAAGTTGAAGCGCACGCCGCGAACGCCGCCTTTGTGCAGCTTCTCGAAATCGGCGTCGGTGAAGCTGTCATCGGCAATGCAGACGCCGCGGTAACGCTTGGGGTCGGACGCGATGCAGTCGAGCATGGCGGCATTGTCGGTGCCATGGCAACTCGCCTGCACGATCACCGCGCGCGAGACGCCGAGATGGTCGTGCAGCGCGCGCAGCGCCTCCTTCGGCGCGTCCTTGGGCGTATAGCGCCGGTTCGGCGCGTAAGGGAACTTGTCGCCGGGTCCGAACACATGACAATGCGCGTCGGTCGCTCCGGCCGGCAGCTTCAGCCGCGGCGCGCGCTTGCGTTCGATAAAGGTCAGATCGACGGACATGGGGACGCAGCTCCGGAAATGGTCGTAAGCGACGGGATAGCGAAGGCCAGCCGGTTACTCAACCTGCCGCGGCGGCAGATCGCCCTTTTGCCAGCCTTCCAGCACCGCAGCGCGGTAGTCGGCAAAACGCCCGTCCGCGATGGCGGAACGCATGCCGGCGGTGAGCGCCTGGTAATAGGCGATATTGATGGTCGACAGCATGACCTGGCCGAGAATCTCGTTGGCCTTGGTGAGGTGGTGCAGATAGGCGCGTGAATAGGTCCGCGCCAGCGGATGCGGGCTTTCCGCATCCAGCGGCCGTGGATCATCGGCGTGCCGCGCGTTGGACAGATTGATCTGGCCGAACCGGGTGAAGGCCATGCCGTGGCGGCCGTTTCGGGTCGGCATGACGCAGTCGAACATGTCGACGCCGCGGGCCACCGCCTCGAGGATGTCGTGCGGCGTGCCGACACCCATCAAATAGCGCGGCGCCTCCGCCGGCAGCGCGGGTGTCGTCTCCTCGACCACCTTGAGCATGACATCCTGCGGCTCGCCCACCGCCAGCCCGCCGATGGCGTAGCCGTGGAAGCCGATATCGGTCAGCGCCCGGGCGCTCTGCTGACGCAATGGAATGTCGTCGCCGCCCTGCACGATGCCGAACAAGCCGTAGCCGTCGCGGGCGTGGCCCTCGAAGGCGCGCTTGCTGCGCTCGGCCCAGCGCACCGAGAGCTGCATGGCGCGCTCGATCTCCTCGCGCGAGGCCGGCAGCTTGAGGCACTCGTCGAGCTGCATGGTGATATCGGTGCCGAGGAGCGCCTGGATCTCGATCGAGCGCTCCGGCGTCAACTCGTACTTGGTACCGTCGATATGCGAGCGGAAAGTGACGCCCTGCTCGGTCAGCTTGCGCAAGGTCGCGAGCGACATGACCTGAAAGCCGCCGGAGTCCGTGAGAATGGCGTGCGGCCAGTTCATGAATTTGTGCAGGCCGCCCAGCGCGGCGACGCGCTCGGCGCCGGGGCGCAGCATCAGATGGTAGGTGTTGCCGAGCAGAATTTGCGCGCCGGTCGCTTCGACCGCTTCCGGATAGAGGCCCTTCACGGTGGCCTGGGTGCCGACCGGCATAAAGGCCGGCGTCTCCACCGGGCCATGCGGCGTCATCACGGTGCCGCGCCGCGCCATGCCGTCGGTCTTGTGGAGGGTGAAGGAGAAGCGTTGGGACATGCGCGTCGTTTACACCCCGCGCTGCGGATACAGCAAACAAGCATCGCCGTAGGAGTAGAACCGGTAGCCGGTCTCGATGGCGTGCCAGTAGGCCCGCTGCATGGTGTCGAGGCCCGAGAACGCCGACACCAGCATGAACAGGGTCGAGCGCGGCAGGTGGAAGTTCGTCATCATCAGGTCCACCGCCCTGAAGCGATAGCCCGGCGTGATGAAGATCGCGGTGTCGCCGGCGAATTCGCTGATCTGGTCGTCCTCGCCGGCCGCGCTTTCCAGAAGCCGCATCGCCGTCGAGCCGACCGCCACGATGCGCCCGCCTTTGGCGCGGGCCGCATTCAGGGCCGCCGCCGTGGCCGCGCTGACCACACCAAACTCGGCGTGCATCTTGTGCGAAGCCGTGTCGTCCGCCTTGACCGGCAGGAACGTCCCGGCTCCGACGTGCAGGGTGACCTTGTGCAGGGCGACGCCGCGCTGTTGCAGCCGCGTTAAGAGATCGGCGGTAAAATGTAACCCGGCCGTCGGCGCCGCCACCGAGCCGTCCTCATGGGCAAAAACGGTCTGGTAGTCGGTTTTGTCCTGGACGTCGGTCGGCCGCTTCGAGGCGATATAGGGCGGCAGGGGCATGTCGCCGCGCTCCTCGATAGCTTGGTCGAGATGCGGGCCATGCAAGGAAAATGAAAGGGTTACGTCGCCACCCTCATCTTTATGCAGAACTTTAGCATCGAGCTGATCCAGGAAGCAGACCCGCCCCTCGGAGCCGAACCGCAACACATCGCCGACCTGCACCTTCTTGGCGCCGAGGATGAAAGCCCGCCAGGTCGAGCCGTCGATGCGCTTGTGCAGGGTCGCCTCGATCGAAGGTTCCACCTCGCCCCGGCCAATCCGCCGGCCCTTGAGCCGCGCGGCGATCACCTTGCTGTCGTTGACCACCAGGCAGTCGCCCGGCTGCAGCAGGTCCGGGAGATCGGCGATGACACGATCCTCCCATTCCCCGCTCACCCCCGCCCCGACCGGCCGCACCACCAAAAGCCGCGCGCTCTCGCGGGGGCTGGCGGGCCGCAGCGCAATGCGTTCGGGCGGCAGGTTGAAGTCGAAAAGATCGGTGCGCATGACTATCCGCCGTCATGCCCGGCCTTGTGCCGGGCATCCACGTCTTCCTGACTGTCCAGCTTTAAGGACGTGGATGGCCGGGACAAGCCCGGCCATGACGCAGAAACTGACGTTTCGCCGGAGGCCTACGCCCCCATCGTCGCCTTGACGATCTTGTCGGGATCCTTGACCGGCTCGCCGCGCTTGATCTTGTCGACGTTGTCCATCCCCTCGATTACCTTGCCCCAGACGGTGTACTGGTTATCGAGGAAGGTGGCATCGTCGAACACGATGAAGAACTGGCTGTCGCCCGAATCCGGGTTCGAGGCGCGGGCCATCGACACCGTGCCGCGCACATGCGGCTCCTTGTTAAACTCGGCCTTCAGCTTCTGCCCGGAGCCGCCCATGCCGGTGCCCTGCGGGCAGCCGGTCTGCGCCATGAAGCCGTCGATGACGCGGTGAAAGACGATGCCGTCATAGAAGCCCTGTTTCACCAGTTCCTTGATGCGCGCGACGTGGCCGGGCGCGAGGTCCGGGCGCATCTCGATGACAACATTGCCCTTGGTGGTTTCGAGCGTCAGCGTGTCTTCCGGCTTGGCCATAATCAAAACTCCTTGTCGTTGAAATCGAAGGCGCACCGTTACGGAACGATGCTCGCCTTGGTGACGTGATCGAGCCGCGGAAAGCTCTGCGTCAGATACGCATTGCCCTCGGTCTGGATGCGGTTCTGGTTGGGGCCCTGGCCGTTCGGCGCGCCCTCGCCATAACCCGAATACAGTTTGTCGACGACATCCATGCCCGAGACGACCTTGCCGAACGGCGCAAAGCCCATGCCATCGAGCCGGTTGTTGTCGTCGAAATTGATGAACACCTGCGTGGTGCGCGCGTTCGGGCCCGAGGTCGCGAAGGTGACCATGCCGCGGGTGTTGCTTTGGGTGACGCGGTCGTCCTGGATGCGCGCGACGCGCCATTTGGCGTTCAGCGCCGGATCGGCGTTGAGGCCGAACTGCACCATGAAGCCCGGGATGACGCGGAAGAAGCGGCCTTCGTCAAAGAAGCCATTCTTGACCAGATTGTAGAAACGGTCGGCGCCGATCGGCGCCCAGGCGCGCGTTACCTGGATGACGAAGGAGCCTTTGGGCGTGTCGAACTTGGCCTTGTAGGTGGCCGGCGCCTGCTCGGTCAGCGCGGCGGGATCGGCGAGCTTGGCCTTTTGCGCCAGCGCCGGAGCGACACCGGCCGCGAGCAAAGCCAGCGACAAAACCAGTCGTCGAGAGATCATGGTCAGTCTCCGGAAAAGATCAGGATTTGGCGAAGCGCTTCTTCAGCCGTTCAGCGACGCTCGGCGGCACGAAAGACGACACGTCGCCGCCCATGGCGGCGATCTGGCGCACCAATGTGGCGGTGATCGGGCGCACCATCGGCGAGGCCGGCAGGAACACGGTCTGCACCTGCGGCGCCATGGCTTCGTTCATGCCGGCCATCTGCATTTCGTAATCAAAATCGGTGCCATCGCGCAGGCCGCGGATCAGCAGCGTCGCGCCTTCCCGTTGCGCGGTATCCACCACAAGTCCGGCAAAGGTAATGAAGCCGAGCTCGCATTTGGCATCAGCGGCCAGTGGCGCACAGGTCTGGCGCAGCATCTCCAGCCGGTCCTCGACCGCGAACAATGGCGTCTTGCCGGGATGCACGCCGATGGCCAGAACGAGCTTGTCGGCCAGCCGCACGGCATGGCGCACGACGTCGATATGACCGTTGGTGACCGGGTCGAACGAGCCGGCGTAAAGGGCGATGCGCGACATGGGGTTCGTCTACCCCGGCCCCGGCCTTGCGGCAAGGGTACGCCCCGGCGGCCCACCGTATGAACCGCCCCCGCCCGGGGTTAGTCTGGGCAGCCAATCAGTCCGGGAAACGCCAGATGCTCGTCCGCTTCGTCGTCGCCGCGCTCGTTCTCGCGGCCGCGCCCGCCGCCGCGCAGGTGCCGCCCAATGCCACCGACATCGCGGCCTATCGGGGCCTGCATGCCGCCGCCGCCAAGGGCGATGCCGCCGCGATCGAAAAGCTGGTCAAGGACGGTGCCGCGCTCGAAGCCCGGGACGGCGGCGGCCGCACACCGCTCCATGTCGCCGTGCATCTGAAGAAGGCCGACGCCGCCCGCGCCCTGCTCCGTTTCGGTGCCGACGCCAACGCGCTCGATGCTCAGGCCTATGACATCGTCACCATCGCCTCGGTCGCCGACGACGTCGCCATGCTGAAGCTGTCGCTCGATGGCGGCTGCCGGGCGACCAACATCACCAGCCCCTATCACGGCACGGCGCTGATCGCCGCCGCGCATCTCGGCCACGACGAGGTGGTGCGCATGCTGATCGCGGCGAAAGCGCCGCTCGATCACATCAACAATCTGCACTGGACCGCGCTGATCGAGTCCATCGTGCTCGGCAATGGCGGCGAACGCCACACCGCGACGCTCAAGGCGCTGGTCGAGGCCGGCGCTGACGTCACCATCGCCGACCGCAGCGGCGCAACGCCGCTGACGCTCGCGAAAGGACGCGGCTATGCCGCGATGGTCGCAATCCTGGAAAAGGCCGGCGCGCGCTAGGCTACTGCCGCAGACGCTCTGCTTCTTCTTGCGAACGCTCGGCAACAAACCCGTTGCCTTCAGCCACAAACGCCGCAAACCCGAGTGTCGATAGGACAGCGCGGATTTCAGGCGTCAGAACAGCACCTATAACCTTTAGTTTTGTATAGGGCTTGTCCGTCGAGTAAGGGCCGTGATGGAGATCAATCGCCTCCAATTCATCAAGTAGGTGGACCTCCGGAGACAGGTGAGCTTTGAACGCAAGGCCGGTGATCCCCGTCAAATGGGTCGCGGCGGATGTTTGCCAGAGCGCGCGGACAACCGGCTCATTGACCGAGCTCATTGTGATCCACACCGGGGTGCCAGCAGGCACACCGGGCAGTCGGTCGCCGAAATCCGGATCGAGAACAACGAAAACGGTGCGGCTGGCCTCCGTCGGCATTAGCTACCCCGGCCTGCGTGTCAGGCTCAGCCAGATGCCGCCGCCCATCAACGCGAGGCCCGAGATGCGGCCGAGCAGCTTGTTATGGTGCGGTTTAAGAAACCAGGCACGGCCGAGACCGGCAGCGACCGCCCAGCACGAATCCAGCACCGCCGCGATCAGCAACGACACCAACGAGTAGACCATGATCTGGAAGCCGACCGGCAGCGTCGGGTCGATGAATTGCGGCAGGAACGCCGTGAAGAAGGCGATGGTTTTCGGGTTGGTGACCGCGACCAGGAAACCGCGGGTCGCGAACACATGGCCGCGCGGCTCCAGCTTGGGCACCGGATCGCCCGCGTGCCGCCAGGCCTGAATGCCGAGATAGAAGAGATAGGCGGCGCCGGCCCAGCGCATGATCTCGAACAAGGTCGAGGACATGCGCAGCAGCCACTCGAGGCCGAAGCCGATGGCCGCCAGCAGCACCGCGGTGCCAGCCATGGTGCCGGCGACGGTGGCGAGCGCCGGGCGAATGCCGCGCTGCGCGCCGGTCGCGATCACCAAAGTCACGACCGGACCCGGAACCGCAATCAGAACGGTGGTGATAACGAGGAACGCCGAGAACAGCTGCCAGTTCATGGGAAACACCATCTGTCATCGTCCGCAAAAGCGGACGATCCAGTAATCCCTGCTTCGATCAGGATGTCCAGACCTGGGATACTGGATGCCCCGCTTTCGCGGGGCATGACCCGAGCGTTACTCTCCGCCCTCGTCCTCGCTGAGGCGCTCGACCGACACGACGCGCTCGTCCTCGGCCGTATCCAGCACGATGACGCCCTGCGTCGAGCGGCCGGCGAGGCGGATGCCGGTGACCGGCGTGCGGATCAGCTTGCCGGCATTGGTCACAAGCATCACCTGGTCGTCTTCCTCGATCGGGAACGACGCCGTCAGACGGCCGATCTTCGGCTTGAGCTCGAAGCCGCCGCCCTTGGCCTTCTGCCAGATATCCATGGCGACGATGCCTTTGCCGCCGCGGCCGGTGATGCGGTACTCGTAGGACGAGGTCCGCTTGCCGTACCCGCGCTCCGACAGAGTGAGCACGAACTGCTCGGCCGCCGACATCTCGACATAGCGCTCTTCGCTGATCTCGATCGAGGCGACATTCTCCTCGGCTTCGACCTGCATGGCCGCCACCGCCTCGTCGTCGCCGCCCGAACTGCGGCGCACCGCGCTCGCCTTCTTGAGATACGCCGCGCGCTCTTCCGAGGTCGCTTCGCTGTGGCGCAGGATCGACATCGAGATCAGGCGATCATCATCCTCGAGCGCGATGCCGCGCACGCCCATCGAGGTACGGCCGGTGAACACGCGCACTTCCGGCACCGCGAAGCGGATGCACTGGCCGCCCGACGACGTCAGCAGCACGTCGTCCTTCTCGGTGCAGATCTGCACGCCGACAATGCCCTCGCCGTCGGCGAGCTTCATGGCGATGATGCCGGAGCGGCGCACCTCGACGAAATCGGACAGCTTGTTGCGGCGGACCGTGCCCTTGGTGGTGGCGAACATGACATCGAGATCGCCCCAGGTCTTTTCGTCCTCGGGCAGCGGCATGATCGAGGTGATGGTCTCGCCATTGTCGAGCGGCAGGATGTTGATGAACGCCTTGCCGCGCGCCTGCGGCGCCGCCAGCGGCAGCCGCCACACTTTCTCCTTGTAGACCTTGCCGGCCGACGAGAAGAACAGCACCGGCGTATGCGTCGAGGCGACGAACAGCCGGGCGACGAAATCCTCGTCGCGCACCTGCATGCCGCCGCGGCCCTTGCCGCCGCGCCGCTGCGCCCGGTAGGTCGAGAGCGGCACGCGCTTGACGTAGCCCAGATGCGACACGGTCACGACCATGTCCTCGCGCTGGATCAGGTCCTCGTCGTCCATATCTCCGGCCGCTTCCGAAATCTCGGTGCGGCGGGGCGTCGCGAACTGCGCCTTCAGCGCGGCGAGGTCGTCCTTGATGATGGTCTGGATGCGCGCGCGCGAGCGCAGGATGTCGAGATAATCGGCGATCTCGGCGGCGAGCTTGTCGAGCTCTTCCTTGATTTCGTCGCGGCCAAGTGCTGTGAGGCGCTGCAGACGCAGATCGAGGATCGCCTGCGCCTGCTCGGCCGACAGCCGGGTTTCGCCGGCGTCGGAAACGCGGTGCCGCGGATCGTCGATCAGCAGCACCATGTTGATCATGTCCTTGGCCGGCCAGTCGCGCGCCATCAAGGCTTCGCGCGCCTCCCTGGCGTCCTTGGAGCCGCGGATCAGCTTGATGACCTCGTCGATATTGGCCACCGCGATGGCGAGGCCGACGAGGATATGGGCGCGGTCGCGCGCCTTGCCGAGCAGGAACTTGGTGCGCCGCGACACGACCTCTTCGCGGAAGGCGACGAAGGCGGTCAGCATGTCCTTGAGCGTCATCAGCAGCGGGCGGCCGCCGTCGAGCGCCACCATGTTGACGCCGAACGAGGTCTGCAGCGGCGTAAAGCGATAAAGCTGGTTGAGCACGACTTCGCGCTCGGCATCGCGCTTGAGTTCGATCACGACGCGATAGCCGTCGCGGTCGGACTCGTCGCGCAGGTCGGAAATGCCCTCGATCTTCTTGTCGCGCACCAGTTCGGCGATGCGCTCGACCATGGTGGCCTTGTTCACCTGGTACGGAATTTCCGAGATGATGATGGACTCGCGGTCCTTGCCGAAGGTCTCGAAGGCGACCTTGCCGCGCATCACCACCGAGCCGCGGCCCGTGGTGAAGGCCGAATAGATACCGGAGCGGCCGAGAATGATGCCGCCGGTCGGGAAATCCGGTCCGTGGACGATGTTGATGAGATCGTCGATACCGAGCGCCGGGTTGTCGATGATCGCCACGCAGGCGTCGATGACCTCGCCGAGATTGTGCGGCGGGATGTTGGTCGCCATACCGACGGCGATGCCGCCGGCGCCGTTCACCAGCAGGTTCGGATAGCGCGCCGGCAGAACCGCCGGCTCCTTCTCGTTGCCGTCGTAATTGTCCTGGAAGTCGACGGTGTTCTTGTCGATGTCGTCGAGCAGCGCCATCGCCGGCTTGGCGAGGCGGCACTCGGTGTAACGCATCGCCGCCGCCGGATCGCCGTCGACCGAGCCGAAATTGCCCTGCCCGTCGATCAGCTCGAGGCGCATGGAGAAGTCCTGCGCCATGCGCACCAGCGCGTCATAGATCGCGCTGTCGCCATGCGGGTGATACTTACCCATCACGTCGCCGACCACGCGCGCCGACTTCACGTATTTCTTGTCGGGCGTATGGCCCTGCTCATGCATCGAATAGAGGATGCGCCGGTGCACGGGCTTGAGGCCGTCGCGCACATCGGGCAGCGCGCGCGACACGATCACGCTCATGGCGTAATCGAGATAGCTGCGCTTCATCTCTTCGGTGATGGAAATCGGGCGCACGTCGGAGGGGTTATCGCCCCCCGATTTCGGGGTCTCGGTGTCAGACAAGGAAGCGTTCCTGGAGGCAGAGAATCTGCCGGAGATTTGTAGCTGATTTGGCCTTTGGACGCCAATTTTAAAGCCCCGGCAAGACCGTCTTTTTCTGTCGTTTTTTCAGATACTTATCGACTATTTTTCTGGCCGCCGGACGGCCCGCTCGCGTGCCGTGAATAAAGCCGTGCCAAAGCGGTTTTAAGCCGGGTCTTTGGACCGCCAACCGGCTACCATTGGAACCATGATGTTCGGCGCCATCCCCTTCGATTTCCTCGTATCGGCACTGGTCACGCTGCTGGTCGTGGTCGATCCGATCGGCCTAGTGCCGGCCTTTCTCGCCGTCACCCACGGCCTGCCGGAGAAGAGCCGGCCGCATGTGGCGCTGCGCGCCTGCATCATCGCCACCGTCATCCTCACGGGCAGCGCGCTGATCGGGAATTGGCTACTGCACGCGCTGTCGATCACGCTACCCGCCTTCCGCATCGCCGGCGGCCTCCTGCTGTTCTCGATCGCCTCGGAAATGGTGTTCGGCGTGCGCGTCACGCGCCAGACCGAGGCCGCCGAGCAGGCCATCGAGGAACGCGTGCGCAACATCGCCGCCTTCCCGCTCGGCATCCCGCTGATGGCCGGCCCCGGCGCCATCACCGCTTCGGTGCTGCTGTCGGGACGCGCCGGCGGCGATCCGATCAAGCTCGGCACGCTGTTTGCCGTCATCGTCGCCATCATGCTGCTGTGCCTCGCCGTGTTTCTGATGGCGTCGCGGCTGGGCAGGCTGCTCGGTTCCACGGCCAACATGGTGCTGTCGCGCCTGCTCGGCGTGCTGCTCGCGGCGCTGGCGGTGCAGTTCGTGATCGACGGCGTGCGCGCCACAATCGCCGGTTAGCAACGAAGTCGCGCGGCAAAGTGCCGCCATCGCTCCGCGTCGCACCCGCAAACCACTAGATTGCCGCCATGCTTTATCTCGAAGTCGCCATCGTCGTTGTGCTCACCATGATCAACGGCGCGCTCGCCATGTCGGAACTGGCGATCGTCTCCTCCCGCCAAAGCCGCCTCAAGGCCATGATCGCCCGCGATGTCTACGGCTCGCGCCGGGCGCTGGCGCTTGCCTCCGATCCGGGCCGCTTTCTCTCGACCGTGCAGATCGGCATTACGCTGGTCGGCATTCTCTCCGGCGCCTTCTCCGGCGCGACGCTCGGTCTGCGCCTCACCGGCACCTTGCAAAGCTTCGGCGTGCCGAACTTCATCGCCGACTCTCTCGGCGTCGGCCTCGTCGTTCTGGTCATCACTTATCTGTCGCTCATTCTCGGCGAGCTGGTGCCCAAGCAGGTGGCGCTGCGCGATCCCGAGCGCGTCGCTTGCCGCGTCGCACCGGCGATGACGGTGCTGTCGAAAATCGCCGCGCCGCTGGTGACCCTGCTCGATGTCTCCGGCCGCACCGTGCTCAAGCTGATCGGCCAGAGCGAGCGCAGCGAATCCCGCGTCAGCGACGAGGAAATTCAGAGCCTGATGGCGGAAGCGGAAACCGCCGGCGTCATCGAGGCCGGCGAGCGCAAGCTGATCTCCGGCGTCATGCGGCTCGCCGATCGGTCGGTGCGCGGCGCCATGACGCCACGTCACGAAGTTGAATGGATCGACGTCAATGCCGACGACGCCACCGTGCGCCGCGTTCTAGACGACACCCGCCACGCCATTCTCCCTGCCGGCGAGAACATCGACGACATTTCGGGCGTCGTGCGGATTCGCGACATGCTGCGCGCCGCGCTCGCAGGCGAAGACCTGTCGGTGCACCGGTTCGTCAAAGCAGCGCCGGTCATCATCGACACCATGGATTCGCTCGATGTGCTGCCGGTGCTGCGCGACGCCGCGATCCCTCTGGCGCTGGTCCATGACGAATACGGCCACTTCGAAGGCATCGTCACGCCCGCCAATCTGATGGAGGTCATCATCGGCGCCGGCGAAGCCTCGCATGAGGAGCCATCCGCCGTGCGCCTTGGCCCTGACCGCTGGTCGCTGGCCGGGTCGCTCGCCGCCGACGAGATGGCAGAACTTCTCGGCATCGCATTGCCGCGCGACCGCGGCTATCAAACCGCGGCCGGCTTTCTGCTGGCGCAGTTCCAGGCCATTCCGGAAATCGGCGACGCCACCTCGGCCCATGGCTGGCGCTTCGAGGTCGCCGACCGCGATGGCCGCCGCATCGACCGCATCGTTGCGACGCGACTGCCGTCGGCAAGGCGCCGTCAGAAGATGTGAGCGAATGCGCCATCATCGGCGCCTCGACACGCCATTGCCGCAGTTCCCCGCCAGCGTCCGCCGATGCTTGCGTTGCAATTCATTGCTCTGTTCCTCACGGCATTCGCTCTGGTGCCGGGCGGGTCGCACGCGGCGTCGCTGCTGACCAAGCTCGCCATGACGCAGGACGCCTATTTCACGGCGCAGGCGGTCTATAACGGCTGGTCGCTGTTCGGCATTGCTTCCCTGGGCGCGCTCGCCGCCAATGCCGCGCTCGCTTTTGCCGTTCGCAAGCAGATAATGCCCTTCCGCCTGATGCTGCTCGCGGTGACATGCCTTGCCGGCGGGCTGGCGATCTTCTTCGCCTTCACTTATCCGGCCAATGTCGCGACCGCGAACTGGACTGCCGTGCCCGCCGACTGGCAGGCGCTGCGCTGGCAATGGGAAATGTCGCACGTCGCCAATGCGGCGCTCACACTCGCCGCATTCTGCGCGCTGTGTCTGGCGACATTGCTGACCGAGCGCGCGTAACGCGCGCGTGAAATGGCAGCCCTAGTGAGGGCACCACATTCTGATCGGCTTCCAACTGATGACACGGAGCGACGGCGCCCCGCACAGGAAGTTGTAATCGCCCTTCTCGCCGACCACTGACACGCCGATGCCACGCGGCACCGCCCCTCCGCTCAGGGCGTAGGTCGTCCGGCCGGTTTTCAGCATCGTGCAGAACGGCACCTTGAAGCTGGTGCAGCCGGTGGCGACTACCTTGCCACCGCGGACGCGCTCCGCGGACAACGCGGCGCTCGACGCCGCAACGCACAGCGCACTCAGCGCGACCAACAGAACGCGACGCATGATTGACCTCCCCTGAGTCATTGACCCGGGACAATCTAATCACGCATCGCTTGCTTCTACAACTTATGCGATAGCGCCGGCCGAGCGCCAATACCGCCTCAGAACGGAATTTCATCGTCCATGTCGTTGCCGCGGCCGCCGCCACCGCCGGCCATGGCAGGCTGACGACGCTGACCGCCGCCGCTAAATGCGCCACTGGAGCCGCTGGAGCCGAAGTCGTCATTGCTGCCGAAGTCGCCGCCACCCGAGCTGCCGCCGCCACCGCTGCGGCCGTCGAGCATGGTCAGCACCGAATTGAAGCCCTGCAGCACGACCTCGGTCGAGTAGCGATCCTGGCCGTCCTTGTCCTGCCACTTGCGGGTCTGCAGCGCGCCTTCGAGGTAAACCTTGGCGCCCTTCTTGAGATACTGCTCGATGACCTTGCACAGGCCTTCGTTGAACACGACGACGCGATGCCACTCGGTCTTTTCCTTGCGCTCGCCGGTGTTCTTGTCGCGCCACGTTTCCGATGTCGCGATGCGCAGATTGGCCACCGGACGGCCGTCCTGCGTGCGGCGAATTTCCGGATCGGCGCCCAGATTGCCGATCAAAATCACTTTGTTGACGCTACCCGCCATGATGCTCTCCGCCTGGCTGACCGATCTGCCGACAAAAGCCGAACCGAACGTTCTTGAACTTAATCTTGCGCCATCAAGGCGCAACGCAACCGGTCGCCGCTTTCCATATAAAGGGACCGCTCGCCGCGCGGCGTCCCTGCCAACTCACACCCTACCGGCGCGGCACGGGAGGCGTCTCACCTTGCCGCCCTTAATCCACAGCGGATCGCGCCGCCCACCCGGACCGCCCCGGATCGACCACAACCGAATTCGTATAGTTCTTATTTTGTTCTAATAATCAGAAGGCGCGTTGTCAATTCCCGGTCGCCGGGAATCGGCTCCTGACGGGCCCTCCTGAACCAATGCAACTTATGGATGCGAATCATCCACAGAATTGTTATGTTGGTTTATCCCGTCTCTGTGGCGTGTTCAGTCCTCGTCTTGTGTTTTTCCCACGAAAAACAGGAGGATCGCGATGACGCGTCTCATCCGCATCGTTTCGTTTTGGTTTGTCGCGCTGGCGATGACGGCCCCGTCATTCGCGGCCGATCTGCGAAGCCCCATATACAAGGCGCCGCCCCTGCCCGCTTACGTGCCGTATAACTGGAGCGGCATCTATGTCGGGGCCAATGGCGGCTACGGCTGGGGCAAGGCGCACGTCACCAATGGACTCGCCGACTTCACCACCAATTCGCAATACGGTTGGCTCGCCGGCGTCACCGTCGGCTACAACATGCAGACCGGTGTCTGGGTCTGGGGCCTCGAAGGCGACATCGACTACGCCTTTATCAAGGGCAACGGTTCGAACGTCGCGACCTGCGGCATCAGTGACTGCGAAGTGAAGAATACCTGGGTCGCCACGGCGCGCGGCCGTGTCGGCTATGCGATGGACCGCTGGATGCCTTACGTCACCGGCGGCGCCGCTTTCGCCGGCGCCAAGATCTCCACCGGCACAGGCAGCAATACCAGGACCACGACCGGCTGGACGGTCGGCGGCGGCGTTGAATACGGCATCAGCCGCGATTGGTCGGTGAAAGCCGAATATCTCTACGCCGACCTCGGCAAGGCGACTTGCGACGCCGGTGTCTGCGGCATCGAGACAACCTTCAGGCCGAGAATCAATATGGTGCGGGCGGGCGTGAACGTTCGCTTCTGACGTCGAACCTCCGCGTATGACTGGGCCGGCCCTCGGGCCGGCCTTTTTCGTGTCGAAAATCAGGCAGGAATTTGGCCCGAAATCGACACCAGAGTGGAACCCGTATTTTCGACAACCATTTGACACAAAAAGTTCCGTAAGGTTCCATTAACCCATTGAGGTTCCACGTGATATTCACGGGGCGCGTGACCTAAATGGCACAGCATTTTCGGAGAAAAGGTGTATGAGAATGGTTATCGCAGCGGCAGCTAGGGCCGCCTGCATCGCACTACTCCGGAGGTTCTCTTAATGCGCACTCTCACCGCCATCGGCGCTGCTCTTGCCGTTCTCGGCTTCGCTACCGCCGCTTCCGCCGCCGACATGCCGGCGCGCAACTACACCAAGGCGCCCGCCTATGCGCCGGCACTTTACAACTGGACCGGCTTCTACGTCGGCGTGAATGCTGGCGGCGCCTGGTCGTCGACCAACTCGAACTTCGGCGACGCCTCGGGCTTCGTCGGTGGTGGCCAGATCGGCTACAACTGGCAGGCCGTTGGCAGCCCGCTGGTCCTCGGCCTCGAAGCCGACTTCCAGGGCACCTCGCTGAAGAACTCGGCCACCGTCACGACCATCCTTGGCCCGACCACTGGCGAATCCAAGGTCCCGGCTTTCGGCACTGTGCGCGGCCGCATCGGCTACGCCTTCGATCGCGCCCTGATCTACGCCACCGGCGGCTGGGCTTACAGCAACACCAAGGCCAGCGTCTCTGCTCCCGGCTTCTCGGCTTCCGACTCCAAGTGGGCTTCGGGCTGGACCCTCGGCGGCGGCGCGGAATGGGCTTTCGCCGGTCCGTGGAGCGTCAAGGCTGAGTACCTCTACGTCAACGCCAAGAGCGTCGACCTGAACATCGGCGGCGTTGGTGTCAGCACTGGCGATTACCACTACAACGTGGTGCGCGCTGGCCTGAACTACCGCTTCTAAGCGTAGCGACAATTCGATCTGAAAGGGCCGGCGGCAACGCCGGCCCTTTTTGATTCAAGGCGAACCGACACAATGGCCAGGCCGGCGCCGTTAATAACTCATCAACGCGACTCAACGCAGGGTCGCAGCAGAATTTCATAACTGCGCGTACTGCGTTTCCGCCCACCACAACGAACTGATGAGGATAGCGATGAAACGCTTTCATGCGTTATTGCTTGGCTGTGTCTGCTTGCCCGCCCTCGCCGTTACGGCGTCGGCGGCCGACATCCCGCTCAAGGCCCCGGCTCCGGCCTATTACGCGCCGGCATTTTCGTGGACCGGCTTCTATGCCGGCATCAACGGCGGCTACGGCTGGTCGAGCTCTTTCGCCGACAACGCCAAGGGCGCCATCTATGGCGGTCAGCTGGGTTACAACTGGCAGATCGGCAGCTTCGTGCTCGGCCTCGAAGGCGACTTCCAGGGCTCGAGCATCAAGGCTTCCCAGGATCTCGGCGGCGGCGTCACCGTCGAAGGCAAGATTCCGGCCTTCGCCACGGTGCGTGGCCGCGTCGGCTACGCCTTCAACCGCGCGCTGATCTACGGCACCGGCGGCTGGGCCTACACCGACTCCAAGCTGAAAATCTCCGGCCCGGGCGGCTCTGCCGAAGCTTCGAACTGGAGCTCGGGATGGACGCTCGGCGGCGGTCTGGAATGGGCGGTCTGGGACCGCTGGAGCGTGAAGGGCGAATATCTCTACGTCGCCTCCGGCGACACGACCGTCACCATTCTCGGCGCTACCGCCAGCGGCAGCTACAAATACAACGTCGTCCGCGCCGGTTTGAACTACCGCTTCTGAGCCCACGCGACATCGAAACGGAAAAGGCCGGCTTCACGCCGGCCTTTTTTATTGATCGTCGCTTGCGCGTGCCCTGACGTCCGAGGGCGCCATGCCGAATTGCTTGCGGAAGGCGCGGTTGAAGTACGAGACATTGTTGAACCCGGCGCTCAGGCCGATCTCGCCGATCCTGGCATGACCGGTGCCGGCATCGGTCAGCATGCGGTGCGCCGCCGCCAGACGTTGCATCAGCACGTATTCCGAAAAGCTCGTGCCTTCGCTGCCGAACAGCATCTGGATGTAGCGCGGCGAGACGCCATGCCGTTTGGCGATCCGGCCGATGTTCAAATCCAGATCGATCGCGCGCCGAGCGATATCGGCCTTGATCAAGTGCAGCCGTGCGCCCCGCACGCCGCGCCGCCCCAGCAGTTTGGCCGCGTCTCCGGTCGCGCCGAGCGCCAGCGCGATCAGGTCGCGGATATGCGCCGCGATCAGTTCCTGCGTCCGCGCGCTCGCCATCGCCTCGTCGTTCTCGATGACGCTGATGTAGTTCTTCAGGAGGTCGAGCGCCGGATTGTGCGGCGCGACCGGGCGCAGGATCGCCTCGCCCGGATCGACAAGCACGGGCGCGATGGCGTCCCTGGCGACGCGGATGGTGGTGAAACGTGATGGTCCCTTGTTGGTCGTGCCGCCGACATGGTCGGCCGCGAACATCACCGCCTGTCCCGGCGCGATGATGCTCTCCCGGTCGAGCATGCGCGCGCGATCGGTGCCGTCGTGATTGAGAACGAAAATGAGATCGTCGTTCCTGATGCGATGCTTCGGCCGCCAATAATGCGCGCCGGAACTGAAGCCGGCGGCAACGCCAAGACCCGGCAGAGCGCGCACCACGGCATGCGCCTTGAAATCGGTGTCGGGTAGCGGCTCGATATCGAGATCGCAGATGGCGTGTCCGAAGACGGCGCGCCATGCCTCGGTGCGATCCGCGGGCGCATAGCTGTCCGTCGAAAACCTGAAGGTGGCAGCCGCCGGATCGGTCATTTGCGCCCGAGACTTGGTCTTTCGGCCGGGAATATCTGTCGGGAGTTCGCTTTAGGTCAAGACGTTACCGCCGAAATACGCAACGGTCCCGCGCTATCGATCGGGGGAATTGCCTTGCGTCATTACGGGATGGGGGACGTGCTGGCCGCGGGCCGGCGCGATCAGTGCGTCGAGACGACGGAACGCGCGCGGCGCGGGCTGCTGCGTCGGCGGCTGCTGGGGACGCTGCTCGGATCGACCGCGCTGGTCACCGCTTCGCTCGCGCAGGCGGCGGACGCGACCTGGCTCGCGTCGCCGATCGACAATGTCTTTCAGAACGCGGCCAACTGGAGCACGGGCGCGGTGCCGATGGGCGGCGATACGGCGTTCTTTGGCGCGTCTAGCATCACATCATTATCGCTGAACATATCCCTCGGCTCGATCGTCCTCGGCGGCATCACGCTCAATCCGGGCGCGCCGAGCTATACGCTCAACGCGAGCGGTCGAGTTGAATTCAACGGCGCGGGCATCGTCACCAACGGCGGCAGCCTCACCATCAACGCGCCGGCCCTCACGCTGTCGGGTGCCAATACCAATTTGGGCGACGCGATCATCAACGTCACCTCAACGTATGAACCGTTCGTCGTCAGTGACGGCAGCGCCGGCAACGCCACCGTGACCATTTACGCCGGTGGGGCCAGCTTTTTTGGCGGGACAGCCGCTGACGCGACATTCATCATCAAGAGCGGCGCTGGTGTAAACTTTTACTTCGATCCCATGGTCGGCGCGAACTCGCGGCAGGTGATCGAGGCCGGCGGCGGCATCTACTATTGGACAGGCGGCCCCGGCACACTCGGCTCTATTGAGGGCGCCGGCGACATCTATGCGGACGGTGTCGCGCTCACCGTCGGCAGCAACAATCTCTCGACGACGTTCAGCGGCACCCTCAATGGCAGCGGCGCGAGCCTCACCAAAACCGGCACCGGCACGCTGACGCTGACCGGTTCGGCGTCCACTTACGACGGCGCGACGACCGTCGATGGCGGCACACTGCTGGTCAATGGCAGCCTCCTGAACAGCAGCGGCGTCACCGTGAATAATGGCGCAACGCTCGGCGGTTCCGGCACCGTGCGCTCCGTCACCGTCAATAATGGCGGCACCCTCGCGCCCGGCGATGCGGCGACGACGCTCAATGTCGCCGGCGGCGTCACGTTCAATGCCGGTTCGGCCTACGATGTTTTCGTATCGCCCTCGAGCGCCACCAAAACGGCGGCGACCGGGGCGGCCTCGCTCACCGGCGCCACCGTGACCGCGACTTTCGCCGCCGGCACCTACCTCACCAGGAGCTACTCGATCCTGACCGCCTCCGGGTTGGGCGGCACGACCTTCGCCGCTTTGAACACCGTGAACCTGCCGGCCAACGTCACCGCGGTGCTGACCTATACGGCGACCGGCGTCAGCCTCGACCTGACGGCCCTGCTCGGCGCGATCTCGGCGACCGGCATCCCGTCCAATCAGCAGAACGTCGCCACCACGCTCAATAATTACTTCAACGGCGGCGGCACGCTGCCGCCCGGCTTCGTCACTCTGTTTGGATTGACCGGCGGCGCACTGAATAGCGGTCTTGCCGGAGTCTCCGGCCAAGCCGGCACGGGCGCGACGCAGGTCTCCTTCAATGCGGCCGGCCAGTTCATCGACGCGATGATGGGGCCGCGCGGCGGCGATACCGGCAGCGCAGCGTCCGGCGTGACGGCCTATGCCGCCGAGCGCAAGATCTCGCCCACGGCAGCCGAAGCCTATGCCGCGGTGACACCGCGCGACCGCCCTGCCGACAGCGTCGCCCAACGCTGGGGCGTCTGGGCTTCGGGCTATGGCGGCTCGAGCACGGTGAGCGGCAACGCGGCCACCGGCGCCAGCGGCACCACGAGCCGCACCTATGGCACCGTCATCGGCGCGGATTACCGAGTGACGCCCGACACCTTGTTCGGCTTCGCGCTGGGCGGCGCCGGTTTTGACTTCTCGCTGTCGAACGGTCTCGGCAGCGGCCGTGCCGACCTGTTTCAGGCGGGCCTCTATGGCCGGCACACGATGGGAGCGGCGTATCTGTCCGCCTCGCTGGCCTATGGCTGGCAGGACGTCACCACCGACCGCACCGTGACGGTCTCCGGCGTCGACAAGCTCACCGCCAATTACAAAGCGAACACTCTCGCCGCCCGCGGCGAGATCGGCTGGCGCTTCGCCCCGCCGCCGATGTCCGGCATCGGCATCACGCCTTATGCGGCGCTGCAGGCCACCAGCTTCCGCCTGCCCGGCTACAGCGAAACCGCCGTCTCGGGCTCGAACCAGTTCGCGCTCGCTTATGCCGCGCAGACCACGACCAATGTCCGCAGCGAACTCGGCGCCCATCTCGACCGGCCATTCCTCACGCGCGATGGCCTGCTCACCTTGCGCGGCCGCCTCGCCTGGGCGCACGACTCGAACACCGACCGGCCGGTGACGGCCGCCTTCCAGGCCCTGCCGGGCACGGCCTTCACCGTGAACGGCGCCCGCCCGGCGACCAATGCGGCCCTCGTCAGCGCCGGCGCCAGGATGGACTGGCTGAACGGCTTCTCCCTCTCCGGCAGCTTCGAGGGCGAGTTTTCCGCCACAACCCGCAGCTACGCCGGCAAGGCAACGTTGCGTTACGCCTGGTAGGCGGCCGCCGCCGGCCGATATCCCCGCTGCGCACCGCGCCGGTTGAAAGCTGCAGGAAACCCTGCGCCCGCCCCTAGCGGACCGGCCGCGTTCTCACTACGTTCCGTCTGTCGTGCGCTCCGGGCGGCTCCTGTGGCCTGCTGGAACGTAAGCCTTTTGCCGCGCCTTTACGTCCCATCCGTGCCCCGTCCGAAGCGATGCCCAGGAAGATGTCCGACCAGACCCCCAAGCGTATTCTCGACTCCCGCCAGATCACCATCCGCGGCGCCCGCGAACACAATCTCAAGAACGTCGATGTGATCATCCCGCGCGACCAGCTCGTGGTGTTCACCGGCCTGTCGGGTTCCGGCAAATCGTCCCTCGCCTTCGACACCATCTATGCCGAGGGCCAGCGCCGCTACGTCGAGTCGCTGTCGGCTTACGCCCGCCAGTTCCTCGAGATGATGCAGAAGCCGGACGTCGACCAGATCGACGGTCTGTCGCCGGCCATCTCCATCGAGCAGAAGACGACGTCGAAGAACCCGCGCTCGACCGTCGGCACCGTCACCGAGATCTACGACTACATGCGCCTCCTGTGGGCGCGCGTCGGCATTCCCTATTCGCCGGCGACCGGCCTGCCGATCGAAAGCCAGACCGTCAGCCAGATGGTCGACCGCGTTCTGGCGCTGCCGGAAGGCACCCGCATCTATGTGCTGGCGCCGGTCGTGCGCGGCCGCAAGGGCGAGTACAAGAAGGAACTCGCCGAGTACATGCGCAAGGGCTATCAGCGCGTGAAGATCGACGGCGAATTTCACGAGATCGCCGAGGTCAAGCCGCTCGACAAGAAGTTCACCCATGACATCGATGTCGTGGTCGATCGCCTGGTGGTGAAGGGCGACATCGCCGCGCGCCTCGCCGACTCGCTGGAGCAGTGCCTCAAGCTCGCCGACGGCCTTGCCGTGGTCGAACTCGCCGACACCAAGGCGACCGGCGCCGCCGCCAATCGCGGCCGTAACGCCACCCATGAGCGGCTCGTATTCTCCGAGAAATTCGCCTGCCCGGTCTCCGGCTTCACCATTCCCGAGATCGAGCCGCGGCTCTTTTCATTCAACAACCCGTTCGGCGCCTGCCCGGCCTGCGGCGGCCTCGGCGTCGAGCAGCATATCGACGCCGAACTGGTGATCCCGGATCGCGATGCCGCCGTCGGCAAGGGCGCCATCGCGCCCTGGGCGAAATCGTCGTCGCCTTATTATACGCAAACGCTGGAAGCGCTCGGCAAGCACTACAAGTTCACGCTCGCCACCAAGTGGAAGGACCTGCCGAAGAAGACGCAGGAGGCCATTCTCTATGGCTCCGGCGATGACGACATCAAGTTCGTCTATGACGACGGCATGCGCGGCTACACCACCAAGAAGCCGTTCGAGGGCGTCATCACCAATCTCGAGCGCCGCTTCAAGGAAACCGATTCCGAATGGGCGCGCGAGGAGCTCGGCAAGTATTTCTCCGACACGCCCTGCGAGGCCTGCCACGGCGCCCGCCTCAAGCCGGAGGCGCTGAGCGTCAAGATCGCCGGCAAGACCATTTCCGAAATCGCCGAACTGTCGATCCGCGCCGCCGGCGACTGGGTCACCGAGCTGCCGAAGCAGCTCAACAAGAAGCAGAACGAGATCGCGCCGCGCATCCTCAAGGAGATCCGCGACCGCCTGCGCTTCCTCAACGATGTCGGCCTCGATTATCTCACGCTCGCCCGTTCCTCCGGCACCTTGTCCGGCGGCGAGAGCCAGCGCATTCGCCTCGCCTCGCAGATCGGCTCGGGCCTGACCGGCGTGCTCTATGTGCTGGACGAACCGTCCATCGGCCTGCACCAGCGCGACAATGCCCGCCTGCTCGATACATTGAAAAGGCTTCGCGATCTCGGCAACACGGTGATCGTGGTCGAGCATGACGAGGACGCCATCCGCCTCGCCGACCATGTGCTCGATATCGGCCCCGGCGCCGGCATCCACGGCGGCAACATCATCGCCGAGGGCAAGGTCGAGGACCTGATCGCCGCGCCTCTGTCATGGACCGGCAAATACATGTCGGGCGAACTCAACGTGCCAGTGCCGGAGCGCCGCACGCCCGAGAAACGCCGCCAGATCAAGGTCGTCAACGCCCGCGGCAACAACCTCAAGAACGTCACCGCCGAAATCCCACTCGGCCTGTTCACGGCCATCACCGGCGTGTCCGGCGGCGGCAAGTCCACGCTGCTCATCGACACGCTCTATGCCGCGGTGGCGCGCAAGCTCAACGGCGCGAGCCTCGCCCCCGCGCCGCATGACCGCATCGAGGGCCTCGAGCACATCGACAAGATCATCGACATCGACCAGTCGCCGATCGGCCGCACGCCGCGCTCGAACCCGGCGACCTACACCGGCGCCTTCACGCCGATCCGCGAATGGTTCGCCGGCCTGCCCGAAGCGAAAGCGCGCGGCTACGAGCCGGGGCGCTTCTCGTTCAACGTCAAGGGCGGCCGTTGCGAGGCCTGCCAGGGCGACGGCGTCATCAAGATCGAGATGCACTTCCTGCCCGACGTCTACGTCACCTGCGACGTCTGCAAGGGCAAGCGCTACAACCGCGAAACGCTCGAAGTGCTGTTCAAGGGCAAGTCGATCGCCGACGTGCTCGACATGACGGTCGAGGAAGCGCTGGAGTTCTTCAAGGCGGTGCCGCGCGTGCGCGACGTGCTGGCGCTGTTGCACCGCGTCGGCCTCGACTACATCCATGTCGGCCAGCAGGCCACGACTTTGTCGGGCGGCGAGGCGCAGCGCATCAAGCTCGCCAAGGAATTGTCGAAGCGCTCGACCGGCCGCACGCTCTATATTCTCGACGAGCCGACCACCGGCCTGCACTTTCACGACGTCGCGAAATTGCTCGAGGTGCTGCACGAGCTGGTCGAGGGCGGCAACACCGTGGTGGTGATCGAGCACAATCTCGAAGTCATCAAGACCGCGGACTGGGTCATCGACCTCGGCCCCGAAGGCGGCGACGGTGGCGGCGAGATCGTCGCGGCCGGCACGCCCGAGGATATCGTCAAGGAAAAGCGCAGCTATACGGGGCAGTATCTCAAGCCCGTGCTGGCGAAGAAGGCCGCCGGCCCGAAGAAGAAGGGCCAGAAGGCGGCGGAGTAGACTTCCTTATCCCTCCTCGTTTTCGGGGAGGGGCGCGGAGCGCCGGGGTGGGGTGGCGGGGATAGCAGATGAGCGAAACGCTTCGACGCGTCCAAACTCTGGTGCTTGCCGGTGACTATCTCATCTCCGACCACGGCTATGACGAACTTGCGAAAGATGGTATTTTCCCCGCCGATGCTCTGGCGGGAATCTCCGTCGCCGTGGCCATCGAGGATTATCCGGATCGCGCGCGCGGCCCCAGCGTTCTCGCCTTGCAGCACGATGGGAACGGGCAACCGATCCATGTCCTTTGGGGCATCCCGGCAGGCCGCCGAAACCCGGCCGTGTTGGTGACCGCTTATCGGCCCGACCCGGAACTGTGGGATAGCGATTTCAGAAAGCGACTGGTGCCATGACCCGAAAAAGCATCAAGCTCATTCACGAAGGCAGGTATGCCGCCGAGGTCCCGGTCGAACTGATCGAGGACGACACCGCGTGGTCGCCTTACCTTGCGCCTGCCGATGTCACCAAGCTCGACGCCGTCCGCCTCGCCTTGCGTGCCGGCAACATCGCCGAAGCCGCGAAGTACGGCCGCGTGTTCGAACTGACGCCGGTGGCGGCGAAGTGATCTTCTCTTATCCCTCCCCGTCTTCGGGGAGGGTGGCGCGCGTGAGCGCGCCGGGTGGGGCTGGCAAGAGCCGAGGCGAGATCGTAGCAACGGGCACGCCGGAGAATATCCTCAAGGAAAAGCGCAGCTACACCGGGCAATATCTCAAGCCCGTGCTGGCCAAGAAGGCCGCGGGCCCGAAGAAGAAGGGCCAGAAGGCGGCGGAGTAATTTTTAGTATTGCAACAACATATATCCAATAAACGAGACCAACTTAAAGGCCGCGTCCCATCTAAAACAGATGTCGCCGCATCGCAAAGACTAACAAGCCTGACCCATCTTGGATTCCAAAAAGGCCTATTGCGCTAGCAAGGCCATAGGTTGGCAAAATGGCGGATCGCAGCGCCCGACATTATAACTATTGATACGCCAGACCCCGTTTTCGGGAACAGTCGACAAGACCTCCGCCCATATGTCTTTAGCACCATTGAACCGGCCTTGGTAGCTATACACCACGAAAGGGCCGCGCACGCCATTGATCTCGTTCGGCGTTGCTGCCGAAAGAAGCACCCGTTTCTCGACGCGTCCCAGAGGGTCCCTGATTTGCTTACCCATGGAAAGGTACGCATCCTCGCTGATGCGTTCCTTGTTTCGCTTAGAGTAAAGCGCGTACGCAGCAGCGTGGTCTTTGGCATCGGTGAGATTAAGGAATTGGTTGATGAGTATGCCCGCATCTTCCTTAGGAGGCTGGACTTCAATGTCCAATATCGCAGGGTTCAAAAACCATACCGAGGCAAACAGCGCTAGCGCGCCGCCTGCCCGTATCCCGCCCCGAACTGGTAGAGGGATATCCAGCCTTAGAAAGCCGGGCAGCAGCGCGCCAACGCCAGCGGCAGAAAGAGCCAAAGTAAGACGAAATGCAAAAAACTGAGGAGCAGTAGGCGTTGGAATCAAAACGACCAAGACGAGGATGGCGCTCAAGAAGACGACACCAAAAACAAAGACACTGACCTTCTCAATATTGCGTGCAGACACCGGCATTTTCGTTCTCAACAATTATTCATGTTGCTGATGCGCGCTGTTGCACCCGGCCGGCCACCCATGTCCTGCGGAGGCAGCACAGAATTATAAATCTGGAACCCCGCTTGGACTGCCGCCATATCGCCGACTTGTTTCAAATACCGCACCGCAGTGCAGTCAGCGTCAAGCTCTTCCTGATAGCCGAGAATGGGCAACATGTGTGGCGGCGAATTGAGCTTTATCAGTGCATGGCCGCGCGCGTGATGCGCATACTCGTGCGCACGCAAGAAGCGGAATCCCGGAGACCCGATTCCACCCATTTTCTGAACCCACACATTGTCGTAGAAGATCACGGGCTGCCCCATATAAAACGTGGCAAGCCCGGCAAAACCCTGCCCCGTGCCCTGCATGAGATACTCGGGGATTTGCCCAACCCCGGGCAGCGGCCCTATGTTTAACTGTTGCTGGGCGAACGAGCTAAGCGGCGCAATATATAAACACCATGAGAAAATAATTCCGCATAAGCTTATGGCTCGGAATATGCGCTTGCTCATGTTTCCCCCATACCGGACAGGCACTGCGAACATTCCCGTATAGATATTATTTCATAAGTAATTTTAGCGCCAGCCCTTAGGAGGAGAGCAAGGCGAAATCCGAGACCTACGTCTGAGGCCCAGGTCCTCCCAGCACTGCACTGCGCAACATGCGGGCTACAAACTTATAAACTTATAAACAACTGTTATGGCCGACAACCTTATACCCCTCGGAGAAGTTATTTGTTTTTTATTCCTACCATCCCTTGACTTCCATCCTATGACTTAATACCCTCCTTCCCGCTCGCCCCTATGAGGGGTGCGAACCGGTTGCTCCGGCTCGTTGGGGTGAGCGCGGCGCCCGCGGCTCGTGCCCTCGCAAGGCATGAGGCTCGGGCGGCGCCGGGTTCCGCCCGGGGGCACAAGGACCCCCCGCGAGGAGCTCGCTGACGGTGCGTGCTAGCCGCGAAAGCAGCCCAGCCGCCGAAAGCGCGGTCCGGCGCCGCAAAGTCGTCGCGGCGGCGCGCCGAAGGGCGCCACGCAGCCCCTCAAAAGGCTGCGTGCACAGAAGGCACGTCGCGCCACCCGGCGCGCCGCCCCCCTCGCCTCGTTTGGCGAGGGCACGAGACCCGGCCTCGGGCGCCTTTGCGCCGCGGGAATGCGAACTCATGCCCGAAGGAGATTGTTTCATGACCAATTGGCCCGACGAACCGAGCCCGCACCGCACCGATTACAGCCGCGCCCGTCAGCAGCAGGAGGCGCCGCGCGCGGCCGACATCCGCGAGAAGCAACTCGCGCGTCTGGATTTGCTGAAAGGCCAGATGCTCGATCGCATCGAAGCCGAACTCGACAACATCGCGGCCCGGCAGAAGGCCAGCGCCGAAGGCCTGGCGACGACAACGCGGCTGAGCATTCCGGCGGCGCGGCGCCGGCTTGCCAATATCGTCGGCAGCCACGAGTTCTGTTCGCGGGCGGCCTGCCGGCGCGGCGGTTCGTGTCGCGGCGAACCGAAGCAATGCCTCGCCGAGGCAATGCCGTTGCTGCCGCCGCAGATTGTCTCGGCGCTCACGCTCGACAAGCCCGGCCGCCGCGGCCGTCAGCGACGGTGAAGGGCCGCTTGTCGCCCGCGCCTCACGCCGCGTTGACGCGGCGGAAGCCGTTCCACAGCGCGGTGCCGGCGCCGGACATCAGCACCTTGAGATAACGCTGCTGCTGGAATTCGCCGTTCACCGAAATGCGCGGCAGCGCCATCAGGTGGTCGCCATGGGCCTTGAACAGCACGCCCGGCCGCGTCGTCACCGCGGTCTTGAAGCCCAGTTCAGCGGCGATGTTGAATTCGCGCGGGCCGGCGGAGGTCGGGTCGCCCACCGGATAAGCCAGATGCTCCGGCCGTTTACCGAGCGCAGCCTCGATCACGGCGCGGCTCTGCTCCATCTCGGCGCGCACCGCCTCGTCGGACGGCACCTTCTTGAGCATCGGATGCGACACGGTGTGCGCGCCGATCGTCACCAGCGGATCCTCCGCCATCTGCGCGATCTCCGCCCAGTCCATGCATTCGTCTTCGCAGATCGCCGGAATATCGACGTGATAGGTCGCGCACAGGTCGCGGATCGTGCGGCGCACTTCCTGCTCGGTCTTCATGCTGCGCAGATAGCCGTAGATGGCGTCATACAGTTCGCGCTTTTCGCCGATGCTGCGCGCGTCGAAGAACTTCTCCTCGCCGTTGACCTTGAGGCCGATGCGCGTGTTGCGCGCCACCACCTGCTCCAGCGCCACCCACCACAATTCGCCGAGCCGGTCCGGGAAGCTGGTGGGGATATAGAGCGTGTAGGGCATCTCGTATTGCTGCAGCAGCGGATGCGCCCAGCGCAGGTTGTCCTTGTAGCCGTCGTCAAAGGTGATGCAGACGAAGCGGCGGCCGAAGTCCTGCTCGACGAAGCGGCGGTGCATCTCGTCGAGCGTGATGACGTCGATGCGGCGGCGCTTGAGCCTTCGCAGCAGGCCCTCGAAGAACACCGGCGAGACTTCGAGCAGCCGGTTCGGCTGGAAGGCGTCGCTGCGCGGCGGACGCACGTGATGCAGCATCAGGATACAGCCGACGCCGCCGACCACCGGCCGCATCCAGTGATGCATGCCGGTAAAATACAGCCCTTCCAGCGCCGTCCTGATAATCGTCTTCTTCATGTTAACCATGCCGCGCGGACGGGAACCCGGAATCCCCTGTGGGCCGTGCGTGTCGAGCAATATTCCAACTCTTTATTGAGAAATCCCTGCGACGGTCGGCCCCACGCCTCAGACCCCAGGTTTTCCGCATGACTGTCGCCACCCTCGCCCGCGCTCCGCTCACCCGCGAGGCTCCGCCTGCGCCGCAAGGTGCGTCGCAGGACGCGCCCCACATCGCCCGGGTCGAGATCGTCCGCGATATGGCGGCGGCAAAGCCGCACTGGCTGGCGCTCGAGCAGGCCCAATGTTTCATGACGCCGTATCAGGCGTTCGACTTCCTTGATCTGTGGCAGCGCCATATCGGCGCCGGCGAAGGCGTGTCGCCCTGCATTCTCGCCGGCTTCGATGAGGCGGACGCGCCGCTGTTCCTGCTGCCGCTCGGCCGCCGCGCCGCGGCCGGCCTCAAGGTCATTGAGTTCCTCGGCGGCAAGCATGCCAACTTCAACATGGGCCTGTGGCGCGCCGATTATCTCGCCGCCGTGACGGCGGACGATCTGCGCGCGGTGTTCGCGCGTCTAGCCGGCGAGGCCGACGTCGTCTCGCTCGGCAACCAGCCTTTGATGTGGGCGGGCCGCGACAATCCGCTGGCGCTGCTGCCGCACCAGGCCTCCCCCAGCTTCGGCTTCTCGGGGCCTTTGCAGGCCGATTTCGAGGCGCTGTTCGATGCCCGCACCAGCGCCATCGGCCGCCGCAAGATGCGCAAGAAGGAACGCACGCTCGCGGGCGTCGGCGAAGTGACTTTCGCCCGCGCCGCCACCGAGGCCGATATCCGCCGCGTCGCCGAGGATTTCTTCACCCAGAAGAGCGCCCGCATGCGCGCCATCGGCCTGCCGGATGTGTTCGCGGCGCAGGACGTGCGCGATTTCGTCAGCGCCGGGGCGCTCACCCCTACCCCCGCCGGCTCCCGCCTGATCGAGCTTTATACCTTGTCGGTCGGCGATACGATCGTCGCCACCATGGGCGGCGTCTGCGCCGACGGCCGCTTCAGCGCCATGTTCTCGTCGATCATCCACGATCGCTTCAAGACCGAAAGCCCCGGCGAGCAATTGCTGGTGCGCGTGGTGCGCGATTGCTGCGAGCGCGGGCTGCACACCTTCGATCTCGGCGTCGGCGAGGCCAGCTACAAGTCGATGTTCTGCGATCCCGATCCGATGTTCGACAGCGACTGGCCGCTCACCGCCAAGGGCCGCGCCTTCGCGCTGATGCACCGCGGCTTCGCCGCCGCCAAGCGCGCGGTGAAGCAGAACCCGGCTCTGTGGAATGTCATCGTCGCGGCGCGGCGCCTCAAGGCGCGGCTGACCAACAACAGCAACAAGAGCGAAGCGGCCTAGGCCGCGCTACTCTCGGTCGCGCCGGCGAGCAGCATCACGTCGCCGTATCCCGACATCGCAAGGCGCTCGCGGGCGCTGCGGGTCTGGGGGGCCACCGGGTCCGCCGCCACGAGCACCGAACGCTGCGCCAGTCGCGCGAAGTATTCGACCGGCACATCCGCCACCGACCCCGTATCGATGACGATGAAGTTGTAGCTCTGCGCCAGCGCATCGACGATGGTGTTGAGATAAGGCGAGGCCATCAGCGCCGCGGCGTCATTGCCGACATTGCCGGTGGCGACGATATGCACCTGCGAATACTGGTCGCGCGTGATGATGTCGCCGAAGCCCGCCTGCCCGCGCACCAGTTCGGCAATGCCGGGCGCGTTCGGATCGGTCGAGATCACCGACAGGTTCGGCGCATTGAAGGCGAAGTCGAGCAGTACCACATTGGCGCCTTCGGCCAGCGCGCGCGCCAGCGTGATCGCGGCATAGGTGGTGCCGGCGTTGCGGGCGGTGCCGGCGACGGTGACGCGGCGGCCCGCCTCGCCCGACGCGCGCAAGGTCTGCGCGATCTGGTCGATGGTGCTCACCGGCAGCGGCGGCACCGTGGCGAAGGTCGGCGGCTGCGGCGTTGCGAATGATGGCTGCGCCATCGCCGGGCTCAGCGGCGGCGCCGCCACATAAGGCATCGGCGCCGGCATGCGCGACACCGGCATCGGCGCATGCGGATCGAATGCGGGCGCCGCCACGCCGTACCGGGCCACGGGCGCGCCCGGCGTCGCCAGCAGCGCACCGGTGACGACAAAGCCCGACGACAGGATCAATCCGGCAAACGCGGCGATCAGAATGGTCGGCAGCTTCTTCGGATAGGTCGGCTTGATCGCGGGTGTGGCCCGCGAAATAATCCGCGCTTCCGGCGGCGCGGCGTTGATGTTGTCGCGCGCGGAAGCCTCACTGTACTTCACCAGATAGGATTCGAGCAGATCGCGCTGCGATTTGGCGTCGCGCTCGAGCGCACGGAGCTGCACGTCCTGCTCGTTGGTGGTCGAGGCCACCTGCTTGACCTGATCGAGGCTGGCGGTCAGCGCGGCAAGTCGATCCGATGCCACTTTCGCATCGTTGTCGAGCTGACGCGCCAGACGCTCCGCCTCGGCGCGCTTGGCGCGCTCGATCTCGGCGATCTGCGCCCGCAATTCCTTGATGCGCGGATGCTGGTCGAGCAGCGTCGTCGATTGCTCGGCAAGTTGCGCGCGCAGCGCCGAGCCCTGATCCGTCAGGCGGCGCATCGATTCCGAGTTGGCGATATCGGACGAGTCGATCGGCTGGCCCGACCGCACCAGTTCGCGCAGTTGCTTGGCGCGCGCCTCAAGGTCAGCCTTCTGGCCACGCGCGGCAGCGATCTGCGAATTGATTTCGGTGAGCTGCTGGTTCGGCAGCGAGGTGTTGTTGGTGCCGACAAACAGATTGGACTTGGTGCGATAGTCTTCGACCTTGGCCTCGGCATCGGCCACCTTGGCGCGCAGCCGTTCGATTTCGCTGGCAAGCCAGGTGCTGGCCGCCTTGGTCTGGTCGGTCCGCGCCGAGCGCTGTGAAGCGAGATAGGCGTCGGCGATGGAATTGGCGACGCGGGCGGCAAGCTCGGGACTGGCCGACGAGAAATCGACAGCGATAACGCGCGACTTTTCGATAGCGTAGGCGTTGATGCGATCGTAGTAAGCCGCGAGGGTGCGTTCGTCCTGGGTCATCACCGAGTAATCGCGGCCAAGTCCGATCAGCCCGAGCAAGGCCTGGCTCAGCGAATGGCCGCCGACGGCCGGATCGAATTCGCGGCTCTGGCCGAGATTTTCCTTCTTGATGACTTCGCGGGCGACGTCGCGCGACAGCACAAGTTGAATCTGACTGGTCACCGCCTGCTCGTCGATCGCGCCGCGGTCAGTCTGGTTCTTGTCGGCGTCCGCGCGCATGAAAACGTTTTCACGGCTCTCCAGCAGGAGCTTGGTCTCCGACTGGTAGCGCGGCGTCACCGAGTTGACGACGAGGAACGCGGCGGCGGTCGCCAGCAGCGTCACGCCGAAGATCATCGTCTTCTTGGCCCACAAAGCGTGGCCGATGCTGCGCAGGTCGGGCTCGCCGCCGAAGTCGGTCATCGCCGGCGCGGGCATCGGGGCCGGAATCGGCTGCATCACCGGAATCGGTGCCGCAACGGGCGCAGCAGCCTTCGACTTCTTGCGGAAAAACATGACGACTCCAACACACGACTCTTTCCGAGCAGTAAGGATATCTTGTGCCTGATTATGGTTGCCGCGGCGTTAATCTGACCTTCGGTCATGAATCCGGCGGAAGGTTTTGTTAACCGCACCGCCGCTTAATCCGCGCAGGATTTCCGCGACTCGGAAGACGGACAATGGCACCGCTCAACATTCTCCATGTCTTCCGCACCCCGGTCGGCGGATTGTTCCGTCACGTCATGGATCTGGCCCGCGCCCAGGCCGAGCGCGGCCACCGGGTCGGGCTGATCGCCGACAGCACGACCGGCGGCGAGCGCGCCGATGCGGCGTTCGCGGCGCTCCAGTCGCTCCTCGCCCACGGCATTACCCGCATACCGATGAGCCGGCAGATCGGTCCCGGCGACTGGAAACCGATCCTGCACACGATGCGCCGCGCCGCCGCCACGAAAGCCGACGTGCTGCACGGCCACGGCGCCAAGGGCGGCGCCTATGCCCGTCTGGCCTTGGGCAGCCGCCGCGCCATCCGGGTCTATACGCCGCATGGCGGCAGCCTCTGGTTCTCGAAGGATACGCTAAAGGGCAAGGTCTACCTCGGCGCCGAAAAGCTGTTCATGAAGCGCAGCGATCTGCTGCTCTACGAAAGCCAGTTCAGCGCCGATGCCTCCCGCGCCACTATCGGCGTGCCGGATTGCCTCGTTCGCGTCGTGCACAACGGCGTCTCGCGCGCCGAATTCGAGCCCGTCGCCCCGGCTCCGAATGCAACCGACATCGTCTTCATCGGCGAATTGCGCGAGCTCAAGGGCGTCGACCTGCTGATCGAGGCCATCGCGACGCTGCGCCGTGGCGGCCGCCAAGTAACCGCGACGCTGGTCGGCGCCGGCCCCGATCGCGACGCCTTTGTCGCTCAGGCGGCCGCGGCCGGCCTGTCCGACGCCATCAAATTCCCGGGCGCCATGAACGCGCGGCAGGCTTTCCCCCTCGGCCGCCTGATGGTGGTGCCCTCGCGCGCCGAGTCCCTGCCCTACATCGTGCTCGAAACCATCGCCGCGCAGGTGCCTCTGATCACGACCCGCGTCGGCGGCATTCCGGAAATCTATGGGCCGCTTGCCGATACGCTGATCGACCCGGGCAGTGCCGATGCCCTCGTCGTCGCCATTGGCGAAGCTCTCGACCATCCTGAGCGCCTTGGCGAGCGGATGAAGGCGCTGAACGAGCGGATCTCGCGGCTGTTCTCGGTCGACGCCATGGTGGACGGCGTCCTTGATGGTTACCGCGCGGCGCTCGGCATGGCCGCGGCGGAAGGACGGCGTTAACGACTTTTCCGCTGCGCCGCTAAACCTTTCTTGAGAGTCTTTCCCTAGATATTTAAGCGCATTTACCAGTTCGGCGGCCGTCGGTCAGTCCGGCCGTCTCAGTATGGCGTACCGAAATGATCGACTCCGAATCCCGTCCCGCTCTCAATGCGGCCGGCGCCGGCGCGGCAGCCGTGCTCGACCGGCTGCGCGAAGGCCCGCGGAGCGAAGCGACGCCGCGCACCTTATCGCCGAAAGCCCGCGCCATCATCGATAGACCGATGGCGGCACCGATCTCACCGATCGTTCTCGCGGGCGCAGTGCGCGTTGTCGAATTCGGTCTCATGGTCATCGTGGGCATGGCGGTCTTCGCCGCCTACATCTCGCCGATCCGGGATGTCGGGCTTTATGGCATTGCGGTCCTTGTGATCGCCACGCTGGCCACCCTCGCCTTCCAGATTGCCGACATCTACCAGGTCCATGCCTTCCGCGGCCACGAGAAGCAGTACATGCGCCTGGCCTCGGCGTGGTCGGTGGTGTTCCTGATCGCCATCGGCGCCTCGTTCTTCCTCAAGGCCGGCGAAATGTATTCTCGCGTCTGGCTCGGCACCTATTATGTCGTCGGGCTTCTGGCGCTGATCGCCTCGCGCAAGATCCTCTACTACATCGTTCGACGCTGGACTCGCGAAGGCCGCCTCACCCGTCGCACCGTCATCGTCGGCGCAGGCGAAGCCGGTGAGCGCATCATTACTGAACTGCGCCGCCAGAAGGACACCGGCATCGAACTGATCGGCGTGTTCGACGAC
>Ga0182736_1000993_pt1 | contig 32789 bp, 27 predicted proteins | sample eDN5th30CKraftBY_FD_128882 | JGI IMG/M metagenome (GOLD analysis project Ga0182736, IMG submission 128882) | Enriched backyard soil microbial communities from Emeryville, California, USA - eDNA 5th pass 30_C Kraft BY (version 2) (version 2) | ecosystem: Environmental > Terrestrial > Soil >...
ACGGTGAAGAAGCGGATCAGCAGGTGCGGCAGGCCGAGCATCCCCACGCTCATCCCCACCGCCAGGGAGGTGGCGGAGAACAGGTCGTTCTTGGCCGCGCCGGGCATGAAGAGGTTCCAGCCCAGGGGATGGATGTCGGCGGCCCGCTGATACAGCGCCGGCAGGCCCCCCGCCTCCACCACGCAGAAGACGGACACGGCGATCACCACCAGCACCAGCAGCAGCGCCTTGACGATCTGCACCCAGGTGGCGGCCAGCATGCCGCCGGCGGCGACATAGATGGTCATCAAGGTCCCGATCAGCACCACCGACACGGAGAAGTCGATGTTGAACAGCGCCCGGATCAGGATGCCCGCGCCGATCAACTGGCCCACCAGATAGATGGTGGAGATGGTCACGGTGGAGACCCCGGCGAACAGGCGCAGCTTGTCGCTCTGCAGCCGGTTGGACATCACGTCGCCCAGGGTGAACTTGCCCGCCCGGCGCAGGGGCGCGGCAAGCAGCAGCAGCATCAGGCACAGGCCCACCAGCGGGGTCAGGTAGTAGATGGCCGGCGGATCCACCCCCGTATCGAAGAAATAGCCGGTCATGCCGAGGAAGGTGGTGGCCGACATGAAGTCGCCGGAGATGGCGAGGCCGTTCTGGCCGCCGGTCAGCTTGCCCCCGGCGGCGTACATGTCCGCCCGGCTCTTGCTCTTGCGGGAGGCGAAGAAGGTGATGACCAGGGTCATCGCCACGGTGAACAGGAAGAAGCCGATGGCGATCATTTGCGGGCGCCCTTGTTGCTGGCTCCCCGGGCGTCGGTCGAGGTGTCCGCGCCGAAGGCCTGGCGGGAGAAGACCCAGGCCAGCCCCACGAACAGCACGATCAGGCTGGCGACGATCAGGGGATAGACCGGAACGCCGCCCACCCGCGACACGAACCACGCGGGGCGCAGCTCCGGAACGCCGATCGGCACGAACACCGGCGAGAACAAGACGAACAGCAGCAGCGACAACGCCACCTGCCGGCCGGTCAGCCTGGCCATCGGCAATCCTCCACCCTTAGTTGCCAAGAGCCTTTGACAGGCTTTTACGGACTTTCAAGCCCGGACCCGCAACCGGAGACGCCCCAGGCGGCGCGCTTCACTTGGCCAGGGTCACGCCGTCGACGCTGGGGTTGCGGTTATTCTCCTCGCAGACGTAGTCCATCATCTTCCAGTCCCGGTGGCGACGGTAGCGGGCCGTGGTCTTCCACGGGCCGGTCAGGGCCTTGGGGTCGATGAAGGTCATCTCGTTGACCAGCTCGTCCGGGCCCGCGAGGTAGATGCGCTCCTTCACCTGCAGGGCGTCCGAGTGGGGCAGGCCGGTGTTCTCGTACATGGTGTCGGCGCGCAGGCCGACGGTGTCCACCACCAGGGTCTGGCCCTCCCAGTGGCCGATGGAGTCCCCGTTGTAGCTGGGCTCCAGGTCCGCCGGGTGGCCGGAGCCGTCGGTGCGGATGCGGCGGACCTGGCTCATATATTCATAGACGATCGACACCCGCCCCGGGGTGAACAGGTATTCGGACGGGTAGGGGGACACGATCACTCGCGGCACCCCCGGCCAGACGCAGTTGGCGGTGGGGTCGTTGATCGGCTGACCGGCCTTGGCCGCGTCGAGCGCCAGTTGATACTTGGCCTTGTACTCGGCGTTCAGCGGCGGCGGGTTGGGGACCCGCTTGCCGCCCACGATGGGGTTGGTGAAGTGGAAGCCGGAGGTGTTCTCCCACACCCCGCTCCAGTCGGGCAGGCGCGCCGGGGCCTTGGCGGCCGGTTTGGCGGGCTGGGCTGACTGGGGCGCGGGGGCGGCCCCGGCCCCGACGGCGACAGCCGCGAGCAGGCCGGCGACGCCGAAGGCGATTACTCTACGCATGGCGGGGCTCCGGTCTCTACGCACACTAGCCGATGGTCTGGCCGTTGACGGTCACCTTCTTCAGGCTGCCGCCCGGGGCGCCGTCCTTCAGCGGGTTCACCACGATCACCGCCTTGTCGCCGGCCTTGATCGAGTTGCGGCTCCAACCCTTGCGGGCGAGGCTGTTGGGGCTGGCGCCCTCGAGGGACCATTCCACTTCCTTGCCGGAGGCGTCCTTGACCATCAGTTGCACCCAGGTATGCGGGTTGGTCCACTGGAACTCCTTCACCACCCCTTCCAGGGTCACTTCCTTCTGGTTGTCGAACATGGCGAAGGAGTGATGCGCCTGGGCCGACGGGACGGCGGCCAGGGCGGTGCAGAGGGCCCCAGCGGCGGCCAGTTTGGCGATGAGTTTCATGTCGTGGACCTCGTTCGTTGTGGAAATGAAAAACGCCGGCGCGCCCGAAAGGGGAGATAGGCGCGCCGGCCCGCAGCTTCAGTATCTGAAGGTCGCGGTTACGCCCAAAGTGCGCGGGCGGAAGGTGATGCCGGTGAGCAGATAGTTGTTACGGGAGCAGACGGCCTGCTGGTTGCAGGTCCCGCGACCGCCGCCGAGCACAGTCGCCTCCTGGGAGTTGAACATGTTGTTGACGAAGAGCGACAGGTCGACCTTGTCGAGCTGCACCCCCAGCCGCGCGTTGACGATGTTGGTGTCCTCGGCGTTGTAGACGTCGGGGGCGTAGGCTGTGGTGCTCGGCCCCAGGGTGCGGTGGTAGGGCGAGGTGTACTGGTAGTCGCCGCGGATGTAGGCGGCGCGGCCGAAGGCCTGGAAGTCGTACTGCAGGCCCAGCGACACGGTCCACGCCGGCACCGGCAACTCGTCGCCCTTGTTGACGATCACCACCGGGCTGCCGGTGGTGGGCTTGGGCCCGAGCGTGGTCTCGGTATAGCGCGCGTCGGTGTAGCCGACGCTGAGGTTGGTGCTGAGGCCGGAGAACAGCTTGGCCTGGAACTGCACGTCGGCGCCGCGGGACTTGGCCTTGCCGGCGTTGGTGGCGAACTGGAACTGGCAGCCCGGCACGGTGAGGCGAAGCTGGATGTCGCTCCAGTCGATCATGAAGACGCTGCTGTTGAGCTGCGCCCGGCCATTGAACAGGCGCAGCTTGGCGCCCGCCTCATAGCTCCACACCGAGTCCGACTTGACGGTGGAGGGCACGCTGCCCCCCATCGCGGCGAGGCCGGCGGCGCAGGAGGCCACCGGCACCGAGCCGTTCACCGCCCCCATGCGGAAGCCCTTGGCGGCGGTGGCGTAGACCATGTTCTGGTCGTTGATCTGGTACTGCAGGCCGACCTTGGGGGTGACCGGCGTCTCCTTCACCTTGCCAGAGCTGAGGCCGCCGTTGGCGACGGTGGGGACGTTGTAGCCGGAGAGCTGGCCGTAGGAGGACTGGACGTAGTCAAAGGTCTCCCTGGTGATGCGCACGCCGCCGATCACCCTTAGCTGGTCGTTGACGTGCCAGGTCGCCTCGCCGAAGGCCGCCAGCGAGCTCTCGTCCAGGGTCTGGTCGCGCAAGGAGGCGCGGTTGCCCGAGAGGATCGGCACCCCGTAGTAGACCTCCCCCGACACCCCGCGCAGTTGCCGGGTGACGAGGTCCAGGTCCTCGCTGATCACCGAATAGACCTTGCCCTCATAGTGGGCGTAGTAGGCGCCCGCGATCCAGCTGATCGGCTTGGCGCCCGGCGCCGAGGCGATGCGGAACTCCTGGGTGATCCCGTTGCGCTTGTTGGCGTACTGGAACAGCCCGAAGAAGTCCGGGAAGGCCATCTGATAGCCGCCGCCGAAGCCGATCAGGTTGTAGGGCTCGCCGATCGACTGATCGAGCCGGCCCTTGCCCACGTCCATGGTGTAGGAGGTGATCGACTTCATGTTCACCGGCCCGAGGTCGTAGTCGATGGTCAGGCTGGCGACGTCGAGGTGGTTGTAGCGGGGGGACTTGGTGGCCGTGCCCACCTTGCCCGGGCCGTAGAAGTCCAGCGCCGGATAGTCCACCGCCGGGCGCACGAAGCGCACCGCCGCCCCGGTCGCCGGCTGGCCCGTGGCGCCGAAGGAGCCCCCCGGCGCAGTGAAGGCCGGCACGTTGGCCCAGTAGTTGTCGAGGTCGTTCACCGCCCCGCGGTACCAGTAGTAGGCCGGGGTGATGCGCAGGTTGTCGGTCGGCGCCCACAGCAGGGCGACGCGGATCACCTTGTGGTCTTCGGAGTTGCTGTCGGTCAGCACCTCCTTCCTGTTGTAGGGAAGGATGTGGTCGATATAGCCGCCCACGTGGCTGTAGAAGGCGCTGGCGCGGAAGCCGAGCTTGTCCTGCACGATGGGGCCGCCGACCGCGAGGCCGATCTCCCCACCCGGATCGCCGCCCTTGACCGTGGAGCCTTCGGCCCGGCCGTAGGCGGAATAGCGGGTCAGGCTGGGCGCGGGGGTGATGAAGCGGATGGTGCCCCCCTGGGAGGAGCCCCCGTACAGGGTCCCCTGCGGCCCGCGCAGCACCTCCACCCGCTCCAGGTCGAACAGGGGCGGGAAGGGCGAGCCGTTGCCGGGCACCGCCCCCTCGGCGTTGCGCTTCTGCAGGGCGGTGTCGTCGAGATAGACCCCCGTGGTCGCCGCCCCCGCGCCGGAGATGATGCCGCGCATGGAAATGTCCGTGCGCCCGTCCCCGCCGCCGCGGCGGAAGGTGATCGACGGCATCACTCGCGACAGGTCATAGAGGTTGCGCACCCCCTGCTGGTCGAGGCCCTTCTGGGTCACGGCCGAGACGCTCAAGGGCACCCGGTTGATGGTGTCGGCCTGCCTCGTGGCGGTGACCACCACCTCCTCCAGGGCGTCCCCAGCCTCCTGGGCCAGGGCCTGGCCGGCCAAGGCCGTGGCGAGGGCGGTCGAGGTCAATAGCGCGGCGATGCGCGCGGTCTTGTAGGTCGTCATCAGCTCCCCCTGATACTGACGTCTACTGCTTCAGATCTTTGATCGTGGTCGTACCGTCCGCCTTCATGACGAAGCGGTTGTTGTCCTGGCAGACGAACTCGCGCAGCTCCCAGTCGTCCTTGCGCGTCATGACGTGGGTGACGACCCAGTCCTTGGTGAAGGCCTTGGGGTCACGGATGGTGATCTGGTCTTCGATGGTGTCGTAGGCGGTGCGGCGGATGCGCTCGATGATGTGCAGGGCGTCGCTGTGCGGGGCCAGGCGCCGGTCCAGCACCGTGTCGGCGCGCATGTTGACGGTGTCGACCACCAGGGTGTCGCCTTCCCAGTGGCCGATCGAGTCGCCCATGTAGGTCGGCGTGTCGTCGATGCTGTCATGATCGGCGCGCATACGGATCCGCCGCACGCTGCCGTTTTCCTTCAGCAGGGTGATCTGCTTTGGCGACTGGAAGAACTCTCCGGGATAGGCGGACCCCCACAGCATCGTCGCCGGCATGCCCGAGGTGATGCATCGCCCCGCCGGGTCGTCGTAGGGCTTGCCCGCCGCGGCGTCGTCCAGCCGCTGCTTGTAGATGGCCGCGTATTCGGCGTTATAGGGGATGTCGAGCTTGGGCGGCGGGCCGCCCGCCCAGACCCCGGTCAGGTCCTTCGGCGAGAAGCCCTGCGCGGCCTGCGCCGAGGCGGCGAGCGCGATGCCTGCGATACCGATCAGACAGGCGCCGATCGCCTTTTCCCAGCCCATGTAGCCGCTCCCACCCGCATTTTTCGATGACGTCGACGCTGGTGCGCCGGTTGTCGATTTTCGTTGATAGTCGCAACGATCGGGGGTGGTGTCAACGGCGTTGAGGAGAGGGGATTGAGCGGTCCCGCTCGTTGTGTGAGCGTATGCATATCGTTGCGGATGGCAACATATATACGAGCGCTGGCTTTTAAGGCGGCGAAGCCCGTCCTACCGCACCGGCTTCAGGCCGCCGAGGAACCCGTTGCGGTGGGGCAGGGCGGCGTCCGATCAACGCTTCCTTAGCTCAGGGAGGGCCGAAACCCGGCAGCATGGCCAGAAAGCCTGCCCACTCGGGCGTGGGCGCGGCCAGGGTGCGAGCGGCCAGCAGAAGGAAAAAGGCCGCGCTTCCCAGCACCGTCGCCACATGTGGTTTGCCGCGGGTGAACAGGTCCCACACCCACAGGGGCGCCAAGGTTGCGAGGGTCGCTATCTCAGAGGCGACGAAGCCGGTGAAACTCGCCTCCCAGAGCGGCAGTCTGTTGAATGCGGGGTCCGTCAGCAGGCAGCCGATGACCACCATCCACCGCTTGTGCGACTGGGCGTCGTAACGGCTGCGCCACGCCACGCCCAGAAGCAGGGCGAGCACCGGGATCGTCGGCACGGCCAGGGCGGCGACAATGGGAGGGGCGGCGGAGCCGTTCGCCGCAGCGGCGTGATATGAGGTGATCCCCACGACGTAGAGCAACGGAAGCATCGCCGCCCCAAGCAGGAAGCCCCACTTGCCTAGCTGGACGTGCAGCGCGCGCTTGCCGACCGCGATCAGCCCGGTCTGCAACGGAAAGACGAGGACGAACGCGCTGGCGAGCAGGCCGTGGAAAAGGACTTCCGGGCGTAGTGGTTTCAACGGGTGATAGGGCGGCGCGATTCCCCGAAGATAGAAGGTGGGGGCGAAGCCCAAGATCAATAGCGCCGCGATGGCGAGCATATAGCCGGTGAAGAAACGGCGCTCGGCTCGCCCGCTCTTTCCCCGCGCGGTGATAGACGGGGCAGACGATGCGGTGCTGGCCATGACGCTGAATACCTCATCTTAGAGGATCGCCGCGTACAAACTACTGTTGCTGCGGGGTGTCGGCAACCAAGGGGCGCACTACTTACCGTCTCGGGTTGTGGCGGGGGCGTAAGGCCCTTGCCTGCTGCTCGCCAAAGGGCCCCTACCGCACCGGCTTCAGGCCGCCGAGGAACCCGTTGCGGTGGGGCAGGGCGGCCCCCGTGGGGATGATCTCCACCAGGCCCCAGTGTTCCTGCAGCTTGCCGTCCTTCATGCGAATCCAGTCGGGCATGGCCACCTGTCGGTCGCCGATGTCGCCGACCCCCAGGGTGACGATGTAGTCCCCCTCCGCCACCGTCATCAGGGTGGTGATCTTGAAGGGGTTGTTGGCGAGGTCGCGCTTCTTGGCCCACTCGCGGAAGCCGGCGTTGCCGGTGGCCACGCCCCGGGCGTGCTGGATGTAGCTCGCCTGCTGCACCATGGAGGAGTGCTCGATGTCGCCCTTGCCCAGCACGTCGTAGAACCAGCCCAGCGCCCCGGCGAGGTTGCGCGCCTCTTCCTTGCCGATCTTGTTGCGGTCGGTCGGCTGCGGCACGGTGATGAAGCCGTTGGTGTGCAGCAGGGTTTTCGGGTCCGGCGCCTTCTCGCGGAAGGCCCAGCGCTCGGCCAGCTTGCCGGCCGGGGTCACCCGCCAGAAGTCCATGTAGCCGACCTCGCCCTCGCCCGCGAAATCCGAGCGCAGGAAGATGGCCACCACGTCCCCCTGGGCGATGGTGTGCAGGATCTGCAGCTTGATCGGCTTCTTGGCGAGGTCCTGCTTGGCCGCCCAGGCGAGGAAGCCGGCGACGCCCCCCGCCGTGGCTGGCCCGTGCTCGATGAAATTGGGGGTCAGCAGGGCCGCCCCTTTGTTGAGGTCGCCCTTGCCGAGGACGTCCTCGTACCAGCTGCGCACGATGCGGGTGTTGCGGTCCTCCACCCGCTCGGCGGCGTGGGCGAGGCCGGGGGCGCCCACGGCGGCGACGGTGGCCAGAAGCTGCAATACCGTACGCCGGATCATGGCGAGCCCTCTCGAGTTGGGTGTTGGTGTCAGGACGCCGGGCGGACCACGGCCCGCCCCGTCGAGACGGTCTTGCCGTTAGGCAGGGTCAGCTCGATGAAGGCCCCGCCGGTGCGGCCGTCCCGCAGGGGGTAGCCGGTGATGGTGATCTTGTCGCCGACGTGCAGGGTCTGGGGCGTCAGGCCGACCATCTTCATCTGGCCGGGGGCGCCGCCCTCGAAGGCCCAGGTCACCGGCTTGCCGTCGCCTTCCGTGCGCACGTCGATCCAACTATGCGGCTGGACGTATTCGAAGTTGGTCACCGTCCCGCTGATCGTCACCTTCTTGGAGCGGTCGAACATGGCCCCAGAATGGTGGGCGAGGGCGGGCAGGGCGGTGAGGGCGACGGCCGCGGCGGCGGCCCAGGCGATCTTGCGCATCGGTTGCTTCTCCATGGCTCAGAACCGCAGTCTTTCCTCGGTCTTGGGCGGCGGGGTCGGGGCGCCCGCGGCCGGCTTTTCGTCGGGCAGGATCAGGCGCTGGGCGCCCCCGCTCATCTCCAGGCGGCCGCCTTCGCAATAGGCGCCTTCGGACTGCGGGATGTGGCTGTAGCGGCGCATGTAGCGGGTCACCTGCCAGGGTTTTGTCAGCATCACCGGGTCCTCGATCACCATGCGGTTCTCGATGATTTCCGCGGCGACGAGGCGCAGCCGCTCGGTGACATGGACCTGCCCGCTGTGGGGCGCGCCGGTGCGGTCGTAGACCCCGGGCAGCATGCCGACCGTGTCCACCACCAGGGTGTCGCCCTCCCACTTGCCGATGGAGTGGCCCATGTAGTTCGGAACGAGATTGTCGCCGGTGGGGTGGGGGCGGCCGTCGGTGTAGATGCGGCGGGTGGCGTTGAACCAGTAGAAGGTCATGCGCACCTGATCGGGCAGCACGATGATCTCCGGGCCGCCGGGGATGCCGCCGAGTTCCCGGGGCATGCCGTGGGGCTGCTGGCAGCCGCCGACCGGGTCGGTGACGAGGCCGCCGATGGCCTTCTTCACCGTCTCCTCGTACTGCCGGGCGTACTCTGGCTTGTAGGGGATGCCGCGCACCAGGGAGCCTTCCAGCGGGCCGGTGTCGAAGGCCTCGTCGTCGTTGGGCGGGGTCCAGGCGTTGTCGGCATCGAACAGATAACCTCCAAGCATGCTGTAGGAGCCGTTCCAGTCGGGCAGGGTGGCCAGCTTGTCCGCATAGCTGCGGGCGATCCTGGGGGCGGTGAAGCTAGGGTCCACCGCAGGATGCTGGAAGGTCGGCGGCGCCAGTTCGGGGCCGCCCGGGGTCCACACCCGCAGGTCGGACTTCTTGGGCGGCGGGCCGGGGGGCTGGGGCTGGGCGAACGCGGGCGCGGCCAGGGCGAGCGACGCCGCCAGCAAGGCCCCGCCAAGGCGCCGCGCGTTCCCATCACGATAAGGCATTACTCAGATCCTGGACGTCTGCGTTTGGTCGCCGGCCGTCGTTGGGCGGGCCGGCCTCTCCCCACAAGGCGAGGAGAGGTTGGCCGAACGGTCTCGCAGCGCTAGGGGCGCAGTTATACCAGTATCAATTGCACCCCTTTCGCCGCCCGGGAGATTTGTTGACAGATCAGACAATCGGGCCGCACCTTCCCGCCAACGACGTCCGTCAGAGACGCCGGAGGGAGGTGAAATGCTGAAGAAGGCCATCATCGCGGCCGTGGGCCTGCTCGGCCTCGCCGCGCCGGCGTCCGCACATCATTCCGGCGCCATGTTCGACCGTTCCAAGACGGTCGTGCTGAAAGGCGTGATCAAGGAGTACCAGTTCACCAATCCGCATAGCTGGATCGAGGTGATGGTCACCGACAAGGGCAAGACCACCCAGTGGGGCATCGAGGGGGAGTCGCCCCGGCCGATGCGGCGTCTGGGCCTCGTCCCCAGCGTGCTCAAGCCCGGCGACAAGGTGACGGTGCGGGCCCATCCCCTGCGCGACGGCCGCCCCGGCGGCAGCTTCATCGACATCGTGCTGGCCGATGGCCGAACCATCTCGGCCCAACACATGTTCAAACCCCCCGCCAAGCCGACGGGGACCTGAGGCCATGAACCGCATTCAACTCTGCGCCGCCCTACTGGCGGCGACCGCGCTCGTGCAGGCCGGCTGCGATAAGAAGCCCGTGGGGTCCGCCCCCGCGGCCGCCGGCAAGGCGAGCATGAAGATCGGCGCCGCCTATGGCGAGCAGCTCGCCAACCTGCCCAACTTCAACGGCGAATGGCAGTTCACCAAGGGGCTGATGTTCGACCCCGACCATGTGGTGAACCCGCCCGACCCGGCGGGGGAGGACGGCGGCTTCTCCTATGGCCCGCAAGGGGGCGCTCACCTGACGGGCATCCCCTACAACGCCAAGTATCAGAAGATCTACGACGACACGGTGGCCAAGGCCGCCAAGGGGATCATCACCGATCCGGTGGGCGACTGCATGGCCCCCCACGGCATGCCGCGGGAGATGGGCGGCGCCCCGGGCCCCATCGAGATCACCATGGCGCCCGGCCAGATGTGGATGATCTGGGACTGGTTCAACGCCACCCGCCGCATCTACTTCGACGGCCGCCCCCACCCCGGCGGCGACGACCTGTGGCCCACCCCCATGGCCCACTCCATCGCCAAGTGGGAGGGGGATACTCTGCTGATCGACACCATCGGCTTCATGCCGGGGATCTTCGACCGCACCGGGGCGCCCCATTCGGACAAGCTGCACATGTCCGAGCGGATGCGGCTGGTCGACCCCGACACCATCGAGGTGCAGATGACCTTCGAGGACCCGGAGGCTTTCACGGCTCCCTGGAAAGTCACCCGAACCCTCAAGCGGCGGCCCAAGGACCTGCTCGCGCTGATGGGGTCCTACTGCGAAGGCGGCAACCGCAACGGCATTGTCAACGGCAGCCAGAGCGCGGTGCTGGAGACCGACACCGTTCCTGGCGTGAAATAGCGGGGCCGGGATGATGCGTATCATGCTCGCCATCGCCGCCGCCGGGGCGGGGCTGGCCGCCAGCGTCGCCCTGGCCCAGGCGCCCGCCGCGCCAACGCCGCCGCCTGGTCCGCCCGCGGGGGCGCGCCAGGCGACGGCGCCGGGGTACGGCCCCTTCGTCACCCTCGACCAGGCCAAGCGCGCCGCCGCGGGGGCGGAGGCCGAGGCGAAGAAGCGCAACGTCTCCATCTCCATCGCCGTGTCCGCGCCCACCGGGGACATCGTCTATTTCGAGCATATGGACGGGGCCCTCTACGCCACCGACGAGCTGGCCAAGCTGAAGGCGGCGAGTTCCGCCCGCTACCGCTGGCCGACCAGCTTCTTCGCCACCATGAAGAAGAACGGCCAGGACTTCCCCAACGTCTTCGTGGGCGGGGGCGGCATGCCGCTGGTGGTGGCCGGCAAGACCGTGGGCGCCATCGGTGTCAGCGGCGCCTTCGACGACCAGATAGCCCAGGCCGGGGTAGACGCGCTGAAATGATCCTGCACCCAAGGAGTGTCCGATGAGCGCCGCTGTTCCCAGGCTGGAGCTGGCTTTCCGCATCCGCGTGGACATGGGCGACCGCCAGCGGTTCGGCATGACGCCGCGGGGCGCCGTGCGCGGCTTCACCGGCGCTGGGGGCGGGATCATCGAAGGCCCCAAGCTGCAGGGGCGGGTGGTGCCCGGCAGCGGCGGCGACTACCCCCTGTTCCGCCCGGACGGGACGGTGGAGTTCAACGCCCACTACCTGCTGCAGGCCAGCGACGGGACGATGATCTATCTGCACAACATCGGCTATCGCCACGCCAGCCCCGAGGTGAACGAGCGGATGCGGCTGAACGAGGCGGTGGACAGCTCGCAATACTATTTCCGCATCACGCCCAAGTTCGACGCGCCGGTAGGCCCCCACGACTGGCTGACCCGCACCATCTTCGTCGGCTCCGCCGACCGGCGCGAGGACCACAGCGTGTTTGATTACTACGAGGTGCTGTGAGTTGGGGGCCTCTCTTCCACCGCTCATCCCGGCGAATGCCAGGAACCAGATCATGTGGCTCCGCCCTGGGTGAGGTAGCACCTGCGCCAGTCCTGCCATCCGCGGTCCTCTATGACCTGGGTCCCGGCATTCGCCGGGATGAGCGGTGAGGGGAAAGCCCCCGGCCTATCCAAAGGCAGGTTCGGCCGCCTGCCCGCCCCACTAGCGTCCACACTCCTGTGAAACTGAGGCCGGCCGGCGAGACATGACCGACGTTTCCGACCTTATCGACGCGCGGCCCGTCAGCGGCTTCCACATCGGCCTGATGGTGCTGTGCGCCCTGGTGCTGCTGTTCGACGGCTACGACCTGCAGGTCATGGCCCTGGCCGTCCCCTCGGTGGCGGAGGCCTGGGGGGAGCCGCCCTCCAAGTTCGGGCTGGCGCTCAGCGCCTCCCTGATCGGCATGGGCCTGGGCGCCGCCTTCCTCGCGCCCCTGGGGGACCGGCTGGGGCGCAAGCCCCTGGTGATGGCCAGCATCACCGTCGCGGGGGCGGCCACCCTGGTCACCGCCTTCGCCGACAGCTTCAACGACTTCGTCATCTGGCGGCTGGTGACCGGCGTCGGCATGGGCGCCTTTATCGCCAATGTCACCGCCCTGCTGTCGGACTATATGCCCGCCCGCAAGCGCACCGTGCTGGTGGCCACGGCCTATTCCGGGGTGGCGCTGGGCGCCTTCTTCGCCGGACTGGTCGCGCCGCTGATCCTGCGGGTAGCCGACTGGCGGGGCCTGTTCCTGTTTGGGGGGATCGCCACCCTGCTGGCGGCGTCCCTGTTCGTGGTGTTCGCCCCGGAGTCGCTGAAGTTCCTGGTGGCGCGCAAGCCCGGCAGCCCCCGCATCGCCTCGATCCTGAAGCGGCTGGCCCCCGGGGTCGACCCGTCGAGCCTGACCATCGCCAGGGAGTCGGTGCGCAAGGCCTCGGTGATGGACCTGCTGGCCAAGGAATTCCGCGCCCGAACCGCCCTCTTGTGGAGCGTCTACGTCTTCAACGTCTTCATCATCTTCATGTTGACGAGCTGGCTGCCCACCCTGCTGCGGTCGGCGGGGTGGCCCAGCGATCAGGCGTTGACCGGCTCGGTGCTGTTCCAACTCGGCGGCGTCGTGGGAGGGATCACCCTCGCCACCCAGGTCGACAGGGGCCGCCCCAACGTCGCCCTGACGGTGGGCTATGTGCTGTGCGCCATCGGGCTGGCGGGGCTGGTCGTGACTCCGTCGAGCTTCGTGAACTGGGCCGGGCTGATGCTGCTGGTGGGCTTCGGCATCTCCGGGGCGCTGAACCTGCTGGTCGCCCTCGCCGCCGCCTTCTACCCCGTGACCCTGCGGGCTGCGGGGGTCGGCTGGGCGATCACCATCGGCAGGCTGGGCGCCATTTCCGCGCCGCTTCTGGGGGGCGTGATCATCCAGCACTTTTCCCCGGTCGGCGCCCTCGGCTTGATGATCCTCCCCGCCTTGATCTGCGCTGGCGGGGCGCTGATGGTCCGGCGGCAATGGCTGGAGCGTTGAGCGCCGACGGCGCCATGTGAGAGACGCGTATGAGTGGTTCGCCCGCCCCTGAAGACTGCGTTGTCCGCGCCCTGATCGACCGGCGGGCGCGGGAGCATCCGGACCGGACCTTCGTGCTGTTCGAGGACGGGGAGGCCTGGACCTATGGGGAACTGCGCACCCGCGTCGCCGCCTGGGCCGCCGGCCTGCAGGCCCTGGGGGTGGGGCAGGGGGACTTCGTCCTGTCCTGGCAGTTCAACGGCCGTGAGGCCCTGCTGACCTTCTTCGCCCTGAACTACCTCGGCGCGATCAGCGTGCCCATCAACACCGCCTACAAGGGCGGGCTGCTGCAGCATGTGATCCACAATTCCGGCGCCGCCCTGATGGTGGCCGACGGCCGGCTGACGGACCGGCTGAACGATGTCGACACCGGGCGTCTGCGCACCCTGGTCAGCATGGGGGAGGCGTTGTCACCCCCGGCCCATCTCGCCCTCGTCCCGCAATCGGTGCTGGCCGAGGCGACCGGCGAACCGGCGCCGCCTGAGCGGCCGATCCAGCCCTGGGACGGCAACCTCGTGCTCTACACCTCGGGCACCACCGGGCCGTCCAAGGGGGTGCTGTGCTCCTATACCCATAGCTGGTCCAACACCCATGGCTTCCAGCACCACACCTCGGAGGACCGGCACCTCGTGCCCCTGCCGCTGTTCCACACCACCGGGGCGGTGACCACCTACAGCGCCCTGGTGCGGGGCGGGTCGGTGGTGCTGGTGGATGGCTTCGACACCCGCCGGTTCTGGGAGGTGGTGCGCCGGTTCGAGGTGACGACTACGGGCCTCCTGGGGGTGATGATGCAGTTCCTGCTGAAGCAGCCGCCGGGGCCGGGGGACCGCGACCACAGCCTGAAGACCGTGCTGATCGCCCCGGTGGATGCGGATACCCCGAGGTTCTGCGAACGGTTCGGGGTGCGGGCCTTCACCCTCTTCAACATGACGGAGATCTCCATCCCCATCTTCGGCGCCGATCCCCAGACGCCGGGCCTGTGCGGCCGCCAGCGGGCGGGGGTGGAGCTGCGCCTCGTGGACGAACATGACATCGAGGTCCCCGAAGGGCAGGCGGGGGAACTGATCCTGCGCACGGACACGCCCTGGTCGGTCAGCCACGGCTATCTGAACAACCCGGCCGCCACCGCCGCCACCTGGCGCAACGGCTGGTTCCATACGGGGGACACCTTCCGGCGCACGGCCGAGGGGGACTACTATTTCCTCGACCGGCAGAAGGACTTCGTGCGCCGCCGCGGCGAGAACATCTCCTCCTTCGAGGTGGAGAGCGAGATCGGAACCCATCCGCGGGTGGCCGAGGTGGCGGTGATCGGGGCGCCCAGTCCCCTCGGCGAGGATGAGGTAATGGCGGTGATCGCCCCTGCGCCCGGCGCCGTGATCGACCCGGTGGAGCTGATCGACTACCTGCGTCCCCGCCTCGCCCACTTCATGATCCCGCGCTACATCCGCACCTTGCCGGTCCTGCCCAAGACCCCCACCCACAAGGTGATGAAACACGTGCTGCGGGCCGAGGGGCTGACCGCCGACACCTGGGACCGGGACGCCGCGGGCGTGGTGGTCAAGCGCGACCGCCTCGCGCCGGCGGGGGGCTGAGCCATGGCCGCCGCGTCCGGACCCCTCTCGGGGATGAAGGTGATCGAGTTCGCCGGCATCGGACCGGCGCCCTTCTGCGGCATGATGCTGTCGGACATGGGGGCGGACGTGCTGCGCATCGACCGCAAGGGGGGCGGCCCGCCGCTGGGGCGGTTCGATGTCACCTTCCGCGGCCGGCGCTCGGTGGCGCTGGACCTGAAGACCCCCGCCGCGGTGGAGGCCTGCCTGAAGTTGATCGAAGGCGCCGAAGGGCTGATCGAAGGCTTCCGCCCTGGCGTGATGGAGCGGCTGGGCCTCGGCCCCGAGGCGGCCCTCGCCCGCAACCCGAAGCTGGTCTACGGCCGCATGACCGGCTGGGGCCAGACCGGAAGCTGGGCCAGGGCGGCGGGGCACGACATCAACTACATCGCCGTCACCGGCGCCCTGCACGCCACCGGTTCGGCGGCGCGGCCGGCCATCCCCATCAACCTCGTGGGCGACTATGGCGGCGGCGCCCTGTACCTCGCCTTCGGCATGCTGGCGGGGATCCTGCACGCCCGGGCGGGCGGGGAGGGGCAGGTGATCGACGCGGCCATGACCGACGGCGCCACGTCCCTGATGGCCCAGATCTACGGCAACCTCGCCGCCGGGACATGGCGGGACGAGCGGGCCGTCAACATCATCGACGGGGGCGCCCACTTCTACAACGTCTACCAGTGCGCCGACGGGGAGTGGATCGCGGTGGCGGCCATGGAGCCGGCCTTCTACGCCGCCTTGCGCGACAGGTGCGGCCTGACCGACCCGGCCTTCGACGCCCAGATGGATCAGAGCCGCTGGCCGGAGCTGACGCAAAAGCTCGCCGCGGTGTTCGCCACCAAGACCAGCGCCGAATGGACCGAACTGCTGGAAGGGACCGACGCTTGCGTCTCCCCCGTGCTCGGCCTGGAGGCGGCCCAGCGCCACCCCTACAACCTGGAGCGTGGAACCTTCGTCACCGTGGACGGCATTCCCCAGCCCGCGCCCGCGCCGCGATTCTCCCAGACGCCAGGGGCGGTGCAGGGGCCGGTCCCCGCGGCGGGCGAGCACAACGAGGCGGCGCTGGCCGACTGGGGCTTCGATGCGGCGGCCATGGACAGCCTGCGTTCATCGGGAGCGTTATAGATAGGATGCGACGGAAAAGCCTGGGCCGCAGCGTGAGATGGACCGGGAGCTCTAGTCTGAGTATCTTCAGCAACAAGCGCGCCAAGCACGCGACAAAAAAATATACCAGGAGGACAGAGACGGTGAGGAAACGTTCGATCGGAGGCTGGATCGTCGGCGGTGTGCTCGCGGCGGCGGCGGGGCTCTATGTGGCGCCCGCAGAGGCCCACCACTCCTTCGCCATGTACGACCAGACCAAGACCCTGACCATGACCGGGGTCGCCTACCAGTTCGTGGCCCAGGCCAACCATGCCGAGCTGCACTTCTATCTCGTCGGCCCCGACGGCAAGCTGGTGAAGGATTCCGCCGGCAAGAATGTCGCCTGGGGCGTGGAGATGGCGGGTGCGGCCGCCGTGGCCCAGCAGGGCATCACCGCGGCCAGCTTCCCGGCCGGAACCATCTTCAGTGTGAAGGTGAACCCCCTGCGCGACGGCACCAACTTCGGCTCCCAGGCTCGCGGCAGCGCCATCGCCAAGTGCCCGTGGAAGACGCCGCCGGCCGCCGGCAAACATTGCGACTCGGTCAAGGACACCCAGCTCCTGGGCTCCAGCACCTTCTAGTCGCCTCAAGTATCTAAAGCGTCGGGCGGTGCGGGGAACGGCGCCGCCCGCCGTATAGGCCAATAAGAAAAAGCATCGGGGGAGGGTCGGCTTGGAAAAGTTCGCCCAGTGGCTGTCCACGACAGGGCCGAGCGTGTTCATCCAGCAGCATGAAGCCTGGATGATCCCGACGATCCAGTCGGTGCACATCGTCGGTATCGGCGCCATCGTCGGCACAATGTTCATGATGACCTTGCGGGTCCTCGGCTGGGCGGGGGTGGATCAGACCCTGGGCCAGACCCAGAGCCGCTTCGGCCCCTGGCTCACCGGCGCCCTGTGGCTGCTGGTGGTCACCGGGGTGCTGATGGTGGTGGGCGAGCCGGTGCGCGAGCTCGTCACCGTCTCCTTCTGGGTGAAGATGGTGCTGGTGGCGGCGATCGCGGTGATCGCGGTCGCCTTCCGCGGCCTGCTCCGCAAAGACTCCGATAGCGGCGCGACCAAGGCCCTGGCGGTGCTGAGCATGGCCATCCTGGTGTGCATCATCCTGCTCGGCCGGTTCATCGCCTACGACCATGTGTGGGCCCATATCCTGCCGGCTGGGAAGGCCTGATCCGATGGACCTTCAAGCCCTGCTCAAATCCCTTGAGGAAACCGGCGTCGCCAAGGGGATCCGCGATTCCCTGTTCTGGTTCCCGGTGCTGGAAGCCGTGCACGTGATGGGCCTCGCCCTGGTGTTCGGCAGCATCCTGGTCATCGACCTGCGCGCCCTCGGGTTCGCCTCCGCCAACCGCCCCTTCGCCAAGATGTCGGAAGACATCCTGAAGTGGACCTGGGCAGCCTTCGTGGTCACGGCCATCACCGGCGTGCTGATGTTCGTCACCAATGCCCGCGTCTATGCGGAGAACACCTTCTTCCTGATCAAGATGGTGCTGCTGGCCCTGGCCGGCGCCAACATGCTGGCCTTCCAGTTCACCGCCGGCCGCACCGCCCATCAGTGGGGGGAGGGGCCGACCGCGCCGCCCATCGGCAAGCTGGCGGCGGCCCTGTCGCTGGTGCTGTGGATCAGCATCATCTTCATGGGCCGGGCCATCGGCTTCACCACCACGGGCAAGGCCGTCGAGGCCGCCCCGCCCCCGGCCAGCGTGGACTTCGACGACTTCCTCGGCGGCGGCGGCGATGCGCCGCCCGCCCCGCCTGCGCCGGGCCCGGCCCCCGCCGCGCCGGCGAACTGACTGCTATTCGATCACGCCTTCGAGGCGGGCGTTGATGTGCGCCCGCTCGTCCTTCGGGTACCAGAACTTGAGGTGGCAGCTTTCGCAGGCGTGATCGATGGCGGTGAGGGCTTTCAGCAGGCCCTCCACATCCTTCGCCTTCACCGCCTTGGAGCCCTCGGCCGCCGCGTCCTTCAGGCGGCCCGCGCGGCGCAGGAAGTCCGCGTGATCGGTCGCCAGCAGCTTGTCGATCTCGGCGGGCTGCAATTCCACCTCGGGATTGAGCGACTTGTCCCCCGGACCGGCGGCGGCAAGGCCGGGGACGCTCAAGCGCCGCACCCCCTCGTTCAACTGGTCAAGGTGATGCTGGACCTCGGCCCAGTCCGCGTCGGTCTGGGGCGCCTCGCGCCGGGTTCCCTTGTCGTCGGAGACGTCGACCACGGACTCGAACAGGAAGTCGCCGCTGGGGTCCATGATGCTGTCCATCACGGCCTTCACATTGTCAGGCGGGGGGGCGGGCGCCGCCGCCCGTTTCTGCTCGCAGCCGGCGAGCGCAAGGCTCGCGGCTGCGGCGCAGGCGGCCAGTCTCCAGTCGAACAAGCGCACGGGGGCCTCCGTTATTTGAACAGGTCCAGCACGTCGCCGGGCGCCTCGCTCGAATCCGGCTTCTCCCAGCCCTTCTCGAACCACTCCTCCCACACCTGGGCCCAGGGGCGGCCGTAGTAGTCGATATAGCCGGGCTCGCCCTGGTGAAGCTGGACCGGGCGGCCGTTCACGTTGCGGACGTTGGAGAGGCATTCGATGAAGGTGTAGCGCGCGTTGGGGTCGTCCATGGTAGCCCGCCGCACGAACCTGTCTTTGATCATGATCGGCTGCACGAAGGCGTCCGGATCGTAGAAGGTCACCTCGTTTTCCAGGGCGATCAGCTTATGGGCGGCGTCATAGACCGGCTTGAAGGTCTCGACGGCTTCCAGCTTGGCGCTGAACTCGAAGCCGGTGTGCTGGGTCCAGGGCTGCACATTGGCGGTCCAGCCCACCAGGGTGTCCCCGTCCCAGAAGGCGACCGTCTCGCCGTACCACTGGCGCACCTTCTGCACATGCTGTTTGCCGATCAGGAACTGGCGCAGGAAGTTGTCGGCGATGCCGGAGATGAACTGCACCTGATGCTGCGTGGTGGTGAGCTGGAAGGCGTCCCCGCGGGAGGGCGCGGCCCACCAGCGCATGAAGCCTTCCGGATAGCAGAAGGACGCCGTCCACTGCTTCGAGTTGTTGGTGGTCTCATGGTAGGCCACCTGCACGTAGCGCTTCTGATACTCCGGCGTCAGCAGCGACAGGATGGTGGGGACCTGGTTGATCCCGCCCCACAGCCAGCGTTCGCCCCGCATGCCGAAGGCCCCGCCCGGCGGACGGTCCGGCCCCTGGCTGCCCGGGGTGTCGCTGGCGTCGCGGTCGCGGGAATAGAAGCCGTCCCAGTCCGGGGTGGTGGCCTTGGTGTATTGGGTCGGGCCGCCCTTCTTCTGCGCCGCCGCCATCAGGGCGTCGTAGTGTTCCTTGGCGGTCTTGTAGGGATAGGGGCTGACCATCTTGGCCCGCGGGAAGTCGACCTTGCAGTCGCCCCAGTAGGCGCTGGACGGCGGGGTCTTTCCCATCCGGCCCGTCTCCCACATATAGTCGATCATCTGCCGCGGGGTGTTGCAGCGATAGTAGCGCGGGTCGGACCAGTACTTCTGGTCCTTGTAGAAGTTCTTCGAAGTGAACATGTCCACCGGCAGCGGCTGCATTCCCGCGGGCGGGCCGGTGTAAGGCGGGGGCGTCTCCGGCCCGAGCGGGGAAGCGCCGATGCCGCCGCCCGTCTGCTGGGCGAGACTGGGCGCCGACAGGGCGGCCAGCATGACGGCGATCACGCTGGTGCGCGCGATCGTCCGGATATCGAATTGCATGGAGGCTCTCTCCCTGGGGCCTTTTTTATTTGTGCCCACAAGCTGCACCGAGAATCCCCTCTTGAGAACCATGCATGGGGAGATGGCGGCCGGCTGGGTCGCCGATGGTCGCCACGGACCATCCCTGCCGGGCGCCGAGGGCCGGGGGCGTGGCCCGTACTTTGAATATTAAGGATGGTCGGTATCATTCCAAGTATGCGCGCCCCTGACCAAGTCATCGCCGGCCCAGCCCGTCCCACCGGCGTGCTGCTGGTCTGCGCCGCCCTGCTGGCCGCCTGCGCGCAAACCCCTGCGCCGGTCCCGGGGCCCACCCCCGCGCCGCCGACGCCGGCCGCCTCCAGCCAGGCGACGCCCCTAACCCCGCCTCCGCCGCAGTTCACCGCCACCCCGGGGTTGAGCGCGCGGCAACGGATCCGCAAGAGCATCAATCTGCTGGCTGAGGGCCGGGTGGGCGAGGCCCGTGCGGAGGTGCAGGCCTTCCTGGCCGAACAGCCGGACAACGAACTGGGCCGCAGCCTGCTGGAGCAGATCGACGGCGATCCGCTGGTGATGCTGGGCGCCCAGTCCTTCCCCTACAAGGTCCAGCCGGGGGAGACGGTGTCGGTGCTGGCCGAGCGCTTCCTTGGCGACCGGTTCAAGTTCTGGGTGCTGGCCCGCTACAACAACATCGCCGTGCCGGCGCGGACCGAGGTCGGCCAGCAGATCATGATCCCAGGGGCGCCCCGTGCGGGCTCTGCGCCGCAGCGCCGTCAGGCCGCCCAAAGCGACGACGCCATGATCGCGCAGCGCCTTGCCCCCGGCCGCCCCGGCGGACCGCCCGCGGCGCCCGCGCGCAGCTCCGCCCGCGATCCCGCCCGCGCCAGCCAGCTCCGCGGCAACGCCCTCGAACTGATGAGCCAGGGGGTGATCGCCCAGGCAGTGCGGCTGCTGGAGCAGGCGCTGACCTTCGACCCGGGCAACAACCTGATCATGCGCGACCTCGACCGCGCCCGCCGCCTGCTGCGCGCCCCCTGATCTAGTCGTCGCGAGTCCCGCTGGGGCGGATCACGGTGCGATCGTTCTCTGCGTCGAACGGGCTTGGCGGCGGCGCCGGTGGGGCCGTTTCGACCGGCGCCGCGGCCGTCTTTGTTTTGGCCTTCGCCTTGGCTCGGGGCCGGCGCGCCGCCGTCGCGGGCTCAGCGGGCGCGTCCACGTCCGAGGCGGGCGGGCCTCCGCTCGCCGCCGCCGGCATGGCGAAGGGCGAGGCGGTCTGGGGCTTGTAGCCGATGACGGAGTCTTCCAGGCGCGGCGTCGGCGCATCGGTGTCAGACCCGGCGGGATGGATGGTCCTGTCGAGGGCGACGGCCTCCACCGTGTCCATCCGTTCCTGCACATGGCCGACGAAGCGGTTGAAGCCCTCGAACAACTCGCCGAACTCGTCCCGGCGGTTGTGGGAGATGCGGAAGTCGAGGTTGCCGCGGCCAGCCTCGGTGAAGGCGCTCTTGAGCCGCTTGATCGGCTCGGCCAGCAGCCGCGTCAGCACATAGGTGGCGACCAGGATCACCCCCAGGATGACGATGCCCAGCATGCTGAGCAGCGCCCGCGACAGACTCGAGGCCGACTGCAGCTCGGCCTTGCTGAGGCTGACGTCCACCTTGCCGACGGTGCGGCCGTTGTAGGTGACCGGCTGCACGAAGCGGAAGGACTCGCCCTTGGCCGACTTGGTGTCGGTGACAGTCAGGCCTTGCGTGGTCTTGACCACCTTCTCGTCCGCCGGCGCGGCGTAGGGCTTGCCGAGCTTGGCGCGATCGCTGGAGCCGCGCACCACCCCTTGGGAATCGACGACGGTGATCTGCTCGACGTTGGGGTCCTTGGAGGCCACGTTGACGAAGGCCGAGACCGGAAGCCAGTCCTGCTTTTCCGGCGGCAGGGTGGCGTTGTCCGCCGCCTGCAGGGCCACATTGTTGGCCACGAAGGAGGTGACCCCCGAGCCCGAGGCGATGGCCATCCGCTCCAGGGCCTTGTCCTGGCGCGCCAGCACGGTGGCGATGCTGCCGGCCAGCACCACGGCGGTGATCACCCCCAGGGCCAGGGTCAGGCGCACCTGCAAAGGCAGATAGCGCTGGCGGGAGGCCGCCTCGGCCATCACCGCCCCATAGACGCTCTGCTCCTGGCGCAGGGCCGCCGAGAGCTGGCCGCCGTCGGCGAAGCGCCGCTCGGCCTTCTTGGCCAACAGCTTGTTGATGATGAACTGCAGGCCCCGCGGGCTTTCCGGCGCCAGCTTGGCGATGGGCTCGGGGTCCTGCTGGGTGATCTGTAGCGCCAGGGTGGCGGCGCTGACCCCGGCGAAGGCCTTCTTGCCGGTGATCAGTTCGTAGAGGATCACCCCGACGGAGAAGAGGTCCGAGCGGCCGTCGATCTCCTGCCCCATGGCCTGTTCTGGGCTCATGTAGCGGGGGGTGCCCAGCACCTGGCCGATCTGGGTCTTGACGCTGTCGGTCTCCAGGAAGCTGTCGGCTTCCTTGATGCGGGCGATGCCGAAGTCCAGCAGCTTGATGGAGCCGTCGCGGGCGTCGAACATCACGTTGGACGGCTTGATGTCCCGGTGCACCACCCCCTGGCGGTGGGCGTAGCGCAGGGCGTCGGCCAGTTGCTGGCCGATCGACATCACCTGATCCGCCGCCAGCTTGCCCTTGCCGGCCATCACCTCGTTGAGCGGCTCGCCCTCAAGCAGCTCCATGACGATGTAGGGATAGCCGTCGACTTCGCCCACATCGTAGATGGTGACGATGTTGCGGTGGGACAGCGCCCCGGCGGCCTTGGCTTCGCGCAGAAATCGCGTCGAATACTCAGGGTTCTGACGGAACTCGCCCTTCAACACCTTGATGGCGAGGGAACGGTTTATACTTGGGTCATGCGCACGATAGACGTCGGCCATCGCGCCTTCGCCGATCTTTTCCTGAATTCGATAGCGCCCAATGAGCTCGAGCACTCCCACCCTCCGTCCCGCTTTGTCTCTTGCGCCTTCGCCGGGCCGCACCCGAACTGTTGGGCTTGCGCGGCCGGCGCCGATCGTCGTGTAGTTGTCGAGCCTGAACCTTTTGTTTGCATGAATAAAACATCTTGGCGAAAGATTGGCGCGATCAGGTTTGATTAATATTTTCCTTCAACTGTAGCTCTTGGCGCTCATCTTCAAGGCGAGCATTTTTCCCGCTGGAGGGCGCGTGGCCCGCGACATTGGCGAGCGGAAGCGACCGGCGATCTGTCTGCTCGACCCCCCCCGGCGGGCGCGCGGCCATGCGGGCCGCTGCGGTGAGGTTTCGCCCCCCGCCGGATCGCCCTAGCCATGTCCGCGCGCATGATCTTCGAGTGCGTGGCGCGCACCCACGTGGGCTGCGTCCGGGAACTCAACGAGGACAATTTCGTCGTCCGGCCCGAGATCGGGCTTTGGGGCGTGGCCGACGGCATGGGCGGCCATCAAGCGGGGGAGGTGGCGAGCGGCCTGCTGGTCTCCGCCCTGGAGCAGGTGGACGGGTTCAGCACCGGCTATGGCTTCCTCGACGACGTGCACGCGGGGGTGCAGCGGGTGAACCACAGCCTGCTGCAACGCGCCGCCGCCCTGGCGCCGGGGGCGGTGATCGGCTCCACCCTGGTGGTGCTGCTGGCCTATCAGGGGCACTACGCCTGCCTGTGGGCGGGGGACAGCCGCTGCTACCTGCTGCGGGGCGGGGCGCTCGAACAGATCACCCGCGACCACAGCATGGTGCAGGAGATGATCGACGCCGGCTCCCTGACGGAGGAGGACGCGCGGGGCCACCACCGCGCCAACGTCATCACCCGTGCGGTGGGGGTGAGCGACAGCCTGACCCTGGACATGCGCCAGGGGGTGATCGCGCCGGAGGATGTCTTCCTGCTGTGCTCGGACGGTCTGACCGGCATGGTGCCCGACGCGGAGATGCTGGAGATCCTGGCCGCCCACCCGTTGCAGCAGGCAGCCGACATCCTGCTGGCCCGGGCGCTGGAGCGCGGGGGGCGGGACAACATTACCTTGGTGCTGGTCCAGGCCTTCGGCGATCCGGAGGCCACCCTGGACGGGACCTACCGTCCTTGACGGGGCCGCGCCGGCGGCCCTTGCGTCGGTCGCCCCCATGCGCTTGATCGGGGCAAAGCTGCTGCGGCGTTGCCATGACCGACTTAGCCTCTCCCGACACTGACGGCCGCTGGGATTTCTGGATCGATCGCGGCGGCACCTTCACCGACGTGGTGGCGCGGGACCCGGCGGGGCGCCTCCATGCCCGCAAGCTGCTGTCGGAGAACCCTGAAGCCTACCCGGACGCGGCCGTGCAGGGGGTGCGCGACCACCTGGGCCTCCGCGCCGCCGACCCCATTCCTGCCGGCGTCATCGGGGAGGTGCGGATGGGCACCACCGTCGCCACCAACGCCCTGTTGGAGCGCAAGGGCGAGCCCACCGTGTTCGTGGTCACCAAGGGGCTGCGCGACGTGCTGCGCATCGGGGTGCAGGCCCGGCCCGACATCTTCGCCCGCCGCATCGTCAAGCCGGACCAGCTCTATGATCGCGTGATCGAGGCGGACGAGCGGGTGCTGGCCGAGGGGACGGTGGACCGCCCCCTGGACGCCGCCCAGGTCCGCGCCGATCTCGCCGCCGCGCGGGCGCAAGGCTACGACGCCGTCGCCATCGCCCTGATCCACGGCTATCGCCACCCCGCCCATGAGCAGGCCGTCGCCGCCATCGCGCGGAACCTCGGTTTCGCCCAGGTCTCGGTCAGCCACGAGGTCTCGCCGCTGATCAAGCTGGTGGGGCGGGCGGGGACCACGGTGGCGGACGCCTACCTCTCCCCCGTGCTCGGCCGCTATGTCGCCCAGGTGGCGCGGGCGCTGGATGTGGCGCGCACCGGGGCGCGGCTGATGTTCATGATGTCGTCGGGGGGGCTGACGGCGGCCGAAGGGTTCAAGGGCAAGGACGCCATCCTGTCCGGCCCCGCCGGCGGGGTGGTCGGCATGGTGGAGACGGGGCGCGCCGCGGGGTTCGATCAGGTGATCGGCTTCGACATGGGGGGCACCTCCACCGACGTCGCCCACTACGCCGGGGAGTATGAGCGCAGCCTGGAGGCGGAGGTGGCCGGGGTGCGCCTGCGCGTGCCGATGATGCAGATCCACACGGTGGCGGCTGGCGGCGGCTCCCTCCTGACCTATGACGGCGCCCGCTTCCGGGTCGGGCCGGAGTCGGCCGGGGCCAATCCGGGGCCGGCCTGCTATCGCCGGGGTGGGCCGCTGGCGGTCACCGACGCCAATGTGATGGTGGGCAAGCTCGACCCCGCCCTGTTCCCCGCCATCTTCGGACCCCACGGGGACCAGCCCCTGGACGTGGGGGCGGTGCGGGCGGGCTTCGAGGCCCTGGCGGCGGAGGTCGGCGACGGCCGCCCGCCGGAGGCGATCGCGGACGGCTTCCTGCAGATCGCCGTCGCCCGCATGGCCCAGGCGATCAAGACCGTGTCGGTGCGGCGGGGCTATGACGTCACCCGCTACGCCCTCAACTGCTTCGGCGGGGCGGGGGGGCAGCACGCCTGCCTGGTGGCCGACGCGCTCGGCATGACCACGGTGCTAATCCATCCCTTCTCGGGGCTGCTGTCGGCTTACGGCATGGGCCTCGCCTCGGTGAAGGCCGGGCGGCAGGCGGCGCTGGACCTGCCTCTGGCCGAGGCGGGAGAGGCGATGCGCGTCCTGGGCGACCGGCTCGCGAGCGACTGCCTCGCTGAACTGGAGGGGCAGGGGTTCGCCACCGCGGGCGCGCGCGTCGACGTCGCCGCCCACATCCGCTACGCCGGGTCGGACACCGCCTTCGAGGTCCCGGCCTACGCCCTGCAGGACGGGGCCACGGTGCAGGACCACACCGCGACCCTGCGGGCCGCCTTCGAGGCCGCCCACCAGCAGCGGTTCAGCTTCCTCGACCCGGACAAGCCCCTGGTGGTGGAGCTGGTCTCCGCCGAGGCCACCATCCCCGGCGCCGCCAACACCCCGCCGCCGCCCGCGACCACGGCCGCCCCGCCCCCCCCGGACCGCACCCGCTTCTACAGCGGCGGCTGGCAGGACGCGGCGGTCTGGCGGCGGGAGGCCCTGCGCGCGGGCGCCTCGGTCCACGGCCCCGCGCTGATCATCGAGCCCAACCAGACGGTGGTGGTGGAGCCGGGCTGGGCCGCCGACCTCACCCCCCGCAACGATCTGATCCTGACCCGTACCGGCCCCGCGCCCGCCCGCCAGGGGGTGGGGACCGATGTCGACCCGGTGATGCTGGAGATCTTCAACAGCCTCTTCATGTCCATCGCCGAGCAGATGGGCTTCACGCTGCAGAACACCGCCTATTCCATCAACATCAAGGAGCGGCTGGACTTCTCCTGCGCCGTGTTCGACGCGGCGGGGCGGCTCGTGTCCAACGCCCCGCACATGCCGGTGCACCTGGGCTCGATGGACGCCTCGGTGGAGACGGTGATCGCCGCCCATCCGAACCCCCGCCCCGGCGACGCCTTCGTGCTCAACGCCCCCTACAACGGCGGCACCCACCTGCCGGACATCACCGTGGTGTCGCCGGTGTTCGACGCGGCGGGGGAGAGCCTGTTGTTTTGGGCCGCCAGCCGCGGCCACCATGCGGACGTGGGCGGCGTGGCGCCGGGCTCCATGTCCCCCTTCGCCACCTCCATCGAGGAGGAGGGGGTCTATATCGACGGCTTCAAGCTGGTGGAGGCGGGGCGCTTCCGCGAGGCGGAGATGCGGGACCTGCTGACCCGCGGCCCATACCCCGCCCGCAACCCGGTGCAGAACCTCAACGACCTGAAGGCCCAGGTCGCTGCCAACGAGCGCGGCGCGCGGGAGCTGCGCAACGCCGTCGCCCAGTTCGGCCTGGAGGTGGTGCAGGCCTACATGGGCCACATCCAGGACAACGCCGCCGCCAGCGTGCGCCGGATGCTGCGCGGGATGGCCGACTGTTCCTTCACCTATGAGATCGACCAGGGCTCGGTGATCAAGGTGGCCGTCACCGTCGACCGGGAGGCGGGGGAGGCGGTGGTGGACTTCACCGGCACCAGCCCCCAGCGCCCCGACGCCTTCAACGCCCCCCTGCCGGTGACGCGGGCGGCGGTGCTCTACGTCATGCGGGTGCTGGTGGAGGACGACATCCCCATGAACGCCGGCTGCCTGCGCCCCGTGCGCATCGTCGCGCCGGAAGGCTCAATGCTGAACCCCCGCTATCCGGCGGCGGTGGTGGCCGGCAATGTGGAGGTCAGCCAGGCGGTGACCGACTGCCTGTTCGGCGCCCTCGGCGGCCTGGGCTCCAGCCAGGGGGGGATGAACAATCTGACCTTCGGCAATGACCGCTATCAGTATTACGAGACCATCGCTTCAGGCGCCCCCGCCGGCCCCGGCTTCGACGGCGCCGAGGCGGTGCAGGTGCACATGACCAACTCCCGCCTCACCGACCCGGAGGTGCTGGAGGCCCGCTTCCCCGTGGTGGTGGAGGACTTCCACATCCGCCAGGGCTCCGGCGGGCGGGGCCGCTGGAACGCCGGCGACGGGGTGTCGCGCACCCTGCGGTTCCGCGAGCGCATGGACTGCGCCATCCTCTCCTCTTGCCGCCGCATCCGCCCCTTCGGCGCGGCCGGCGGCGAGCCCGGCGAGGTCGGCCGCAACAGCGTGCGGCGGCTGGACGGGCGGGTGGAAGCGCTGGCCGCCTGCGACCAGACCGTGCTGGAGGGGGGGGAAGCGGTGACGGTGGTCACGCCGACGGGCGGGGGATACGGGGCGGAGCCGGCCTGACCCGCACCCCTCCTTCGCTTGCGGGGGAGAGGCGAAAGTTCGGAAATGCTCCCCATTCTCCACCCCTAAAAGACCCGTCATCCCAGGCCTTGTGCCTGGGACCTATTGCCTCTCCGGGTGACGGGAAGGGCGGATACGGCGACGGGCCGCCCGTGCCGGAAATCTCTGCGTGAATGGGTCCCAGGCACGAGGCCTGGGATGACGGAAGGTGTAGTGCGCGAGGGTGCGGCCACCCCACAAAAGAAAACCCCCGCCGGTGTGACCCGGCGGGGGGATGCCCTTGCTTAGGGGTAAGGGCAGTCGAGGGTTCTAGCGGCGATAGACGGCCGTCACCCCGACCATGCGGGGGCGGAAGGTCGTGCCGTTGGTGACTGTGTAGTAGGAGGCGAACACCGAGCAGTCGGTGGTGCGGCAGGTGGCCCGCCCCGTGAGGGTGTTGGGGGTCAGGGCGTTCTCGTTGGTCAGGTTGTCGGCGAACAGCGAGAAGTCGATCCCCTTGTACAGCACCCCCAGCCGCGCGGTCAGATAGCCGGTGGCCGGCACGGTGTAGGCGTCAGGCGCATAGCCGCTGGTGCCCGGCGGGGTCGAGTTGGGGATCTTGCCCGTGTACTGCCAGTTGCCCACCAGATAGGCGTCGTGGCCTGCGACGTTGAAGTCGTAGCGGCCGCCCAGGGTCGCCTGCCAGTGCGGGATGCCGACGAACTGCTGGCCCTCGAACACCAGGGTGGAGCGGACGCCCGCGGCGTTCGGCACCGTCTGGATGGTCTGGGTGTAGTGGGCGTCGGTGTAGCCGACCGAGAAGTTGACGGTCAGCTTGCTGGTCGCCCGGAAGTCCCCCTGCAGGTCGAAGCCCTGGCTGACCGCCTTGCCGATGTTCTGGATGTAGGAGAAGACGCAGGTCGGCAGCAGATAGGGCGTCTGCGGCTTGTCCCAGTCGATGTGGAAGACGCTGCCCGCCAGGCTCAGCCGGCGGTCGAACACCTTTATCTTGGCCCCGCCCTCGTAGCTCCACACCGAGTCCGAGCCGTAGGAGGCGGGGGTCGAGGTGATGTTGAGCTGGGCGAGGTCGGTGGCGCACTGGGCGGTGGCCTGGGACTGCACCCCGCCGGGGCGGAAGCCCTTGGCCGCGGTGGCGTAGAACAGGTCGTCCTGGGTCGCCTGATAGGACAGGCTGAACTTCGGCGTGACCGGATGCTCCACCACATTGCCGGTGACCGGCACGCCGGGGGTGTTGGGCGCCCCCGTCGGATTGCCGGTGAAGGGGGCGGCGACCAGCAGGCCGTAGCCGTAGGAGGTGAAGCGAAGCTGCTCCTGCGACCAGCGCACCCCCGCCGTCGCCTTGAGCTTGTGGGTGATGTTGTAGTTGGCCTCGGCGAACACCGCGACGCGGTTCTCGTTGATGTTCTGGTTGGTCGCGGTCTGCAGATTGCTGGCGATCTCCGCCGCCGAGTGCAGCGGGGAGATGCCGAGCTGGGTGTGGCCCAGCAGGGCGAGCTGCAGGGCGTTGCGGTCCTGGGTGGCCTCGTTGTGCGAGGTGGTGTTGGCGTTCTGGTAGTAGACGCCGGCGATCCAGGACAGCGGGCTGTCGCTCGGCGCCGAGGACAGGCGCAGCTCCTCGGTCAGGGCGTAGCGCCGACCGTAATAGTAGTAGGAGCTGGAGTAGGGCGAGGCGAGGTCGAAGATGAAGGGCGACTGGGCGAAGGGGTTGTAGCCCCCGGCCACCGTCACCGTGGTGTTCTGCGGCTCCTGCAAGGTCAGGTCCCCGTAACCGACGCCGGAGTCATGCAGCCAGGTGGTGATGGATTTGATCAGCACCGGACCGGTGTCGTAGTCCGCCGTGAAGCTCGCCACGGTCAGCTTGGACGTGCGCATCGCCTTGGCGGGATTGACCGGGCCCGTGTAGTTCTCGCCGGTGGCGGTGTTCACCAGGGAGTCGTAGGGCCCGAGGTTGATCGGCCCGTAGGTGTGGGCCGGGTGGATGAACACTGTCTGGCCGATATAGCCCGGCACGTTGGTGTAGCACTGCAGCACCCCGGTCCCCGGGCAGGCGATGGCGCCGTTCGGGGTATAGCCTGCAGGCAGCATGCCGCGCTGGGTCAGGGGCAGGCCGGTCAGGGTGCCGGTGGGGGAGATCGGCGTGTTGGCGCCGCCGCTCAGCAGGGTGCCGAGGGCCGGCGTCGTATACTGCGGCACGTCGCGGTAGGTGATGTCCGCGTCGTTCTTGCGATCCCAGGCGTAGTAGATCGAGGGGGTGAGCTTGAGCCGTTCCGTGGGCTGCCACAGGACGGCGAACTTCAGCGCCTTCTGGTCCTGGGAGTTGGTGTCGGGCTGCAGCACCTTGCCGTTGCGCCAGTCCACGTGGTCGACCCAGCCGCCGATGTGGCGGGCCCAGACGCTGCCGCGGAAGCCGAGCTTGTCCTGCACGATGGGGCCGCCCACCGCGACGCCCAGCTCTCCGCCGGTTCCGCCGTGGTTGATGGTGTTCACCTCGGCCCGCGCATAGCTGGAATAGGTGGTCACGCTGGGGGCGGGGGTGAGGTAGCGGATGGTGCCGCCCTCGGAGGACGAGCCGTACAGGGTGCCTTGCGGCCCCTTCAGCACTTCGATCCGCTCCAGGTCGAACAGCAGGGGCAGGAAGGTGCCGCCGCCGGTGACGAGGCCGCCCAGGGTCCGCGCCTGCAGCGGGGATTCGTCGAGATAGATGCCGGTGGTGGCGGCGTTGTTGCCCTGGATGCCGCGGATCGAGATCGGCGGGCCGTTGCCGCCGTTGAAGCCGATGCGCAGGGACGGGACCAGGCGCTGCAGGTCCTGGCTGGTCTTGATGCCGAGCTGGTCCAGGGACTTCTGGGTCTGGGCGACGATGGCCATCGGCACGCGGCTGATGGCGGTTTCGCCCTGGCGGTTGGCGGTGACCACCACCTCGCTGAGGTCGGCGCCCTGCTGGTCCTGGGCGAACGCGGCGCCGGCCTGAGCGGCCAGGGCGGTGGAGCCCAGCAGGACGCAAAGCAGGCGTGATGTCGTCTTCATTGGCTACTACCCCTCTCTTCTTGTCGTCGTTGGATGGCGTCGGACGGCGGTCGCCGTAGGCCCATCTCTGGTTCGTATGTCCGCCTTGCCGTTCGGCGCAGAGCATCAGCCCCGGGCCGGCGTCGCCGGCAGGTTGTTTTGGTCGTTTGTTCGTTGTTGCGGCGCAGGCGCCGCGGCATCCGCAGTTGTTCCGCAGTCGTCCTTGTCAGGGGACGGCCGGGAGTCTGCACGCGAATCCAGATTTACTTGGTGTGCCTGTCGTCCCGCCCTGTCGTTCGGCGCTGGAGACGTGCGCGTTTAGGAGTCGCGCCGTTGATTACAAGGTGCACGTCCATAACAACGGTGCGCGCCGACAAGAGGGCGCGCAACTTACAACGCTGTAAGGTCCCTACAGGCGCCAGGGGTTGTGCCCCCCCCGGTGCAGCCTCACCAGGGCTTGGCGACCTCGGCGGGGCCGTAGGCGAGGTCGTAGCGGGCGTCGTCGGGAATGGGGGGGACCGTGGCTTCCCAGGCGAAATATTCGTCGCGCAGGGCGGCGAACCGCTCCGGGTCCCGATAGCGCATGTTGGCCCGCTCCCGGGCGTCGCGGGAAAGGTCGAACAGGAACTCATTCCCTTCGATGGAGATCCACTTCCAGTCGCCGCGGCGCACCGCCTTCTGGTCGCGGAACTTCATGCGCCAGAACAGGCTCCGGTCCTGCGGGGCGTTCAACAGGTCCACCCCGTCCAGGGGATAGTCCGGGTGGGCCGAAACCCCCGCGGCGGCGAGGAAGGTCGCCATCCAGTCCATGCCGATGGCGAGCTGGTCGGTGGTCTCCCCGGCCGGCAGTTTCGCGGGCCAACGGGCGATGTAGGGCACGCGAACGCCGCCCTCGAGCAGGTCCATCTTCTGGCCGGTCAGGGGCCACATGTCGGAAAACCGCTCCCCGCCATTGTCGCTGGTGAAGACCACGAAGGTGTTCTGGCGCGCGCCGATCCGATCCACCGCGTCCAGCACCCGGCCGATCCCCTCGTCCATGTGGTGGATCATGGTCAGGTAGGTGTCGAGGCAGCCGCCGTCGTGGTGGAACAGGTTCTCGATCCGCTGCGCCTCGGCCCGGTCCTCCCGCGTCTCCCACGGCCAGTGGGGGGCGTTGTAGTGGAGCGACAGGAGGAAGGGCTTGTCCCGCGGGGCTTGCACGAACGCCACGGCCCGATCGCTCAACAGGTCGGTGAGGTAGCTGTCGCGGAACACCTCGGTTTCGCCCTCATAGAGGTCGTGCACCCCGTGGTGATGGTGGCGGAAATAGTCCACCGCCCCGCCGATCAGGCCGAAGAACTGCTGGTAGCCGCTCTTGAGGGGGCCGTAGTGGGGCGGAAAGCCCAGGTGCCACTTGCCGACCAGGGCGGTGTCGTACCCGGCGTCCCGCAGCAGCGAGGGCAGGGTGGGGTGCTCCGGCGGGAGGCCCAGATCGGGGTGGCGGGTGTGGATCGGCTCGTCCGCCCCGCCGCGCAGGCGATGCTGCCAGCGGCCGGTGATCAGGGCGAACCGGCTCGGCGAACACACCGAGGAGTTGGCGTAGCCGTTGGTGAAGCGCAGGCCTTCGGTCGCCAGCTTGTCCAGATTGGGCGAACAGTTGCTGCGCCCGCCGTAGCAGCCGAGGTCGGCGTGGCCCATGTCGTCGGCGACGATGAAGATGAAGTTCGGCCGGCTATTCATCGGAAATCCCTCGGCTATGGGTTGGCCAGCCACCCGCCCTCGACGGGCAGGATGACGCCGTTCATGTCCGGCCCCGCCGGGCCGCACAGCAGCAGCAGGGCGCGGGTCACGCTGCCTTCGGCGACGAAGGCGCCGCGGGGCTGCTTGCCGGCCAGGAACCGGGCCTCGGCCTCACGGCGGGTGAGGTTCTCCTCCGCCATCATGGCCTGCAGCCGGCGCTCGGCGGCGGGGGTCAGCACCGCCCCGGGGCAGAGGGCGTGGCAGGAGATGTCCCCCTCGGTCAGCTCGGTGGCGACGGCGCGGGTGAGGCCCTGGATGGCGGTCTTGGTGGTCACATAGTCGATCCGCTCCGGCGTCCCGCGGGAGCCGTAGACCGAGGTCATGTTGACGATGCGGCCGAAGCCCCCTTCGCGCATTCCAGGCAGGGCCAGGCGGATGGTGTGGAAGGCGGCCGACAGGTTCACTGCCAGGGCGTCGTCCCACCGCTCCACCGGGAAGGCCTCCACCGGGGCGAAGTGGCGGACCACGGCGTTGTTGACGAGGATCTCGATCCCGCCCAGCTCGGCGCG
>Ga0182736_1000994_pt1 | contig 32774 bp, 32 predicted proteins | sample eDN5th30CKraftBY_FD_128882 | JGI IMG/M metagenome (GOLD analysis project Ga0182736, IMG submission 128882) | Enriched backyard soil microbial communities from Emeryville, California, USA - eDNA 5th pass 30_C Kraft BY (version 2) (version 2) | ecosystem: Environmental > Terrestrial > Soil >...
CCACTACCGATTCCACATCCAATAGATCCCGCTGACGATCAGCCTCACCCTGCACTCACCAAGGGTCCCAGGCACCGCCAACCACAAGGCGAAGCCACGCGGGATTATTCAGCAGAGTCCTAGGGCCTTACGAGCAACCGCAGCCGCTGCCGCAACCCGACGCCGGCTCCGGCTCCGGCGGTGCGCTGCCCGCGCACCCGCAGCCGGGACCGCAACCGGCGTCCTGGGCGGGGGCGCTGTCGCCGCAGCCGCAGCCGGACCCGCAGCCACCGGATTCGGCCGCCGCGGCTTGGCGCGTCGCGTAGCGTGCCCCCTGCCAGGCGCCGGCGGCCAGGATGGCCAGCGCCCCGGTGATCGAGATGATCAGCGCCAGTAGCGCCACCGTGGGCGGACCGGCCAGCACCAGTGCACCGCCCACCGCCAGGATCACCCCGACGGCGATCTGAGCGGGTGCGACCGCCCGCAGCACCAGTTGCTCGGGGTCACCGGTGATCGGACGCGCCAGGGTCCGCACTCCGAACACCAGCGACACGACGGCCGCAACCAGGCACAGCACACCCATGATCAGCATGTGCCCCAGGATACGAGGGGCCGGTCAGCCCGCGGTGCCCGCCCGGGGCTGCGCCGGGACCGGAGCCGCGGTGCCGTGCGGCGCGTTCGGCAGATGTGAGACGCCGGGCCGGTCCACCCGGAATCCGTTCACGATCGCGTCGGTGGCCGGGGCGTTGCCCACCGCGCGCCCGGCGCCGGTGGTCACGGTCAGCGACACCAGGTAGGCGGCGTCGTCCGTCGGCACGATCACGTGGCGCCGGGAGGTGTTCAGCGTCATGTCGGCGTCGCGGTAGGTGCCCTCGATCACCGAGGACGGGAAGCCGTTGAACTCGGCCAGTGAGGCGTTGGTGGTCTGCCAGGCCATCAACTGCTGGCTGTCGACGAATCCGTGGGCGATGGCTTCCCGGGGGTCGAACTGCCCGACCAGCCGGTAGACGACCACCTGAGCGTTGGGGGTGTAGAGCGACCCACCGCGCCGGTCGGCGATGACCGCGAACGCATCGGGGACGTTGGGGTCGGGAACGTGGGTCCAGCCCGCGGGCATCGGCAGGGTGATGTTGAGCGCGGTGAAGCTCGCGGCCTGCTGCGGCTCCAGTTGCACGTTCTTGGCGGCGAAGTAGTCGCGCAGCGTGCCCGAGGTGGCCGGGACCAGGGCATTGGGCGCTGCTGCGGGCACCGCAGATCCCGGTAGGACGGCGGGCCCGGGCAGGGTGGGCGCCGGCGCCGCCGGTCGTGGCACCGCGGGATAGGGCGGGGTCACCGGCACGGCGGCCGGCTGGGCCGCGGGTTGGGCCGCCGGGCCGTACGGGTTGGGCGGTGTCGGCATCAGCGGGTCGCCCGAGGCGGCCGGAATTCCCGTCGGGCCGCCGAAGCCCGCCACGGTGACTGCCGCGGAGCCGACCAGGAGCCGCCAGCGGCCAACGGTGTTCGTCATCTCCTCAAGGTCCTTCCGGGACGGGCCGGGCAACGGTGCCCCGGCCGTGAATCGACGGTAACCAGGCCGGGTGCCCCCGGCCAGAGCCGCAACCGAGCTGGAACGAAGCCCTCATCGGCCTGCAACGCAACCGATACCAAGCTGTGGCGAGCGGGCCGGTCGACGCCGCCCTTTACCCTGTTGAGGTGAACGAAGCCCCGACCACCCAGGGATCCGGCGACCCCGGCGACCAAACGCCCCGCCACCGCTACACAGCGGAACTGGCCGGGCGTATCGAAGGCAGCTGGCAACAGCACTGGGAGCAGGCAGGGACCTTCAACGTCGCCAACCCGGTCGGCTCGCTGGCACCGGCGGACGGCTCGCCAGTGCCCGGCTCCAAGATGTTCGTCCAGGACATGTTCCCCTACCCGTCCGGTGACGGCCTGCATGTCGGCCATCCGCTCGGCTACATCGCCACCGATGTCTACGCCCGCTACTTCCGGATGACCGGCCACAACGTGTTGCACGCGCTGGGCTTCGACGCGTTCGGCCTGCCCGCCGAGCAGTACGCGATACAGACCGGCACGCACCCGCGCATCCGCACCGAGGCCAACATCGAGAACTTCCGCCGCCAGCTGCGGCGTCTCGGGCTCGGCCACGACAGCCGGCGCAGCTTTTCGACCACCGATGTCGACTTCTACAAGTGGACGCAGTGGATCTTCCTGCAGATCTACAACGCCTGGTTCGACCCGAGCGCGAACAAGGCCCGGCCGATCGCGGAGTTGATCGCCGAATTCGACGCCGGCACCCGCACCCTCGACGACGGGCGGGACTGGGCCCGGCTGTCCGCGGGGGAGCGGGCCGACGTCATCGACGGCTACCGGCTGGTCTACCGCACCGATTCGATGGTCAACTGGTGCCCGGGCCTGGGCACGGTACTGGCCAACGAAGAGGTCACCGCCGACGGGCGAAGCGACCGCGGGAATTTCCCGGTGTTCCGAAAGCGGCTGCGGCAGTGGATGATGCGGATCACCGCCTACTCCGACCGGCTGCTCGACGACCTTGACGTGCTGGACTGGCCCGAGAAGGTCAAGACCATGCAGCGCAACTGGATCGGCCGCTCCACCGGCGCGGCGGCGCTGTTCGGCGCCGACACCACCGACGGCGCCACGGTGGACATCGAGGTGTTCACCACCCGCCCCGACACCCTGTTCGGCGCCACCTACCTGGTGCTCGCCCCGGAGCATGAGCTGGTCGACCGTCTCACCGCGGCGGACTGGCCGGACGGGGTCGATCAGCGCTGGACGTTCGGCGCCGCCACGCCCGCGGAGGCGGTGGCCGCCTACCGGAAGGCGATCGCGGCGAAATCCGATCTGGAACGCCAGGAAAACAAGACCAAAACCGGTGTGTTCCTGGGTAACTACGCAACCAACCCGGCCAACGGCCAGCAGGTGCCGATCTTCGTCGCCGACTACGTGCTGGCCGGCTACGGTACCGGCGCCATCATGGCGGTTCCCGGGCACGATCAGCGGGACTGGGAGTTCGCCGCCGAGTTCGGCCTGCCGGTGCTGGAAGTCATTGCCGGCGGCGATATCTCGGAAGCGGCATATGCCGGTGAGGGCGCGCTGGTCAATTCCGGCCCGTTGAATGGCATGAGCGTCGCCGACGCCAAGAAGGCGATGACACAGCGACTGGAGGCCGATGGCCGCGGCTGGGCGCGCATCGAGTACAAGTTGCGGGACTGGCTTTTCGCCCGGCAGCGGTACTGGGGTGAGCCCTTCCCGATCGTCTTCGACGCCGACGGCCGCGCGCACCCGCTGGACTCCGCGGCGCTGCCGGTCGAGCTGCCCGACGTCGCCGACTACTCGCCGGTGCTGTTCGACCCGGACGACGCGTCCAGCGAGCCCTCACCCCCACTGGCCAAGGCGACCGACTGGGTGCATGTCGAGCTGGACCTCGGCGACGGACTGCAGTCCTACACCCGTGACACCAATGTGATGCCGCAGTGGGCCGGAAGCTCCTGGTACGAATTGCGCTACACCGACCCGCACAACACCGAGCGATTCTGTGCGCCGGAGAACGAGGCCTACTGGATGGGGCCGCGGCCCGACGAGCACGGACCCGACGATCCGGGCGGGGTGGACCTCTACGTGGGCGGCGCCGAGCATGCGGTGCTCCACCTGCTGTACTGCCGCTTCTGGCACAAGGTGCTCTACGACCTCGGACACGTCAGCTCGCGCGAGCCCTACCGCCGCTTGGTCAACCAGGGCTACATCCAGGCTGCCGCCTACACCGACTCCCGAGGGACGTATGTGCCGGCCGCCGAGGTCGTGGAGCGCGACGGCAGGTTCTACCTCCCGGGCGCCGACGGTGACACGGAAGTGTTTGCCGAGTACGGGAAAATGGGTAAGAGCCTGAAGAACTCGGTGTCCCCCGACGAGATCTGCGACACCTACGGCGCCGACACCCTGCGCGTCTACGAGATGTCGATGGGGCCGCTGGAGATGTCGCGGCCGTGGGCCACCAAGGATGTGGTGGGCGCACACCGTTTCCTGCAGCGGGTCTGGCGGCTGGTCGTCGACGAGGAGACCGGCGGCACTCGGGTGCTGGACACCGAGCCGGACACCGAGACGTTGCGTCTGCTGCATCGGACCATCGTCGGGGTGTCGGAAGACTATGCGGCACTGCGCAACAACACCGCCGCCGCCAAGCTGATCGAGTACACCAACCACCTGACCAAGCAGCACCGGGACGGGGTTCCGCGCTCGGCGGTCGAACCGCTGGCGCTGATGCTCGCGCCGCTGGCCCCGCACCTGGCCGAGGAGCTGTGGCGCCGGCTCGGCCACGACTCCTCGCTGGCGCACGGACCGTTCCCGGTGGCCGACCCGGCGTATCTGGTCACCGACACCGTCGAGTACCCGGTACAGGTCAACGGCAAGAAACGGGGACTGGTCACGGTGGCCACCGACGCGGCCGAGGAGGAGATCAAGGCGGCGGCGTTGGCCGATGAGAAGGTCCAGGCGTTTTTGTCCGGGGCCACCCCGAAGAAGGTGATCGTGGTGCCCGGTCGGCTGGTCAACCTGGTGGTGTGAGACCGATGCCGGCGCTGCGGACCCTCCTGACGCCATTCCTCCTGTGGTGGCGGTACTGGCCGCAGCTGGCAGCGTGTTATCTCGCCGGCCTGGTCGTCCGCCGGGCGGTGATCGCCGCGGCCGCGTGGACCGGGCACCGCAATCCGCTCTGGGCGGCGCTGATCATGCCCTGCGCCGGGCTGGCCCAGCTGGGCTCGTACGTGGCGATGTTCCTGGTGCTGCGCACCGGAATCCCGGCGTTGGCGGCGCTTCCGCGCCGGCCGCTGCGCAGCGTGGATCTGTTCACCAACGTGATAGTGCCGTTCTTCGCGATCTATCTCGGATGGCAGATGTTCAAGGAGGACTGGCTGGCCTACCAACGCCTGGCGCTCAACTACCGGGTGGCTGACGCGTTGAGCGGGGTCAACACCGAGATGCTGCCGGTCTCCCGGGTCACCTGGGTGATCGTCGGGGCTGCGCTGGCAGCCCGATTCGTGTTGGCGCACTTCAGCGGTCGGCTACCTGCCGTGCTCACCGCGGTGCGGGTCTACATCGACGCGCTGTGGGTGTTTTTGGTACTGACCTTCTCGCTGGCGGCGGGCATCACCTTCTTGATCAAGCCGGGAGAATGGCTCAGCCAGCGCCGGCTCGTGGTGTGGTTCAACAACCTACGCGGTGATGCGTTCTCGCACTTTCAAGTGCTGGAGTCGGCGTGGCAGAGCCTGATGTGGCTGGTGCGGACGGCTTTCGGCGGGGCCGCGGTCCCGCTGATGTGGCTGGCCGCCGCCGGGATCGTCTACGGGGTGTCGACGCAGATCGACTGGCCCGCCATGCTGCGGCGCCCGGCGCCCGGCGAAGCGGCGGCCGGGTTCGCCCAGCGCTGGCGGAAGGCTCCCGAGCCGCTGCGGTCGCGCGCCTCGGAGTACGCGCGATCGAAGACCGGGCGGTTCGGCCCGATCGTCGACGCGGCCCGGCTGATCCTGCACGGCGGCCCGGTCGCACTGTCGGGATACGTGCTGGCCTACCTCGTACTGGCGTGGCTGGACATGCGGGGCAGCTTCTACCGGACCCAGTTGACCGAGGGCTACCTGTTCCGGGGCATGGCGAAGCTACTGGGCCCGCATGGCCCGGAGTTCTGGTCGGCGTTCGGCGGCACCATGGGTCTGATCTCGCAGCTGATCGTGCAACCGCTGCGCATCGCCCTCATCACCGCGATGTTCGCCTACTGCGTGCACCGCGCCAACGCCGCCGCGGGTGAAGTCCGCGGCTCACAACATGATTCGCAGGATGATGGCGCCGTTCGAATCGACCAGGTCCACGGCGGTGGGCACGGCAGCGGAGGGCAACAAGAAGCTCAGCTGCAGCGATCCGGGCCTGCTGCACCGGTCGGTGGTGCCACCGACCAGTGGCGCGGCGTTGCCGATGGCAGCGGTCTGCCAGCTGCGCCGCCCATCGGTGATGACGGCCCGGCATTCCCAGGCCGGTGGCGTACCGGTTCGCTCGACGGTGACGACGGTTAGCGCCGTGCGCGCCGGCAGACGCACCGTCGGGGCGTGCGGCACCGTGTTGAGGTGACGGATCGAGCCGACCCGCCAGGTCTGGCCGCCCGCGGTCCCCGTAGCGCCTTTGGCGACGACCCGGGCCGGGCTGAGGGTGGCGTGGTAGGCCGACCAGTGCGGGTACAGGTCGGTGACACCGAGAACCACGGCCGCGACACCGGCCACGGCGAGACCGATCAGGTTGCGCTGCCACAGCGTGCGGGTCCGGGCGGTCATCCGCTCACCTCGGGGGCGAACACGGTGACCGTGGCGGATTCGGACTCGAGATGGCCGCGCAGGTTGATCACCAGGCGGTCATCGAGGCGCTCGTCGAGGCCGGGCCAGACCAGAAGTTCGAACGGGTCGGCGCCGGGCGGGTCGAACAGGCCGGGCGGCACGTCGAACACCCAGCTGCCGTGCTGGGTGATTCCCGGATCCACCCGATCGCCCAACGTGTAGGCGGGGAACCGGTCCGACGGCTGGTAGGTGTTGGGGCCGACCCGAAGCTGAACGCTGGACCGAACCGTCTGCCGTGTCGCCGACACGCTCGCGCGCACCACCACCCACCGGCCGCCCGCAGCCACCGGCGGCGGCATCGACCAGCGGGCAGAACCCTGGACCGTCGGCGCCAACCGCACGTCGTCGACGGTGACGGTCAGCGACCGGCCGCTCGCGGCGGCGCCGAACCGGCCGGGGACGTCGAACGGTGCATAGACGTCGGTGCTGTCCGGCAGGTGTTGCCAGAGCAGCGCGGCGGCCACGAGGATCGGCGCCGCCCACAGCGCGGTCAATCCCCGCTGCGCACGCCGGGCGGGGGCGCTCATGTGATCGTCACCGGCAGGGTGATCTCGGCATAGTCGGTCGGACTGTCCACCCAGTTCTTGCCGTAGGTGACCAGCAGTTCAGTGAAGCGCTTCCGCGCCACCCGCAGTGTCACCTCCGGACGAATCGCGCTGTCCGGAATTCGCCAGACGAACACCAGGGTTTCCTCGAGGCCGGGACCCAGTTGGGTGATGGGGGAGCCGTCGGCGAGCCGGAACACCCCGACGGGGGCGCTGCGTGGCTGGTCGACCAGGCGCAGTTCCCCGTACAGCCGGCCCGGGATCGTCCCGTCGTTGCGGACGGTGCTCACCACCCCGAGATAGCGGAGGCCGGGCTGCGCCGGTGCGATGGTCCGCCGCCCGGCTCGCAGTTCGTCGACCACCGTGGCGCGCGCCACGGTCAGTGTGTATTGACCGTCGCTGTGCGGTTCGTCGGCCGCGAATACCGTGCGCCCGGATTCGACGGTGTCCAACCCGCCGAACAGGCCGGCAACAGCCAGAATCAATCCGGCAGCAACCGAACGCAGGTGACGCAGCTTCAGCCGTTTGAGCTCGCCGCGCAGCCATCGACCCAGTGCTGCGATGCGGTGCGGTGCCATGGTTTCCCGGAGTCGATCCTGCGGATCAGGCGCGCACGCCCGCCACCTGACTGGTGATGCGCTCGGCGATGGTGGCCGCGGCGGGCCCGCCGTTTCCGTATTGACACACCTTCGCGCTGAAGAGCACGTTGCGTGTCACGCCGGCGACATTCGAGCAGCCGTAGCCGATGGGCTCGTCGTTTTCGAGTTGATCGGCCACCCATCGTGCGGAGGTGGGGCTGATCGCCTGGATCCGGAACCGCCACTGCGCGCCGGTCTCGCCCTTGATCGTGGCGATGGTGCCGTTGCACTTGGCCAGGGCGCCCTTGTTGAACGCCTTGCCGAACGCCGCCGTCGCCGCGTCGTAGTCGGCGTAGGCCGCCACCCGCTGCTGAACGGTGAATTCCCAGTTCTCGGCATCGTCCCGGTCGGCCCGGAACCGATAGCCGGTGTAGTCGCGTCCGAAGGTTTCGACGTCGGGACCGGTCAACAGGGCACACGCCGAGTCCTTGCCCAGGTCGTCGGATTTGTACGGCCGCCGGTTGGCTTTCTGCCACTCGAACGTCACGCCGACGATGTCACCGATCGCGTCGCTGGACAACAGCAGTGACTCGACTTTGCCCGCAGGCACATTGACACCGGTCGAGTCGGCTGCGGCGACCGGAAGGAACCCGGCGATCAGCGTGCTCAGGCACGCGACACCGACCCCGAAGCGCAGTCTTCGCGGTGCCTTCATTGCAACCCCATCCCTTCGCCTCGCGCTCACGGTTGCGGAATCCAGTCGGTGATCTGGTCGGCGATGGCAGTCGCGGCAGGGGCACTGTTGCCGAATTGGCATACTGTGACGGCCAATTCAACGTTGCTGCGGGCCCGCGCCTCGTGGGCACAGATCCAGTCGTTGGGCTTGCCGTCGGCGTATTGGGTCAGCGTCCACCGGGCGTCGTCAGCGCCGATACCGGTGGTGTTGATCCGCCACGTGATGCGATCGTCGTCGCCCTGACGATGCACGACAGCGCCATCGCAGGCGGCCAGGGCGGTGCTGTCGAAGGCTTTGCCGAAGTTTTCCCGCGCGGTGGCGACATCGGCGAACGTGGCCACCTCCTGGGCGACGAAATGCTGGGAGCTGTCCTCGCCGTCCCGCACGCTCTGGCGCCGGAAGGCGGTGTATTCGTTGGCGTAGCTGTCGGTGTTCGAACCGAACAACACCGCGCACCCCGATTTGTCGCCCAGCCCGCCGGCCGGCGCACCGGGCCTGGTGAACACGGTCTCAAAGCCCAGTTTCGCGCCGACGAGGTCGTTCAACTCCTCAATGGGCACCAGTAACGCGCCGAGCTTGCCCGGCGTCACCAAACGGCGTCCGGGCGCCGGCGACGGAGTTGCCCCGGGCGCCCCGCTCGGTTCCGCGGCGGGCGCCGGTGGTGCCGTCGGATCCTGGCGGATATTCGGCTCCGCTGCGGCGGCGGGTGTGACCGCGGCGGCGTCGTCGCGGTCGGGGTCGTCGCCGCCGCAACCGGCGAGCGCCCAGGCGGCCAACCCGACGCAGCAGGCGGCGAAGAGTCGAGTCGTCATGGCAGCTTGACCAGCATTTTGTTGGCCAGTTGCAGTCCCTGCTTGACCAGCCCGATATTGGTTCGGCAGGCCGAAACCTCCACGACCACATTGCGCTGCGAGGTCATGGCATGCGAGCAGGCGCCGCCTTCGGCGATGTTGTTGACGAGGTAGATGTCGTCCGGTGTGGAGACCACGTTGTTGACGGTCCGTGTCTCGGTCGTCCCACCGAGGTCGCCGGTCACCTTCTTGCGGTTGCAGTCGTTCCACTTCTGGATCGTGTTGGCGACCATGTTGGCCGCGGTGTGCTCGTCGTCGTAGCTCGTTGCCACCGAGACCACCGAATAGCTGTTCTTGGAACCGAATCCGGTGAGTTCTTGGTAGTCGAGGCCGGTGAATCCCGTGCCGTCATAGGTGCTGTCCAGGCCGGCGTAGACCGCGGTGGCGCACTGCGCATCGGAGGTGCCGGCCGAGCCGGCGACCGGCTGGGTCTGGGTCTTGTAGATCGTCAGTTCCGGTGGGGGGTCGGATGGCCATTTGACGATGGGCGCGGCCTCGGCCGAGGTGAGCTGCAAGGCGGCCAGGTCGACGGCGGTGATGCTGTCGATCCCGGGTGCGCCGGGGGTGGCCGAGGCCCGTCCGGGCAGAACCGTCCACGTCCCGACCGCGCAGGTCACGACCGCGAGCGCCAGGTGACCGATGCTCCGCCGGACGGTGTCGTCGCGTTGCATTTGCACGTCCTTCCCGAGGGGGTTTGGGGCCGTTCCTTTACCGAATAGAACCACATCACCCCGCGGATTCGCTTGCCGTCCACCGTGAACACCGGGTTAGCATGCGGACAGCCCCCGGCCATCGCCCGGGGATCATGTCCGGCGAACGGAATGGGGTGCGATGCGTATTCAGGTAGCCGCTGGGGTGGCGGTGTCGGCCGCGGCGTTGATCGGTGTCAGCCTGAACGGCTCGGCCGGTACATCCGCGCACGCGGCCCCCGGGGCGGCGGATTTAGCCGCGGTGCTGGTGTCGGCCGATGACGTCAGCGAGCGGATGGACACCCCGATGCAGGTGATCACCTCCGAGTCCGGCACCCACCCGATGACCACGCCGACAACTACGCCGGCCAACTGCGCGTCGGTGTATGCGCCCGGCTCCGCGGCGGCTTACGACGGGTCGGGTTACACCGACATCGTCGTCCAGACCCTGCGGCAGCCCGGTGGGGACGTCAGCCCCAATGTGGTTCAGGCCGTGGCCGAATTCCCCGACGCCAAAGCGGCGCAGACCTACCTCAACGACCAGGCCGGTGTCTGGAAGAGCTGCAAGGGCACGCCGTTGACCGCCGAATACACCAACGGTATGACCTCCGACCTGAAGGCCGGGGTCGTCACGACAGGAGGGCTGGAACTGTACGCCACCCTGTTCCTGAATCCCATGAAGGGCAGCGCCGGTTGCGAGCGGGTGCTGCAGGCCAAGAACAACTACGTCGTCGACGTCCGGCTCTGCGACGACACCAACCCGGGCGGCAAGGGGCGCAGCCTGCGCTCCCAGATCGTTCGGAACCTCGCCTAGCCACCTGAGCCCCCGAACCATGTCGACGAAAGGCCCGTTCCCCATGCGCGATTCGCACCACCTCGGCATGCTCGCCACCGTCGTCGCCGCGACCGGACTGGTGCTGGCCGCACCGGCGCTGGCCGCACCGGTCGACGCCGCCGGCCTGGCCAGCCTGCAGCCCGACCCGGCCGCACTCGACGAGCTCTTCGCCGGGCCGGGCCTGCGGAATCCGTCGCTGACCGTCACCGGCCACTCCGCCGGGCTGCAGAACTACATTTCCACCGAACGGGCCTGCGTCGGTGCGGTCTATCCGGCGACCCAATCTGCTTACGGCGGCAGCTCTTACCGGGCGATCGATGTGCAGACGCTGACCAGCGACACCACCGGGCCGGTCCGGGTGCGGGTCACCACGGCGATCGCGGCGTTCCCCACCGAGGAAGCCGCAGTATCGTTCGTCAGCGAGACCGCGCAGTCCTGGCAGAACTGCAGCGGTGAGGAAGTCAACCTGACGCTGGCCGGCCAGGACGATGAGAAGTGGTACGTGCAGACCCCCGGCGAGGCCGGCGACGGGTTCGCGGTGCGCACCAACCGGGTGTCGGACCATTCGACCTGCTCACACGTGATCACCGGCAAGGCCAACGCGGCCGTCGAGGTGTTGGCGTGCACCACCGGGATCATCTCCGATCAGGCGCTGCGGGTCGCCGAGCGGGTTCGCGCGGGAATCACCGGCTGAGGCGTGCTTCAGCGCGGCCGGACCACCACTTCCTGCAGTTGCGCATCGGCCGGGGTGCGGATCGCGTTGGCCACCACCTCGCCGACGGTGTCGGGACGCAGGAAGCGGCCCGGGTCGTACTCGCCGCCCTCGTAGGCGACCAGGTCCTGCTGCATGTCGGTGTCGACCCGGCCCGGGTAGACCGTGGTGACCCGCAGGGCGGGCTCATCGGCACGCAGTGAGTCCGCGAACGCCCGAAGCGCAAACTTGCTCGCCGAATACGAGGCCATCCCCGCGGAAACCCGCTGTCCGGCACCAGAGTTGATGAACACCACGTGGCCGCGGGCGGCCCGCAGCGCGGGCAGCAGCGCCAATGTCAGCGCCACCGCGCCGAACACGTTGACCTCGAAGGTCGCCCGCCACTCTTCGATATAGGACTCGCCGGCCGCACCGGGCAGCATCACCCCGGCGTTGTGCACCAGCACGTCGAGATGGTCGATGATCTCGGTGGCCGACTCGATCCCGTCGGTGTCGGCGAGGTCCAGCGGCCAGGTGGTGGCGTCGAGCCGCTCGGCCACGGCGTCCAGCCGCGCCGACGGCCGGCCGGCCAGCAGCAGCGTGTGGGTGGGAGCCAGCGCCGTTGCTATCGCCGAACCGATCCCGCCACCGGCGCCGGTGATCAGGGCCGTGGGCATCAACCGCAATCCAGCGGGCAGTCCGACCCGTCGGGCGCGGGCACGCCGACCGCCCCGCAGTTGGCCAGCCGCTCCAGGGGCTCCAGAGCCCGGGTCAGGGTGTCCAAGTCCTCTCGGCTGAGCTTGCTCAGCATCGCCGCCAGGGCGGCATGCCGGTTGGCCAGCGACTGGCGGTGACTCGCCAGACCCTCCTCGGTGATGTCGACCAGCACCGCCCGCAAGTCCGACGGGTCCCGGCTGCGTTTGACCAACCCGATCTTCTCCAGGCGGCGGATCGCCACCGTGGTGGTCGGTGTGCGCACCCTTTCGTGGGCGGCCAGTTCGGTCATCCGGATCGGGCCGCGGTCCAGCAGCGTGATCAGAATTGACAGCTGAGCCAGGGTCAGCTCGCCGGTTTTCTCGCCGCCGCTGATTTCACCGCGCCGCAGTATCGAGAACAGTTTGGACAGCGAACGATGCAAGCCCTCTGCGATCGCCGTCACCTGCGGCGTATCGGCTTTGCTCTCCGCCATAGTTCGACAGTCTAACCTGTGGTTCTAATAAGGGGGACAGTGTCGCGCAGCTTGCTGTCACAACACCTGGGAAAGGAACTTCTGCAGCCGCTCGGTCTCGGCATTGTCGAAGATCTGCTCGGGCGGACCCGATTCCACCACCTTCCCGCGGTCCATGAACACCACGGTGTCCGACGCCGACCGGGCGAAGGCCATCTCGTGGGTGACGACCACCATAGTCATGCCGTCGGCGCCGAGTTCGGCGATCAACGCCAGGATCCCTTTGACCAACTCCGGGTCCAGCGCCGAGGTCGCCTCGTCGAAGAGCATCACCTGTGGTTGCATCGCCAATGCCCGGGCGATCGCCACCCGCTGCTGCTGTCCGCCGGAGAGCGCCGACGGCCGCGCCGCCGCCTTGTTCTTCAGCCCGACGCGATCCAGCAGGCGCAGCGCCAGCTCGCGTGCGGCGTCGTGCGACATCCCGCGCAGCTTGCGCGGAGCAAGCGTGATGTTGTCCAGCACACTGCGGTGTGGAAAGAGGTTGAAATGCTGGAACACCATGCCGATCCGCTGGCGCAGCTCGTCGGGATCGTCGCCGAGCACCGAGCGGCCGCCCAGCAGGATGTCGCCGCCGTCGGGCTCGTGCAGCCGGTTCAACGTGCGCAGCATCGTCGACTTGCCCGAGCCGGAGGGCCCGATCACCGCCGCGGTGCTGCCCGCCGGAACGTCGAGATCGACACCGCGCAACACGGCGGCTTTGCCGAAGGATAATTCAATTCCCTTGGCCGCCAGTGATACCGGATCCCCGAAGGAGGCCGCCGTCACGTCATCTCCTGACTGGAGATCGCCGGGCTCAGTTCGACGGAATCGTCGGCCTCGGCGGGCCGCCCGCGCCGAAGCCGGTGGTCGACGACGTTGACCAGGTGCGTCAACGGGATGGTCAGCGCCAGATACAGGACGCCGGCCGCCACCAGCGGGGACAGGCTGCCGGTCTGGGCGTTGAAGTCGCGCCCGACCTGGAACAGTTCGCGCTGGCCGGCGACCAGGCCCAGGAAATACAGCAGCGCCGAGGCTTTCAGCAATGCGATGAACTGGTTGACCAGGGCCGGCAGCACCCGCCGGATGCCCTGGGGTATCACCACCAGGCGCATCGAGGCGGGATAGCCGAACCCCAGCGCACGAGACGCCTCCAGTTGGCCGGACTCCACACTTTGGATGCCCGAACGCAGGATCTCCCCGATGTAGGCCGCGGCGGTCAGCCCCAGCGCCGCGATGCCCAGCGGGTACGGGTTGTTGTGGGTCAGCCCGCTCACCAGCGGCCCGACGGCCAGACCGATGAGCAGGATGATCAGCACCTCGGGCAGGCCGCGGAAGATGTCGGTGTAGATCCGGGCCGGCCAGCGCAGCCACCGGGTGCGTGAAATCCCGGCGACGGCCAGCCCCAGCCCGGCCACCAGGCCGATGAGGCCGCCGCTCACGGTCAGCAGCAACGTGTTGGGCAGGCCGGTCTTGAGCAGGTCCGGCAACGCTTCGCGGTACAGCTGCCAGTCGAAGAAGGAGTCACGTAGCTGTGCCAGAGTCGATTTGGGTGCATACGGCGATGAGTCGGCGTTGTGATGGCGTGCGGCGATCGCCACGAAGTCCGGCAGGTGCGGGGTGGCCGCCGACTTGGAGCCCGGCTGCCAGTCCGGCGGCAGCGGCCGAGGCACCCAGTCGGCGTAGAGCTGCGGCCAGGTGCCGTCGGCGATCACCGCGTCCAGACCGGAGTTCAGGGCCGATATCAGCGCCCGGTTCTCCTTGGCCACCGCGTACGCCTCGAAACCGGCCGGGCTGAAGGTGTAGCCGACGATCTGCGCCGGATCGCCCGGACGCTGCAGGTTGATGGCGGTCAGCGACGGCGCCACCCACGCGTCGACCTGACGGCTTTTCAGGCTGGCGTACAGCGTGATCGAGTCGGGGAACCGCACCGGTTCCAGCCCCAGGGTGTCGACGACGTAGGCGTCCTCCACGGTGCCCTGCACCACCGCGATCCGCCGCGCACCGGTCAGGCTGTCGAAACCGGTGATCTCCGAGCCGGCCGGGACCACCAGCGCCATGTAACCGAAGTCGTAGCCGTTGGTGAAGCCGACCGTGCGACGGCGCTCGTCGGTGGCATTGATCGATGCCGAGCCGACGTCGAAACGGCCCGACTCCACCTGGGCCAGTAGCCCGAAGAAGTCGGTGCCGACGAAGTGGATCCGCAGCCCCAGCTTCTTGGCGATGGCCCTGAGCAGCTCGTTGTCGAACCCGCTGTAACGGCCCTTGGCGTCGATGCAGTTCGTGGGCGGGCTCTCGGTCAGCGTGCCGACGGTCAGCACCCCGGGCGTGGCCAGGCCCAGTTTGGTCACGTCGATCGAGCTCAACGGTTCGACGCCGGCCGTGGTGTATTTGTCCTCGCGCGGCCGTTTGGCGGTGGCGAGTTTGGCGGGCAGCACGACGGCGCGCTCCATGCCCGGCGGCGAGCATTGGTCGGGTCCCGCGATTGCCGGTGGGGCGGTTGCCACGCTGCTCACGATCAACCACGCGGCGATCAACGCCGACAGTTTCCTGCCCAAAAGCGCCAGCCGGTGCGCACGGGACCTCACTACTCAACGCTAACGCGCGCGGGCCCGTTGGCGGCTACTTCTGGTCGCGCCAGCGGCACAACGCCTCGGCGGCGGTCAGGTCGTAGTCGGGGCCGCTGGCGCCGATGGTCAGCAGTCGGACCCCGAGGCCGGTCAACACGTCGGCCTCGGCGAGCAATTCGTCCACGGTGCCCTGCGTCTGGTCGCCGCCGAGAGCGGCGGAGTGTTCGATGGTGGCCGGGTCGCGGCCGATCGCGGCGCAGTGCTCGGCCAGTACCGCCGCCTTGTGCGGGTAGGTGTCGGCGTCGGCGAAACAGTGCCACATGTCGGCGTGCTCGGCGACCAGGCGCAGCGTCTTGCGCTCGCCGCCACCTCCGATCAGCAGTGGGAGATCCCGGGTGGGCGGCGGATTGAGTTGGGCCAAACGGGTTTTGATCCGCGGCAGGGCGGCCGCCAGGTCATCGAGCCGGCTGCCCGCGGTCCCGAACTCATATCCGTATTCGCGATAGTCCCGATGTTTCCAGCCCGAGCCGATGCCCAGGATCAGTCGGCCACCGCTGATGTGATCGACGGTACGAGCCATGTCGGCGAGCAGTTCGGGATTGCGGTAGGAGTTGCACGACACCAGTGCGCCGATCTCGATCCGGGACGTCTGCTCGGCCCAGGCGGCCAGCATGGTCCAGCATTCGAAGTGCGGTCCGTCGCGGTCGCCGTAGAGCGGGAAGAAATGGTCCCAGTTGAACGCGATGTCGACGCCGAGGTCTTCACAGCGCCGGACCGCGTCACGAATTGCCCGATAGTGCGAGGCGTGCTGGGGTTGCAGTTGCACAGCGATGCGGATGGGGCGGCTCATTTCGACACCCTAACCCCGCGATCGGGGGTATCAGGGCAGCGTCGTGGCCAGCAACTCGACCAGCGCGCGCGGCTGGTCGCTTTGCACCGAATGCCCGGAGCCGGCCACCACGTGGGTGGTCAGGCCCGGTGAACGCCGGGCGTATTCGGCGACGTCGTCGGCGCAGACGAATGCCGAATCACCGCCGCGGATCAACGTGGTCGGTGCGCCGATCGCGGAGACGTCGTTCCATAGCTCGCTGAAATCTCCGACCTTGCGGATGGTGTCGTAGCGCCAGGTCCAGCGGCCGTCGGGCAGCCGTCGACTGTTGTGCAGCACACCGCGCCGCAGCGACTCCGGATCCCGGTGCGGCGCGGCCAGCGTGGTCAGGGCCAGCATCGAGGCGAAGTCGTCGAACGTCCGGTCACCCTGGGCCAACGCCACGGTCCCGCGATCGACGGCGCTCATCTGTGAATGCCGTTGCAGTGCCGAGGGAGTCACGTCGACGAGCACCAGCCGGGGGACCAGTTCGGGAACGCTGGCCGCCAGCCGGATCGCGGTCAGGCCGCCCAGCGACATGCCCACCACCAATACGGCGGCCGGCGCCAGATCCCGCAGCACCGGTGCCAGTGCGGCGGCGTTGCACTGCGGGGAGTAGTCGCCGTCGTCGCGCCAGGACGAGTGGCCGTGCCCGGGCAGGTCCACGGCCAGCGCGGGCTGCCCGAGGCCGAGAACGACGGTGTCCCAGGTGTGGGCGTTCTGGGCGCCACCGTGTAGGAACACCACCCGCGGCGGCGCGGCCCCCCAGCGCAGCGCGCTGATGGGTCCGGCGTCGATACGCTGCACGGTCGGCAGCGGACCGGTGACACCGGCCTGTTCGGCGTTGCCGGCCAGCAGTGCGAACTCCGACAGCCCGGCCAGCTCGTCGTCGGTCATCTCCGGCATGGACACTGCGTCTCGGCGCAGGGTGAACCCCTAGCCGGTGATGAACTGCTCGAGTTCGGCCCGGGCGACGTCGTCGGGCAGCTGCTTGGGCGGGCTCTTCATCAGGTAGGCCGAGGCCGGGATGATCGGTCCGCCGATGCCGCGGTCCTTGGCGATCTTGGCGGCCCGCACCGCGTCGATGATGATGCCGGCCGAGTTGGGGGAGTCCCACACCTCGAGCTTGTACTCCAGGTTCAGCGGTGCGTCGCCGAATGCGCGGCCCTCCAGCCGCACGTAGGCCCACTTGCGGTCATCCAGCCAGGCCACGTGGTCGCTGGGTCCGATGTGCACGTTCTTGTCCTCGACCTTGCCGGCCAGCGAGCCGGTCAGGTTGGAGGTGACGGCCTGGGTCTTGGACACCTTCTTGGACTCCAGGCGCTCCCGCTCGAGCATGTTCTTGAAGTCCATGTTGCCGCCGACGTTGAGCTGGTAGGTGCGGTCCAGCGTGACGCCACGGTCCTCGAACAGCTTGGCCATCACCCGGTGGGTGATGGTGGCGCCGACCTGGCTCTTGATGTCGTCGCCGACGATCGGGACGCCGGCGTCGGCGAACTTCTTGGCCCACACCGGGTCCGAGGCGATGAACACCGGCAGCGCATTGACGAACGCCACCCCGGCGTCGATGGCGCACTGGGCGTAGAACTTGTCGGCCTCGTCCGAGCCCACCGGCAGGTAGGAGACCAGCACGTCGACCTTGGCTTCCTTGAGCACCGAGACCACGTCGACAGCGTCGGCGTCGGAGACCTCGATGGTGTCGGCGTAGTACTTGCCGATGCCGTCCAGGGTCGGCCCACGCTGCACGACGACGTTGGTCGGCGGCACGTCGGCGATCTTGATGGTGTTGTTCTCCGAGGCGAAGATGGCTTCGGACAGGTCGAAGCCGACCTTCTTGGCGTCGACGTCGAACGCGGCGACGAACTTCACGTCGCGGACGTGGTACGGACCGAAGCGCACGTGCATCAGGCCGGGCACGGTCGAACTGTCGTCGGCGTTCTGGTAGTACTGGACGCCCTGGACCAGCGAGGAGGCGCAGTTACCGACGCCGACAATGGCGACCCGCACATCCGTCGTTTGCTCAGTCATTTCCGACGTTCTCCTTTTTCTGCTGTCACTGCTGACGTGCTGTTTGTGTTGTCCTGACACCCGCGCCGTGCAGGCTCAAGATTGTTCGGCTCTGCCCTGTGAGACGCGTTCGGCCGCGATCAACTCGTTGAGCCACTTGACCTCCCGCTCACTGGACTCCAGCCCGAGCTGGTGCAGTTGGCGGGTGTAGCGGTCCAATGAGTTGCTGGCCCGCGTCACGGCGTTGCGCAGGCCCTCTCGGCGTTCCTCCACCTGGCGGCGGCGGCCTTCGAGGATCCGCATCCGCGCCTCGGCGGGGGTGCGGTTGAAGAAGGCCAGGTGGACCCCGAAGCCGTCGTCGGTGTAGTTCTGCGGTCCGGTGTCGGCCACCAGCTCGTTGAAGCGCTGGCGCCCGGCGTCGGTCAGCTGGTAGACCCGCCGGGCCCGGCGCACCGGGGTCCCGGCCGGTGCCGCGTCTTCAGCGATCAGCCCGGCCGTCTGCATGCGCCGCAGCGCCGGATACAGCGAGCCGTAGGAGAACGCCCGGAACGCGCCCAGCAGACCGGTCAACCGCTTCCGCAACTCGTAGCCGTGCATCGGCGACTCGAGCAGCAAACCGAGTATGGCAAGCTCAAGCACCGATTCACCTCCCCTGATGATTGTCAGCTACGACCGTTCGACGGTTCGCGCCATAGTATCGCGCCGATATAACCAAACCCAAGCGGCCATGTTCCCCCAGCGTGCAGCCCGGCTCGTTCGCGGAACTGTCAGGACGGGTAATTGATGCGCTTGACGGCGCCGTCTCCGGCGAAGGCGATGTAGCCGCCGCCGTAATCGCTGGAGACGTAGACCGACAGCGACAACTCACCGGGGGCCGTCGGATCCCGGGCCGGTTCGACGATCAGGTAGGTGGATTTGACGTCGGAGGGTTTGATCCCGAGCGTTTCGGGCGCCCCGCGCAGGATGCCGACCGCGGCCTTCGGGTCGAAGCGGCCCAGATCCACCGCGGCGGCATCGCTGCTCTTGGCCGAGGTGGACGGGTCGTCCCAGCCCCCGCGGTAGGTGTAGTTCAGTTCGCGGCGCTGCTCGGCGGGATCGGGCCGGGTCAGCGACGCGTATTCGGGGTAGATGACCAGCCGGTACCCGGTGGTGTCGCCGAACTTCTGGCGGGCCTGCTCCAGCAGTCCGGTCAATCCGCCCAGCGAATGCAGCTGTCGCGGCGGGGTGAGCACCACCGGGGTGATGCCGTCGGGTTTGGCGCCGGGGTCGGAGGTGAAATCGAACGGGGAGCTGGTGTTGCCGTAGAGGCCCCAGCCGATACCGATCCCCAGCAGGCCCGCGGCCGCCAACGCTCCCAGGGCGATACCGCGGCTGCCCAGTCTCAGCGGTTTGACCAGTACCGGCAACTGCGTCGGCGCACTGGCGGTCTGCAGATCGGTGACCAGGTCGTGCAAATCGCCCAGGGTGACGGCCCGGGTGGCCGCGCTGACCCGTTCCCGGTGCTCCTCGGATGTCAGCTGGCCCTCGGCCAGGCCGGTGTCGAGGATCCGGCAGGTGTCATCGCGATCACTGTCTTTGGCCCGGGTTCCGGACGTCTGCCGCATTGCCACGGCGATGATGCTAGAAGCCCGCGGCATGCGGTGGCCCGGAAATCCGCCGGTCGGTGCGGGATGCGGGAGTTCATCACACCCGCCCGCGCGGACCCGACGTACTCTGGTCACCGTGCGATTGCAGCGACAGGTGGTGGACTACGCGCTTCGGCGCCGTTCCCTGCTGGCCGAGGTCTACTCCGGGCGTACCGGGGTGTCCGAGGTGTGCGACGCCAACCCCTATCTGCTCCGGGCGGCGAAGTTCCACGGCAAGCCCAGCGCGGTGGTCTGCCCGATCTGCCGCAAGGAGCAGCTGACCCTGGTGTCGTGGGTCTACGGCGACGACCTGGGGGCGGTGTCGGGTTCGGCGCGTTCCGCTGAGGAGCTTGTCCTGCTGGCCACCCGCTACCCGGAGTTCTCGGTGCACGTTGTCGAGGTGTGCCGGACCTGCAGCTGGAATCACCTGGTGAAGTCGTATGTGCTGGGCCTCGCGCGCCCGCCGAAGGGGTCTCGGGGTCGGCGGGCGGCACGCAGCGGAGCCCGTACCGCCAGTGAGTAAACACCACGAGGACCGGCCGAAGCCTGCCTCGGCCGGACCTTCCGACGTCGGTGCCCACCGCGCACCGGCCGCGCCCGATGACCGGCAGACCACGATCATCCCCGCCGTCGATGACGCCGTGACCGCAGATCTGCGCGACCCGATCGACGCCGTCAAAGCGGCGCTGGACGGCGCGCCGCGACGCCGCGAGCAGACGCTGAGCGGACGCGTTCCGCGCCGGCCACCGCCGGAGGAACCGGCCGAGCCGCCGCCGCGGCGCTCGGGCCGTCTCGAGCACACCGACCGGCCCGCGGCGCCGGACCCGCTGGACTGGCTGCGCCGGCACCCGCCGAACTGGCGGTGGATCCGGCGGGGCCTCTACGTCTCCGTTGTGGTGATGCTGGTGCTGCCGATCATCACCTTCGCGATGGCCTACTCCATCACCGAGGTGCCCTCACCCGGCGACATCCGCACCAACCAGGTGTCGACGATCCTGGCCAACGACGGCTCGGAGCTCGCCAAAATCATTCCGCCGGAGGGTAATCGCGTCGACATCGACATCAACCAGGTGCCGGTGTATGTCCGCAACGCCGTGCTGGCCGCCGAGGACCGCGACTTCTACTCCAACCCGGGGTTCTCCGTGTCCGGTTTCGCCCGCGCCATCAAGAACAACCTCTTCGGCGGTGACACCCAGGGCGGTTCGACGATCACCCAGCAGTACGTCAAGAACGCACTGGTCGGCTCCGAGCGGGCCGGGCTGCGCGGATTGATCCGCAAGGCGAAAGAGCTCGTGATCGCCACCAAGATGTCCAGCGCCTGGTCCAAAGATGATGTGCTGCAGGCCTATCTGAACATCATCTACTTCGGCCGCGGCTCCTACGGGATCGCCGCGGCATCCAAGGCCTACTTCGACAAGCCCGTCGAGCAGCTCGACGTCGCTGAGGGAGCGCTGCTGGCCGCGCTGATCCAGCGGCCGTCCTCACTGGATCCCGCCGTGGACCCCGAAGGCGCGATCGACCGGTGGAATTGGGTGCTCGACGGCATGGTGGAGACCGGTGCGCTCACCGCCGCAGAGCGTGCCGCACAGGCGTTTCCGGCGACGGTACCGCCGGAGCTGGCCCGTTCCCAGAACATCACCACCGGCCCCAACGGGCTGATCCAGCGGCAGGTCACCAAGGAGCTGCTCGAGCTGTTCAACATCGACGAGCAGACGCTGAACACCCAGGGCCTGCAGATCACCACCACCATCGACCCGCAGGCGCAGAGCGCCGCCGAGGACGCGGTGGAGACCTACCTCAAAGGCCAGATCCCCAATATGCGCTCGGCGGTGGTCTCCATCGATCCGCGCAACGGCGCGGTGCGCGCCTACTACGGGGGCGCGGATGCCAACGGCTTCGACTTCGCCCAGGCCGGTCTGCAGACCGGGTCGTCGTTCAAGGTGTTCGCTCTGGTGGCCGCGTTGGAGCAGGGCATCGGTCTGGGTTATCAGATCGATAGTTCCCCGCTGACCCTCGAGAACGGCCGGATCAAGATCACCAACTCCGAGGGTGAGAGCTGCGGGGTCTGCAACATCGCCGAGGCGCTCAAGCGCTCCCTGAACACCGCCTACTACCGGCTGATGCTCAAGCTCAAGAACGGCGCGCAGGACGTCGCGGACGCCGCCCATGCCGCCGGTGTCGCCAAGAGTTTCCCCGGTGTGCCGCATACTCTTTCGCAAGACGGCGGGCCACCTGAAGGGGGTGTGGTCCTGGGGCAGTACCAGACCAGGGTGATCGACATGGCCTCGGCGTACGCGACACTGGCCGCCTCGGGCGTCTACCATCCGCCGCACTTCGTGGAGAAAGTGGTCAACGCCGAGGGCCAGGTGCTCTTCGACGCGCAGATGTCTGAAGACACCGGCGAGCAGCGCATCCCCAAGGCGGTCGCCGACAACGTCACCGCGGCGATGCAGCCCATCGCCGGCTGGTCGCGCGGGCACAATCTGGCCGGCGGGCGGCCCTCGGCGGCCAAGACCGGGACCACTCAGCTGGGCGACACCGGCGCCAACCGGGACGGCTGGATGGTCGGCTACACGCCGTCGCTGTCGACCGCGGTGTGGGTCGGTACCACCGGGGGCGATGAGCCACTGGTCAATCAGTGGGGCGGCCCGGTCTACGGCGCGGGCATTCCGGCCGACATCTGGAAGGCGACTATGGACGGCGCCCTGCGGGGTACCGCCAGCGAAACCTTCCCGACGCCCACCGAGATCGGCGGCTATGCCGGGGTCCCTGCCGCGCCGCCGCCGCCCCCGCCGTCGGAGTCCCTGCCGCCGGAGCCCTCGGAGACCGTCATCCAGCCGACGATCGAGATCGCGCCGGGCATCACCATCCCGATCGGTCCGCCCACCACGATCCCGGCCGCACCGCCCCCGCCGCAGCCCTCGCCGCCGGGCCAGGAGGCCCAGTCTCCGGTAGCGCCCGAGCAGCCCGCGCCCGCGCCGGCCGAACCGGCGCTCCCGGCGCCGTAGCCTGCGCTTTTCCCGCTTCGTTTCAGCGCGACACCGTCGGCAGCAGACGTACGCTGGTGAGCATGCGACTGCAGCGACGCATGGGAGAAGGCGGGCTTGACGGCGCGTCGGCGTCTGTCGCGGGGTGTTCTGACCGCGCTACGGCGACCAAGGGCGTGATGCTCGATCTCTACCTGCGGGGATGCGCGCACCGCCGGTGAGCAGCAGGGGCCCGACGGCGCCGGGCACCGACAGCGCCACTGCAGACCCGATGCGGCCGCTGGAGGACTCACCGCAAGCACCTCCCGCCGAGGCGGCGGAGAGCGCGCTCGAGGAAGAACCGGACCTGCGCGACCCGATCGAGATGGTCCGGGCGGCCCTGGAAAAGTTGGAAAAATCGGAAAAATTGGAAAAGTTGCGGTCGGAGGGCGAAAACGCCGCCGCCCCAACCGATTCAGTACCGGATGCCGAGGTCGCAGACCCGCTCGGTCCCCGGCGGCGGGTGAACTGGTCCTGGATCCGGCGTGGCCTCTACGCCGTCACCGCCACCATGCTGGTGGTCCCGGTGGTCACCTTCGGCATGGCCTACCGCACCGTCGAGATTCCCGGCCCCGGCGACATCCACACCGATCAGGTGTCGAGGATCTTCGCGGCGGACGGCACCGAACTGGCGAGAATCGTTCCGCCGGAAGGCAACCGGATCGACGTCAAGATCACCCAGGTGCCGGTCCACGTGCGGGACGCGGTGCTGGCCGCCGAAGACCGTGACTTCTACACCAACTCCGGCTACTCGTTCTCGGGGTTGTTCCGGGCGGTCAGCAACAACCTGCTCGGCGGCGACCTGCAGGGCGGTTCGACCATCACCCAGCAGTACGTCAAGAACGCGTTGGTGGGATCCCAACGGGACGGTGTCGGGGGCGTGGTCCGCAAGGGCAAAGAGCTCGTCATCGCCACCAAGATGTCGCACGTGTGGCCCAAGGACGAGGTGCTGGAGGCCTACCTCAACATCATCTACTTCGGCCGCACCACCTACGGGATCGCCGCGGCGGCACGGGCGTACTTCGACAAGCCGGTCGAGGAACTCAGCGTCGCCGAAGGCGCGCTGTTGGCGGCGGTGATCCAGCGGCCGTCCGCCCTGGACCCCGCGATCAACCCCGAACGCGCCGTCAACCGGTGGAATTGGGTGCTCGACGGGATGGTGGCTACCGGGACTTTGACGCTCGCCGAGCGGGCCAGGCAGAAGTTCCCGGCCACGATCCCCCCGGACCAGGCGCGCATCGCCGACCAGGCCTCGGGGCCCAATGGGCTTATCCGGCGCCAGGTCACCGCTGAGCTGCTGGATCTGTTCAACATCGACGAGCAGACCCTGAACATGCAGGGCCTGCGGATCACCACCACCATCGACATGAAGGCGCAGCGGGCGGTGGAGAAGGCGGTGGATGCGGTCATGGCCGGGCAGAAGCCGTCCCTGCGCACCGCGGTGGTATCCATCGACCCGCGCAGCGGCGCGGTGCGGGCCTATTACGGCGGCGCGGATGGCGGTGGTTTCGATTTCGCCCAGGCCGGTCTGCAGACCGGGTCGTCGTTCAAGGTGTTCGCCCTGGTCGCCGCGCTGGAGCAGGGGATCGGCCTGGGATATCAGGTCGACAGCGGCCCGCTCACCGTCGGCCGGACCAAGATCAGCAATGTGGGCGGCGCCAGCTGCGGGGTCTGCAACATCGCCGAGGCGCTCAAGCGCTCCCTCAACACCGCCTACTACCGGCTGATGCTCAAGCTCAAGCACGGCCCCCGCGACGTCGCCGATGCCGCGCACCGGGCCGGGGTCGCCGAAAGCTTCCCCGGTGTCGAGCACACGCTGTCCGAGGACGGCCGCGGCGGGCCACCGGAGAACGGCATCGTGCTCGGTCAGTACCAGACCAGGGTGATCGACATGGCCTCGGCGTACGCCACCCTGGCCAACTCGGGGATGTACCACCCGCCGCACTTGATCGAGAAGGTCACCGGGCCCGACGGCCGGGTACTCTTCGACGTCAGGGCCACCGCAGGGGACTCCGGCGAGCAACGCATCCCCAAGGCGGTGGCCGACAATGTCACCGACGCGATGAAGGCGATCCCCGGTTGGTCGGGGGGTCACGACTTGGCCGGCGGGCGGCCCGCCGCCGCCAAGACCGGCACCACCCAGCTCGGCAACACCGGGGCCAACCGGGACGCCTGGATGGTCGGTTACACACCGACGCTGTCGACCGCGGTGTGGGTCGGCACCGAAACGGGAGATGAGCCGCTGACGAACAAGTGGGGCGGGCCGGTCTACGGCGCGGGCCTGCCGGCTCAGATATGGAAGGCCAGCATGGACGGTGCGCTCTCGGGCAGCCCCGTCCTTCAGTTCCCCAAGCCCACCGAGATCGGTGGCTTCGCCGGGGTGCCGTCCGTGGCGCCGCCCCCGCCGCCGATGGACTGGTATCCGCCGCCGCCGCGCGACGAACCGGAGGAGCTGCCGCCGCCGCCCTTCCCGGTGCCGGAGATGTTCCCGCCACCTCCGCCGCCGCCACCACCGCCACCGCCGCCGCCGGCGCCGGAGGCTCTGCCGTGACGCAACGCGACGTGTGCTCACCGAAACCGTTGGCCGCTGATCTGCGCAGTGCCGACGACCGCGACCTGCCCAGCCGCACCGACGCATTCGTGCGCGCACTGTCGAACACCGTCGGCGGCCCGGTGGGCCGGCACGCGCTGATCGGGCGCAGCAGGTTCATGACGCCGCTACGGGTGATGTTCCTGATCGGGGTGCTGTTTCTGGCATTGGGCTGGACGACCAAGTCGCCGTGCCTGCAGAGCGTCGGCAGCGGCGCCCCCGATCAACGGGTGGCCAACTGGGACAACGAGCGCGCCTACTTTCAGTTGTGCTACTCCGATGTCGTGCCGCTCTACACCGCGGAGCTACTGGACCAGGGCAAGTTCCCCTACAAGTCCAGCTGGGTGGAGAAGGACTCCTCCGGCAAGGAGCAGATCCGCTACGACGGGCTGCCCGCGAAGCGGTACATGGAGTATCCGGTGGTGACCGGGCTCTACCAGTACTCGGCGATGGCCCTGGCCAAGACCTACACGGCGATCAGCAAGGTGGTGAAGATCCCGGCGTTGAGCGGGGTCGCCGAGGTGGTGGTCTTCTTCGACGTCGTCGCGCTGGGCTTGGCCCTGGCCTGGTTGGCGACGGTGTGGTCGACTGCCGGGCTGGCCGGACGGCGGGTCTGGGATGCGGCGCTGGTGGCGGGCTCACCGCTGGTCATCTTCCAGATCTTCACCAACTTCGACGCACTGGCCACCGCGTTCGCCGGCTGCGGGCTGCTGGCGTGGGCCCGGCGCCGGCCGGTGGCCGCCGGGGTGCTGTTCGGGTTGGGCATCGCCGCCAAGCTGTACCCGGTGCTGCTGCTGTTCCCGCTGCTGTTGCTGGGGCTGCGGACCGGGCGGTTGGGTGAGGTCAAGCGCACCGCGGTGGCGACGGTGCTGAGCTGGACGGCGGTGAACCTGCCGGTCCTGGTGTTGGCGCCGCGGGGCTGGAGCGAGTTCTTCCGGCTGAACTCCCGCCGCGGCGACGACATGGATTCGCTGTACAACGTGGTGAAGTCGTTGACCGGCTGGCGCGGGTTCGACGGCGACCTGGGGTTGTGGCAGCCCCCGACGGTGCTCAACCTCGTGGTCACCGCGTTGTTCGCGTTGTGCTGCGCCGGGATCGGCTACATCGCGCTGACCGCGCCGCGGCGGCCGCGCCTGGCCCAGTTGGCCTTCCTGGTGGTGGCCGCCTTCCTGCTGACCAACAAGGTGTGGAGCCCGCAGTTCTCGCTGTGGCTGGTGCCGCTGGCCGTGTTGGCCCTGCCGCATCGCCGGGTGCTGCTGGCCTGGATGACCGTCGATGCGCTGGTGTGGGTGCCGCGGATGTACTACCTCTACAGCGTCCCGGATCGCAGTCTGCCCGAGCAGTGGTTCACCGCCACGGTGCTGGTGCGCGATCTGGCGGTAGTGGGGCTGTGCGCGCTGGTGGTCCGGCAGATCTACCGCCCGGAGCGGGATCTGGTGCGCGAGCGCGATGTCGACGATCCCGCCGGCGGGGTGTTCGACCGGGCCCCGGACGCGCCGCCGCGGTGGCTGCCGGCGCGATTGCGGCCGAACGCGGAACGGCGCCGCACCGTCGAGCAACCGCTACCATCATGACGGTCTGACCCGGCGCTGCTACCGAAAGATATGAGGCATCGGATGAACCGTGCAGTTCGCGTCGCCGCGTGCTGCGCGCTAACCTCGCTGGCGACCGCCGGCTGCGGTGCGACCACGGCAGGAGCCCCCGTCGAGGCGATGATGGCCAACGTGTCTTCGGCCGCCAAGACGACAACCGCGCCGGCCCCGGACGGGCTGCCGCCCGGGCGGATCGGCGCGGTGCTGCTGTCCGACGAGGACGTCAGCAGCATCGTGGGGCTGCCGATGCACGGAACCGACAGTTGGAAAAGGCCCGGCGCTGTGGTGAGGCTGCGGGACCGCAACGACTGCAAGGTTCTGACGGTCTCCGATCAGGACCTGTGGACCGGGGAGTTCACCGGCTACCGGCAGGTTGCGCACCAGGACAGCGACGACCTGAATTTCTTTGTGTGGCAAGGTCTGGCAGCGTATCCGGACCGGCGAACCGCATCGCGGGTGTTTCAGCAAAGCATCAACGCCGACCTGGCGGGGCGCTGCCGGACGGCGATCCTGCCCGCCGAGAATGATGAGCGCACGACGTGGCGCGTGGATTCCCTCGCGGTGACCGGCTCCGCGTTGGCCGTGACGATCTCCGAACTCCGTGACCAACAGATGACCGGCTGGCGCTGCTCGACGCGGATTCGGTTGCAGCGCAATGTGATTTATCGCGCCGGGGCATGCCAGTTCGGTAATCCGGTGGCAACCGTAGCGCAGATTGCGGATCTGACCGCGGATCGGATCGGTAGCTGACAGGTGTACGACGAATCGTTCGGGAGTGACCTGATGAAGCGGGTATTTGCAGGTGTGGGCGCGGTGAGCCTCGCGGCGATGGTGCTGCTGGGGTGTTCGCACAGCGGCGACTCAGCCGGCGAATCCGCCCAGGCCGTCCGGCTGCCGGCGCCCGGTGATACCAGCAAGGCCGAGACTGCCGAGGCGGTGGCTCCTACCGGTGAGCCCGCCGCCCGGTCTTCGATGACCCCGGTTCCGCCGCCGCTGGTGCTGCCCGACCGGTTGCGCACGCTGCTGTTGCCGCCTGACGTCTCCGGCCCCATTGTCGGTTCACCGTTGGGCTTCGAGAAGCGCTACGACCAGCCGGCGCCCCCGGTGGATCTGACTGAGCACGCCGAGTGCTCGGTGCTGCTCGGCCCGGCCATGCCCGCCTTCGGCTTCGAGTGGACGGCCTACAAAGGCGCCCAGCAGAGGGATCGTGAAGAAAACGCCGACACGGTCGTCGGTCAGGGCGCTGGCTCCTATCCCGACCCGGAGAAGGCGCGCGGCGCGTTCGCGGCGGCGTTCCCCGCCGAGCTGCGCAAGTGCGACGGGGTCGTGGTGCACAACCCGCGTGACACCGCCGCCGACCTCACTTGGCAGTTCCGCGTGACCGCCGTCGAGGGCACCCGCGCACAGTGGAGCCGCGCGCAACATATCGATGGCAAGCCGGTCGACTGGAGTTGCGCTTATGAGGCCGACGTCAAAAGCAATGTGCTGCTCTACACCTCGGTGTGCCGGCGTGGTCCCGGCGCGGCCGAGGCCGCGGCCCGCCTCGCTGAGCGGCTGATGGTCTGGATCCCGATCCCCTGATTTTCGGGGGCGCCTCAGTGCACCCGGTCCAGCACGTGCTGGCTCAGCCGGTCCATGGTCACCGCGGCGTTGCCCCACTGGCTGGACATCACCACCACCATGAAGTTCGCGCCACGAGCGATGAGCGCCGCCACGGTGAACCCGGCGTTGGCGCCGTAGTTGCGTTGGGTGAACAGCCAGGAGCACACGATCCCGGGGTTCAGTTCGATGTGGACCAGGTCCATCGTGGCGCCCGGCTCGAACTCGGGCGCGACCACCTTCGCGTTGCGGCACCGGTTGACCGCAGCCTGGTTGTAGGTGTTCATGAACGCCTCACCTGCCGCGGTCACCGACGGAAAGGTCACGACGGTCACGATCGCGCGTGCCGCCTGCGACGTGTTGTCCCAGGCCTGTGACCGGTAGGAGGCGTAGTCGGATCCGACCAGGTCGGAGGTGCCTACCGAGAAGAAGTCCCGACAGTCGTCGCGCTGCTTGAGATGCACCGGCTCGCCTGGCGCCGTGCTGACCGGGCCGAAGGGGCGCATCGGCATCCCGTAGTACGTGCTGACCTCGTCGTCGGACGGGATCAGTGTCATGACCTGGCCCGGCTGTACCCAGTTGTCATCCGCGACTGCCGGCGCCGGAAACCCGCCCAGTGCCGCCACGGCAACCGCCCCCACGACAACAAATGTGCGGTGATGTGGCGGAGCGGCGCGGCCACGACGGTGTTCGACCATGTCGGTGAGCGTAATGGGGCGGGCGTCTGACCGATTTCGCACCGACGGTGCGCCTCCGGTAGCCTAGCCGGGTTGCCGACGCAGGCGACCCTCCTGCCGTGGTCACATCCACGGCCGCACTACGACCATAGGAGGTGATGAGGTTCCCATGCGTCCATACGAAATCATGGTCATCCTTGACCCCACTCTCGACGAGCGCACCGTCGCCCCGTCCCTGGAGACGTTCTTGAACGTGATCCGCAAGGACGGCGGAACGGTCGACAAGGTCGACATCTGGGGCAAGCGCCGGCTGGCCTACGAGATCGCCAAGCATGCCGAGGGCATCTACGCGGTCATCGACGTCAAGGCCGCCCCGGCGACGGTGTCCGAGCTTGACCGTCAGCTCAGCCTGAACGAGGCGGTGCTGCGCACCAAGGTGATGCGGACCGACAAGTCGTAGCAGGCTGTCGCGGCCGTTGCGTAGGCTCATGCTGCGAATGCAGCATCAAACGCTGACACCGATCCTAGGAGGGCCCCGTGGCTATTGGTGACACCACGATCACCGTCGTCGGAAACCTGACCGCGGACCCGGACCTGCGGTTCACCCCTTCGGGGGCGGCGGTCGCCAACTTCACGGTGGCGTCCACCCCGCGGGTCTACGACCGGCAGAGCGGTGAGTGGAAGGACGGCGACGCGCTGTTCCTGCGGTGCAACATCTGGCGTGAGGCCGCGGAGAACGTCGCTGAGAGCCTCACCCGCGGATCGCGGGTGATCGTCACCGGGCGGCTGCGGCAGCGGTCCTTCGAAACCCGCGAGGGCGAAAAGCGCACCGTCTACGAGGTAGAGGTCGACGAGATCGGCCCCTCGTTGCGGTACGCCACCGCCAAGATCAACAAGGTCAGCCGCGGCGGCGGCGGAGGCGGCTTCGGCGGGGGCGGCGGCGCTGCGGCGTCGGCTCCGGCGGGGATGTCCGGCGGCGCTCCCGCGGAGGACCCGTGGGGCAGTGCTCCGGCGTCCGGCTCCTTCGGCGGCGCCGACGACGAACCGCCCTTTTAGACCAACGAACCACAGCACGAAAGAGATAGATAGATGGCGAAATCCAACAAGCGGCGTCCGGCTCCCGAGAAGCCGATCAAGACGCGCAAGTGTGCGTTCTGCTCCAACAAGAAGCAGGTGATCGACTACAAGGACACCTCACTGCTGCGCACCTACATCAGTGAGCGGGGCAAGATCCGCGCCCGCCGTGTGACCGGCAACTGCGTTCAGCACCAGCGCGACATCGCGCTCGCGGTGAAGAACGCTCGCGAGGTCGCGTTGCTGCCCTTCACCTCGTCGGCGCGCTAGCCGACCACAGAGATCCGAGAAAGTACGAAACGATGAAGCTGATTTTGACCGCTGAGGTGGACCACCTCGGGGCGGCCGGAGACACCGTTGAGGTCAAGGACGGATACGGCCGTAACTACCTGCTCCCGCGGGGGCTGGCGATCGTCGCCTCGCGTGGCGCGCAGAAGCAGGCCGACGACATCCGCCGCGCCCGCGAGTCCAAGCAGGTGCGCGACCTGGACCACGCCAAGGAGCTCAAGGAAGCTCTGCAGGCGCTGGGCACGATCTCGCTGCCGGTGAAGACCTCCGGCGACTCGGGCAAGCTGTTCGGTTCGGTGACCGCTGCCGATGTGGTAGCTGCGATCAAGAAGGCCGGCGGGCCCAACCTCGACAAGCGGATCCTCCGGTTGCCCAAGGCGCACATCAAGGCCGTTGGCAGCCACCCGGTTTCGGTGCATCTGCACCCCGAGGTCCACGTCGACGTCACCCTCGACGTCGCCGCGGCGAACTAAGCGCCTACCCGCACAGCCCCGGCGGGGCCCTGATCGGCTCCGCCGGGGCTTTGCTGTGCCCAAATCCGGTTAACTTCGGTTAACTCTGGCTAACTTTCGGGTGGGGTGTGACTTTGGTGGTATTCACTCGGATGTGGAAGACCGTCCACCTGCCGGCAAGACAACACGCCCAAGACGGCAACCTGGGACGACACGCCGAAGAGATTGTCTTCCACAGTGAAAACGCCGGGGTGTGGGGGATTGACCTGCGGTTATACGCCACCGTAGAAGAACAATCCACAGGTGTTCCCCACCATCCCAAACAACTGGCGCACCGGTGTGCACACTTGTTCCACACCTTTGTGAACAAGCCCGTTTGGTACGGCCGCCAGCAACGCCTAGCGTCAACCCGGCACGACGGCGACGGGGGCGGTCCAAGATGTCGCAGCCCACGGCTAGCATGCCGGGGTATCAACGTCGAACAGACGTTCGAGCGTGCTGAGGAGGTGGGGCGTATGGCAGTGGTCGACGATCGCGGGCACTCCGAACTGGAGGAGCCGCCCCGCGAGGATGTCGGACGCCAGCCGCCCCAGGATCTTGCCGCAGAACAGTCGGTGCTCGGCGGCATGCTGCTGAGCAAGGACGCCATCGCCGACGTGTTGGAGCGGGTGCGCCCCGGTGACTTCTACCGCCCGGTGCACCAGAACATCTACGACGCGATTCTGGATCTCTACGGGCGCGGCGAGCCGGCCGACCCGGTGACGGTGGCCGCCGAACTCGACCGCCGCGGCCTGCTGCGCCGGGTGGGCGGCGCCCCGTATCTGCACACCCTGATCTCCACGGTGCCGACCGCAGCCAATGCCGGCTACTACGCGGGCATCGTCGCTGAGAAGGCGCTGCTGCGGCGGCTGGTGGAGGCCGGCACCCGGGTGGTGCAGTACGGCTACGCCGGCGCGGAGGGCGCCGATGTGGCCGAGATCGTCGACCGGGCCCAGGCCGAGATCTACGACGTCGCCGACCGTCGGCTCTCCGAGGACTTCGTCCCGCTCGAAGACCTGCTGCAGCCCACCATGGATGAGATCGACGCGATCGCCTCGCACGGCGGGGTGGCGCGCGGGGTGCCGACCGGTTTCACCGACCTCGATGAGGTCACCAACGGGCTGCACCCGGGGCAGATGGTGATCATCGCGGCCCGCCCGGGCATGGGCAAATCCACACTGGCGCTGGATTTCATGCGGTCGTGCTCGATCAAGCACCGGATGCCCAGCGTCATCTTCTCGCTGGAGATGGGCAAGTCCGAGATCGTCATGCGACTGCTCTCGGCGGAGGCGAAGATCAAGCTCGGCGACATGCGCTCGGGCCGCATGACCGACGACGACTGGACCCGGCTGGCCCGGCGGATGAGCGAGATCAGCGAGGCTCCGCTCTACATCGACGACTCGCCGAACCTGACCATGATGGAGATCCGCGCCAAGGCCCGCCGGCTGAAGCAGAAGGCCGACCTGCGGCTGGTGGTGGTCGACTATCTGCAGCTGATGACCTCGGGCAAGAAGGTCGAGTCACGCCAGATCGAGGTCTCGGAATTCTCCCGGCACCTCAAGCTGCTGGCCAAGGAGCTCGAGCTCCCGGTCATTGCACTCAGCCAGCTCAATCGTGGTCCCGAGCAGCGCACCGACAAGAAGCCGATGCTGGCCGACCTGCGTGAATCGGGCAGCCTGGAGCAAGATGCGGACATGGTGATCCTGCTTCACCGTCCCGATGCCTTCGAGCGCGACGACCCCCGTGGCGGCGAAGCCGACCTGATCCTGGCCAAGCACCGTAACGGGCCGACGAAGACGGTCACGGTGGCACACCAGCTGCACTTGTCGCGGTTTACGAACATGGCGCACTAGAGGGCGCGGCCGAG
>Ga0182736_1000997_pt1 | contig 32574 bp, 32 predicted proteins | sample eDN5th30CKraftBY_FD_128882 | JGI IMG/M metagenome (GOLD analysis project Ga0182736, IMG submission 128882) | Enriched backyard soil microbial communities from Emeryville, California, USA - eDNA 5th pass 30_C Kraft BY (version 2) (version 2) | ecosystem: Environmental > Terrestrial > Soil >...
CGCCCTATTACGACGATCCCGCGCATATCGCCGCGCTGGCGGCGTCGGTGGAACGGTCGCTCGCCACGCTCGATTTCGCGCCCGATGCGATCGTCGCCAGCTTCCACGGGATGCCGCAGCGCACGCTGGAACTGGGCGACCCCTATCACTGCCAATGTCAAAAGACCGCGCGACTGTTATCTGCGGCGCTGGGGCGTGACCTTGTCGTTACCTTCCAGTCACGGTTCGGGCGGGCGAAGTGGCTGGAGCCGGCCACCGACGCGACGCTGGCCGCGCTGCCGGGGCGGGGCATCCGCCGGGTCGCGATCGTCGCGCCGGGCTTCGCCGCCGACTGTGTCGAGACGCTGGAGGAACTGGCGATCCGCGGGCGGCGGACCTTCATGGACGCCGGCGGCACCGATTTCGCGGCGCTGCCGTGTCTCAACGCCAGTCGCGAAGGTGTCGCAATGTTACGCCATCTGCTCGCGCGCGATCTTGCGGGCTGGATCGACCCCGCCTAGCTTCGGAGCGAATAGCAAGGAGAGGCTCATGGCACGGGTAGCGATCGTCACGGGTGGTACGCGCGGAATCGGGGAAGCGATCAGCACCGCGCTCAGGGACAATGGGATGACCGTCGCCGCCAACTATGCCGGCAATGACGAACGCGCGCGCGAATTCACCGAACGCACCGGGATCAAGGCGTTCAAATGGGACGTCGGCGATTATGACGCCTGCCAGGCGGGCGCGAAGGCGGTCGAGGACGCGCTCGGCCCGGTCGACGTGCTGGTCAACAACGCCGGCATCACCCGCGACGGTACCATCCTCAAGATGAGCTACGAGATGTGGGACGAGGTGATGCGCACCAACCTCGGCGGCTGCTTCAACATGGCCAAGGCGGTGTTTCCCGGAATGCGGGAACGCAAATGGGGCCGGATCGTCAACATCGGATCGATCAACGGCCAGGCTGGGCAATATGGCCAGGTCAACTATGCCGCCGCCAAATCGGGCATCCACGGCTTCACCAAGGCGCTGGCGCAGGAAGGCGCGCGGGCCGGGGTGACGGTCAACGCGATCGCGCCGGGCTATATCGACACCGACATGGTCGCGGCGGTGCCGGCGGACGTGCTGGAGAAGATCGTCGCCAAGATTCCGGTAGGCCGGCTGGGCCAGGCCAGTGAGATCGCGCGCGGCGTCGCCTTCCTTTGTTCGGACGACGGCGGCTTCGTCACCGGATCGACGCTCAGCATCAACGGCGGGCAGCATATGTACTGACGCGCCCGGACGTTCACGCGAAGCCGCGAAGAAGGGTTGGTTTCGCGCCGGGGCGCGGAGACGTGGAGGGTCGTCCGGCGGCGCCAGCAGGCCTTCAGCCCATTCGGGATCGCTGAGCGTTGGCTACTGTCCGCACTTGGGGAGTCCGTTTGAGGTGGAGTCCTGATTCAAGGCCCCGCCCCGGGGCGGGGCAGCGAACGCAATCTTTACGATTTTCGCGCCATATCTGCCCGATGAGGGAGCCGTCCGCATGGCCGAATTGTTGAGCACGCACGGCTTCGATAGCGCATCGCAAGCGGGATCGGGCGGCGCGGCGTCGTTCGCCGCGCGCGGCGCCGACCTCGAGATCGGCGCGGTGTTCGAGATCGCCGGATCGAGCAGCCAGGTGCTGCTCGACCTGACCCGCATCGACTCGCTCGCGCAACATGACGACGTGGCGATCGCCAGCGCCGGACAGGTCGGCAGCCAGATCAAGATGCAGGTCGGATCGAGCTGGCTGATCGCCAACATCCGCGCGCTGCGGCTGTCGGAAACGCACGACAATCGCGTGATTGCGCAGGTCGATTTCCTGGGCGAGGGCGATCAGGAAAAGCTGACCGGCAAGCTCTATCGCTTCCGCCGCGGCGTCACCCGCTATCCCACGCCCGGCACGATGGTGTTCCCGGTCTCGACCGGCGACCTCAAGCAGATTTATGCCGCCGACGACCGCGCCCATGTCGAGATCGGCAACGTCTATCCGACCAAGGACATCCGCGCCGCGCTGTACATCGACGCGATGCTGGGCAAGCATTTCGCGCTGCTGGGATCGACCGGCACTGGCAAGTCCACCGCCGCCGCGCTGATCCTGCACCGCATCTGCGAGCTGGCGCCCGACGGCCACATCGTCATGATCGATCCGCACGGCGAATATGGAGCGGCGTTCAAGACCACCGGCGCGATCTACGACGTCTCCAATCTGGCGATGCCCTATTGGCTGATGAACTTCGAGGAACATTGCGAGGTGTTCGTCACCACCGACGGTTCCGATCGCCAGACCGATTCGGATATCCTCGCCAAATGCCTGCTCGCCGCCAAGGGCAAGAACCGGCTGGCGGCGGAGATCGGCAAGCTGACCGTCGATTCGCCGATCCCCTACCTGCTGTCCGACCTGGTCAACCTGATCCAGCTCGAAATGGGCAAGCTCGACCGCGCCGGCGACACCGCGCCCTATATGCGGCTCAAGACCAAGATCGACGAGATCAAGGCCGATCCGCGCTATTCGTTCATGTTCTCGGGAATGCTGGTCGCCGATACGATGGCATCGTTCCTCGGCCGCGTGTTCCGCCTGCCCAGCGACGGCAAGCCGATCTCGATCATCGACGTGTCGGGCGTGCCGAGCGAGATCACGTCGGTGGTGGTGGCGGTTCTCAGCCGGATGGTGTTCGACTTCGCGATCTGGTCGCGCAGCGAGCATCCGCGCCCGATCCTGCTGGTGTGCGAGGAAGCGCACCGCTACGTCCCCAATGAGCGCAACGCCGATCGCTCGTCGGTCGGCCGCATCCTCAGCCGCATCGCCAAGGAAGGCCGCAAATACGGCGTGTCGCTGGGGCTGATCACCCAGCGTCCGTCCGACCTGGCCGAAGGCGTGCTGTCGCAGTGCGGCACGATCATCTCGATGCGGCTCAACAACGATCGCGACCAGGCCTATGTCCGCGCGGCGATGCCGGAAGGCGCGCGCGGCTTCCTCGATTCGATCCCGGCGCTCCGGAACCGCGAATGCATCGTCTGCGGCGAAGGCGTGGCGACCCCGGTGCGCGTGCTGTTCGATACGCTGGAGGAAGTGCGCCGGCCGGCATCGGGCGATCCGATGTTCTCCCAATTATGGCGCGAGACCGGCGGCGAGGACGCGCTGATCGACCGCACCATCAAACGCTGGCGCGCGCAGGGGCGGTAGAGCGGCCCGCGCCCCGAGCGTCGAGCGACGGGTCGAGATTTCAGGCGACAGGTTGGGATTTCATCCGTCATCCCGGCGAAAGCCGGAATCCCCGGAATCCAGAGCCGAAAGGGGCATCGCCGTACCCCTGGATACCGGGTCAAGCCCGGGATGACGCGCTGGTTGATGGGGCCGGGTCACCTCAAGGCGCAGGGCTGTCCTGTTTGGCGACGGCGGCGATCGCGGCCGGCGATCCCTCGGGCAGCACCACCAGCGACCAGTCCTTGTCCGGGCGCAGATAGCGCGCGGCGAGCGCCTGGATCTCCTGTGGGGTGATCTGGCCGAGGTCGCTGGCCAGCGTGTCGAGCGCCTTCAGCCGGCGCGGGTCCTGCGTGCCGCCTTCGGTCTGCTGCAGCCAGAACATGTTGCCGGTCGACATCCGCATCAGCTGTTGCCCGATCGGCACCAGCGAACGGCGCAGCTCGTCGATCTCGACCGGCTTGGCGACCAGATCGGCGGCGATGCCGCGCGCGAGCTGGAAGAAGAAATCGGTCTTGTCCGGCGGCACCATGCCGATCGCGATGATCCGCCCGCCGCCGGGCATCCCGACCGGCCAGCTCGAATCGACGTTGGGCGTGTAGCTGATCCCCGCCTGGCTGCGCAGCTGATCGAGCAACCGGTCGCGGAAGATCGCGGCGAGCACCTCGATCCGGCGCCCTTCGGACAGCCCCTCGATCCCGCCGCCGGTCGGCCAGGCGATCACCGCCGCCGCCTGGGTGTCGCGGCCGGTGTGGGTACGCACCACCGGATGGGCGACGTGCGCGGGAAAGCTGGCGCCGGGCGACACCGGCGGCGCCGCCTTGCGCGGCTTGAGCGCGCCAAAGGTGCGGGCGACCGCGTCGATCGCCGCGTCGGTCTTCATGTCGCCAAAGATCTGGACCTCGATCGGTCCCTCCCCGAGCAACGGCTCCCACAGCGCGCGGAAGCCGGCGGCGTCGAGCTGTTCGATCTGCTCGCGCGTCGGTGTGCCCCACCTCTGGTCGCCGCCGTGGAGCAGCCGCTCGAGGTCGCGGCCGAGCACCGCGTCGGGCGACGCGCCGAGCGACGGATAGCTCGCCAGCATCACCGCGCGCGCGCGCGCCACCGGCTTGGGATCCCAGCCGGGCGATTGCAGCTTGGTCGCGAACAGCTTGAGCTGGTCGGCAAGGTCGTCGGCCGAGGTGGTCGCGCCGACGACGAAGGCATCGTCGTCGATCGCGAAGTCATAGCCGATCCGGCGCCCGCCGATCAGCCGGTCGATCTCCTCCTGCCCGATCTTGCCGATGCCGCTGGGCAGCAGCGCGAGGTCGCCGGCAAAGGCCGGGGTCGGCCGGTCGGCCGGCAACGCTGCCAGCCCGCGACCGAAACGGACGCGGACGTAGACCCGGCTCGCCTCCGACGGATTCTCGAACAGCAGCAGCGTGACGCCGTTGGCGAATTCGATCCGCTCCATCTTGGGATCGGTGACCGCGACGGCGCGGCTGGTCACCTTGCCCTTGGCGCCCAGGCGCGGGAGCTTGTCGAAGCTGACCTTGGCGGCCTGGCCGGCGCCCTCGCTGCCGCCCTTGACGTCGGTGGCGATCGCCGCCGCCAGCGTCGCCGCGACATTGTCGCCCGGCGTACGCGTGTTGACCACGGCGCGCAGCGCGGTGCCGGCGAACACCACCTTGGCCGATGCCTGCACCGCGGCGGGGTTGAAGAACCCCTTTTTCACCGCGTCCTGGAGGATGGCGTAGCTGGCCGCCATCGTCGTGGTGGTCTCCTTGATATCGACCGCGTCGACCAGGTCGTCGGCCTTTTTCGATCCGGCCTCGACCCGCGCGCTGGCGACGGCGGCGCGCATCCCGGCGTCGATCTCGCCGACCTCACGGTCGATCTCGGCCTGGGTCGGCGGTGCGGCGATCGCGTCGGCGATGGTCTGGCGCACGTCCTTCAGCGCGGCTTCCCAATCGTCGCCGACCGGCATGATCGAGACGAAGGTGGCGTTGGCCGATCGCGACACGTCCTGCAGATCGGCGCCGGCCTGGATGAAACTGCCGCCGCCGCGCGCGCGGGTTTCCAGCCGGCGGTTGACGATGCGGATCGCGACCATGTCGACCATCCGCTTCTGGTTGAAGATGATCGTGTCGTCGCCGACCGTCCACGGCCGCAGCCACGCCATCGATACCAGCGGCGGGATCGACGGTTCGGCCAGGCTGGCGGTATCCGCGCCGGTGCCGATGTTGGCGACCGGCTTGCCGAAATCGGGGCTGGGCGTCGCCGGACCCTCGCCCTGCCATTCGGCGAAGTTGCGCTGGATCAGCCGTTCGGAGGTCACCGGATCGATATCGCCCGAAATCACCACTACCGCGCGTTCGGGGCGATACCAGCGTTCCTGAAACGCGCGCACGCTGGCCGGGGTCGCGGCGGCCAGCGTCTCCGGCGTGCCGATCGGCGATCGCTTGGCCAGCAACTGGCCGGCGAAGAACGTCTCGCGCGTCAGGTCGCTCAGCCGCACCTGCGGCCCGGGCTGCTCGCGCGCCTCGGCCAGCACCACCGGCCGTTCCGAATCGAGTTCGGCCTGGCTGAGGCCGGGCTTGTCCATCATCCCCGCCAGGATCTTCAGGCTCTCGTCCAGATTGGCCTCGGTCGCCGACGGCAGGTCGAGCTTGTAGACCGTCTGGGTGAAGCTGGTGCTGGCGTTGGTGTCCGCGCCGAACGTCGCGCCCATCCGTTGCCAGATGCGCTTGGCCTCGCCGTCGGCGACATGCTCGGAGCCGCGGAACGACAGATGCTCGATCAGATGGGCATAACCCAGCTCGTTGTCGCGCTCCATCAGCGATCCGGCGTCGATCCGCACCCGGATCGAGACCTGTCCCGGCGGCACCCCGTTCTTGCGCACGGCATAGCGCACCCCGTTGGGCAGCGTGCCGAACCGCCAGTCGGGATCGGGCGGAATGTCGCTGCCGATGTAGAGCCAGCCCGGTCCGGCCTGTGGCGCCGGTGGCGGCGCGTGTTGCGCGGGAGCGGCAACCGCGAGGGCGAGGAGCGGAAGCGCGACGAGCGCCGGGCGGGCTACGCGGGGGAACCAGAACATCGCGCCCCATGTAGCGGGCTTCGTCCGCGCCTGCCAGCGGTACGCGCGCGCTGCGACGGGCGCCGGCGCCTACACATCGCGGCGGGCGCGACCGCGAACGCTGTGTTTCGCACGTCGCGCCTTGATCGCCCGCGCCGGTGCGCCCAAATGCGGGGGATGCTGATCGAAACCGAAGCCACGCCCAACCCCGCGACGCTCAAGTTCCTGCCGGGCCGTACCGTGATGGACGCCGGCACGCGCGACTTCGCCACCCCCGAGGAAGCGGAGGCGTCGCCGCTGGCGGAGACGCTGTTTGGTCTGGGCGACGTCACCGGCGTGTTCTTCGGTCGCGATTTCGTGTCGGTGACGGTCGCGCCCGGCGTCGACTGGGTCCATGTGAAGCCCGACGTGCTCGCGGTGTTGCTCGATCACTTCTCCGCCAACATGCCGCTGTTCCGCCAGGGCTCCGCCGCCGGAATCGCGGTGCCGTCCGCAGACGCCGCCTTCACCGACAATCCCGAGGATGCCGACATCGTCGCGCAGATCCGCGAGCTGATCGAAACGCGCGTGCGCCCGGCGGTGGCCAACGACGGCGGCGACATCGTCTATCGCGGGTTCGACCAGGGCAAGGTCTATCTCCAGATGCAGGGCGCCTGCTCGGGTTGCCCCTCGTCGAGCGCGACGCTCAAGCAGGGCATCGAACAGCTGCTCAAATATTACGTGCCGGAAGTGACCGAAGTCCGCGCCGTCTGACGCTTTCTGAAAAAAAGGGATGAGATGATGGGAACGCCGCTCGACGACGCTGGGCTCGACACGATCTTTCGCACCGCGCGCACCTATAACGGCTATCTGCCGGGCGCGGTGACCGAAGCCGACATCCGCGCGATCTATGACCTGCTCAAGATGGGGCCGACATCCGCCAACCAGCAGCCGGCGCGCTTCGTCTGGCTGCTGGGCCAGGAGGGCAAGGACAAGCTGGCGGCGCTGTCCAGCGGCACCAACAGCGCCAAGATCAGCGCGGCGCCGGCGGCGGTGATCATCGGCATGGACCTCGATTTCCACGAACAGCTGCCGTGGCTGTTCCCGCATACCGACGCGCGGAGCTGGTTCGCCAACGATCCCGAGCTGCGCCGCGTCCACGCCGCGCGCAACAGCTCGCTCCAGGGCGCCTATTTCATCATCGCCGCGCGCGCGCTGGGATTCGATACCGGGCCGATGTCCGGATTCGACAACGCCGCGGTCGATCAGGCGTTCTTCGCCGATCAGCCGAGCGTCCGGTCGAATTTCATCGCCACCTTTGGCCATGGCGATCCGTCGACGATCTTCGATCGCAGCCCGCGCCCGGCGTTCGAGAAGTTCAACCGGATCGCATAGGGAGTCCGTTTGGAAATGCGCGCCGGCCCGCGTCCCCTCCCGGTCACCCAACGGCCGTTTCCTATGGGCGGCCGAGAGGGGGAGCGGGCCGGCACCGCCGGAAAATTCGCCTTTCCGCCAAGTCCCCGACAGGCGCCGACCATTGCCTAAATCGTCGATCCCGGCGAAAGCCGGGACGACCATGCCCTCCCCCCGTGCCCTCGTCATCGAAACCGCCACCGCCGCCTGCTCGGTCGCGCTGATCGAGAACGACGCGGTGATAGCGCGCGCGCATGAGGTGGTCGGGCGCGGCCATGCCGAACGGCTGGTGCCGATGATCGCCGAACTGCCCGATCAGGGTCGCGCCGGCCGCATCCTGGTCGATTGCGGGCCGGGCAGCTTCACCGGCATCCGCGTCGGGCTGGCCGCCGCGATCGGGCTGGGCATCGGCTGGGGGGCGGAAGTGACCGGCTTCTCCTCGCTCGCGCTGATCGCCGCGATGGGGTTCGCCGACCGGCCCGGTCGCGACGCGCTGGCGGTGGTGATGGAAGGCGGGCACGGCGAGGTGTTCATGCAGGCCTTTGCCCATCCGCTGGCGGCGATCGATGTGCTGGCCTCGCGCCGTCCCGACGCGGCGCGCGCGGCGCTCGGCGGGTTGCCGGCGATCGGCAACGGCGTCCGCCACCTCGCCGCGCTCGATCCCGCGCTCGACCTGGTCGAGGCCTTGCCCGAGGCCGCGCGGGTGGTGTTGCTGCCGCCGGCGTGGACCGCGCTGCCGGCACGCCCGATCTACGGCCGCGCGCCCGACGCCGTGCCCAATCCATGAGCGCCGCTCCCCGCACGATCGACCTGCGCCCCGGCGACGCGACCGATCTGCCCGCCGTGTCGGTGGTGATGGGGCAGGCGTTCGACCCGCGCTATGGCGAAGCGTGGACGCTCAACCAGTGCCTTGGCATGTTGTCGCTGGGCGGGGTGTGGCTGACGCTGGCGGAACAGCGCGGCGCGCTGACCGGCTTCGCGCTGGCGCGTACCGTCGCCGGCGATGGCGAGCTGCTGCTGCTCGGCGTGCGCCCGGCGCTGCGCGGACGGGGGATCGGCGCGGCGTTGCTGCGCAGCGTCATCGCCGACGCCGAAGCGCGCGAAGCGGAACGGCTTCATCTGGAGGTTCGCGCGGGTAATGACGCGGTGCATCTTTATCGCGCGCATGGTTTTGTGAAAGTTGGTGAGCGTCGCAGCTATTATCGCGGCGTGACTGGCCAGTCGTTCGACGCGCACACCTTTGCGCGTCAATTGTCGGTCGGCCGGCTCGCTTAATCGATCCACAGGATTATTGCCCTTGCTTTGGCCGGGAAATGCTCCGAAAGGCGACGCGCCCCTACAGAGTATCGAGTTAAGGAATCGATTCATGGATAATGCGAACGACCTTCAGGAAACGCTGGTCACGCTGACCGCCGATATTGTCGCCGCGCACGTCAGCAACAACAGCGTCGCCGTCTCGGACCTTCCGGTTCTGATCCAGAACATCCACGGCGCCTTGTCGGCGCTCGGCGGCGCCGCCCCGGTGCCTGAGGTCAAGCAGGAGCCGGCGGTTTCGATCCGTTCTTCGATCAAGCCCGACTTCATCGTCTGTCTTGAGGATGGCAAGAAGCTGAAGATGCTCAAGCGCCACCTGATGACGCACTATCAGATGACTCCGGAGCAGTATCGCGCCAAGTGGAACCTGCCCGCCGACTATCCGATGGTCGCGCCCAACTATGCCGAACAGCGCCGCACGCTGGCGAAGAAGATCGGCCTGGGCACCAAGCGCCGCAAGACCCGCTGATTGTCCGGCCCGCCCCTCCCGATCGGGGAGGGGCGGGCCGCGTCGCGCTTATTGCGAGTCGGTTGCCCTTTTCCCCCGCCGTGTTTCGGCCTACATCGAGCCCATGGCGCGCAAGATCGACCTCGAAGCCCTTTGTCATGAAAAGGGCCTGCGTATCACCGAGCAGCGCAAGGTGATCGCGCGTGTCCTCTCCGAGGCGGAGGACCATCCCGACGTGGAAAAGGTCTACGAGCGTGCCTCGTCGATCGATCCGGGCATCTCGATCGCGACGGTCTATCGCACCGTCCGCCTGTTCGAGGAGGCCGGTATCCTCGACCGTCACGATTTCGGCGACGGCCGCGCGCGCTACGAGCCCGCGCCCGAGGCGCACCACGACCATCTGATCGACGTCGAGACCGGGCGCGTGATCGAATTCGTCGATCCGGAACTGGAACTGCTCCAGAAGCAGATCGCGGAGCGGCTCGGTTTCCGCCTGGTCGATCACCGCATGGAGCTCTACGGGGTCAGCCTCGACCGCAAGGGCTAGGGCTTGGGCCTCACGCAGCAGCAGCGCAGCGACATAGCGGAGGGGCATCCGCCGCGCATCGACGCGCTCGGCTGGTGCCGGCTCGGCGCGCGCGCGGGATTGCTGGCGCTGGCGCTGCTGCTGTGCGTGCCGCTCCATTATCTGTGGCGGCTGGTGCGGATCGGTTCGCCGTGGCCGCGGATCTATCTCGGCTGGGCGGCGCGGTTCGCCGGGGCGCGGGCGACGCGGATCGGCGTTCCGCTGAAACGCGACGTATTCTACATCTCCAATCACCTGAGCTGGATCGATATCCTGGCGATCGCCGGCGCCAGCGGATCGGCGTTCGTCGCCAAGGCGGAACTGGCGCGCACCCCGGTGATCGGCTGGCTCGCGCGGATCAACCGCACGGTGTTCGTCAGTCGCGAGGACCGGATGGGGGTGGCCGAGCAGATCAACCAGTTGCGCGACGCGCTGGCCGACAATTGGTCGGTCACCGTGTTTCCCGAGGGCACCACCACCGATGGCCGGTCGCTGCTGCCGTTCAAGACGCCGATGCTGCGCGTGCTCGAACCGCCGCCGCCGGGGGTGCTGGTCCAGCCGGTGATGCTCGATTACGGCGCGATGGCGGACGAGGTGGCGTGGATCGGCGTCGAATCGGGCATCGACAACGCGCGGCGGCTGTTGGCGCGGCGCGGCAGCTTTCCGCTCAAGGTGCATTTCCTCGAACCGTTCGATCCGCGCGACTTTCCGGGGCGAAAGGCCATCGCCGCCGAGAGCCGCCGCCGGATCGAGGAGGCGCTGGTCGCCACGCTCGGCGCGCCGCTCCGCCCGTTCCGCTACGACGTCGCGCCGGTCCGCTATACCGCACGGAGTTCGGCGGCCTCCCTGCCCGAGCTTGACCAAGGTGAGAAGGCGCGGCGCGCGCCGGTCTGGTCGGCGCTGGCCGATCTGTTCCTGGACACCGACGTGTCGCTGTTGCGCGAGGCGGACGCGCGCACCCTTGCCGCCAGTCCGTACGGGATCGATCAGATCGAGCGAATCCTGCTGGACGAGGTGACGCCGGCGGTGGCGTGGAACCTGCGGCAGATCGCCGGTGAGTGGGCGGCGTTCGACCATCTCTGGCTGGCGGAGCGAATCGTCGCCACCCGTGTCGCGCCGGGCCACGGCAAGCGGCTGGAGCGGATGTGGGACGATTGGCTTGCCCTGCGCGACGCGACCGTTCGCCTCCGCGAAGGCCCCTCGCTGGCGATGGCGCCCGGTTCGCGCTAAAGGCCCCGCGGATGACCGCTCCGAAAACCTTCCACGTCAAGTCGTTCGGCTGCCAGATGAACGTCTATGACGGCGAACGCATGGCCGAATTGCTCGGCGACCAGGGCATGACCGCCACCGACGATGCCAACCAGGCCGACGTCGTCGTGCTCAACACCTGCCACATCCGCGAGAAGGCGACCGAAAAGGTCTATTCTGACATCGGCCGGTTGCGCAAACACGCCGGTGCGCTGGGGCGCAGCCCGATGATCGCCGTCGCCGGTTGCGTCGCGCAGGCGGAAGGGGCGGAGATCGTCGCGCGCGCCAAGGTCGACATCGTCGTCGGCCCGCAGGCGTATCACAACCTGCCCGATCTGGTGGCGAAGGCGGCGGCGGGCGTCCCCGCGCTCGACACCGACATGCCCGCCGCCAGCAAGTTCGCCGCGCTCCCCGCGCGCCGCCGCGTCGGTCCCTCGGCGTTCCTGACGGTGCAGGAAGGGTGCGACAAATTCTGCACCTATTGCGTCGTGCCCTATACGCGCGGCGCGGAGATCAGCCGCCCGTTCGACGCGATCGTCGATGAGGCGAAGGCGCTGGTCGATGCCGGCGCGCGCGAGATCACGCTGCTCGGCCAGAACGTCAATGCGTGGGGCAAGGACGAGGGGCAGGGCCTCGACTCGCTGATCCGCGCGCTCGATCGGATCGTCGGGCTGGAGCGCATCCGCTACACCACCAGCCACCCCAACGACATGACGCAGGGCCTGATCGACGCGCACCGCGACGTCGAGAGCCTGATGCCGTTCCTCCACCTGCCGGTGCAGGCGGGCAGCGACCGCGTGCTCAGGGCGATGAACCGCAGCCACAGCCGCGATTCCTATCTGCGCATCCTTGACCGGGTCCGCGCCGCGCGGCCCGATATCGCGCTGTCGGGCGATTTCATCGTCGGCTTCCCCGGCGAAACCGACGCCGAATTCGCGGAGACGCTGAACCTGGTCGACGCGGTCGGCTATGCCCAGGCGTTCAGCTTCAAATATTCACCGCGCCCCGGCACCCCGGCGGCGGAGATGGACGGCGCGGTGCCGGCCGAGGTGATGGACGATCGGCTGCAACGGCTGCAGGCCGCGCTCAATCGCGATCAGGCGGCGTTCAACGCCGCGACGGTCGGCCGCGCCTGCGCGCTGCTGGTCGAGCGCAAGGGCAAGCTGCCCGGCCAGATGCTCGGCAAGTCGCCGTGGCTGCAATCGGTCCACCTGATCACCGACGCTGCCATCGGCGATATCGTCGACGTCGACATCGTCAGCGCCGGGCCCAATTCGCTGGGCGGAATGGCGCGGGTCAGGGCGGCCGCCTGAGGCCGGCGGCATCATTCCCGCTTTCCTCGGCGGCGGGAGTCTGGCACAATCCGGGTCAGTGATGCAGCGTCCCACCGCAGCCTTCCCCGCCCCCTTTCACAGCCCATCGATGCGCGTCCCGTCCAGCCGGGCGGTCGTCGCGCTCTGTCCCGTTCCCTCCGCCATCCGGCAAGGAGTTCCATGAGCCGCAAGCCCGTGCCCGCGCAGTCCGGCGACCGCAGCCGCGCCGAAGTGACGTTCGACCGCCCCGAGCTGCTGCCGCGATTGTTCGGCGAATATGATACCAATCTGGTCGCGCTGGAGAACCGGCTGGGCGTGTACATCACCGCGCGCGGCAACCGGGTGCAGCTCGAGGGATCGGCGGAGGCGGTGGCGCTGGCGCGCGACGTGCTCGGCGGGCTCCACGCACGGCTGCTCCAGGGGCAGGACATCGACCCCGGCATGGTCGACGCGGTGATCGGGCTGGCCGCCGAACCGACGCTGGACGGCATCGTTCGCGCCGACCGCTCGGCGCCGCCGCCGATCATGATCCGCACGCGCAAGAAGACGATCGTGCCGCGCACCATCGCCCAGACGCATTACATGCGCGAGCTGGTCGCCAACGACATGATCTTCGCGCTGGGGCCGGCGGGCACCGGCAAGACCTATATCGCGGTGGCGCAGGCGGTGTCGCAGCTGATCACCGGCAGCGTCCAGCGGCTGATCCTGTCGCGCCCGGCCGTCGAGGCCGGTGAAAAACTGGGCTTTCTGCCTGGCGACATGAAGGAAAAGGTCGATCCCTATCTGCGCCCGCTCTACGACGCGCTCAACGACTGCCTGCCCGCCGAACAGGTCGAGCGGCGGATCATGTCGGGCGAGATCGAGATCGCGCCGATCGCCTTCATGCGCGGCCGCACGCTGAGCGACGCCTTCGTCATCCTCGACGAGGCGCAGAACACCACCCCGGCGCAGATGAAGATGTTCCTGACCCGTTTCGGCCAGAACAGCCGCATGGTGATCTGCGGCGACCCGCGCCAGACCGACCTGCCCGGCGGGATGGCGGCGTCGGGCCTCAACGACGCGGTCGGGCGGCTGGAGGGAATCGAGAGCATCGCGATGGTCCGCTTTGGTGCCGGCGACGTCGTGCGGCACCCGATCGTCGGCCGCATCGTCGAGGCCTATGAGGGCGCGGAGGCATGAGCCTCGACGTCGCCGTGCTGCCGGAGGCGCCGTGGCCGGATCAGGATTGGGAGGGGCTGGCGACGCGCGCCGCGACCGCCGCGATCGAGCGCACGCCGCAGGGCGGCTGGATCAACTCGCCAACGCTGATCGAGATCGCGGTGCGGCTGACGTCGGACGACGAGGTCCGCACGCTCAACCGCCAGTATCGCGGCAAGGACAAGCCGACCAACGTGCTGTCGTTCCCGATGGTCCAGCCCGACCTGCTCGACACCGTCACCCAGGGCACCGACGATGGCGAGGTCATCCTGGGCGACATCGTGCTGGCGCATGGCGTGTGCGCGGCGGAAGCGGCGGAGAAGGGCATCAGCGTCGAGCATCATGCCACGCACCTGATTGTCCACGGCGTGCTCCATCTGCTAGGCCATGACCACGGCGACGATGCCGCGGCGGAGGCGATGGAAGAGGTGGAACGATCCGCGCTCGCCAGCCTCGGCATCGCCGACCCCTATCCCATCGATGAGGACTGACCACCGACATGGCCGAGGATCGAAGTCGCAGCGGCAACGGCGACTCCCCTGATTCCCCCAGCATATGGCGCGGCCTCAGGAACCTCATCTTCGGCGACGAGAGCGGCGAGACGCTGCGCGACCAGCTTGAGGAAGTGATCGAGCGGCACGAGGACGAGGCCGAGGACAGCCGGCCGATCGCCGGCGACCTGGCGCCGATCGAGCGGCAGATGCTGCGCAACCTGCTGCATTTCGGCGAGCGCGACGCCGGCGACATCGGCGTGCCACGCGCCGACATCATCGCGGTGGAGGAAGCTACCAGCTTCGCCGATCTGGTCGCGCTGTTCGCCGATGCCGGCCACAGCCGCCTGCCGGTCTATCGCGGCGCGCTGGATACCGTGATCGGCATGGTGCATATCAAGGACGTGTTCGCGGTGCTCGCCACCGACGCGCCGCCGCCCGCCAGCATCACCGCGCTGATGCGCCAGCCGCTCTACGTCCCGCAATCGATGGGCGCGATCGACCTGCTCGCGCAGATGCGCTCCAGCCGTACCCATCTGGCGGTGGTGCTCGACGAATATTCGGGAACCGAGGGCCTCATCACGATCGAGGATCTGATCGAGGAGATCACCGGCGAGATCGAGGATGAGCATGACGACGCGCCGGTGGCGATGCTGGTGCCGCTGCCCGGCGGCGCGTGGGACGCCGATGCGCGCGCCGAGTTGGAGGACGTCGCCGAGACGGTCGACAAGCGGCTGGCCGAGGTCGAGGAGGACGTCGACACGCTGGGCGGGCTCGCCTTCGTGCTCGCCGGCCACGTCCCCGCGCCGGGCGAATGCCTGCCCCATGCCAGCGGCTGGACGCTGGAGGTGACCCAGGCCGACGCGCGCCGCGTGACCCGGCTGATCCTGCACCCGCCCGAACCGGCGGCGGAAGGTGACGAGGGGTGATTCCGCCCGGCCGGTGATCGGCTGGGACGATCACCAACTTCATGATTTCATGTTTCTCCGATCACCGGAGCCGGTCTAGCCTTGCGTTCGCATGGCGGAACCGTGCCCGGCGCGGTGCGTCGAGAACCGGGATCAAGGAGACGGAATATGGATGCCAAGACCAGCGGTGACCCCCTCGGCTGTCCGATCAAGGAGCCGGCCGCGCTGCGCTCGCTGCTCGGGCGCTCCAACCGGGATTGGTGGCCGAACCAGCTGTCGCTCGACATCCTTCAGCAAAATGGCCTGTCGGGCAATCCGATGGGCGACGACTTCGACTATGCCACGGAGTTCAAGTCGCTCGACTATGCCGCGGTCAAGCGCGACCTGACCGCGCTGATGACCGACAGCCAGCCGTGGTGGCCGGCCGACTACGGCCATTACGGTCCGTTCTTCATCCGCATGGCGTGGCATTCGGCCGGCACCTATCGCACCGGCGACGGGCGCGGCGGCGCCAGCTCGGGCAACCAGCGGTTCGCCCCGCTCAACAGCTGGCCGGACAACGGCAACCTCGACAAGGCGCGCCGCCTGCTGTGGCCGATCAAGCAGAAATACGGGCGCAAGCTGAGCTGGGCCGACCTGATGATCCTGGCGGGCAACGTCGCGATCGAATCGATGGGCGGGCCGGTGTTCGGCTTCGGCGGCGGCCGCGCCGACGTGTGGGAACCGGAAAAGGACGTCTATTGGGGCACCGAGGAGGAATGGGTCGGCCATGCGAACAGCCAGACCCGCATCCAGCCCGATCGCGAGATGGTGCTCGAAAGCCCGCTCGCGGCGATCCAGATGGGGCTGATCTACGTCAATCCGGAAGGTCCGGGCGGCAACCCCGATCCGCTGCAATCGGCGCGCGATATCCGCGAGACCTTTGCCCGCATGGGGATGAACGACGAGGAGACCGCCGCGCTCACCGCTGGCGGGCATACCTTCGGCAAGGCGCACGGCGCCGGGGACGCGTCGCTGGTCGGCGCCGAGCCTGAGGGCGCCGACATCGCGCAGATGGGGCTGGGGTGGGCCTCGACGCATGAAAGCGGGGTCGGGGATCACACCATCACCTCGGGGATCGAGGGGGCATGGACGCCGACGCCGACGCGCTGGGACATGAGCTTCTTCGACATGCTGCTCGACCACGAATACGAACTGGTGCGCAGTCCGGCCGGCGCGAAACAGTGGCAGCCGGTCGGCAACCCGCCCGAGACGCTGGCGCCCAAGGCGCATACGCCTGGCGTGAAAGTGCCGACGATGATGACCACCGCCGACATGGCGATGAAAGCCGATCCCGCCTATCGCGCGATCTGCGAGCGGTTCCGCGCAGATCCGGCTTATTTCGCCGATACCTTCGCCCGCGCGTGGTTCAAGCTGTGCCACCGCGACATGGGGCCGAAGGCGCGCTATCTCGGCCCCGAAGTGCCCGCCGAGGACCTGATCTGGCAGGATCCGATCCCCGCCGCGAGCGGCCCGGCGCTGACCGACGGTGACATTGGGGCGCTGAAGGATCGCATCGCGGCGTCCGGCCTGTCGGTCGCCGAGCTGGTGACGACGGCGTGGGCGTCGGCATCGACCTATCGCGGTTCGGATCATCGCGGCGGCGCCAACGGCGGCCGCATCCGGCTGGCCCCGCAAAAGGACTGGGACGTCAACCAGCCCGAGCAGCTCGCCCGCGTCCTCACCGTCTATGAAGGGATCAAGGCCGATTCGGGCACGTCGGTATCGATCGCGGATCTGATCGTGCTGGGCGGATCGGTCGGGATCGAGCAGGCCGCGCGCGCCGCCGGCCATGCGATCGAGGTGCCGTTCACCCCCGGCCGCACCGACGCGACGCAGGAACAGACCGACGTCGACAATATCGCGGTGCTCGAACCGCGCGTCGACGGCTTTCGTAACTACCTTCAGGTGCGGTTCAACGTGCCGACCGAGGAGCTGCTGATCGATCGCGCGCAATTGCTCGGCCTCAGCGCGCCGGAGATGACGGTGCTGGTCGGCGGCCTGCGCGTGCTGGGCGCCAACCACGGCGGATCGCCGCACGGCGTGCTGACCGACCGGCCGGGCCAGCTCACCACCGATTTCTTCGTCAACCTGCTCGACATGGGCACGGCGTGGAAGGAGGTCGATGAGACCGGCGACGAGCTGTACGTCGGCACCGATCGCGCGACGGATGAGCAACGCTGGACCGCGACGCGCACCGACCTGGTGTTTGGATCGAATTCGCAGCTGCGCGCGCTGGCGGAGGTCTATGCCTCGGCCGATGCCGGCCCCGCGTTCGTCGGTGCTTTCGTCAAGGCGTGGACCAAGGTGATGAACGCCGACCGGTTCGACCTGTCGGCCTGACCGCGGCCCCCGGCGCGCCGCCGCGCGATTGCACGGCGGCGCGCCGGGGCGTAGCTAGACGTCATGCGCAGACATATCCTGATCGTCCTTGGCCTCATCGCCCTCGTGATCCTCGGCGGCTGGCTGTGGATCAGCCGGCCCGACCAGGCCCGCACCCCGATCGCCGAACTGTTCGGGCCGCGTCCCAACATCACCGATCCGCGAAAGCAGACGGTGCCGACGGTCAAGGTGGCGGAGGCGATCGGCTGGCCGGACGGCGCCGCGCCGACCCCGGCGGCGGGACTGAAGGTCGCGCGGTTCGCACAGGGGCTCGATCATCCGCGCTGGCTCTACCGCCTGCCCAACGGCGACGTGCTGGTGGCGGAGAGCAACGCGCCCCCGCGCGACGGCGGCGGCATCCAGGGCTGGGTGGAAAAGCGGCTGATGCGCCGCGCCGGCGCCGGCGTGCCCTCCGCCAACCGAATCACCCTGTTGCGCGACGCCAACGGCGACGGCGTGGCGGAGGCGAAGACGGTGCTGGTCGACGGGCTCAACTCGCCGTTCGGCATGGCGCTGGTCGGCGACTGGCTCTACGTCGCCAACACCGATGCGGTGGTGCGCTTCCCGTTCAAACCGGGCGATACCAAGATCACCGCCAAGCCCGAGCATGTCACTCGCCTGCCCGGCGACGGCGACGGCCACTGGACGCGCAACATCCTCCCTTCGGCCGACGGCAAGTCGCTCTACATCACCGTGGGTTCGTCGACCAACATCGCCGACAACGGGATCGAGGCCGAACGCTATCGCGCCAACATCCTCGAGCTTAATCTCCAGACCCGCGCGCTGCGGATCTATGCCGCCGGGCTGCGCAACCCCAACGGGCTGGCGTTCGAGCCGAAGAGCGGCCGGCTGTGGACCACGGTCAACGAGCGCGACATGCTCGGGTCGGACCTGCCGCCCGACTACATGACCGCGGTCGACATGGGCGATCACTTCGGCTGGCCGTGGTTCTATTGGGGCGGCTATCCCGACAAGCGCGTCGAGCCGGGCAACCCCGCGCTGCAGGAATATTCGAAGCGGCCCGATTATGCGCTGGGCCCGCACACCGCCTCGCTCGGTCTCGCCTTTGCCGGCGACGCGAAGCTGGGGCCGAACTTCGCCAACGGCGCGTTCGTCGGCCAGCACGGATCGTGGAACCGCGAGCCGGTGTCGGGCTACAAGGTGATCTACGTGCCGTTCGGCGACAACGGCTTCCCCGCCAAGGGCGCCCAGCCGGTCGACGTGCTGACCGGCTTTCTCGACGCCCGGGGCAAGGCGCAGGGCCGGCCGGTCGGCGTCATCACCGACGCCACCGGCGCGCTGCTGGTCGCGGACGATGTCGGCAACGTGATCTGGCGCGTCAGCGCGGCGCAATAGGCGCGGGGCGCGCGCGGCTGTCTATTCGAGTAGCGTGGGCACGTCCCTCGCCAGCTTGTCGCGGATACGGTCGGCGAACAGCGCCAGCATCGGCGGCAGGTCGAACTCCGCGTGGAGCGTCGCCTCCGCCACCGCAATCCGGCTGGCGACGCGCTGGCCCAGCGCCTCGACCGTCAGGTGGAGCGTGTCGCCGTCCCAACGCTGTTCGGTGATCGCGCCGCCCGGCACGAATTCGGCGAGCTTGCCGGTGCCCTGCTCGATCCGCGCCCGCGCGCCATCGCGCCCCAGCGTGTGTGGAATGTCGATCGAGATCGGCTGGGTCATGTCGCGAACAGCATCGAATCGTCGGCGAATGCCTTGAATTCCAGTGCGTTGCCGCTGGGATCGCGAAAGAACATCGTCGCCTGCTCGCCCGGCTGGCCCTTGAAGCGGATGTGCGGCGCGATGCCGAACGCGATGCCCGCCGCCGCGACTCGCTCGGCCAGCGCCTGCCAGTCGGCCATGGTCAGCACCACGCCGAAATGCGGCACCGGCACGTCATGGCCGTCGACCGCGTTCTCGACCGCGACCGGCCGCGCGCCGGGATCCAGGTGGGTGACGATCTGGTGGCCGAACAGGTCGAAATCGATCCAGTGATCGGCCGATCGCCCCTCCGGGCACCCCATCACTCCGCCGTAAAAGGCGCGCGCGGCGGACAGGTCGTGGACCGGAAAGGCGAGGTGGAACGGGCGGAGATCAGGCATGACGCCGGGCTAGCAAATCGCGCGCGTCTCGGCGATAGCCCGCGTTGGTGAGGCTGCTTCGTTCCCCCCTGCTCTGGTCGCTGCTGCTCGGCGCCATCGCCGCGCTCGGCTTCGCGCCGCTCGATCTGTGGCCGCTGACGCTGGCCGCGCTCGCGCTGTGGATGCGGCTGGTCCACGACGCGCCGACGCTGCGTCGGGTGCTCGCGGTCGGCTGGGGGTTCGGCGTCGGCCATTTCGCGATCGCCAACAACTGGATCCAGCACGCGTTCGACTTGCAGGACAAGATGCCGCCCGCGCTAGGCTATCTCGCGGTGGTGCTGGTCGCGCTGTACCTCGCCGTCTACCCGATGCTGGCGGCCGGCGCCGCGTGGCGGCTGGCCTCTCCGCGCGCGGCGGGCGATGCGGCGGCGCGGCCGGGCGGGGCGTTCGTCGCGGTGTTCGCCGCCGCGTGGATCGTCGCCGAATGGCTGCGCGCGACGATGTTCACCGGCTATGCGTGGGATCCGCTGGGCGTCGCGTGGCTGCCGGTGATCGGCGTGGCGCGGCTGGGGGCGTGGATCGGCACCTATGCGCTGTCGGGCGTCACCGTGCTGGCGGCAGGTGCGCTGTTGCTGCTGGTGGGCGAGCGGCGCTGGCGCCTGGCCGCCGGGGTGGCGGTGCCGTTGGTGAGCGCCGCGATCCTGCTCGCCCCGCCGCGCGCGCCGCCCGGCGACCCCGGCCGCCGCATCCGCGTGGTCCAGCCCAATGTCGGGCAGGACGCGGTGCGCGCGCCCGACTATGCCCGCCGCATCCTGCTGACGATGGCGGCACTGTCGGAACGCCCCGGCCCGGTACCGCGGCTGGTGGTGTGGCCGGAAGGGTCGGTCGATCCGTTCATCGAGGACGGCTATCCGGCGTCGTGGTATTTCCGCGGCTATCCCGGCCCGACCCGCGCGATCATCGCCCGCGCGCTCGGTCCGCGTGATCGCGCGCTGGTCGGGGGCAGCGCGCTGTTCTTCGATTCGGCGGGGGAAGTCAGCGGCGCCGGCAACGCGATCTTCGTCGTCGGCCCCGATGCGCGGCTGGGCGGGCGCTATGACAAGGCGCATCTGGTGCCCTATGGCGAATATCTGCCGATGCGCGCGCTGCTGGAGCCGATCGGCCTGTCGCGGCTGGTCGCCGGCGAGATCGATTTCGTCCCCGGCCCCGGCCCGCGCACGCTGAGCGTGCCGGGGTTCGGCGCGATCGGGATGCAGATCTGCTACGAGATCATCTTTTCCGGACAGGTGGTCGATCGCGCCCACCGGCCCGCGCTGTTGTTCAATCCGTCGAACGACGGCTGGTTCGGCGCCTGGGGGCCGCCGCAGCACCTGGCGCAGGCGCGGATGCGCGCGATCGAGGAGGGGCTGCCGGTGGTGCGGTCGACTCCCGACGGCATCTCTGCGGTGATCGCCGCCGACGGCCGCGTGCTCGGCACCGTGCCCCGCCATATCGCCGGCGCGATCGAACTGCCGATGCCGTCCGCGCTGCCGCCGACATTGTTCTCCCGTACCGGCAACTGGATGGCCGGATTCGCCGTGCTGATGCTGCTCGCGCTTGCAGCCGCGCTCCGCCGTCGCTAGGCGACACAGCGGACATAAGGATTTCTTTATATCGCGCGACGCGCGCCAACCCTAAGGCTGCATCCATGCGTTCAAACTATCTCTTCACCTCCGAATCGGTCTCCGAGGGCCATCCCGACAAGGTCGCCGACCAGATCTCCGACGCGGTGGTCGATCTGTTCCTGTCGCGCGATCCGGTCGCGCGTGTGGCGTGCGAGACGATGGTGACCACCCAGCGCGTGGTGCTGGCGGGCGAAGTCCGCTGCGACGACGCGACCTTCCCCAGCCTGGAGGAGATCGAGCAGGCCGCGCGCGAGACGATCCGCCGCATCGGCTACGAACAGCATGGTTTCCACTGGCAGACCGCCGAGTTCGCCTGCCACCTCCACGGCCAGAGCGCGCACATCGCGCAGGGCGTCGATGAGAGCGGCAACAAGGACGAGGGCGCCGGCGATCAGGGCATCATGTTCGGCTTCGCCTGCGACGAGACGCCGGAACTGATGCCGGCGACGCTTTATTACTCGCACCGCATCCTCGAGAAGATGGCGGCTGATCGCCACGCGCGCGTCGTCGATTTCCTTGAGCCCGACGCCAAGAGCCAGGTCACGCTCAAGTTCGAGAACGGCGTTCCCACCGGCGCCACCGCGCTGGTCGTCTCCACCCAGCATTCGACCGCGCTGTCGAACGACGCCGGGCAGAAGCGGCTGCGCGACTATGTGATGACGGTGTTCGAGGAGGTCATGCCCAAGGGCTGGATGCCCGCCGACCAGAGCCAGATCTACGTCAACCCGACCGGGCTGTTCGAGATCGGCGGCCCCGACGGCGACGCCGGGTTGACCGGGCGCAAGATCATCGTCGACACCTATGGCGGCGCGGCCCCGCACGGCGGCGGCGCCTTTTCGGGCAAGGATCCGACCAAGGTCGACCGGTCGGCCGCCTATATCAGTCGCTATCTGGCGAAGAACATCGTCGCCGCCGGCCTCGCCAAGCGGTGCACGATCCAGCTGAGCTATGCGATCGGCATCGCCGAGCCGCTGTCGCTCTATGTCGACACCCACGGCACCGGCACCGTCGAGGAAGCCAAGATCGAGGCGGCACTGCCCAAGCTGGTGCGCCTGACGCCGAAGGGCATCCGCACCCACCTGGCGATGAACAAGCCGATCTACCAGCCGACCGCCGCCTATGGCCATTTCGGCCGCAAGCCGGAGGGCGATCTGTTCACCTGGGAGCGCACCGACCTGGTCGACGCGCTGAAGGACGCGCTGCGCTGATCCCGCGACCGATGCGATGAAGGGGGGCGTTCCGGGCGACCGGGACGCCCCTTTTCGTCGCGCGCCTTATTGACTACGTATGTAATCACACTACCCCTTGGCGCTCCGGGCGGATCGACCGTCCAGGGGAGGGGGTCGATGTCCTTGTCCTTGCTGATCGCGGTCGCGCTGTCGCTGGCCACGCCTGCCGCTGCCGATACGCCGCCCGCACCCGCGCCCGCCCCCGAGGCTGAGGTCGCGCTGGAGCGGTGGCGCAGTCGCTGGGTGCTCACCGCCGAAATCGCCGGCAAGCCGCGCAAATATCTGTTCGACACCGCCGCCGGACTGACGCTGGTCCACCCCGATACGGCGAAGGCTGCGGGGTGTGCGCCTTGGGGGCGGATGACCGGATATCGGATGATGGGCGATCGCCATGACGCCCCGCGCTGCAACGGGCTGCCGATGACAATCGGCGGGCTCACCCTCACCCCGGCGGTCAGCGGGCTGATCGACATGGCCAAGCTCAACCCCGCCGACGCCGAACTGGACGGGGTGATCGGCCTCAACCTGTTCGAGGGGCGCGCGGTGACGATCGACTTCGCCGCCGGCCGGCTGACGGTGGAAAGCCCCGCCAGCCTGGCCGCGCGCATCGCGACGATGCGGCCGCTGTCGGTGCGCCAGAGCCGCGAGGTCGGCGGGCTGGCGCTGGCGGTGCTGGCCGAGGTGCCGACCGCGAAGGGGCCGCTGTGGATGGAGCTCGATTCGGGCAATGGCGGCACGGTGCTGGTGTCGAAGCCGATGGCGGCGCTGGTCGGGCTCGACCCGGCGAACGAGGGGCGCCAGGCCGCCGATTTCGTCGTCACCGGCGATGTCCGCGCCACCACCGACGCCGCCTTCGCCCCCGACATGATCATCGACGGCAATCTGGGGATGCCGTTCCTGCGCAACTGGGTGGTGACGTTCGATCTGGCGCACGGCCGCGCGTGGCTGGGCAAGCCGCCGGTCGGTCCCGCCCCCGCGCCGCCTTTGCCGCCCCCGCCGGCATCGGCGCAACGCTGAAGCTTGCGCGCGCGGCGGGTGGCGCTATGTCCGCCCGCCATGGTCGATCCCGCCACCCACCGCCAACTCTATGGCCGCCGTCAGGGGCACAAGCTGCGTCAGGGCCAGGCGGCGCTGGTCGAGGAATTGCTGCCGCGAGTCGCGGTGGCGGAGACCGGGGCGCTCGACGCGAAGGCGCTGTTCGGCGCGGATCGCCCGCTCGAGCTGGAGATCGGTTTCGGCGGCGGCGAGCATCTCGCCGCGCAGGCGGCGGCGCGGCCGGGGACCGGTTTCATCGGGTGCGAGCCGTTCCTCAACGGCGTGGTCGCCGCGCTCGGCCATATCCGCGACGGGCGGCTGGACAATGTCCGTCTCCACATGGGTGACGCGCTCGACGTGGTCGAACGGCTGCCCGATGCCAGCCTCGACCGGCTCTATCTGCTGCATCCCGATCCGTGGCCCAAGGCGCGCCACGCCAAGCGGCGCATGGTCAACCACGGCCCGCTCGACCTGATCGCGGCCAAGCTCAAGCTGGGTGCCGAGTTCCGGCTGGGCACCGACGATCCCACCTATTGCCGCTGGGCGATGATGGTGATGAACGCGCGGCGCGATTTCGTCTGGCGGGCCGGGCACCCGCGCGACTTCCTGACCCGCCCGGCCGACTGGCCGGAAACGCGCTACGAACGCAAGGCGCGGCGCCAGGGACACGAGGTGTGGTACTTCCGCTACGTGCGCGGATAGAGTGCGGGGCAGGAGACGCTGTGATGCCGCCAGCCCCGTCCGAAGCCGAACGCCGCATCGCATCGCGCCGGGTGGTCGCCGATCCGGCCTTTGTCGGCCCCGAACGCCGCCTTGTCGTCCGTCGCGCCGCCGATCGCGCGCGATCAGGACTCTGACGGAAGCTCCCGCGTGTCCGGCGTCGTCGGGTGGTGCCCGCTGCGCCGCCACGCGAACGCCAGCGCCCGCGCCGCCACCGCGCCGATCCCCGGCCGCACCAGCAGCCAGTCGCGGATCGCCGGGCCTGGTTCGGCGCCGATCGTGCGCTTGTAGCCGCTGTCGCCAGCGCCCCAGTCGACACGGGTGATGCCGTCGGCGATGCCGCGCACCAGATTGCGGTAATAGAGCAATTTGCCCGGCGAATGCTTGGCAAAGGCGGGGTCGTAGCTGTTGGCGACGGCATATTTCAGCGCGCCCAGATTGAGGTCGAAGGAAAAGGCGGCGGGCTTGCCGGCGACGTCCAGCACCGCCGCCCACATCATCGACGCGATCACCGGATCGGTCGCGGCGGCGCGCCAGAAGCGGCCGTGGCCGTCGTCGGTGAACTTGGCGTCGCGTCCGTCGGTGCGCGACGCGATCCAGCTCGCCCGCTCGATCGCCGCCAGATCGTCGAACGCGCGGCTGGCCCAGTCCGCGCCGCCGACGAAGCGCCAGTCGAGCGTGCCGTGGGCTCCCAGATGCTTTTCGTGGAAACGGTTCTTCTTGAGCGTCGAGTTGCGCGGCCAGGCCGCATCGCGCCGCGCGGCGGCGATATCGAGCAGATAGCTGTCGGCGACGAAGCGATCGAGCACCGCCCAACCGCGCGCGCGCGCCGCGTCTATCAGCGGCCCGGCGGCGGGATCGTCGTCATAGACCGGGCCGATGCGCAGCGCCGTCACCGCGCGCGCCAGCCGCGCCAACGCGGTGTCGAACGCGCCCGCGCCGGCGTCCGCCCGGACGGGAAAGCTGCGGAACGGCCAATAGCTGCCCGGCACCGCCGCCATCCCCAGCCAGCGCGGCCCGGTCGCGACCATCGGCAGCGCCAGCACCGGCGTACCTTCGCGTTCGACGATCAGCGTGCGTGCTTCCCCGCCATAGGCGGCCAGCGCGGCGGCGTACCAGCCATAGCGCAGGAATCGCTGGCCGGGCGGTGCCCGCTCGGCGACCGCGTCGATCGCGCCGGCCAGCCCGTCGCCCAGCTGCGCGCCATGGACCGGCGGCAGGCGCGCGAAATCGGCGAGCGGCATCGGCTTGTTCATCGCACCCCCTTAACCGTCAGGCGTTACCAAGCGGTGAGGGCCAGGCACGGTCAGCGCCGTTCCGCCGCCCATCGCCGCGCCTCCGCGATCCGCTCCATCGGGAAGGTGCGGATCTCTGACGGCATCAACGCTCCCACCGAGCGCGCCACCGGGCCGATCCAGCCCGAATCGGTGACCACGGCGGCGCGGGCGAACCGGTGGATATGGCCAAGGCTCCACGCCATGTTGCGCCACCACAGCGCCGGATCGATCCCGGCGAAGTCACGGATCACCTCGACCACGTTCAACTGGCGGTGAGTCTCCAGCAGCCGTTCCAGCTCGGTAACGACGCGGTCGAACTCGGCGCGCCCGATCGCGCCGTCGACGGTGATCTCGACCACTCCGGTCGCGTCGTCGCTGGTGATCGTCAGCATGATTTGCCTCCTGCGCCCCGGCACCATAACGTCCGCCGGTGATGTTCTCTCCCGGTCTCTCCACCGTTGCCGCGACGATCCAGACGGCGATCGCGCCGGTATTCCTGCTTGCGGGGATCGGATCGATCCTCAACGTGCTGGCCGGGCGCATGGCGCGCGTGGTCGACCGCGTCCGCGCGCTGGAGGTGCTGCACCCAAGATCGTCGGGGCCGGAGCATGAGCGCCACGTCCGCGAGCTGCGCATCCTCGACTGGCGGATCTGGGTGATCAACTGGGCGCTGTCGTTCTGCGTCGCCAGCGCGGTGGCGATCTGCCTGGTGGTGGCGCTGTTGTTCGTGGCGCGGCTGGTCAATCTCCACATCGGCACCACCGCCGCCGTCTCGTTCATCTTCGCGATGCTGATGCTGACGATCGGGTTGCTGCTGTTCCTGTTCGAGGTGCGGCTGTCTCTGCGGGCGATCAAGGTTCGCGCCGAGTTGCTCGAGCACGATCGGTGACGCCTGCGCTCGATCTGCATGATCGAACCATTTCATGAGTCCGCTGCGGAGCGAATCGCGCTATCATTGGTTTCTGAGCCGAAACCATCCTTTCATGGAGATTGACATGGCCAAACCCGCCGCGCTTGCCACCCCGACCGACCTCAACCGCAACGATACCAAGAGCGTTGCCGATGCATTGAACGGGGCGCTGGCGGATTGTTTCGCGCTGTACCTCAAGACCAAGAATTTCCACTGGCACGTGTCCGGTCCGCATTTCCGCGACTATCACCTGCTGCTCGACGAACAGGGTGCGGAAATCTACGCGATCACCGACGCGATCGCCGAACGCGTGCGCAAGACCGGTAACACGACCCTGCGCTCGATCGGTGACATCGCCCGTCACCAGAGCCTCACGGACAACGACAGGGACTTCGTCGCCCCGGCCGACATGCTGGCCGAGTTGCGCGACGACAATCTCAAGCTGGTCGAGACGTTCCGCGCGGTGAAGGATGCCGCCGACGAGGCCAAGGACAACGCCACCAGCGGCATCGTCGACGAATGGACCGATCAGGCCGAACGCCGCGCCTGGTTCCTGTTCGAGGCCAGCCGCGGCGCCTGATGCCCTTCCGGGCCGGGGAACTTCCCCGGCCGCCGGGCGGTTGATGCGACACGTCCAAAGGAGAGACACATGCTGCGTTGGGCTATCATCTTCCTCGTCGCCGGGCTGGTCATGGCGCTGCTCGGCTTTGGCGGGATCGGCGGCGCGTTCATCGGCATCGCCAAGATCCTGTTCTTCGTCGCGATCGCGGTGTTCGTCGTGCTGCTCGTACTCGGCCTCATGGCTGGCAAGGGCGTCAAGAACGCGCTCGACTGACGCCGCGCCGGGCGGGCCCGACCGTGATCAGCCACAGGTCGGGCGGCGCCCCGAAACGGAGCGGGACCACGCTGGTCCCGACTCCGCCGGTGACGATCACCAGCCGTCCGCCCTCGCGCACGATGCCGCATCGGTAGCGATCGCCATAAGCCGAGGGCACCGCGATCGGCCCCCACCATGGCACCACGATCTGCCCGCAATGGGTGTGCCCCGCCAGGAGCAGCGCGCCGCCGGCAGGCAATCGGGGTGCGAGGTCGGGCGAATGCGTGACCAGCAGCGGTGCGCCCGCGATCCGGCGCCGTGCCGCCAGCGCGATCGGTAGCGAATCATTCCCCGTCGCCGCGTCGTCGATCCCAATGATCGCCAGAGGGCCGCGCGCCACGGCGCCATTTGCCACCACCTTCACCCCGGCCCGATCCAGCGCCGACCGCACTGCCGCCAGATCGGTCCAGTGATCGTGATTGCCGGGCACCGCGACCACGCCCAGCCGCGCGTCGAGCAACGACAGCGGCCCGGTCAACCGCGCGGCAAAGGCGCGGCCCTGCGCCGGATCGTGCCCGGCGACGAAATCGCCTGCCAGCAGCACCAGATCGGGTCCAAGCCGGTTGACCTGCGGGACGATGCGCCGCAGCCGCGCGCCGTCCATCACCACGCTGCCGATATGGATGTCGCTGATCAGCGCCACCTGCACTGGCGGCGCCCCGCGTGGCCAATGTGGCAACGCTATCGTCGCGCGGCGCACCACCGGGTCGGCACGCGCGTTGGCCAGGCCCCATAGCAACACCGCGGCGGCGATACCGCCGCCGAGCAGGATCAGGATCATCAGCCGCCGCACCATTGCCCCGACGCTGGCGGAACTTGCGCGCGGCGTCCATGTTCCAGTGTCATGCGCGCTTTCGCCGACCTGCTCGATCGCCTGATCTACACCCGCGCGCGCAATGCGAAGCTCAAGCTGATCGGCGACTACCTGCGTGGCACCCCCGATCCCGATCGCGGCTGGGCGCTGGCGGCGCTGACGGGAGAGGTGGATCTGCCCGCTATCAAGCCGGCGACGATCCGTGCAATGGTCGATTCCCGCGTCGATCCGGTGCTGTTCCGCATGAGCCGCGATTTTGTCGGCGATTCGGCTGAGACGGTCGCGCTGATCTGGCCCGAGCCCGACGCGCCGGTGATCGGCGAGCCGCTGCGGCTGGCCGACGCGGTCGATCGCCTGGCCGCGCTGTCGCGATCCGACGCCCCGGCGGTGCTCGGCGCGATGCTTGATCGGCTCCAGGCCGACGAACGCTTCGCGCTGCTCAAGCTGGCGACCGGGGCGCTGCGTGTCGGTGTGTCCGCGCGGCTGGCCAAGACCGCGCTGGCGCAGGCGTTCGGCGTCGATGTCGCGACGGTCGAGGAGGTGTGGCACGGCCTTGCCCCGCCTTATGCCGCGCTGTTCGCATGGGTGGAGGGGCGCGGCGCACAGCCGACCGCGGCCGACGTGCCGGTGTTCCGCCCGTTCATGCTGGCGCATCCGCTTGAGGACGGCACGGTCGATCTGGCCGACTATGCGGCGGAGTGGAAGTGGGACGGCATCCGCGTCCAGCTGGTCCATGTCGCCGGGGAAACGCGCCTGTACAGCCGGGGCGGCGACGACATCACCCGGAGCTTTCCGGACGTCGCGGCGGCGTTCCGCGTGCCCGGAGTGCTCGACGGCGAATTGCTGGTGAAGGGCGCGTTCCAGGGCGGGGAAGCGGCGAGCTTCAACGCTCTCCAGCAGCGGCTCGGGCGCAAGGCGGTGTCGGCGCGGATGCTGGCCGATTATCCGGCGTTCGTCCGGCTCTACGACATATTGTTCGACGGCCCCGACGATCTGCGCGACCTGCCGTGGGCGGAACGGCGCGGTCGGCTGGAAGGATTCGCAGCGCGGCTCGATCCCGGCCGGTTCGATGTCAGCGCGCTGATTGATGCCGGCGACTTCGCGCATCTGGGCGCGATCCGCGCCGGCGCGCGCGATTCGGCGATCGAGGGGGTGATGCTCAAGCGGCGGGACTCGCCCTATGTCGCCGGGCGCCGCACCGGATTGTGGTACAAGTGGAAGCGCGACCCGCTCACCGCCGATTGCGTGATGATGTACGCCCAGCGTGGCAGCGGCCGGCGGTCGTCCTTCTATTCTGACTACAGCTTCGGCTGCTGGAGCGACGACGGCGAGTTGCTGCCGGTGGGCAAGGCCTATTCGGGCATCACCGACGACGAGCTGAAATGGCTCGACCGCTTCGTGCGCACCCACACCGTCAACCGCTTCGGCCCGGTGCGCGAGGTGGAAAAGACGCTGGTGCTGGAGGTGGCGTTCGATTCGATTCACCAGTCCAAACGGCACAAATCGGGGGTGGCGATGCGCTTCCCGCGCATCCACCGCATCCGTAACGACAAGCCCGCCGCCGAGGCTGATACGCTTGCGGCGCTGCTGCGTCTGGTGACATGATCCCCGCCTTCTTTGGGGGGAAGAATGATGATCGAGATGGTGAAGCTGTTCGCCGGCCTGCTGCTTCAAGCGGGCGCGCTGGCATTTACGATCATCTGGGCGGTCCGCCAGTTGCTCGCCGAAGGGCGACAGCGGCGCGAGGCGCAGTCAATCGCGGACGCGCAACGCGAGGAGGCCGACCGCAAGGCGCTCGACGCGCGCAAGGTTGAAATCTACCAGCGGCTGGAGATCGAATCGAACCGCGTGTTCGAATTCGAGGCGCGCCACGCCAAGCTGGTCCCGACCATGAAGCGCCGGCTGGCGCCGGTCGGCCGGTTCGACGATCTGGCCGATCTGGTCCGTAACGAGCACGGCGAACGGATCGACCCGCGCCAGATCGCGATGATCGCACGCAAATATTATGAGATGAACTGCAATCTGTTCGAGATCGCGGCGCGGTTGCGCAAGCTCGATCTGATCGACGCCGATGTGTTCGGCAGTTGGGTCGCATGGTATTTCGACACCTGCACCGAATGGGGATTCCGTGCCTTGTGGGGCGATCTACGCGACAACTACACGCCGAACCTGCGCGAGATCTTTGACCCGCTGTGCATCGCGTTGATCGATGGTTGGGACGTGGCGCACGCGCAGGCGCGCCTGACGCTGCGTACCGACGGCGACCTGCCCGACGTGACGGAGGAGGAAGTCGAACGCCGCCGCGGCGATTTCTATGCGCTGATCGGCTCGCCTGCGGTATTCGACTGCCCGACCATCGCCGGCTGGCTGGCCGAGGTCGAGCGGACGCGGCTACCCCATGCCCATCCGTTGGCCTATTGCTGAGCGATGATCGATTATCGCTGGGCGGATCCCGCCGAATTGCCGGGGATCGCGACCTTCTTCGCGCGGATCGTCGCGCTCGACGAATCCTACGTCAGCCACGGCGAGGTGCAGACCGGACTCAGCCTCGACGGACGGAGCTGGGCGCCCGATCTCGACGCACGGATGCAGGAGGACTTGGCGGCGCTCGGCCCTGATCGCAGCGTCGCGGTCGCGCAGGACTCCGGCCGGCTGGTCGCCGCCGCGATCATCCTGTGGGAGGTCAACGACCGCACGTCGTTCATGGTCATAGAGGATCTGGCGACCGATCCGGCGGTACGATCGCACGGCGTGGGTGCGGCGCTGCTCGCGTTCGTCGAGGCTGAAGGGCGCCGGCGCGGGATGCGCTGGGCGTTCCTGGAAAGCGGCCTGCACAACGACGGCGCCCACCGCTTCTTCGAGAAGCACGGCTTCGGTGCGCTGTCCAAGGTATTCTCGAAGAAGCTCGGCTGACCGCGCGGTTCGCCGGCGGGCGTCAGTTGACGGTGGAATCGGGGTCGTCGACGATCGCGATCTCGAACAGCGTCGGCCACAATTTGCCGGTGACGAACAGCCGGCCTTTCTTGGCGTCCCAGGCGATGCCGTTGAGCACCGCCTCGGGATCCTTCGCCGCCACTTCCTCGACCAGCGCGCGCGCGTCGATCACGCGGGTGACATGGCCATCAACGGGGTCGATCGTCACCAGGAAGCCGGTGTGCCAGACGTTTGCGAGGATCGCGCCGTCGACCCATTCCAGCTCGTTGACGTTGCGCAGCGGCCGTCCGGCGATCGTCACCGGGATCCGCCGCTTTTCGGCGAGCGTGACGGGGTCGAGCACGCGCAGGCTGGTGGTGCCGTCGGACATGATCAGCCCCTCCGGCGCGCGGGTCAGCCCCCAGCCTTCGCCGGTGTAGCGCAGATCGGGGCCAGCGCGCTTGAGCGTGTCACGGTGCCAGCGGTGGGCAAGGCCGTCGTGCCAGGTCAGGCTGATCAGCGTATCGCCGTCGAGCGCCAGGCCTTCGCCGAACTCGCCCGACGGGATGGTGGCACGCGCCAGGATCTTGCCGCTGACCGGATCGGTACGACGTACATCGGACACCCCCTCGCGCCCGGTGCTCTCATAGAGATGGCCATCGTGCCACAGCAGCCCCTCGGTGAAGGCGGTGGGATCGTGCGGCAGCCGCGCGATCACCTCGACCCGCGATACCGGCACCGGCACCGCAGCGGGGGTAGCGCTGGTCGGGGCGGCGGGCGCGGCGGCGGGAGCCTGTTGCGCGGCGGCGGGTGCGGCCGGCGACAGGCCAAGCGCCAGCACCGCCGCCAGATGGCGCGCGATCGATTTCATCGGCCTTTCCAACGAAGACAGCCCTTCCAACGAAAACGGGCGGCGCCGTGGGTGCGGCACCGCCCGTATCCCGTGTCCGAAACCGGTCCTTACTGAACCGGGTTCAGGTTGACCGCCGCATGCTTGCCGCGGCGATCGACCTCGAGCTCGAACTCGAGCCGGTCGCCCTCGTTCAGCGTGGGCAGGCCGGCGCGTTCGACCGCGCTGATGTGCACGAACGCATCGGGCTGTCCGTCATCGCGCTGGATGAAGCCGAAGCCCTTCATCGCGTTGAAGAACTTGACCGTGCCCGACGCTTTCTCGCCGGTCAGCTGCCGCTGCGGGCCGCCGGCGCCGCGCGCGCCACCCGGACCAGCCGCGTCACGCGGCGGGCCGCGATCGGTGACCGGGAGCGGTTCGCCCTCGATCTTGAGGTCGGTCGCAGAGATGCGGCCGCCACGATCGACCAGGGTGAAGCCAAGCGGCTGACCCTCGGCCAGGCCGACCAGGCCCGCCTGCTCGACCGCGCTGATGTGGACGAACACGTCCTCACCACCGTCATCGCGCACGACGAAGCCGAAGCCCTTTTGCCCGTTGAAGAATTTGACGACGCCCGTGGCCTCGCCGACGACCTGGGGCGGCATGCCGCCACC